>Ga0181537_10002482_pt1 | contig 16166 bp, 14 predicted proteins | sample PEATcosm2014_Bin_39_FD_119765 | JGI IMG/M metagenome (GOLD analysis project Ga0181537, IMG submission 119765) | Peatland microbial communities from MTU Mesocosm Facility, Houghton, MI, USA - PEATcosm2014_Bin23_10_metaG | ecosystem: Environmental > Terrestrial > Soil > Wetlands > Peat | place... | reverse complement strand
GTACTCCCCATGCGCGCAATCGCTCCTCAGCCTTTTCGTATTCAATCTGCAGCCGCACGCCGCGCATCGAGTCGCCTAGCAGAAAATCCGTATCGAGCGCTGCCAACCGATAGGCGGGCGAATTCTTCTGAAGTGCATTTTTGTCCATTACGGACTCCAATGGTTTGATTTCCAATCGTGCCAGCATGACACCGGGGAATGTTCGCGAGCGGGAGACCGAGGCGCGACGACGTATTATTGCGGCGCGCCCCTTAGCGGCGCCGGCTGTTCGGCGAGCATCGCCTGGATTGCGGCGCGGGTGGTTTCGCGGTCGAGCCCGTGCTTTTGCACGAGGTCCGCGCAATCGGCCAGGATGGCGTCGGCATCCTGCATGATTTTCAACCGCTTGAAGCTGTCGTCGTAGTCCAGCCCCATACTGGCGCCGACGATCTCGAACATATTCAGAATGCGGAACGGCCAATCGCGCTCGTGCGCGCACAGTTCACGGTGATCGGAATGATAGATCGCGACCAGCGCATCGACGCCGGCGGTCTGCGCGGCTTCGAGCTCCGCTTCCTGCAATTCGCGCCGATAGGTCGGATTGATGCGCAGACTGTTGGACTGCAGGCCGACCGCCGGCTGATGCAGATCGACGACTTCCACACCTGGCACCGCCCATAAAATATCTTCGGCCGCTTCGACCACGCCGCGGATGCCGGGATGCTTATGCAGCGCGACCCGCATCGGTACCGGCTCGCGCAACAGCGGACGCAACCGGTCGAGATTGTTGCGCAGATACATCGTGAACGGCGTCATCTCGAACGGTTTTGCGCCGCGCGTCTTTTCGATTGCCGGCAGCGTCTGTTCGGTGAAATTGACGTGGCAGGCCGGGCACCACGACACCACCTGCCCGCTCTTGCTCGCCGCCATCTTGTCGAGCGTGGCCTCAGCGACGCGGCCGAAGGTGGCGGTGTCGCCCGCACGCATCGGCTGCACGCCGCAGCAATGGGTCGGGCCGCCCATCACCTCATAGGTGGCGCCCAGCCCGTCCATGATGTCGAGCGCAAGCAGCGCGATATGCGGCGTCTTGAGTACGTTGCAGCCGGTATAGAACACGAAGTCCGGCGGACCATCCGCGGCGGGACGACGCGCAGTCCCCTGCCCCAACCGCTCCAGCAAAGCGCCGTCGAGCTGCAGGCGCGAAATATGCTTCACGTCCTGGGCGACGTGACGAAAGCCCTCGACGCCGTTCTTGCGTTGGGTCATAGGGTCGTCCGTGGCGCGCACCATGGCGACGCGCGCCATGTGGAGAAGGAAGCGTGGATTGACGCCGTAGTCGCAAGCCTCGATGCAGTCGCCGGACAACAGGCAGCCGGACGCCCATTTGCGCGCCGCGTCGTTGCCCTCGCCGCCGCGCAGGATGTCGATAACGCCGCCGATGACGGCAACGGGATTACCCCGCTCGTCTTCAGTCAACCCGGCCGCCAGCGTCGTCGGACAGACCGCGACGCATCTGCCGCAACGCGTGCAGGCGTCGGCCATCGCGTCGGCGCGGGCCGCCAAGGCCGCTTCGAATGTTTGGACCGGCATCTCGCCCATGGCGGCATAGCGTATCCCCGACTCGGCCCCGATTGAAGGGCCTGTAGAGTCGATGTAAGACCACCTTCCCGCACTGCCGCCTGGCTCAATCGTAGGACTGAGCGGGCAAATCCATAAAACCGCGAGGACTCCGATGGGTGAATTCGCGATTGGCCAGCCCGTGCCCCGGTTCGAGGATCCGCGGCTGGTCAAAGGCGGCGGCCGCTATGTCGCCGATATGGTGTTTCCGGGCATGGCGTTCGGCTACGTGCTGCGCTCGCCGCACGCTCATGCCCGCATCCGCGCGATCGACACCGCTAAGGCGAAAGCCGCACCCGGCGTGCTCGCGGTTTATACCGGCGCCGATTACAAGGCCGCGGGCTTTGGAGATTTGCCGGTGCCTGGCGGGCTCAAGCGCCGCGATGGCGGGCCCGGTTACCGGCCGCGCTATCCGGCTCTTGTGGAAGACCGGGTGCGGATGATCGGCGACTATGTCGCCTTCGTCGTCGCCGAAAATTATTACCAGGCGGTCGATGCCGCCGAACTGATCGAGATCGATTACGAGCCGCTGCCGGCCATCGTGGCAACCGGCGATGCGCCAAACCCCGGCGTCCCTTTGGTGTGGGACGATTGCCCGAACAATATCGGGTTCACCCAGATCGAAGGCAACAAGGAAGCAACCGATGCGGCATTTGCGCGCGCGGCGCATGTGGTCAAGCATCGCTTTGTCATCAACCGCGTCACCGCCGCCGCCATGGAGCCGCGCGGCTGCATCGGACTGTTCGAGCCGATCGACGGCCGCTACACGATCTACACGACTTTGCAACGGACCAACGTGTTCCAGACCGAGCTGTCGCAATACGTACTGAAAGTCCCAGACAGCAAGATCCGCGTCGTCTGCGGCGATATCGGCGGCAGCTTCGGCATGAAGTCGGCGGTCTATAACGAAGTCGCGCTGGTGCTACTGGCGGCCAAGCTTCTGCAGCGGCCGGTGAAATGGGTGGCGACGCGCTCGGAATCGTTTCTCTGCGACGCGCAGGCGCGCGACAATGTCACCGAGGCCGAGCTTGCGCTGGACAAGGACGGGACTTTCCTCGGCTTCCGCGCAAAAATCATCGCGGCGATCGGCGCCTATTTGCAGGTCGGCATGCCGGCCTTCACCGGCAATCTCGGCACACTTGCCGGCGTCTACCGCACGCCGGCCTCGCATATCGATGTCACCGCCGTGTTCACGCACACGCAACCGGTGCGGCCCTACCGCGGTAATGGCCGGCCTGAGGCCGGCTACGTCATCGAGCGGATGGTGGATCTTGCCGCCGATCAGCTCGGCATCGATCCCGCCGACCTCCGCCAGCGCAATACCATCCCGGCAAGTGCCATGCCGTTCAAGACCAGCGTCACCTTCACTTACGACTGCGGTGAGTTCGAGAAGAATCTGGACATGGCGCTCGAGCATGCCGACCGGAAGGGTTTCGAGGCGCGCCGGGTGGCCGCGCGCAAAAACGGCAAACTGCGCGGCTTCGGCTTCTCCAACACCATCGAGCGTTCGGCGGCAGCGGGCCTCGAAGGCGCCGAGATCAGGTTCGATCGCACCGGCTCTGTCTCGATCTTCTCCGGCAGCATCAATCAAGGCCAAGGCCACGAGACCACATTCAAGCAGGTGGTGTGCGACCGCCTCGGCCTCGATCCGGACGAGGTGACTTACATCCAGGGCGACACCGACCAGGTGTTTTTTGCCGAAGGTACCGGCGGCTCGCGGTCGGCGGCGTTTTCCGGCTCGGCCTTTACACTCGCCTCCGAGAAGGTCGAGCACAAAGGCAAGGCGATCGCCGCCAAAATGCTCAAGCTCGATTTAGCCGACGTCAATTTTCACGAGGGACTATTTTCGAGCAAAAAAACCAATCAGACGCTGACCATCAAGGAAGTCGCTAAAGCATCCCTCGATCCCAAGAACTTGCCGGATGGCATGGAGCCGGGCCTCATCGAAAAGGCCATCTATTCCGGCAAGGTCGCGGCCTATCCCAATGGCGTCCACGTTTGTGAGCTCGAGATCGACGAGGACACCGGCACCGTCGAGATCGTGAACTACAATGTGGTCGACGACGTCGGCACCGTGATCAATCCGTTGTTGCTGCACGGCCAGATCGACGGCGGCATCGCCCAGGGCGTCGGCCAGATCTTAATGGAAGACATCAAGTTCGACGCCGAGGGGCAAATCCTCACCGGCTCGTTCATGGATTACGCCATGCCGCGCGCCACCGACCTCACCGCCTTCCACGTCGAGTCAAATCCGGTGCCGACTAAGACCAACCCGCTCGGCGTCAAAGGCGCCGGCGAAGCCGGCTGCGTCGGCGCCATGCCGGCGGTCGCCAATGCTCTGGTCGACGCGCTCTCCGTGCTCGGCATCAATCACATCGAAATGCCGGCGACGCCGGAGGTTATCTGGCGCACCATCCGTGAGGCGCGGGGGAAATAAAGTGTAGTTCCCCCCACAAGGGGGAGGGATCAGACAACCGCCACGCCTTGTATCTCGATCATCATCTCCGGCTGCGCGAAGCCGGCGACCGTAATCGCCGCGCTGGCCGGAAAATCCTTGCCGAAAATCTCGGTCCGCAGCTCGGTCATGCGCGTGGTGTGGCGCGCATCGATGAGAGATACGGTCATGGTGACGAGGTCGGCCAGTTTGGCGCCGGCCTCGGCGAGCGTCTTCTCGATATTGCGAAAGGTCTGCCGGCATTGCGCGTCGAAATCGCCGGCGAGCGATTTGCCGGCATCGTCCACCGCGCCGGTGTGGCCAGCGAGCCAAATGGTCTTGCCGCCTTCGGTGATGACGGCCGGCGAATAAGCCCGCTTTTCCGCTCGCGCACCGCGCACGTATGACTTTTTCACGTTTTTTCCACCAAATTGTCAGGCCCGGTCATGACGGCCTAGATTATAGACTATGGCGATGCCCGATCCGCGCACGAACGCAAAGCCGCTGCCGCTTTCCGGCATTCGCGTGCTGGAGTTCTGCCACACCATCATGGGCCCGACCGCGGGGCTCATTCTCGCCGATCTCGGCGCCGACGTGATCAAGATCGAACCGGCCGATGGCGACTCGACTCGGCGGCGTATTGGTTTCGCGGCAGGCTTTTTTGCCACCTTTAATCGCAACAAACGCAGCCTGGCGCTCGACCTCAAGTCCGACGAAGGACGCGCGCTACTCTATCGCCTCGTCGAAACCGCCGACGCGGTTCTGGAAAATTACGCGCCCGGCACGATGGAACGGCTCGGCTGCGGTTATGCCGAGCTGTCGCAAAGAAATCCGCGGCTGATCTATTGCGCGCTGAAGGGTTTTCTCAGCGGGCCCTATGAGCACCGCCCGGCGCTCGACGAAGTGGTGCAGTTCATGGCCGGCCTTGCCTATATGACCGGACCGCCCGGCCAGCCGCTTCGCGCCGGCTCTTCGGTTGTCGACATCATGGGCGGCATGTTTGCCGTCATCGGCTTGCAAGCCGCGTTGCGCGAGCGCGAGAGCACCGGCATGGGTCAATTCGTCAAATCCGCGCTTTATGAATCCACCGCGTTCTTGATGATGCAGCACATGGCCGGCGAAGTGGTGACCGGGAAGCCGATGCCGCCGATGCCGACGCGCGACGGCGCTTGGGCCATCTACGAACCGTTCCCGACCTCGGACGGCGCGCAGATTTTTATAGGCCTCACCAGCGACGGCCAATGGCGCCGTTTTTGCGAGCACTTCGAGCGCCACGATCTTTTGCAAGACCCCGCTTACAAAACGAACGAGGACCGGGTGCGCCAGCGTCCCGCGCTGCGTCCCGTCGTCGGCAGCATCGTCGCAAAGCACAAGCTTGCCGAACTTGCCGAATTGTTCGATCGCATCGACATTCCGTTTGCCCCGGTCGCGAAGCCCGGAGACCTCTTCGAGGATCCACAACTCAATGCCGGCGGCCGCATGTTTGAGATCGATTTTCCCAACGGGGCGCGCGCCAAAATTCCGCGGCTGCCGATCGAAATCGGACATCACGATTTTGCATTGCAGCGGCAGGCGCCAACCCTCGGGCAACACAGCGCCGAAATTCTCGCCGAGCTCGGCGTGGCACCCGACGAGATCGCGGCGCTGGGGAAGCGCGGTATAGTGACGGCCGGGGACCAAACATGAGCGATTTGCCGCCAGCGGTGCGGATCACCGAGGAAGGACCGCGCGAAGGTTTCCAAATCGAGAAAGCCGCGATCCCGACCACGCGCAAGATCGAACTGATCGACGCTCTGTCGCAAACCGGCCTCGATCACATCCAGATCGTCTCTTTCGTCAATCCGAAAAACGTGCCGGGCATGGCGGATGCCGATGACGTGGTGCAAGGGATCACGCCGCAGCCCGGCGTCGCCTATACCGCGCTGTGGCTCAACGATAAAGGCTTTGAGCGCGCGTTGCGCCAGAATCGGCTGCGCAATACCGGCACGATCCAACTGTCCGCATCCGAGAAATTCTCCAGGCGCAACCACAACCGCGACGCCGCGCAACAGCTCGCCGCGCAGCACGCTATCGTCGAAATGTACAAGGCCGCCGGCATTCCGGTCGAGCGTGGCAGCATCATGGCGGCGTTCGGCTGTAATTTCGAAGGCGACATTCCGCTGTCGCGCGTCGTCGCCCTGGTGCAGCAGATCCTCGATGTCGCCCAGGAGCATGGCGTGACGCTTGACTACATCACGCTCGCCGACACCATGGCCTGGGCGACGCCGCTGGCGATCAAACGCACCATCGGCGCCTTGCGCGAACGCTGGCCCGATCTCGATATCGCGCTGCACCTGCACGACACGCGCGGCATGGCGATCGCCAACGCTTTCGCCGGCCTGGAAATGGGCGTGACGCGCTTCGATGCCGCGGTAGCGGGCTTAGGCGGCTGCCCGTTTGCAGGTCATGCCGGCGCCGCCGGCAATGTCTGCACGGAAGATCTCGTCTTCATGTGCCACGAACTGGGAATAAAGACCGGCATCGATCTCGACGCGCTGATCGCATGCGCCAAGCTCGCCGAGGACATCGTCGGCCATCCCCTGCCCGGCTCCGTGATGAAGGGCGGCACGCTGGAGCCATTCCGCCGCTCAGACTGAAGACGTCGATTTCGCAACAGCGAGGCTCGTTGCGGCGCTCCCGCGGCTGAGAGCCCGCACTACTTCACCTCGGCGATGTGCCGGGCGCGAAATTTGCATTTGGGGAGATATTGACCTACATCGCGTCAATGCCTGACGGCTCCGCCACAGCTCATCTCTACCGCCCCAAACTGGTAACACTCATCGCGGAAGGCTACAGCTCCGATGCCTTCCGAAGCGACCTTACGGCTGCACTCACGGTGGCGGTGGTGGCGCTTCCACTGTCCATGGCGATTGCCGTTGCGTCCGGCGTTGATCCGGTTCGCGGTCTTTATACGTCGATTGTTGGCGGCTTTCTCGTTTCGGCCCTTGGCGGCAGCCGGTTTCAGATTGGCGGTCCGGCCGGTGCGTTTATCGTTCTGGTATCGGCCACGGTCGCAAGATTCGGACTGGATGGGCTGCTCGTCACCGTTTTTCTCTCGGGAGGGATGCTTGCACTTGTCGGTCTGTTCAGGCTTGGCGCCCTCATCCGCTATATACCGCACGCAGTGACGGTCGGTTTTACCTGCGGGATCGCCGTCACGATCCTTGCGAGCCAATTGAAGGATCTCGGCGGTCTCACATTGACCGGCGCAGAGCCAGGTCCGCTTATTCCGAAGCTTGTGACTCTCGGTCAGGCGCTTCCGACAATCAATCCGTGCGCTTTCGCTCTCGGAGCCGTGTCGGCCGCATTGATCTTTGCTCTGCAACGTTGGCGGCCGACGTTTCCCGCGATGCTGATCGCCGTCGCCTGCGCTTCCGTCGCAACGCGCCTTTTTCACTTGCCGGTCGAGACCATTGGCAGCCGCTTCGGCGGTGTTCCGGGCGGTCTGCCCATGCCGCACGTGCCGCCATTCGCGGTGCAGCGCTTAATCGAGGTGTTTCCTACCGCGTTCTCGTTTACGCTCCTCGGCGGCGTGGAGAGTCTGCTCTCTGCGAAAGTCGCCGACGGCATGACCGGGCGGAAACACCGTTACAACATGGAAGTGGTCGCGCAAGGCATCGCCAACATGGCGTCCGCCTTTTTCGGCGGCATCAGCGTTACTGGCACGATCGCGCGCACGGCGACCAACATCCGCGCCGGGGCACGAAGTCCACTTTCTGGAATGCTGCATGCCGCGTTCATTCTGGTTTTTATGGTAGCGTTGGCACCGCTTGCGAGTTTTATTCCCCTCTCGGCCTTGGCGGGCGTGCTGGTCGTAGTATGCTGGAACATGGCGGAGAAGCGCGAGTTCGCCGCCCTGCTCGCCAACTGGCGCACGGCGTTGGTGCTGGTCACGACCTTCGGCTTGACGCTTTTGAAGGATTTGACGTTCGGTATTGTCGCGGGATGTCTCTTGGCAGGGCTGCTTGCCGTGGTTCACCACTCCATCCCGAGCGAGGATAGTGCCTAGTCTTTGGCTGCTTTGGGTCCACAAGCCGATCCGTCTGCTGCAGCTTCGGCCAAAGACAGCGCGCGCAATTACGCTTGTCGCAAAATCTTCCAGATACCGCTGCCCGTGGCGACGACGCGCGCGCCGACTTTCAGCTTTGACTCGACGAACAGCAGCGAACGGGTCATGCGCACGATCTCGCAATGCGCCTCGACGAAATCGCCGAGCTGCACGGCGCCGACGAACCGCATGCTGAGCTCGATCGTGGCGTGCGGCTTTTCGCCGGTGGCCCGCCGGCCGGTCATGCCCATCGCCTGATCGGCGAATGTCATCAGCATGCCGCCGTGCACGATGCCGATGTGGTTGCGGTGCTTGTCGCCGGCGAGAAAGCCGAACAGCGCGTCGCCGCGGCGCCAGATCGGCCCGACCAGCTCGCCGAAATTGTGGCCTTGGATGCGCTCCCAGCCGTGCGCCGCCGGGTCGAACGCCCCTTGCGCCGGGTCCGCGCGATCGTTCATGCGCGCACCTTTGCCGGGCCGCTGTGCCGTGCCGCAAGCCGCGCAGCGATATCGGGAATGAGCTTCTCGGCATTGACCCCTGCCGCCAGGGCGCGGCCGTTGGCGGAGAGCCCGCGCACCGCATCAACGTAAGCAGCAACCTCAGCGGGCTCACGCACCGCCTGCGGATAATCGCTGGCGAATACCAGCTGCGAGAAGGCCAATTCCTCGATGCCGAAGCGGACCCAATCGGCGCCCCATTCGCCGGCGTGATCCGGCCCGGCCCAGCCGGCGATGTCGTAGAACAGCCGATGATCGAGATAATGATCGAACGCCTGCCGCGGCCGGCGGCCATGGCGGGCGATGCCCGCCGTGCCCCATTTGTCGCGTTGCGCAAAGCCGCGGATGCGGCCGAGATAACGGCCGATGCCGCCGGCAAAATGCGAGAACTGAATTTTCAAACCGGGCAATGCGTCGAGCAGGCCCGAATTGATGATGCGCACCGCGGCCGTCATCAGCGAGAATTCCCAGCCGAGCATCCGGCCAAGGTCGTCGGCGTCCATGCGCGTCCAACGGATGACGCGCGGGAGCGGATGGATGAACACGTAGATGCCGAGATCGGCGCAAGCTCTCCAAAACGGCCGCAACGCGTCGCAGTCGAGCGGCTGGTCCTGCAGCTCGGAGCCAATGACGACGCCGGGAAAGCCAAGGTCGACGGCGCAGCGTTTCAATTCCGCCGCCATCTCGGCTGGGTTGAGCGCCGGCACATGCGCCAAGCCAATGAAGCGGCCGGGATAGGCAAGCTCCGCTTCGCGCATGCGATCGTTGATGGTGCGGCAGATCGCAAGCTCAGGCTGATCGAAACCGGAGCCGCACGTCAGCACGCCGGCGTCGATGCCCGCGGCGTCCATCATCCGGACATGGGCGCCAAGATCGGCAAGCAGCGGATTGAGCAAATAGCTCGGATTGCCGTCGCGATCGAGCTCGACCGTGGCTTTGCCCGGCTCGCCCTTGAGCAGTTCGGGCGGCGTGTAATGTTGCTGGAAATCGACGAGCATTCCGGACCGGGTTGTTCCACGCACTTTACATGATTGCAAATTCGGTGTTGCGGCGATCGGTCACCAGCATGGCGCCCGGATAGTGCGTGATGCAGAATTCCGGCTTCACCGCCATGATCACCGATTGCGGCGTCACCCCGCAGGCCCAGAACACGGGAATTTCGTCGTCGTGGATCGGCACCGCATCGCCCCAATCGGGCGCGGCGATATTCTTGATGCCGATCATTTCCGGTTTGCCGAGATGAACGGGCGCGCCGTGCACGGAGGGAAACCGGGTCGTGATCTGGACGGCGCGGATGGCGTCCGCGGGCTTCATCGGCCGCATTGAAACGACCAGCGGCCCGTGGAACGGTCCCGCCGCCACGGTCTCGACCGAGGTGCGGTACATCGGCACCGTGCAGTCGCACGTCATGTGGCGAAGCTCGATGCCGTCCTCGATCAGCGCCTGCTCGAACGAGAACGAGCAGCCGATGGCAAAGGTGACGAGATCGTCGCGCCAGTATTTACCGACATCGCCCGGCTCGTCGACCAGCGCGCCGTCGCGCCACACCCGATAGCGCGGCAAATCGGTGCGGATGTCGAGATCTTCGCCGAGTGCGGGAATGTGCGGATCGCCCGCGGCCGAGACGCCGATCACCGGACACGATTTCGGGTTACGCTGGCAGAATTGCAGAAAATCCTGCGCCAGATTTTGCGGCAGAATGGCGAGATTGGCCTGTACGAAACCCGGCGCTAGGCCGGAGGTCGGACCGGAATGACCGTTGCGCCGGATCGCAAGCCGCGCCGCGCGGCTTGGCAGCGGCGTTTCGGGATTTTCCCGTCGCATCGCCGTCGCCATCATCGGCTCCTGTTCCATCCGAACGAATGCTATTTGCCCACTTTATCATCAAGCCACCAGGGGAAAAGCCAGGCCGGCGCGACGATGTTACGCGCGCTTGAGCGCACTGGACCGCGAGCGGTTGACCGAATCCGGTTGAAACTCCCGCCAGGATCGCGTTTGTTATCAGTCAAATGCTGGCGAAAAGGCCCGTAAAGGGCTCGCCCCGGGGAATCTCATTATTCCAGGTGGAGGGACAGGCGATGACTGAGAAGTGGAAACAGGAAAAGTGGGCAGAGGACATCTGGTATAGCGGCAAAGTCTCGCGCCGCGGCATTATCGGATGGGGCGGCGGCGCCATCGGCGCCATGATGCTAGTGCCGGCGCCGTGGAAGGCCGCTTTTGGCGCGGCGCAGTCCTACAAAGTCGGTTCGGAACAGCCGCTCTCGGGTGCCGGAGCCGCCGGCGGCAAAACCGCTGTGGTCGGCCTGCAAATGGCCGCAGACCGCATCAACGCCAATGGCGGCATTAACGGCCGTCCGGTCGAACTCGTTATCGTTGACGACGAAAGCTCGCCGGCCGTCGCCCGGCAGAAGACGGCAAAGATGGTGGACGAGGACAATATCGACGTCCATGCCGGCGGCTTCCTCTCCAACATTTGTCTCGCCTGCATGCCGGTCTGGCAGGATGCCAAGATCGTCAACATGATCACGGTGTGCCTCGACACCACGCTGACCACGTCGGCCTGCAACCGCTACACCTTCCGGCTCCACGATTACGCGCCGGCGCAAGCGGTCGCTTTCGCGCCCACGCTCACCAAGATGGGCAAGAAGTGGCACATCGCGCACAGCGATTATTCCTGGGGTCAGTCGACGCGCGACGCCTACAAGGCGGAAATCGAGAAAGCCGGCGGCGAAGTCGTCGGCACCACCGGCATTCCACTCGGCACCGCCGACATGACGCCGTTCCTGTCGAAAATCTCCGGCGATTTCGACGGCTTCTTCGGCATTTTCTTCGGCAAGGACGGCGTCACGCTCGCCAATCAGGCTTACGATCTCGGCCTGACCAAGAAGTACAAGTTCGCCGGCGACGGTTCGATCTCGGAATCGACCAACCTGATCGCCGTCGGCAACAAGCTTGACGGCTTCACCGGCATCAACCGCTATATCCCGGTGTTCGACGGCGTTCTCAATACGCCTTACCTGCACCGCTTCTTCGACGAAGCCAAAGCGCGCCTCGCCAAGATCGATTCGTCGGGACCGTTGCCCGACAAATACGTGCAGTCAAACTACGAGGCGCTCAATGCCATGAAGGTCGCGATGGAGAAGTCGAAGTTCAACAGCCGCGACGACTCCATGAAGCTGATCGAAGCGCTCGAGGGTCTGGAAGTGAAGGAAAGCGACGACTTCCCGCAAGGCGACAAGACGCTGCGCAAGGAAGACCATCAGGCCTTCCTGCGCGAATTCATCTTCACGATCGGCGGCGGGACCTATCATCTTCAGCAGGTGGTGGATAAGGACAAGACTCTCGTTCCGCCGGCATGCCACTTCCCTTCGGCCTAGCCGTCGGACCAAAGTCTCGCTAAGTGCGCGCGCAACAATCTACGGAGCCGCGCTCCCCGGCAAATGGCCGGGGAGCGGCTTCGGCGCCTATCCTCAAGACCGAGCAATTATCCGTCCGTTTTGGCGGGCTCGCGGCGCTGTCGCAGGTCAATTTCGAACTCTCACGCGACGAGGTGCGCGCCATTATCGGACCGAACGGTGCCGGCAAAAGTACGTTCTTCAACTGTCTGACCGGAGTGCTACGGCCGACCGGGGGCCGTATCCTGTTCGACGGCGACGAAATCACCGGCTTGCCCTCAAACGCGATCTCGCAAAAGGGCATCGCCCGCTCCTACCAGATCACCAATATTCTGCCCAACGCAACGGCGCTCGAAAACGCGCGCATCGCCGCGCAATCGCGTCGGCATAGCTGGAACATGGTTTCCCACCACGGTGCCTTCGCCGACATCAACAGGAAGGCGGAAGCGGCGCTGCATGCCGTCGGGTTGCTCGGCAAGGCCGGCGAACTGGCGTCGAATCTGTCGCACGGCGAGCAGCGCAATCTCGAGATCGGCATTGCGCTCGCCACCGAACCAAAACTGCTTTGCCTCGACGAGCCGACCGCCGGCATGAGCCAGGGCGAGACCGACGAAACCAAGGCGCTGATCCAGCGTATCGCCAAGGATCTCACCATATTGATTGTCGAGCATGACATGCAGGTGGTGATGGAGCTGTGCGACCGCATCACCGTGCTGCACTACGGCGCCATACTTGCCGAAGGCACGCCCGAGGAAATCCAGCAAAATCCCAAAGTGCTGGAGGTCTATCTCAAGACATGAGCGCCGCAGCCGACACCGCCGTTCCGATCGTCCTGGTCGAGGATGTGCATACCTATTACGGCAAAAGCCATATCCTGCACGGCGTTTCGGTCAGGGTCGGGCCTGGCGAGGTGGTGGGATTGCTTGGCCGCAACGGCGTTGGCAAAAGCACGACGCTTAAGACCATCATGGGCCTGGTGCAGCCGACCCACGGCGCCGTCCTGCTCGACGGCAATGCGATCACCGGTTTGCCGCCGCATAAGCTGGCGCGCCTTGGCATCGGTTATGTGCCGGAGGACCGGCGCATCTTTCGCCTGCTCACGGTCATGGAGAACCTGCGCACCGGCCTTGACCGCAACGGCGTCACCGAAGACAAACGCAAAGCGCTGCTCGACAAGGTTTTCGGATTTTTTCCCGTCCTAGCGGAGCGCCGCAATCAGCCCGGCGGCACGCTGTCGGGCGGCGAGCAGCAGATGCTGGCGATCGCGCGCGCTATGATGCTTGAGCCGAAAATCATCCTGCTCGATGAGCCGACCGAAGGCTTGATGCCGCGCATGGTGTCGCAGATTCGCAACATCATCGAATTTTTGCACAACGAAGGCGTGGCGATCCTTTTGGTCGAGCAGAATGTGCCGCTGACGCTCGACGCCAGCCAGCGCGTCTATATCATGGAGAAAGGCAGCGTCCGGCACCATTGCGCGGCGAGCGAGATCGACGTGCACCATCCGGTCATCAAGCAATATCTGGGAGTGTGACGATGGCGGCGATCGGTCAATTCTTCCAGGCCATTCCTCTCGATCTCATTATCATCCAGACCATCAACGGCATCGTCACCGGCATGATCCTGGCGTTAGTCGCCTCCGGCTTGACGCTGATCTTTGGCATCATGGACGTGGTGAATTTCGCCCATGGCGAACTGTTCATGTTTGGTGCCTATATGGGCGTGGTCATCGTGACCGCGACCGGCAGCTTCTGGCTTGCCTTGATCGGGGCGGCATTGATCGTTGCCGTTCTCGGCGCCGCCTTGCAGATCGCCACGTTGCGGCCGCTGATCGGCCGCGATCCGCTCAATACGATCCTTGTCACCTTCGGCATTTCACTTGTTCTCCAAAATTTTGCGCTGTGGGAATTTGGCCCGACGGCGCGCCGCATTCCGGAGCCGATGAGCGGCGAATTCACGCTGTTCTACCTGCAATATCCCTGGTACCGCATCTTCATCGCCGGCCTGTCGGCCGTCATCATCGGCGGCTTTTGGCTGTTCCTCAAATACGGAAAATTCGGCGTCTGGATCCGAGCCACCGCGCAGGATCGCGTGATGGCGCAAGCGATGGGTATTCCGGTGCCATGGGTTTATACCGGCGTATTCGCCATCGGCGCCGCCATGGCGGCCGCGAGCGGCGTGCTGTTCGCGCCGACGACCGGCGTCGACCACAGCATGGGGCTCGATTGGGTGCTTCGCGCCTTCATCGTGGTCGTGGTCGGCGGTATGGGCAATCTCGCCGGCTCGATCGCAGCCGCCGTCTTCATCAGCCTGCTTGAAGCCTATGCCGCGATCTGGCTCGATCCGTCGCAGGCCGTTATCGTTTCCTTTGTCGTACTGATCCTGACGCTGCTGTTCCGTCCCACCGGCCTGTTCGTATCGACACCGCGATGACCGCTGCGCCCCTCGATAAAACCTTGCCGCTCGACCGGACGAAGTTGAGCCACACCGCCGTTTTCTGGATCGGCTTCTGCGTGGTGATGGCGGTGCTGATCGTGGCTCCGCTCGTGCTGCCGGAATTTTGGCGGCGCTTTCTCACCGAATGCCTGATCTGGGGTTTGCTTGCGATGTCGTCTGATCTCCTGATCGGCTACACCGGCATGATTTCGTTCGGCCACTCGGCGTTTTTCGGGCTCGGCATGTATGGCGCAGCGGGGGCTCTGATCGCGGTCAGTCCGCCCAACCTGTGGCTCGCCATTCTGGCCGGACTCGCCGGCGCCGCCGGCGCCGCGCTGTTCGTCGCGTTCTTCTCGATTCGCCTGCGCGACATCTATTTCGCCATCACCACGCTGATCTTCAGCCAGATCTTCTACGTCATCATCTTCACCTGGACCAAGGTGACCGGCGGCGAGAACGGCCTGATCTTCACCCGCCCGCATCTATCCATCCCTTTCCTTTACGACGCGCGTTTCAACTCAACGACCATGCACTGGTTCGTGCTCGGGGTGGTGACGGCGTCCTATCTGATCTTGCGGCGAATCACCCAATCGCCGTTCGGCATGGTGTTGCAGTCGATCCGCGAAAACGAGACGCGCACCCGCGCCATCGGCTATGCGGTCGAACGCTACAAGATGGTGTCGGTGATGTTGTCCGGATTGTTCGCCGGATTGGCCGGAGTGCTTTACGCCGTCCAAAACCAGTTCGTCGCGCCCAACTTCGTTTACTTTCTGACCTCAGGCGACACCGTGATGTACAACGTCATCGGCGGCGTCGGGACTTTGGTCGGGCCGATTGTCGGCGCCGGCTTTTTCCAGCTCGCGCGCCAATTGCTGTCGCAGTTTTTCGGCGATCAGTTCCCTTATCTGATCCCGCTCGGCGTCGTTTTCATCGCGATGATCATCTTCCTGCCGCAAGGCATACTCGGCTTCGCGCGCAGATGGCTTAACCGCTAGCGCGGCTCTTTGCCTAAGAATGCCACGAGTGATGACGTGTCCTTCTTCCCCGCCTCGTAATCCTCGGCGAATCTCTCATAAAAATTAGCGGCCCCTTCGTAGAGTTCGCGCGCCGCCGGATCGTCGCCGACGAAGCCTGCGATCTCCTGCATTTCGGCGACCCAGCGATAGGCTTTGGGCGGCATTTGTCCGAGGCTGCGCTTGAGCCAGGGAAACAATTCCTTCTGGCTCGATTGCAGCTCGTCAAACAGAGCATCGGCGGAGCCGGCCCGTGTCGCCGCCAACATCATCGCGGCGCCAATCGCCTGCGTGCCCTTGGTGATGCCGGCATAGGACATTTTCAGCGCCGAGGCGGCGCTCATCGCGCCGTCGAGGACGCGAATGTCGAGGCCGTATTCGCGCAACGCCGCGAAGCGCGCCGCGGCCGCCCCCGACGCATAGAAGCGCGGACCGCCATCACCCGGCTTCGGCGGCGCGCCGATAATCCCGGCATCGGCGAACGGGCAATCGGTCGGCGCGATCGCCGCCGCGACGCGCGCCACGGTCTTCGGATTGATCGCGTTGCAATCGACATAAACCGGCTTGGCATTGCTGGCCTTCAGCGGCGGCACAAAGCGTTCCGCAAGCGCCAAGGCGTCGCCGGGCGGCAGGATCGAGAGGATGAAATCGGTGGCGGCGATTTCCTCGTCGCTTGCCGCGACCATGCCCGCAGCCTTGGCCCGCGCC
>Ga0181537_10002481_pt1 | contig 16171 bp, 21 predicted proteins | sample PEATcosm2014_Bin_39_FD_119765 | JGI IMG/M metagenome (GOLD analysis project Ga0181537, IMG submission 119765) | Peatland microbial communities from MTU Mesocosm Facility, Houghton, MI, USA - PEATcosm2014_Bin23_10_metaG | ecosystem: Environmental > Terrestrial > Soil > Wetlands > Peat | place... | reverse complement strand
GCAGATCTTCCGCCGTCGCACTGGAGCGCACCGCAACGTCCGCATCTTTCCCGTATCGTTTTTGAAGCTCGCGATAGCCGCGGACGATCTCTTCAGTCAGGTCCTCCGGAAATTCCGTCTTCATGATCGCGGTGCGAACCGCCAAGCCTCGACGATGAAGCTCCCCTAAATTTTTGGTATCCAAACCCTTTAATGTCTTTTTAATAAGCTCGTCGAGTCCGGTTTTTTCTAAAAAGTGGAAATAGGCAGTGGCCGTCACGACAAATCCGGACGGCACGGGAACGTTTTTCGACTTGAGCGTCCGGATCATTTCGCCGAGCGACGCATTTTTTCCGCCCACTTCGTTAACGTCTTTGATCCCGACCTGCTCGAACTTTACGGTGAATGGTTTATGCGTCATTGTTTCTTCTAACTATAACACGCATTGCTACTGCTTGAGCGCGATCAGGAGATCGGCGACGTTCGAGCCGGTGTCACCCGTCATAACGTACTCTCCGATCTTCTCGAACAACGGATAGGTATTGTCGTCTGCGAGATAACTTTGCACATCAGCGCCCGCATCGAGAGCAGATTTTACCGTTATTGTATCGCAGATCGCGCCCGCGTATGGTCCGTGGTCACGGCCGTCGGAGGCGAGGGAAAGAATCTCCTCTCCTTCTTTGATATAGCTGAGCGCTTCCGCACAAACGGCGATATTTCTGCCGCCGTTTCCCTTTCCATGCACCGTTACGGTGGTTTCACCGCCCCATAGAAGTGCCGTTCGCGGAGGGACGCCATGCAGTGATTCGGCAACCATTCGCGCAACGTCTTTCGCTTCGCCCGCGAGCGTGGCACTTCGGATCTCGGCGTGATACCCCATCGCTTCCGCGGCCTTACTCATGGCGTTCAACGCGAAGACATTCGAAACGGCAAGGATGTTCGTCGCATGTTCAAAATATTTATCATCCTTCGGCGTTTCCACAAGCCCGCACTTTTCAATATTACATGTTTTGAGAACGTCGTACTTTGTGAGAACTTTTGCGGCGTCCGCGCTTGTTGTTACGTCTTTTACCGTCGGCCCCGAAGCGATGGAAGAAAGGTCGTCGCCGATGACGTCGGAAAAGATGAACGAGACGAGACGCGCGGGATAGGCATACTGCGCAAGGTAGCCGCCGCGCGCAAGCGACATGTGCTTACGAACGACGTTCATCTCGTGGATATCCGCCCCCGCATCGGTAAGCGCCGTAAATACACGCGCTTCGTTGCGGTCGTTCCGGTCTTCGGGCAAATAAAGCAGGGTCGACCCTCCGCCTGAGACGACGAAGATCACGAGGTCATCCTCTTTAAGATCCTTAAGCGATCCGACGATCGCCTCTGCCGCGTTCAGGTTCTCATCCGAAGGCAGAGGATGCGTTCCGCAGAATGTCTTTATCTGCGGGAGGCCGATCGGACAGACCTTCACATCCACCACGACGCCACGGGTTATGCGGTCGCCGAGCACGGATTCTACGACGCCCGCCGCCTCGGTCGCGCATTTCCCGATGGCGATGAAAATGATCTTTCCGGTCTTCGCGAGATCGACTTTCGCGCTTCCTAAAAATAGCGTCGTGTCTTCAATGCGCATCATGCCGCCCAAAACGTGATTCGTGTCGATCGCTACAAGCCCCGCTTCCGCAATCGCGAGCAAGTCGCGCCGCGCACCGGTTGTCGCGAGCGCTTCCGAGTTTTTGATCTTCATCCTCTTATTATCTCACTTTTATAATATTTTCTATATACACATACGATACGCGAATACGCGAACCCTTCGCCTCCTGCCTATCATCGGCCCTAGCTTCGTCTCGCAAGTATCGATCGCACCGAAGGACTTACCGCCTTGTCCGTTCGATGGATGCACCCTATCCAGCAGCACGGACGCCGCATCCCCTCTTTCAACTCCGAACACACGCGTTTCACGTGATCCTTTCTTGTTGCCGCCTGCTTTACGGAAATGGTCCAGCAGATCCACTCGTTGCGGGCGAGCGGCGTGATGTCTTCCCATTTTTCCCGCGCCGGCCGGTCGGCGATGAGCGCTTTCCGCAGATCTGATGGCAGCGTATGCGCCGTGCCGGAAGAGAGTTTGTTCTTGGCCATTTTGTTCTTTGATGATCATGCCTTCGCGAGAAACGCAGTAAGTTTATCGAGCTGTTGATTGAAGCCCATCTGCGTGCCCTGAACGGCCATCCCGGCAGCCGGTCCGGTCTTATGTATCGTCGCTTTCAGATTCAATTTCGTTTTGCCGCCTTCTTCGGCGAATACCACTTCCGTCGTTTGATCGATAGTGGTCTCGCCGTTATCATTCTGCCCTTCGACCCACGCATTGACGTCATAAGAAAGTTTTGTGCGCGGCTCGACGACGGTGAACTTTCCGAGCATCGGCCACCGCGTACCTTTGTACGGGCCCATCGCTTCTCCCGCTTCCATCACGATATAGATCTTGCCACCGACCCGTAGGTCAACTTCGCATTCAGGAATGATGACATTATCCGGACCCCACCACTGCTTGATCATCTCGGGATCGGTCCACGCCTGCCACACTTTTTCGAGCGGGGCATCATAGATTTTTTCGAATGTCACTTCTTTTACAGGTGCCATGTTATTTTTTTGTTTGTTTTTTTGTTTGTAATACGTTATCCAATCGGTCGAGCCTCCGATTCCATACGTCCGTCGTTTGCTTGATCCACTGTTCCAGTTCGTCCATTGCGCCGGGATCGATCCGGTAGATCCTCTGGCGCGACCTTTTCTCCATGCGCACCAGCTTTGCCTCGCGGAGCACTTTGAGATGCTGGGATATCGCCGGCGGGCTGGAATCGAACTTGTCGGATATATCGCTCGCCGCGAGCTCCCCTTTGGCCGCCAACAGTTCTACAATGCTACGCCGGGTGGGTTCCGCAAGTACGGTAAATATATCCATGCCTCTATACTACAATACGGGATTATTAAGTCAACACTTAATTATCCACAGGAGCGCAAGGGCGTTCATTGTTACCACACGAAAGGGATCAGGGCTTTTGTCCGCTTCTTATATCCAGGATATTGATCCGGGAAGAGCTGCATCATGTATCGCTCCTCCACCGGAATGCGATAAAGAAAATTTGCGGTGAACAAAATGAATACGACGAACCATATGACGCCTGCCGTGAGTGCGGAACCGAACAGCGCGAGGACCATGCCGGTATAGATCGGATGGCGAACGAAGCGATACGGTCCGGACGTCACGAGCTCATGGTCCTTTTTTATGGACGGCGTCCCGCTCCAGTTCCTGCCCAGATGGACGCGCGCCCAGATCGCGATCCCGATCCCGAGGGCACAAAGGATGATCCCCGTAAGCCGTACGCCGAAATCGAATTGGTAGGCAAAGATCACCCAGAACGAACTTGCCTGCAGTAAAATGACGATGATGACCGCGAGCAAGATGCGAAAGCCGGCGAAGTGCGCCCAGCTGCCGCCTTTGACGTTCTCCTTTACCCCGATCGCGGAGACGAACCAGTACACCACAAAGACGATCCAGAGGAGGGTGATGAAATTATTAAGGGTAGGCATAACTCCATTATACGCTTAAAGCGTGAACGGCGTTGCGCCGCGCCAGTCGGCGGCGAAGGTTTTCGCGAGCTGCGCAATGATCGCCTGGTCCCGCGTGACGATCCCGAGCTCGCGGTTTTCGCCGAGCGATGTCGGCGAGAAGTTCTCCGAGCCGACGAACGCGCGGGCGGTCACACTTCCGTCGTCGGCCACGATCATCTTGGCGTGGATGTAGAGCGGCGCGGTGGGGTCATCCGGGTAGGTGCGCACGTGCGCGCCCGCCGTCGCGAGCTCCGCGAACTCGTACTTCCACTCTGCCGCGCCGGTCATGTCCACGTAGACCGTCACGCCGCGCTCCGCCGCGTCGATGAGCGCCTTCGTCACGTCGGTGTCATCCATCTCTTCGTTATAGATATAGAGTGATCGCTGCGCGCTAGCGATGAGGTCGAGCAGCGCCGATTCCGAGCCCGGACTCCATACGAGATCGTCGCCCGCATCGCCGTCATTGCCCGAACCCGCAACGCCTTTTGCGTTCCAATCCGCATCAAAAGTATCTTCCATTGCCGCCACATCGCGTCGATCGGCGTCGACAATCCCAAAGTCCCTGCCCGTCGCATAATATTTCGATACCAAATTGAACGTCATGATAAGCGCGCGGCTGCTGTCGATCACCAGCGACTTTTCATGCGCCAAAGAAAAATAGGATGGCGACCACCGGACAGGAACGCCGTGCGCAGCCAAAAAGGCGTAAGCCGATGCATTCATGGTGGACGTCGCTCCTTTATATCCCCCGCTCAGGATGACCCGCACTGCCACGCCGCGCGCCTCGTCCGCGGCGAGCGCCGCCTCGATCCGCTCGTCATCAAGCTCGTACATCACGAGATCCACCGACGTCGATGCTCCATCAATCATGGCAAGCAGCGGCGCGATGCCGTCGCCCGGCTCGGTGATGAGCGAGAGCACGCCTGCTGGGACGGTAGCGTAGCTAGTAATGAAAAATCTCCGTGCGCTCATAAAAAAGACAACCGCGCTTACGGCGAAGACGATCGCCACGAAATATTTTCTTTTCATCACCCCACCCTACCACCCGCAGATGAAAGAATGATTAAACCAGCTCCTCTATATATTTCCTATTTCCACGCGCCGATGATCGCCGCGCCCACGATGAGTGTGAGCAGCATGTTCCCTATCGTCAGCCAGAATATCGTCATCTTTCCGCCCCACAACATTTGCCCGAAGCTCAGCGGCACGACAAATCCGATCCAGATCACGATCGCGAGCGCGACGGCGCCGCCCTGGCCGGTCGCATTCGTGGCGTACATCAGGAAGCTCAGAACGGTGAACATCACCACGCTCGCGACGAACTGCCAGAGATAGCTCCACTTCGCCGCTTTCATCATCGCCTCGTTCTCCTCCTTGCTCCGTTTATCCCAACCCTGCACATGCATGAACAGTTTGCCGAAGATCGGCCCGTACCACACACCCCCGATGATCATCGACGCCACTGCAGCTGCGAGTATCGCCCAATAGTTTATTGTCATAGGTTTATTTCGTTTTCTTTTTATTGTAGCAGAATATGAAACGGGTTGACGATTTTCGAATGATTTTGTGTTTTAATATTACCCCTGAAAACCAATAACTCAATTCTCTAAAAAAACGCGGCACCTCATGAGGTAGCCGCCGGTCCAAGCGCACTCCATCGAAAGAGCTATGAGGAGGTTAAAGCTCCTCGTTTTTCCAAGAGCTTCTCTACCTCCCCGATGTGCCATTCTCCATGCTCTTGCACGCCATGGCCATGACCAATTCCCATGACGTAGTGAACGTGCCGCATCTCCTCGAGGGTGGGGTTTATTTGGATGAGCTCTTGTAACGTCAACTTCTCCAATTCCTTGCGAACCTTAGTACCTCTTTCATACAGATCCATGGTCCCTCCCTATCGCACACTGATACTAAACTGCTATCACCGTGCGTGTCAACACGACCACCAAAGAGTGCTTCAGCCATCTCATGCGTGCGCCCGACTGGGTTCGAAGAAAACAATCACCCCTTCCCCTGCTTCGCCAATTCAATTATGCTAATGGTCATTATGACTGACACCGCGAGTGCCGATAAAAATTTCTGGCTCACGCTCCCCCTCCCGATCATGGCGCAGGCGCCGATGGCGAACGTCACGGACGCGGCATTCCGGCGCATGTTCGCGGAATGCGGCAGGCCGGACGTCTACTGGACAGAATTCGTCTCGGTGGAGGGGTTGCTCTCGCGCGGACGCGAGAAGTTGCTGACCGACCTTTGGTTCGATAACACGAACCCCGCCGAGCGCCCGATCGTGGCGCAGATCTTCGGCGGGAAGCCGGAACAGTTCGAGGAGGTGGCGCCGCTCATCAAAGAGCTCGGCTTTGATGGCATCGATATCAATATGGGCTGCCCGGACCGTGGCGTGGAAAAGTCCGGCGGCGGGGCGGCGCTCATCAAAACCCCGGCGCGGGCCAAAGAGATCATCCGCGCGCTGAAGCGCGGCGCGGGTGACCTGCCCGTCTCTGTAAAGACCCGGCTCGGCTACGCGAACATCGCCGAGATGGACGAATGGATCCCGGCACTGCTCGAGGAAGACCTGGCGGCGCTCACCATCCACCTCCGCACCCGCAACGAGATGTCCGACGTGCCCGCCCGCTGGGAGCTCGCGCCAAAAATAGTAGCGTTCCGCGACCGGATCGCGCCCGAGACCGTCGTCCTCGGCAACGGCGACGTCCGTTCGCTCGAGGACGGCCGCGCCAAAGCGGCGGCGGCCGGCTTGGACGGGGTGATGGTGGGCTCCGGCGTCTTCGGCAACCCATGGTTCTTCTCCGGCCGGACGCCCGGCGTCCGGGAGCGGCTCGAGCGACTGGTAGCCCACACCGAACTCTTTGAAAAGCTCTACCGGAGCGACAACCCTGAGACGATCGGCCAAGGTGGACGGCTCAAGAACTTTGATGTCATGAAAAAGCACTACAAATCCTATACTACCAGTCGGGGCGGCTTTGACGGCGCCAAAGAACTCCGGATCCGCCTGATGGAGGCCGAAAACGCTGCCGGAGTGCGCGAAATAGTGCGGGATTTCTTAGGTAAATCGTAGAATATAGGCTATTGACGGCCGGACCGGCCGCCGGGGGGTGGCAGGTTGACTTTTGGGGAGGGGTCTGCTAAGCTGTAAGTACAAATAAATGAGTACCATGCGCCCCGCGAGGGGCTATTTTATTGGGAAAGTGGTCAAAGGGCTTAAGGTTTTGGCGGTCATAGGACTCCTGGCCTACCCGGCAACCATCCAGGCCGATACCGCGGTTCAACCCCCGCAGGCCACTCTTCCGGCGGCTCCGGCCGCCCCGGCAGCGGTCACGACGACCAAAACGGTCTGGGTGACGGCCTATACGAGCACGCCGGACGAGACGTCCGACCACCCTCTTATCACCGCCTCGGGCGCCATGGTGGGCGACGGTATTGTCGCGGCCAACTTCCTCCCCTTTGGCACTCAGATAGAGATCCCCTCTCTCTTCGGCACCAAGGTCTTCACCGTGGAAGACCGCACGAGCGCAAAGTTCGGCGGACGCGTGGACATCTGGATGCCGAGCGTCAGCCAGGCAGTCAACTTCGGCATCGAGCATGCGCAAATCGTCATCCTCGACCAGAATCTGGCGATGAAGTAAAATAGTTGGGTGTCACGGCAACTTTTCCGGTTCCTCATCAAATATAAATACTGGGTGATCTTCCCGATCGCCACGATAGAAGGCCCGATCATCACCATGGTGTCGGGATTTCTCATATCGCTCGGCATCCTGAGCTTCATTCCCACCTTTTTGGTGGTCTTCGCCGGAGACATGATCTCCGATTCTTTTTATTTCGCCCTCGGCGCCCGCGGGAGGAAATTCGTGGAGCGGATAAAATTCCTTCACATCACGGAAGCGCGGCTTGAAAAGCTGGAAACACATTACGAAAAACATCCGGGAAAGACGTTTCTTATAAGCAAGGCGTCGTACGGCGTCGGATCGCTCTTTCTCATCGCCGCCGGGGCTTCAAAGATGGTCTACCAGAAATTTTTGGAGTACATCACACCGATGAACGCCGTCCGCTCCACGATATTACTGCTCATCGGTTATTTCCTCGGCAGGGCGGTGCGCTATTCCGGCACCTACATCGGCTGGTACACGGTCGGCGTCATCATCATTTTGCCGACCGCATATTATATAATAAAGAAAATACATGAAGACGATATTGAAGGGGTTTAAGGACTTTATATTGCGCGGGAGCGTGGTGGACCTCGCGGTCGGCGTCATGGTCGGCGCGGCGTTCAACACCGTCGTCACCGCGCTCGTCAAAGACCTGATGACGCCGCTCATCGCGGCGATCTTTAAGCAGCCCAATTTTTCCACGCTCACCTTTACCGTGAACGGCAGCCAGTTTCTCTATGGCGATTTCGTGAACGACCTCATATCGTTTCTCATCACCGCGGCCACGATCTACTTCGTCATCGTGGTCCCCATCAACAAGCTGAGCTCGATCCATAAAGGACCGCCCGCCGAGGCGACCACAAAAGTGTGCCCCGAATGCCTTAGCAACATCCCCGTCAAAGCCCATCGCTGCGCGTACTGCACGAGCGTGCAACAGGACGTAAAGAAATAGCGTTATACCGTTCCCTGCCCCTCCAATCCATTTCTGCTCCCCGCGAGTAACCAGTGGACGAACCACGCGGATAGTAAGCCGAGTGCCGCTCCGCCGATGATGTCGATCGGCCAGTGCACGCCGGCGTAGATCCGCGCGATGCCCATCAGCGTCGCAAGCGCGAAGAACCACCATCCCCACTTGCGGTTCGCATACCAGATCACGAGCGCGAGCGCAAAGAACCACGCGGCGTGCGCCGACGGAAATGACCACCCCGTCTCACCGATCAGCGGCGTAAAATTATAAAAAGAGAACGGCCGGGGTTCGTGATAGAAATACTGGATGGCCGTCGTCAGAATCCCGCGCGCGAGGATAACCGCGAGCGCGCCTTCGCAAAGGAGATATATCTTCCGCCGCCATCCTTTTTGGTAATAGACGAGCACGAGGAACGCGAACACGAGCAGATATGGCAGATATTCCGAGAAGAATATCGCGAGCACGTCCCAAAACGCGTTATGATGCCCGGCGGCGTAGACGAACTGAAATATCTTCTGATCGAGCGCGAACATATTCGTCCATTATAACACGGCGGATAAGAAAAAAGCGCATCACGATGATGCGCCTCCTACGGCTCTGGCCTCTTTCGACGAAGGGAGTTGGAGGAGCACATCCTTCCAATTCCCGACGCATGTCACCTTACCCCGGAGTGAGTGCTCGGCGAAAAAGACAGCCCTCGGATCCGAGTTAAAAAGATAGAGGTGGGGCACGATGTCTTTGAGGAAAAGCATCACTTCCGGATTATCATCCACGAAGTGGGTGATCCCCAGGCCTTCGCAGATGGGTGCTTTTTCGGGACGCGTGCGACAGAAATGGACATTCGCCTCGGAGATCCCGGTGCGCTCATAGAAACGATGATGTTCGAACCACGCGCGCGTTTTCTGCTCCACCTTGCTCCTGCACCTGGAAACGATGAATACATTTTCCCCGAAGCGCGAATCGACGAGCGTGCGCAGTGCTTCAAAAACCCCGTCCACCGCCGTCGTGCTCAAATAGTTATCGCTGAAGAACGAAGTGTCCGTGTTGTCGTTGTGTATCCCGTCGATGATGACCTTGCCGACGTCCACGCCAAGCTTTTCGATGGTTTTCAAGGAACCTCCTTTTGCAAAGAGAATATAAAAGAAAGTGGATTTTGTCTATAGCGTGACGATCACAAAAAATCCGGCGGATGATCGCCGGAGTTTTTATTTGCGGACGTACGGGAGCAATCCCATGAACCGCGCCTGCTTGATGGCGGTCGAGAGCTTGCGCTGATGCTTGGCGCAGATGTGCGTGTGGCGCGGGTCGATGATCTTTGCCTGGCTCGAAACGAACCGGCGCAAAAGGTCGATCTCTTTGTAGTCGATGTTCTTTAAGTTCTGCGAGCAGAAGAAGCACTGCTGGGCTGTCGTGGGTGCCATGATGATCGTGTGTTATTTATACTTTTCTTACTTGGAGCGAGTCCAGCTCTACGGCGGTGTCGCGGCCGAAGATCGGCACCAAAACCTTGATGCTCCCTTTCTCTTCGTTCACTTCGGAGATCTTTCCGTCGTATTCCTTGAACGGACCGTCGGTTATTTTTACCAGATCGCCCACCTTCAAGTCAAGGATCATCTTCTTATCGCCTTCGCCCGTGCGCGCGAGGAGGAAGTCCACCTCGTCCTTGGAGAGCGGCGTCGGCGTCGTGTTGTCGGGACCGACGAAGCCGGTCACGCGCGGCGTGTTGCGCACCACGTACCACGAATCCTCGGTCAGGATCATTTCGACCAAAACATATCCGGGATAAATTTTCTCCTCCACGGTCGTGCGCTTGCCCGCCTTCACTTTTATTTTCTTTTCCTTGGGAACGAGGATGTTGAAGATCTTATCGCCCATCGCGAGCGATTCCACGCGCTGCTTCAGATAGCGCGAGACGGCCTCTTCGTAGCCCGAATACGTCTGCACGGCGTACCATTGCCGTACCGCCGGTTTTTCGTTCTGTGTGCCTGAACTTGGATGATTGAGTGCCATAGTGCCCTACCTTATATATTACGCCAAAATAAAATTCTTTATCAAATACGAAAAAAGGTAATCGAACGAGCCCAAAAAGATCGCGAGGCCGACGGCGATCCCGATGACGATGAGGGTGAGCCGGATCGCTTCCTGGCGGGTCGGCCAGTTGACATGGCGGATCTCGTTCTGTGCCTCACTGAAGAATTTTTTTATCCGGGCGAACATGATTTCTATTATGCGCTGTTTTTTCCAATTAAAATACCGCTATACTCGCGGTTGGAGGTAAGAAGAGTATAGCATCCAGTTGGGCTAAACGTCAAATGGGCGGAATTTCCAAGGCAAAGAATAAAACGAGGGCACGCACCCAGCCATACCCATGCACGGCCCATCCTGATTTGCACGCGCAACCTCACCTTCGCACGAAATGTTCTCGTGCGTTTTTATTTTAAAATAAGCAGAGAGGAAAGTTGACGACGCCCGTCTGGCGTTATAAAATCACGATAGTTTTAGGAGGTGAGATAATGCTTCCCAGGGTTACTAGCTATGATGGCGATGGCCCCGGAGAAATCCCTGTCCATCAATTGAAGAACGGCTACCGGCTCACCGTGAGCATCGCTCGGAGCCTTAGAGATCAATCCCGAATCTTTTTCCGGGGGAAACACGTTGCAAAAGCGGGAAACTTCTCCCGCTGGAACGATGTGAATGATTTTTTCGGGCATCCCGAGGTCGGAGGGGCGTTCAAGCGAATCATCGGGGAGTTTATCGACGCCGACTCCGTCAAGCGCGTCCTCCGTTTTACCATTATCTTTAGTGAAGTGGTGGGATGGAGCAGAACAATTGCCCAAGATCGCTTACCTGCCCCGGATACCGAACTACGGGAGATAAATTCCGACGCGGAAGGCTTCTTCGTGACAGACAAAACAATCGGTGCGCCGATGACAAACAGCGTGAACGTTGTCTGCAAGATGTCGCGTGACGGAAACCTTTGGAAAGCCGTTGTCTGCATGGTCAGCCCCGGCCCGACGCCCGGGGAGCTGAAGGGCAATGTGAGCATCCGGGAAGAGATACTCTTTTTCGACCTGGACCATCCCGGTAGCACAAGCCTGATCTTCAATTGAGATACAATACGCTCTAACTATTGCAAGGTTAAAGCGTATTTTTTTACCAAAGAGGATTACAACAACCTACACGTCGAGATTCTGCACCGTCGCGGCGTGGGCCTGGATAAAGTTCTTACGCGGCTCCACTGCGTCGCCCATCAGCGTGTCGAAAAGCTTGTCCGCCTTCTCGGCGTCGTCCACCATCACCTGCTTCATCAAGCGAACCTCCGGGTTCATCGTGGTCTCCCAAAGTTGTTCGGCGTTCATTTCACCGAGACCCTTGTAGCGCTGGATGTTCGGCTGGCGCTTCCCGTCGCCCTGGCCTTCGGTGACGCCTTCCGGCGATTCCTCAACGCCCCCTTCCCCGTCGGCATCCCCAGCGACAACTTCCTCATCCACTTTTTTCTTTCCAGCTTTTGCCGCCTTCTTTGCCGCTGCCGCAGCCGGCGCGAGCTTCTGCAATTCGGCGACCACTTTGTCTTTCTCCCCGTCCGAGAACGCGTATTTGATGTTTTTTCCAAGCTGAACGCGATAGAGCGGCGGCTGGGCGATATACACGTAGCCACCGTCTACCACTTCGCGGAAGTAGCGATAGAACAGCGTGAGGAGCAGCGTGCGGATATGCGCGCCGTCGACGTCCGCATCCGTCATGATAATGATCTTGTGATAACGAAGTTTGTCGATGCTGAACTCCTCGCCGATCGCGGTGCCGATTGCGATGACGAGCGAGCGCACCTCCGCGTTCGCGAGCATCTTGTCCAGGCGCGCGCGCTCCACGTTGAGCGGCTTGCCGCGCAGAGGAAGGATCGCCTGCGTGTGCCGGTTGCGGCCCTGCTTCGCTGTGCCTCCTGCAGAATCGCCCTCTACTATAAATAGCTCGGACTCGGCCGCGATCTTGGACGTACAATCCGCGAGCTTGCCCGGAAGCGTGAGTCCCTCGAACGCGCCTTTGCGCAGGACCGTCTCGCGCGCCGCCTTTGCCGCGAGCCGCGCCTTTGCGGTCAAAATCACTTTCTGAATGATCGCCTTACCCTCCTGCGGATGCTTCTCCAAAAATTCCTTCAGCGCTTCGTTGATGACGGATTCCGTGGCGGTGCGCGCTTCCGGATTGCCGAGCTTGGCCTTCGTCTGGCCTTCGAACTGCGGATCGCGAAGCTTTACCGAGATGACGGCGATCAATCCTTCGCGAACATCGTCGGCCGTCAGGTTCTCTTCTTTCTCCTTCAGATACCCCTCTGCGCGAGCGAAATTATTGAGCGTGCGCGTGAGTGCCGAACGGAATCCGGTAAGGTGCATGCCTCCTTCCGGCGTGAAGATGTTGTTGGCAAAGCTCATCTCGACGACGCGCACGTCGTCCACGTACAAGAACGCTGCTTCGATATCCAATTTCTCGGCTTCCTTCTCTACATAAAAAATATCTTCGTTCAACCGGTTCTTTTTCTGTGAAAGGAATTTTACGTACGAGAGGACGCCGCCTTCAAAATAAAATCCGTAGAAATACGGCACCGGCTGGCGGCGGTCGTAGAAGTTGATGCGGATGCCCTTTGTGAGGTATGCCTGCTGGCGCAAACGCTCGAGGATCACTTTGTCATTGAATTCCATCTCGGAGAAGATCTCCGGATCGGGAGAAAACGTGGTCTTTGTGCCGTGGCGTTTGGACGCGCCGACTTTTTTCACTTTATATTCCGGCTTGCCGCGTTTGTATTCCTGCACGTACAATCCGCCGTCGCGCTCCACTTCCACCTTGACCCATGACGAAAGCGCATTCACGACGGACGCGCCGACGCCGTGCAATCCTCCGGACACTTTGTATCCTTCGCCGCCGAACTTTCCGCCGGCGTGGAGCACGGTCATGACCGTCTCGAGCGTGGATTTCTTTGTTTGCGGATGGATGTCCACCGGGATGCCGCGGCCGTCGTCTTGGACGCTCACTTTATTGTCCGGCAAAAGCTCCACGGTGACGGTTTTGGCGTAACCGGCCATCGCCTCGTCGATGCCGTTATCTACGATCTCCCAGATCAGGTGGTGCAATCCGGTGGTTCCCGTGGAACCGATGTACATGCCGGGCCGTTTACGGACGGGATCTAATCCTTCGAGAACAGTGATATCCTTCGCACCGTACGTCGCGCTGCCTTTGTTATCGTTCTTTGCTTCGCCTTTAACCGGGGCTTTTGACGCTTTTTTTACTTCTTTTTTCGGTTCTTTTTCAGCCATTTTTCTTGGGTTTTTCGTTAAAAAATGCCACCGCGGCAATACAGATATTTTAGCATGTTCCGGGGAAGAAATACATAGCCGCAAAGCCCGCTATACTTGACTAAAATGATCATTTCCGCTATGTTATTTTTGCAAGAAAGGAGAACGACCATGGAAGCTATCTTCGTTACCGAGGAGCCGTTAGAAACCGTGCCGGCCCCTGACCTCAAAGGGTGGGAAGAATCCGATGAACTTGTATGCCGCACATGCGGAGATGCCGTGATGACCAACCCCGGCGACCCAAACCAGATCGGGTGCGGGAAATACGGACTCATCGCTTCTCCCGGCTCCATGTTGTTCAAAGCAAAAAGAGACGCCTGATCTCCGTGCCGCCGGCGCAAAAGGGCCTTGGCAGATTTCGCCGAGGCCCATTTTTTACCTTTTGGATTTTAGAATTTCGTCGTCTGCGGACTGCCCAGTCCCGTCACGTAATCGTACCGCTTGCGCGCATCACAGTAATACTTGCAGGTGCCGTTGGAACCGCTCGTGATATCGCGGAAATATTTGAGCGTGCTCGTGGAGGCCTTATCGGTGTAGAACTTGTCGAGCGCGGCGGTGCCGCCGAGCGCCTGGATGGCCGCCCATTGCGGCGCGCCCGCGCTCGTGCCACCAACGGTGTCCCACGCGCCCTTTGCCTTGGTGCCCGTACCCGTCGTGATGTAGATGGGGTATCCGGATGCCGGATCGGCATCATACGAAACATCCGGGATCGCGCGCATGCCGTTCGCTTTGGAAATCTTATACGCCGTCTGCCACGCCGGCTCTTTTTCGTACGCGCTCACACCGCCGCCGCTCCCCGACCATGCACTCTCCGCGATCAGCGCGCCGCTTGATGCGAGCTCGAGCGACGTGCCGCCGACGCCGATCACGTTCGGTGAGGATGCGGGCCAGCTGGCGCCAGTGCCGTCATCGCCCGACGAGGCGAAGAACGCCATACTCGAGCTCGTCTTGCTCATAAAGTGCGAATCCTCGCCCAGTTCGTCGGAAAATTCCGCGCCGCCCCAGCTCATGGAGACCGCAACGACATCCTTCCGCGCCGCGGCGTAATCCACGGCAGCCATCAGGTTCGCGCCGCTCGGGGTCTTCGCCTCTACGAGCAGGATCTTCGCGGTCGGCGCGATCGCGTGCGCCCATTCCACGTCGAGCGATGTCTCCATTGCCCATCCGCTGTTCGCGGAAGTGGAGCTCGCCATTTTATGCTTCTCGAAACAGCCGTTTGCCGTGGTACACGCGGGAAGATTGAATTGCTTATCAAACGCCGCAAGGTCGCTCTCCATGTTCGCATCGTCGTACGCGTCGATGAGCGCGATCGTCCCCTTCCCGCCGCTCGCGGGAAGGTTATAGATCTTTTTTATCTCCGCCGGCGTCACGCCGGAAGGCGACAGTTCTGCCGACCTGTACACGTGCACCGGCGGCTTTCCCTGAAAATCCGAGAACCGATACGCCGCGTTAGCGGCGACCGACGGAACGAACGCGGAAGCGGCCGCGAAGAGCGCGACAAGCACCGCAGATAGTTTTTTTATTGTCATGCGGGGAGCATACAACAACCTGCATTAAATTCCTGTTAAATAAACCGGGGGAAAAGAGCCGTGGCTATTGAGCGAGTGGACGTGTCCCCCCGGGACTTCCTGCGGTCGCTTACGTCGGAGCGAGATAGCCACGGCTCGTTTTTCCCTTTATACTCTATGGATGGAAAATAATAATCTAGGGACTGAGCAGGTACGGTGGGACCTCAGCGCGCTCTATTCGGGCGTTGATGACCCGCAGATCGATAAGGACCTTGCCGATCTTGTTGCCCGGGAAAAGAAATTCTGTGAAGATTACAAAGGAAAGTTGGCGGAAAAGCTCGGCGCGGCGATCACGGATCTTGCCGAAATAACCATGCGCACGGAGAAGATCTTCGTCTATTTGTATCTGAAGCAAAGCCTGGACGTGACCGAAAGCGCGGTAAAGGCCAAGATCTCCGAGGCGGAGCGGATATCAAGCGAGGCCAGCGGAAATTATCTTACGTTCTTCGATATTGAATTGGTGGCGCTCGATGATACGGTGCTTGAAAAATTCTACGCATCCGATGAGATAGTGGCACGTCATCGGCCGTGGATCGATCACGCGCGGGTCTTCAAGCCGCATCTCCTCAGCGAGCCGGTGGAAGGGGCGCTCGCAAAACGGTCCCCGTTCGGCCCCGGCTCATGGAGCGAGTTCTTCGATGAAGTGGAAGCGGACCTCCGGCTTCCGTTCCGCGGAATTGAAAAAACATTGACCGAATTGCTCGACGTACTGACGAACGCGCAGGATGCCGGCGAGCGCGCCGAAGCATTGAACGTGATCAACACCGGATTGGGAGGATATTTCGCAAAATATTCCGCGCAATCGCTCTATGTCGTCGCCGGAGAAATGGCAGTAGAGCGGCGGGAGCGCGGATATAAGAATCCGATGGACGCGCGCAACAAATCCAACCGTATTCCCGACGCCGTGGTGGATGCGCTTCATGAAGCGGTCACAACGACGGCCAGTCCGCTCGCGCGGCGCTATTACGCTTTGAAAGCAAAGCTATTGGGAATGGAAAAGTTGAAGTGGAGCGACCGGAACGCGCCGATGCCGTTCGCCGATACGACGGTCGT
>Ga0181537_10002480_pt1 | contig 16174 bp, 5 predicted proteins | sample PEATcosm2014_Bin_39_FD_119765 | JGI IMG/M metagenome (GOLD analysis project Ga0181537, IMG submission 119765) | Peatland microbial communities from MTU Mesocosm Facility, Houghton, MI, USA - PEATcosm2014_Bin23_10_metaG | ecosystem: Environmental > Terrestrial > Soil > Wetlands > Peat | place... | reverse complement strand
TGCCTGCGCGCTGGCGGTCAATGTCGATTTAAAGGCGATTTCAGCCAGGGTGAGAGCCTACGAAGCGCACGGCACGGCGTTCGTGCAGAGCGCCGACGACCGCAGGTCCGCGTTAACCGCCTACGCGACGTCGTACGAAAGCTTGAACGCGCGGGTGAAACACTCGCTCGACGGTGCGTGGACGATATTGGGCCGGGTCGTCGCGCGGCAGTCGCTGTTGCGCCTGAGCGGGGATCTGGACACGGTGCGCACGAACTCCGTGACGTTGTCGGCCGACAAACCGCTCGAGCCGGAGGCACTGGCCGCGCTTGCCAACAGCGAGGACGCCTTCAGCAAGACCCTGGCGAGCAACGAGAAAGCGTTCAGGCGCTCCCAGGGCGATGCTTGGTTCGAGGCCATGCAGGATGACTTCGTAAAGCTGGCCGCGGCCCGCAAGTCAGTCGTGCAGTTATCCGACGACGTCCACGCGCGGGCCGTCACGTTTGCGGAGGACGGCGCCAATCTCGGCAAGATCATTCCGGGCAAGCTCGAAGGGCGGCTGCGCGCAGCTCCCACCCGGCCCGTAGAGCAGGCGGCGCCCGCGCCGCCACGGCCGGTTGCGGTCAGGGCGGCGCAGACTTCCGCCGCGCCTGCGCCCATCAGCCATACGCAGTCGGTCACCGAGACCCAGCAAGACACCAATCGCAAGCATTGGCTCGCCTGGAGCAGCGCGATCCTGATCGCGCTGCTGATCTATCTCTCCGTGGGCACCGTGCTCAGCGTGGTACGCCCTATCCGCGGGCTCCTCGACGCCACCACGCGTATCGCGGCCGGCGACCATCAGGTGCGCGTCGAACGCGGCGGGATCAAGGAGCTCGACGTGCTCGCGCAGGCATTTAACTCGATGGCCGAACAGCTCGGCAAGGCGAACGCCGCCGTGCGGGAATATCAACTCAATCTCGAGGCCAAAGTGGTCGAGCGCACGCAGCAGCTGCAGGACCTGGCGGAGCGCGACCCGCTCACGGGCCTGCCCAACCGTCGCCAACTGTTCGACCTCCTCAACCGCGCCATCGACAATGCGCGCGAACGGGGATGTCTGGTGGCGGTGTTCTTCCTCGACATCGATAACTTCAAATATATCAACGATAGTCTCGGCCATGCCTTCGGCGACCGGGTATTGGTCAGTCTCGCGGAAAGATTGCTGGAGGCGTGCCGTCCTTTCGGTTCCGCAGCGCGCCTCGGCGGCGATGAATTCACGGTGATATTCGAGGCCGGCAGCGCCGCGGAGATCAGGACTGCGGGTCTGCGGATCGTGCAGGCATTCCAGCAACCGCTGTCGGTCGACGGCCGTGATCTGATCGTCAGCGTCAGCGTCGGCGCGAGCATATACCCCGAACATGAGCAGGATGCGGAGGCGCTGTTGCAAGCAGCCGATGCGGCGCTGTTCCGCGCGAAAAAACTCGGCCGCAGCCAACTGTCGGTGTTCACGCCCGATCTTTTGGAAACGGCGGCCGCCAATTTCACGACGGAGCAGGGCCTGCGGCGCGCGATCGAGCGCGGCGAATTCGAATTGGTGTTCCAGCCTGAAATCAGTGTCGAGACCATGGAGACCTCTCTGGTCGAGGCACTGATCCGCTGGCGCCTGCCGGACGGCACGCTGGTTTCTCCCGGGCAGTTCCTCGCCGTGGCCGAAGAGTCCGGCCTGATCGTCCAGATCAGCGACTGGGTCCTGCGTTCGGCGATCGGGGCCGCCGCCGAATGGCATCACGGCGCGTGGCCGGAGGCCCGTGTCGCCATCAACGTTTCGCCGCGACAGTTGTTCGACAATCATTTCGTCGATCGGCTGCAGGAACTTCTCGATCAACATCGGCTGCCGGCGCGGTGCATCGAGATTGAGCTGACCGAGTCGGTGCTGCAGACCGGCCCGGCGACCGTGGACGCCTTGCGGCGGCTTCGGGACAAGGGCATCGCCATTGCATTGGATGACTTCGGCACCGGCTATTCGTCGCTCGCGTCGTTGGAGCAATTGCCGCTGACCCGCGTCAAATTGGACCGCAGTTTGATCTCGGGCCTCGGGTCGAACGCGCGATCGGCGGCGATGACCCTCGCCATCATCGGCATGTGTCAGGGACTCGAACTGGAAATCACGGCGGAGGGTATCGAGCGCCCTGAGCAGTTTGCGGCTCTGCTCGGCCACCGCTCGATGCATTTGCAAGGATACCTTTTGTGCCGGCCGGTATCGCGCGACACGCTCGTTGCGGCGATCAGCCAAACGTCGGCGCGAGCCAAGGAGCTCCTGTTGCTCTCCTCGAGCGGGCCGGCGAGGAGGATTGAGGAACCCACAGAATTCGAGCAACCGGCCGTTGCCGGCGGCCGTGCCTGGCGGCAATAGAAGCAGCGTTCGCGCGCAACTTCCGTCAGTCAATTCCTACTCCAGGACCGGCTCATCCGGATCGTTGCGATGTCGCGCAATCGTCCTACAGAAAGAACTGCTGTTTCCGCGTTAAATGGCCCGAGAGGCTATTTGCATGACGGTACACGCGATCAAAGTGCTGTTGGTGGAGGATTCATCGGTGCTCGCACAACGCTTGGCCGAGACCATCACTGAATTTCCGGAGATCGACCTGGTCAACTCGGTGGATTCCGAATCGAGCGCGTTGGCCGAAATCCGCAGACGCCGGATCGACGTCGTCGTGCTCGATCTGCAGCTCAAGGAGGGGTCTGGGTTCGGCATCCTGCGCGCGGTTGCGACCATGCACCAGAAGCCGTGCGTCGTCGTGCTGACGAATCATGACTCATCGGCCTATGAGCGCGAGGCGGTCTCGCTGGGAGCCCGGTATTTCCTGGACAAGGCGCGCGATTTTCACCGGTTGCCGGACGTTCTGCGGGAGATCGTCGTCGCCGGAGCCAGCACCTGACCAGGTGTCGATGGCCCGTCGATGACGATCATGACCCATAACCCGGATGCGGCGCTCATCGACCGCCTGCAACGCGCCGCATTCGACTACTTCACGTCGTACAGCAACCCCGACAACGGATTGGTCGCGGATACCTCGCGTGCGGCATCCCCGAGCAGCATCGCGGTCGTCGGCTTTGGATTGTCATGCTACCCGGTTGCGGTCGAACGGGGTTGGATCGGGCGCGAGCCGGCGGCGGCTCGTGTGCTCAAGACGCTGCGGTTCTTTTGGGATAGCGAGCAAGGCGAGCAGCCGCGTGCCACGGGATATCGAGGATTTTACTATCACTTCCTGGAGATGCGGAGCGGACTTCGCGTCTGGGATTGCGAATTGTCGCTCATCGACACGGCGCTGTTGATGGCCGGAATACTCACCGCGGCCCTGTATTTCGACGCGGAGGATTCCGAAGCGCAGATCCGCGACCTGGCGCGCGCTCTGTATGAGCGGGTGGATTGGACCTGGGCGCTCAATGGCGGGGACACTCTGGCGCAAGGCTGGAGACCCGAGACCGGGTTCCTGCATTACGGATGGGAAGGGTATAACGAGGCGACGCTGCTGTATTTGCTGGGGTTGGCATCGCCGACCCATCCACTTCCCGCGGCGAGTTTTGCCGGCTGGACCCACACCTATCAATGGGAGAATTTGCTCGGCATCGACACGCTGTACTCGGGGCCGCTGTTCACGCATCTATTTTCGCAGGCGTGGGTCGATTTCAGGGGAATACGTGATTCCTTCATGCGCCGCGCCGGCAGCGATTACTTCGAGAACACGCAGAGTGCGGTTGCAATTCAGCGCGAGTACGCCGCGCGCAATCCGCGCGGCTTTGCGGGCTACAGCCGCAATCTTTGGGGCATCACCGCCGGAGACGGGCCGGATAATGCGCAACAACGGCTGACGTCGCGCGATCGCCGCTATTTTGGCTACATGGCGCGCGGTGTGCCCTATGGTCCTGATGACGGTACGCTCGCCCCGTGGGCCATGCTGGCGACCCTGCCGTTCGATACCGATGCGGCGCTCGCGGGGACCCGCCACCTATTGCGCCGGTATCCGCAGGTCTGTCCGGATGAGCGCTTCACGAGCGGCTTCAATCCGAGTTGTACCACGGGGCAACAGGCGTGGTTGTCGCAGGGCTGGTATGGACTCGACCAGGGCCTGTTGGTGATGATGATCGAGAACCACCGTTCCGGGCTCATCTGGAATCTCACCCGAGGCTCAGCCGAGCTGCGCTCCGGGCTCAAGCGTGCCGGATTCGAAGGCGGATGGCTGCAATCATGACGGACGAGGCCGACGTTGCTTATCTGCAGCGGGTCCGCCCGCCCGACTGGCACAACCCGGCGCCGCGGGGTCTTTATGATCTCGTCATCGTGGGCGGTGGTCCGGCCGGCTTGTCGGCTGCATCGCTCGCCCGCTCGCTTGGACTGCGGGTCGCGCTCATCGAACGCGCCCGGCTCGGCGGCAATTCGCTGAACTCGGGATCGATTCCCTCCAAGGCCCTGGTGCGAAGCGGCCGTGCCGTCGAAGCCGTGATCGACGGCAGCCGTTTCGGCGGCCCCGAATCGGGCGAATGCAGCGCCGATTTTGCGGCTGTCATGCGGCGCATGCATGCGATTCGAAGCCGGATCGCAGAATCGTGTTCCGCTCTGCGGCTTGCGGCACTGGGCGTCGATGTATTCTTCGGCCACGCCGAGTTTGCGGACGCACGCAGCGTGCGGGTGGGAACCGCAGCGTTGCACTTCAAAAAGGCCCTGATCGCCGCCGGCGCACATCCTCGCGGCGCCGCGGTTCCCAATCTCGAGGCGGTCGGGTACCTCACCAGCGCCAACTTCTTCGAGATGCAGTCCCTGCCCCGGCGGCTGGCGGTAATCGGCGGAGGCCCCCTGGGTTGCGAGATGGCGCAGGCCTTTGCCCACATGGGATCGAAGGTCACGATTCTGCAGGATGAGCCGAAATTCCTGGCCCGTGAAGAGCGCGACGCGGCCGAGATCCTGTCGCTGTCTCTCGCGCGCTGCGGCGTGGAGACGCGCCTCAACACGACCATCAGCGGCGCTCGCTCGGTAAACGGGGAGAAGCTGATCGATTTCGAGAATATGGGCATCGCCCGCACGCTCGCCGTCGATGAGATATTGGTGAGTGTGGGGCGCGCGGCGAATTCCGGTGAAATGCGTCTCGAGGCGGCCGGCATCGTCACGGCGGCCGACGGACGAATACAAATCGACGATTTTCTGTGCACCGCCAATCCGGACGTGTACGCGGCCGGCGATGTGTGCATGGCCCACAAATTCACCAATGTGGCCGAAGCGTCCGGGGAGATGGCGGTTCGCAATGCGTTTGCGAAGGCCGGGCAGCGTCACAGCGCCATCATCGCTCCGCGCTGCACCTATTGCGATCCGGAGATCGCACACATCGGCATGCATACCCGGGACGCCGCGCGGCAAGGCATGCCGGTGAAGACCTACACCATCATGATGCAGGATGTGGATCGCGCGATCACCGATGGGCGGGTCGACGGTTTCGTCAAGATTCACCTGCGCGCGGGCAGCGACGAAATCATCGGCGCCTCGATCGTTGCCTCGCGAGCCAGCGAAATGATCAACGAGGTCGCGGTGATCATGCATGCCAGACTCGGGATGCGCGCGCTCGCGGGAATTCTCCACACGTATCCCGCGCAGTCCGATGCGATCCGCCTCGCCGCGCGCGCCTACATGAACTCCCTGCAACATGCTGCTCCTTAGCGTGCCGGGCCCGGCCGGCGCGACAGGCCGCGGCGCGGCGCCCGTGCCGGGAGAGATCCTGAGCGTCGAACGCCTGGAGGCCTACGCGGAGAATTTGGCGAGGACGCAGGAGGTATTTCCCTCCCGCAGAGCGGGCATCTCGTTCAGCAGCCGACTCAAGTCGAACGCACTCGCGCTGAACAGCGCGTTTCAGGCGCTGGTCGTCGGCATCCGCAAGGGTGAAACGGTCACACCCGCGGCCGCCTGGCTGGTGGACAATTTTTACATCATCGATGAGCATCTGAAGGCGATACGCCGCGACCTGCCGCCGGGGTTCTACAAGCAACTCCCCAAGCTTTCAAATGGAACTCTGCGCGGCTATCCGCGCGTGTACGGCATAGCGGCGGGCCTGGTGGATCACACCGACAATCGCTTCGAGCTCGATACGGTGTACCGCTATGTCCAGGCCTACCAGCGCGTTCAACCGCTCACCATCGGCGAGTTGTGGGCAATCGCGATCACGCTGCGGATCATACTCATCGATAACCTGCGGGTCCTCGCGGTTGGCATCGTTTCCCGCCTGTCCGAGCGCGAGCAGGCCGACGCGCTGGCGGATCGGTGGCTGGCGGAGGATTCGACCCCGGCGAAGAGCAACTTCTCGCCGGCGGTGCAATTGACCCCGGCCTTCGCCGCGCAATTGTTTCGCAGGCTGCGAGATCACGATCCCAACACCACGCCGGCGCTTGCCTGGCTGCACCAGGCGCTCGCGGCACAGAATTGGATCGCCGATGAAATCGTACACAGCGAACATCAGCGGCAAGGGGCCGCGAATGTCAGCGTCCGCAACATCATCACCAGCTTGCGGTTGTTATCGTCGGTCGACTGGGCCCAGTTCTTCGAGAGTGTCAGTCCGGTCGATGAGCTGTTGCGCACACAAAGCGCGTACGGGAGCTTCGATTTTCTGACGCGCGATTTATATCGACATGCGATCGAAGAGTTGTCCCGCGGCAGCTCTCACCCGGAACTCGAGGTGGCGCGCCGCGCAATCCAGTCGTCGCGGCGGGCGGCCGGCGGCGCCGCGGCACAAGGCGGCATCGGTGCGGCGGCCCGCGAGCCCGGATATTACCTGGTCTCCCACGGACGGCCGCAATTCGCGCGCGAGCTCGGCTACAAACGCAGCTTTCGCGAGCGCGTCGCGCGCCTCACCTGCAGCTCCGGCGTGCCCGGGTATGTCGGAACAATCTTTCTATTGAGCGCCGCATTCACGGCCGCGCTCCTCTGGGCGCTCGCGCCCCTGGCGCGCGGCCCGCTGCTCATGGCGCTGACGGGCCTCGCGTTGCTGGCCGCCTCCGACATCGGCATCGCCATCGTCAATCTCTGGGTGGCTGCATTTTGCCCTGCGCGCGCGCTGCCCGCGCTGGAACTCAAGGATGGCGTGCCGTCCGAATTGCGGACATTGCTCGTGGTGCCGATTCTGCTGACGACGCGCGGCGAACTCGAGGAGAGCATCCGCAACCTCGAGGTGCACTATCTTGCGACCCTCGAGGACGAAATTCGATTCGCGCTCTTGACGGATTGGGGCGACTCGAAGGATGAAATTGCGCCGGCGGACGATGAATTGCTGGCGGCGGCCGCGGCCGCCATTGCGCGCTTGAATCGCACCCACGGGACCCTTGCAGACGGCGATCGCTTTCTGCTGCTGCACCGCCGGCGCACCTGGAACGAATCGGAACGACGCTGGATGGGGTGGGAGCGGAAGCGCGGCAAACTGCACGAACTCAATCTGCTGCTGCGCGGCTCGCAGAGCACGGGTTTTCTCGGCAGCGGCGGGCGGCCGCCCGCGGTGCCGGCCGGCGTGCGCTATGTGATCAGTTTGGACGCGGATTCGCGCTTGCCGCGCGGCGCCGCGCGGGCGCTGATCGGCAAAATGGCCCATCCCTTGAATCAGCCGGTCATCGATCCGGCCCGCCGGCGCGTGACATCGGGTTACGGGATATTGCAGCCGCGCGTGACACCGTCGCTTCCAGCAGGGTCGGACGCGTCGTTTTTTCAACGAGTTTCATCGGGCCCGAGCGGCATGGATCCTTACGCGTTCGCGGTTTCCGATGTTTACCAGGACATGTTCGGCGAAGGTTCCTACAGCGGAAAAGGCATCTACGAGGTGGATGCCTTCGAGGCCGCCCTCGGGAATCGGGTACCCGTGAACCGTCTTCTCAGCCATGACCTGTTCGAGGGCAGCTATGCGCGCTGCGGCCTTGCGTCCGATGTCGAAGTCATCGAGGAGTATCCGGCCCGATACGATGTCGCGCGCGCGCGCCAGCACCGCTGGACACGCGGCGACTGGCAGTTGTTGCCGTGGGTGCTCACTGACGGGTCGCTGACGGCGCTCGCCCGCTGGAAGATGATCGACAACCTGCGCCGCTCACTCATCGCCCCGGCGGTGTTCCTCGGCCTCGCGCTGTGCTGGGCGAGCGGCGCGGCGGCGATGTGGACCGGATTTTTTTTGGCAACCATCGGCTTGCCGGTTTTATTGCCCTTGATGGTCGGCTGGCTGGCGCAGGTCACCGACATCGGCCGCGGCGTGCTGAGACCGGCGCGCAAGGAGGCCATACAGGCACTGTCATTGATCGCCTTGCGGTTGCTGTTTCTGGCCGATCAAGCCTGGTTGGCGGTGGACGCGATCGTCCGCACGCTGTATAGGCTCGCGATCTCGCACCGGCATTTGCTGGAATGGACGCCGAGCGCGCAATCGAAACGGCGCAGCCCCGCCGGGTCGACTCCATTCGGATCCATGGCGGCGGGTTGGTTGTTGACTGCAGCGACGACACTGGTGCTCATTGCCGCCCGCGGCCGCGTCCCATTGGAGTCCGCGGCGTGGCTGGTGCTGTGGTTGGCCGCGCCGATGATCGCACGGCGCATCAGCCTGCGTTCGGCGAGGCCCATGGCCGAGGTCTTGACGCACGCAGAGACGCGCGAGCTGCGCGACATGGCGAAGCAAACGTGGAGCTACTTCGATACCTTCGTGACTGCAGAGCAGAATCATCTGCCGCCGGACAATTTCCAGGAAATACCCACCGCCATCGTCGCGCATCGCACATCGCCGACGAATGTAGGCCTGTACTTGTTGTCGGTCGTGGCCGCGTGCGACTTCGGTTGGATTTCGCGAACGCAGGCTGTCGAACGTCTCGAGGCGACGTTTTCCACGCTGGACAGACTGGAGAGATTTCGCGGGCATTTCTACAACTGGTACGACACTCATGACTTGAGGCCGCTCGACCCGAAGTACATATCGACCGTGGACAGCGGCAACCTGGCCGGCCATCTGTTCACGGTGTCGGGCGCGCTCCGCGAGTGGCACGGCAGGCCCGCCGCCAATTCGACCCCCGACGAGCTGTCGCAACTCAACTCGCGCATGCTGCTGCTGGGGCGGCGGGCAGAGTCGATGGCGCTCGCCATGGAGTTCGATTTTTTGCTGCAGCCGGAACGTCAGCTGCTCGCGATCGGCTTTCGCGCCGCCGATCGGGCGCAAGACCCAAGCTGCTACGACCTGCTTGCCTCGGAGGCGCGGCTCGCGAGCTTCATCGCCATCGCCAAGGGGGATCTGCCGGTCCGGCACTGGTTCAGACTCGGGCGGCGGCTGACGCGCGTGGAGCGCGGTTCCGCACTCGTTTCCTGGTCGGGCTCCATGTTCGAGTACTTGATGCCGATACTCGTCATGCGCGAGCCGGAGGGGAGCGTGCTCGGCGAGACGGCGCGCATGGTCGTCAAGCGGCAAATCGAATACGGCAAGGAGCGGCGTCTGCCCTGGGGTGTGTCGGAGTCCGCACTCAACGCCCGCGACCGGGAATTCACCTATCAATACTCGAGCTTCGGTGTTCCCGGCCTCGGCCTGCAACGGGGCTTGGGCGATGAAGCGGTGGTCGCACCCTATGCGACGGGTCTCGCGGCCATGGTCGACGCAAAGGCGGCCGTGCGCAATTTCGAACGCTTGCAGGTGCTCGGGGGCCGCGGCCGGTTCGGCTGGTACGACGCCATCGATTTCACGCCGAACCGGGTTCCGGAGGGCGAGTCGGCGGTTCCGGTCCAGGCGTACATGGCTCATCACCAGGGCATGATCCTGGTGTCGATCGCGAACATTTTGAACGACGGCGTCATGCGCGGCTATTTTCATGGCAATCCGCTGATTCAAGCGACCGAGCTGCTGCTCCAGGAAAAGCTGCCGCGCGAACTCGATCTGCCGCGCTCCGGCGCCGAGGCGGTCTCCGCGCCCGCACCGCGTGAAGTCACGGGCGCGGCGCCGCGCCGCTACAGCTTCGTCCGGCATTCCACCCCGCGTACCCATCTGCTCTCCAACGGTGAATATTCCGTCATGCTCACCGCCGCCGGGTCAGGCTACAGCCGTTACCGGAATATCGCCGTGACGCGCTGGCGCGAGGATGCGACCCGCGATGCGTGGGGCAGCTACGTGTTTCTGCGCGATGTCGCCACGGGCCAGGTTTGGTCCGCCGCTTACCAGCCGGCCGGCATCGAGCCCGACTCGTACGAGGTTGCATTTTATGAAGACCGCGCCGAGTTTGTGCGCAGCGACGGGTCGCTCACCACGTCGATGGAGATACTGCTGTCCTCGGAGGAAAACGCCGAAGTGCGGCGGGTGTCGCTCACCAACGATGGCAGGCGCGTCCGGGAGATCGAGCTCACCACGTACGCGGAAGTCGTATTGGCGGCGCCGGACGCCGACGCGGCTCACCCGGCGTTCGGCAAACTCTTCGTGCAGACGGAATTTGTCGCCGCCAGCGGGGCGCTGCTCGCGACGCGTCGCCGCCGGGATCCCGCCGAGCCGGAGCTCTGGGTGTCGCTGGTGAGCGCCTTGGAGGGAGACGGCATCGGCGCCTTGCAGGTGGAGACCGACCGCGCCCGGTTTATCGGCCGCGGGCGCGGGCTCGACAATGCCCTGTCGGTCGTCGAGGCGCAACCGCTCTCCGGCACCGTTGGAACCGTGCTCGACCCGATCCTGTCGATGCGCCGCCGTGTGCGCATCCAGCCGGGGGAGACGGCGCGGGTGGCATTCTGGACCAGCATCAGTGCGAGCCGTGCGCAGGCTGTTGCACTTGCGGAGAAGCAGCGTGACACGAGCTCGTTCGAGCGCGCCAAAACGCTCGCCTGGACGCAGGCGCAGGTGCAGCTGCGTTTTCTGGGAGTGGATTTTGAGGAAGCCCAGACATTTCAGCGGGTCGCCAATCGCGTGCTGTATTCGGATTCTGCGCTGCGCGCGCCGCGCGCCATTCTCGACAAGAATCACCTGGGACAGTCGGCCTTATGGCCGCTCGGCATATCGGGTGATCTGCCGATCGTGCTCGTCAGAATCGATGATGAGCACGATCTTCAGATCGTCAGGGAACTGCTGCGTGCCCATGAATACTGGCGCTTGAAACAGCTCGCGGTCGACCTCGTGATCTTGAATGACATGCCGCCCTCGTATGCGTCGCTCTTGCAGCAGGCCATCGATGCGGCCATTCGCGCATCGCGGTCGACCGTCGACAGCGAGCGAGGCCGGGGCAGCGTGTTCTCGCTGCGCAAGGAGGGGCTGCCGGAGGAGCTGTCGATTTTGCTGCAGGTCACTGCACGCGCCGTCTTCGTGGCGCGGCGCGGGACCTTGAGCGAGCAGATTGCCAAGGTGCGGGAGCCCGCAGCCCAGCCCGGGCCGGCCCCTCGCAGCACCGAGGTTCGGGCACGGACCGAAGCGGCGCGCGCCTCGCCCGCGCTTGAATTCTTCAACGGTGTGGGCGGCTTTTCCGACGCCGCGCGCGAGTACGTCGTCGTTTTGGAGGAGGAACAGTGGACGCCGGCGCCTTGGACCAACGTGATTGCCAATTCGCGTTTCGGATTCATGGCCACCTCGGATGGGATCGGGAGCACCTGGTCGCTCAACGCTCAACAGAATCAGCTCACCCCCTGGTCGAATGACCCGGTCGGCAACCCTCCGTCGGAGGTCGTCTACCTGCGTGACGAAGAAGACGGGGATTTATGGAGCGTGACGCCGCTGCCCATCCGCCGGCCAGGGCATTCGTACGTCATCCGGCACGGTTTCGGCTACAGCCGCTATGAACATGAAGCCAGGGGCATTGCGGCGGAACTCGAGCAATTCGTACCGTTGACGGACTCCGTCAAAATTGCGCGACTCAAACTCGTCAATCGCTCGCCCGGCGCGCGGCGGCTCACCGTGACCCATTACGTCGATTGGGTTCTCGGCAATCAGCGCAGCAAGACCGCGCCGTTCATCGTGAGCGAGATTGAACCGCGGACCCGGGGACTCCTGGTGCGCAATCCGTGGAGTGCGGCGGAATATCAGGCGCAGGTGATATTCCTCGATCTGGGAGGGCGGCAGCAAAGTTGCAGCGCCGATCGGCTCGAATTGTTGGGAAGCCTGGGCTCGCTGTCGGAACCCGCGGCGCTCAAGAGTTCGAGCGCTTTGTCGGATCGGGTGGGGGCGGGACTCGACCCCTGCGGTGCGATGCAGACTCGGATCACGCTGGGCCCGAATGAGGAAACGAACCTGCTCCTCCTGCTGGGAGCCGCCGCCTCCGCTCCCGAGGCGGTCGCAATGATCGAGCGCTACCGAACGAGCGATCTCGACGCCGTCTTGAAGGAGGTGACCGATTTTTGGGACCGCACGCTCGGTGCAATCCAGGTGAAGACCCCGGACCGGTCCATGGACCTGTTGCTGAACGGGTGGCTGCTCTATCAGACGCTGGCGTGCCGGGTCTGGGCTCGGGCCGCCTTCTACCAATCGAGCGGCGCCTACGGATTTCGTGATCAATTACAGGATGTGATGGCGCTCACCGTGTCGGCGCCGGCCGTGGCGCGCGAGCATTTGATCCGCGCCGCGGGACGTCAGTTTGCCGAAGGGGATGTGCAGCATTGGTGGCTGCCGATGTCCGGCCAGGGGGTCCAAACCCGGGTGTCGGACGATCGAATCTGGCTGCCGTTCGTGGTGGCTCACTATCTTGCGGTGACGGAGGATTTCACGGTGTTGGATGAAGCAGCCCCGTTCCTCGAGGGCGAGCCGCTTGCGGACGGCGCCGAAGAGCGGTTTTGGACGCCGCGGGCGGGCCCACCGGCGACTGTGTATGCACATTGCGTGCTGGCGCTCGATTCGAGCCTCGCGGTCGGCTCGCACGGCTTGCCGCTGTTCGGGACGGGCGATTGGAACGACGGAATGAACCGGGTGGGCGCGAAAGGCCGCGGCGAGAGCGTATGGCTCGCCTGGTTCCTGCATGCGGCGCTCATGCGTTTCGCACCGATCGCCGAGCGGCGCGGCGATACTTCGCAGGCGAGCCTGTGGCGCAAGCACGCGTTCGCAGTGCAACGGGCCGTGGAGCGCGAGGCGTGGGACGGCGACTGGTACCGCAGGGGATACTTCGATGACGGCACGCCGCTCGGCTCGGTCTCGAGCGATGAATGCCGGATCGATTCGATCGCCCAATCGTGGGCCGTCCTTTCCGGCGCCGCGGATCCCGATCGGGCGGTGCGCGCGATGTCGGCCGTCGACCGTCAACTCGTGAACCGCAGCGAAGGTTTGCTGCAGCTTTTTACGCCGGCCTTCTTTCGAAACTCCCACGACCCGGGCTACATCATGGCGTATCCGCGCGGCATTCGCGAAAATGGCGGGCAGTACACTCATGCCGCGATGTGGTCGGTGCTGGCGTTTGCGATGCTGGGAGACGGAGACCGCGCCGGTGAATTGTTCTCGCTCATCAATCCGATCAATCACGGCGGCAGCCGCTCCGGCATTCATCGCTACAAAGTGGAGCCTTACGTCGCGTGCGCGGACGTGTACACGGCGCCCTCCCACGTCGGACGCGGCGGCTGGACCTGGTACACCGGATCGGCTGCCTGGATGTATCGAACCGCGGTCGAGGCCATCCTCGGTGTGAACCTGCGCGGCAAAGTGCTGTCGATCGATCCGTGTGTTCCCCGCTCCTGGAGCGCATTCGAGATTCTCTACCGGCACGAATCGACGCGCTATCGAATCCGCATCGAGAATCCTCGAGGCGTTTCGCGAGGCGTCGCCTCCATCACACTGGATGGAGAAGAGATCGACCCGGCGGCGCGTGGAATTCCTTTGACCGACGATGGCGCCGAGCACACCTGTCTCGTCACGCTGGGCCGCGGGTGAGTTACGCGGTCCCGCCCTTGGCGAACGGCAACACGTATGTGCGCTTGCCGGTGGCGGCGAATATGGCGTTGGCGACCGCGGGACCCAAAGGTGCGACGCCCGGCTCGCCCACGCCGGTGGGCGGCGCCGTCGATGGGACGATGTGCACCTCGACTTTGGGCATTTCGTTCATGCGCAGCACGCGATAGCCGTTGAAGTTGTCCTGCTCGATGCGGCCGTCCTTCAAGGTGATTGCGCCGTAAAGCACCGCGCCCAAGCCGAAGCCGATGCCGCCTTCCATTTGCGCGGCAATGATGTCGGGGTTGATGGGCGTGCCGCAGTCGACGGCGCAGATCACCCGATCGACCTTGACCTGGCCGGCCTCGACGCTGACCTCGGCGACCTGTGCGACGAAGGTATTGAAGGCTTCAGCGACCGCGATGCCACGGCCTTTGCCCGGTGGCAACGCGGTGTTCCAGCCCGCCTTGTCCGCCGCCAGTTCGAGCACCGCTTTCATGCGCGGCTCATTCTCGAGGAGCTTGCGACGAAAGGTGAAGCCGTCCTGGCCGGCGGCGTGCGCCACCTCATCGATGAAGGCTTCGACGGCGAACGAGGTGTGCGAACTGCCGACCACCCGCCACCACAGCACCGGCACGCCGGTCTTGGTGGTCGCGAGGTCGACCGCGACGTTCGGTATGGAGTAGGCGATGCTGGCGGCGCCTTCGACCGAGGTCGGATCGATGCCATCCTTGATCATCGCGGCAAACGGCGTATCCGCGACGATCGATTGGCCGACGATGACATGCCGCCATCCGGTCAGCGTGCCCGCGGCATTCAGGCCGGCTTCGAGTTTGTGGTAATACATGGGCCGATACAGGCCGCCGTGGATGTCGTCCTCGCGCGTCCATTGCAGCTTGATCGGCGTGCCGTCGGCGCCGCAGGCCTTGGCAATCGACACCGCTTCGACGATGTAGTCGGAACCGGGGTTGGCGCGGCGCCCGAAGCTGCCGCCGGCATACAGGGTGTGAATGCTGACCTGCTGCGGGTCAAGGCCTGCCGTGTGGGCGGCATTTGCCTGGTCCACCGTTTGAAATTGATCTCCGGCCCAGATCTCGCAGCTCTTGGCGTCGAGCTTGACCACCGCGTCGAGCGGTTCCATCGGCGCGTGCGCGAGGTACGGGAACTCGTAGGTCGCGGACACCTTGTGAGCGGCCTCTCCGAGCGCCTGCCGCGCATCGCCCCTCTTCAGTGCGGAGAGGGCGGGCTGGTCCGCAAGCCGGCGATACTCTTCCATCAACGCCTCGGAACTGCGCTTCTCGGCCTTCGAGTCGTCCCATTGCACCTGCAGAGCGTCGCGCCCGAGCTTGGCCGCCCAGAAATTCTTTGCCACCACGGCGACGCCGCGCGGCACCTGCACGATTTTGACGACGCCGGGAACGGCCGATGCCGCCGTACCGTCGAAGGATTTGACCGTCGCGCCGAACAACGGCGGCCGCTTGAGGAGCGCGACCAGCATGCCGGGCAATACGACATCGAGCGTGAACTGTGCCGTGCCGTCGGATTTCGCCGCCGCGTCGACGCGCGGCGCGTGTTGCCCGATCAATTTGAATTGCTTGGGATCCTTCAGCTGTACGGTGTCGGGCACGGGCAGGGTGACTGCGGTCGCCACCAACGCGCCGAAGGTGGCCTGACGTTTGTCGGCTGCGTGGTACACGACGCCTTGGTCCACGGTCAATTCGGCGAGCGGCACTTTCCATTGCCTGGCGGCCGCCGCGAGCAGCATGGCGCGGGCTTTGCCTCCGGCTTCGCGCAGCTGCACCCAGGAATTCGCCATGGCGGAGCTGCCGCCGGTTCCCTGCATGGTACCGAAGACCAGGTTCGCATAGCGTTTCGCATCGGCGGGCGCGCTTTCGACGCGCACCTGGGCCCACCCGGCGTCGAGTTCGTCGGCGAGCACGGTGGCGATGCCGGTGTAGGAACCCTGGCCCATTTCCAGGTGCTTGGAGATCACCGTCACGCTGTTGTCGGCACCGATTCGAAGGAAGGCATTGGGCGCGAAATCTGCGCCGGCCGTCGGGGAGGCGAGCGCGCGGCGCGTTGGGCCGCTCCAGTTGAATCCAATGGTCAGCACGGCAGCGGAGGCGGCTCCCTTCAGGAAGTCGCGGCGGGTCGCTGCGGAGGCGGCAAGAATGGTGGTACTCATGAGTCAAGCCCTCACCGCGTCCGCCGCGGCATGAATCGCCGCGCGGATGCGCGAGTAGGTGGCGCAGCGGCAAATGTTGCCGCTCATGGCGCTGTTGATGTCGGCATCGGTCGGCGTTGCGTTCGATTCGAGCAGCGCGGCCGCCGACATGATCTGGCCGGATTGGCAG
>Ga0181537_10002477_pt1 | contig 16188 bp, 12 predicted proteins | sample PEATcosm2014_Bin_39_FD_119765 | JGI IMG/M metagenome (GOLD analysis project Ga0181537, IMG submission 119765) | Peatland microbial communities from MTU Mesocosm Facility, Houghton, MI, USA - PEATcosm2014_Bin23_10_metaG | ecosystem: Environmental > Terrestrial > Soil > Wetlands > Peat | place... | reverse complement strand
CGATGTTGGAGATCGCCGAGCCCTGCTTCGCAACATCCAGCAGCGCCGAACGCTCGCCGAAGTCGAACAGCAGCCATTCGATGGAGAGCGCCGAAATATTGCCTTTCAGCGTCGCGTCATTCGTCAAACTGGCGCCGAGCGCGGATGTCTGGCTGTGGATTCTTTGGTAGCCATCGACAATGCCGGCGGACAGAATGGGAAGAAACGTGCTCTCGGCGATACCTGCCGCCAACGCGGCATTGCGCGCGTCGTCCCAAGCATTACGCGTCGTCGGATTATTGGACTGGGCGACATCGATCAATTCCGGCAGCCCATAGGCTTTGCGGCGCTCAAGCTCGGACTGCGGCGGCGGAATCTCCGCCAATGAACGGTTCGACGGCAGGACATAAGTACCGCTATTTGGCTGCGCCGGCGAAGCCCGTTCGCCCGGAATAATCTCGCCCTCGGAACCGGTGGCCGGCGTCCATGGCGCGTCTGGACGATCGGGCGCCATATTAAGCGCCGACGTCGCGCAACCGGCGAGCAGAAGCGGAACAAGCGCAAGCGCAATCAACGCAACAGGCCGGCCCATACTCCGCCGTTCCTTCCGGTCTCTCAGATCGACGCTTCTTCCAACCGCCGCAGACCTGCGTCGATCATAGGGAAAAGCGGTGACGTACTCCACTCGGTTGACCCTTGTAGGGGATGTCGGGGTTCACCGACCGCGAAGCGACCAGCCAGCGCTTCAAGCCGCTTGGCGATTTGCGAGGATGTCGTCGCGTCTTTGTCTGCGTCCAACAGCAGCGGACTGCCAAGGGCACCGATCTCATCGGCTGCTTTGCGGCGAGCTGCGAGCCACTGCGTGTTCGGGCGAACCGCGCTTGGCTCATAGGCGGCGAGGTCGATGTCGGTTTCGATTCCCGCGAGTTCCGATTGCGCTTGCGAAGCCAATGCGGGTCGCGCACTTTTATCGGCGGTCATCAGGGCGGCGAGCCTACGTAAGAGCGCTGCAATCGCGGGATCGATTCGCTTACCGACGCTGACCGGCCAGAGATTGGTGAACATCAGATAGGCGACGAAGTTGCCGAGCAAGATGCCGATAACGCGATCACGCGCGGTGGAAAGGTCGAAAGCCGGTGAGGGCCCCTGAATGACACAGAGAAAGAAAGCAAAGGCGATCTGGAAACCGGCATAGGATATGCGCTCGCTGCCGGCGGAGACATAGCCCGCGGCCAAGGCGCCGGCGAAAACAACGACCATCAGGGCGGTGATCGAGGTGAGGTAGGGGATCAGGAAGACCATCGTGCCATAGCCGGCCGCCGCCCCGACGAGGCAACCGACGATGCGCAGTGTGAGCTTCTCGACCGACTCGGCCGCCGTGCCCAGCGAAACGATGTAACAGGTGAGAAAACAGGTATGAATGCCCGGCCAGTCCAGCAGCGAGTAGAGGAAATAGCAGAACATTGCCGCTGCTGTCGTTTTGAGCGCATACCGGATGTAGTCGGGGTTGGTGAAGGCATCCGCCGCGAAGAACCCGCCACCTTCTTTCTTTGACTCTTTTACGCCGTGCTCCGAGGAAGCCGCTTCGGCGAAGTGAATGATTGCCTCCTTGATGTCGCCGAGGACATCTGCCTCGATCGGCGTCAGCGCGCGTTCCATTTTCGGCGGGTCCCAGCCGATCCGGATTGGGTATCCGCCGGCCCTCAAAATGCTGGACATTTCCCGAACCGTGCGAGCCAGATAGTCGGCTAATGGCTCGGTGGGTTGGGCTTCCGGCCTGCGATCCATCACATCGATCGCTGACATCAGAAGGGTCGTGGAGCCGGCGGCTTGCCTAAGCGCCGCAATGTCGTCCGGCTTCGAGGTTTTCTCGCGGTCCGCTAGACCAAGGAGTTTTTGAGCTTCGGCCGGCCCTTCCCGCAGATGCTCCCTGAACCGTGACCGGATATTTTCGTTCGGCGCCTTGAGCATGGCGGCGGAGAGTTCGAGGCCCCGCGCGATCGCCCGTTCGGCAAGACGTCGCGGCGACGGTGCAAGCATCAAATTCACGATCATCGAGATGCCGACCGGGATGCCGACGAACAGCCATGCATACAGCAGGCTGCGCGTGGCCACCTCGCCAATCGCCAACGGCACCGTACCGAGCAGGTCGAGCGCGTAGCCGACGATCAGAGCAATCGTGCCGCCGAGCGGACGCAATTTGCTGGCCGATGCGACGAAGAGAATAGCGATTGAGATCGCGGTCATGCTGATAACGCGCCACATCGGATCATTGATCACGACCATGGCGACCAGCAAGACGAAGCCGATGAGCACGGTGATCAATGCTACCAGTACCAAATCCAAGATAAGGCTGACCGCGCGGTTGTCGCGATTGAGAAAGAACACGACGTAGACCGTGAGTGCCGCGTCCGGCGTCTGGTAGATTTCGACTACCAAGACGGTAAGGGCGCAGATCACCGCCAGACGGGTCGCAAGTTCGAGCCGGCCCGGCCGTGGCGCCATAAGACGCACGATGTCAGTAAAAAAATCCTCGCGCGCGCGCTCTACCGGCATGCGGCACCGCGTTTGATTTCGACCACGGCGCTGGCGCCCAGACGCATGAGGTCTGGCGGCGGATCTTGCAGGCGAATGCGCACGGGGAAGCGCTGCGCGACGCGCACCCAATTGAGAGAGCGTTCAACGTAGGGCACCGAACGCGGAATGTTGACCCGGTCCTGATCAACGACGCCCCAGCCAATGCCCTGGACAATTCCTTTGATCGAGACTTTGCGGCCGAGCATCGAAAAGACCGTGGCGCAATCACCGACGGGTATCGATCGCAGATCGGTTTCGCGAAAATCGGCGACGGCGAACCATTCGTCGGCATTGATCAAGGTGAATAGGGATTGCGCCGGGATGACCATTTCGCCGGTCGAGACAGTCAAACCGACAACGAGACCGTTGTGGGTCGCGCGCACGGTCGTGTCGTCCAGTTGGCGCTGGGCGATGCCGAGAGCCGCCGTTCTGGCTTGCACGGTCGCTTCGGCTGCCGCTTGCAATTCCCGCGCTTGGGTAAGCTTCGTCGAGGTGTCCCTCTCCAAGACCTGCGCCTGATCAAGCTGTTGCTGCGGCACGTAACCATTGGACGCCAGAGGCCGAAGCCGTTCCAGCGTACGCGCGGCCAAATCATGGTTTTCTTGCGCGCTCTTTGTCTGGTCGGCTGCGACTGCCGCGTTCGACCGGGCGAAAGCCAGATCGGCTGCCGTTTGCTCAAGGGCCAGGCGATAGGGCAGCGGATCGATCTGGAAAAGCAGGCTACCCTCGGCGACACGCATATTCTCGACGACGGGGAGCTGAATAATGCGGCCGCCGACGGCGGCGGCGACGTGGACCACATCGGCATCGATCGAACTGTCGCTCGACGTCGGATAGGTGTTGCTCTCGTGCAGCACATAAAGCGCGAGCGCCGCGGCGCCGGCGACGATGGCGATTGAGATCAATCGGCCGCGAGGCGTCGTGCGCTTTTTTCCGGCGGCCTCCATGTTCAGTGTCCGAAGCCGACGAGCCAAACCAGAAGAGCCGTGATCACGCCGATCGCGGTGCAGACGGCGAGCTGATAAGGCAGCGTATTGGCAAGCCCAGTGCTAACAAAGACGACGCGAGCGACGAGGGCGCCGGCAATTCCGAGAATGCCGCACATCAACCAGGCTGGGAAGAACGCACCGAACAAGTCATAGGAAGGCGCTCCGGCCTCGGAGCAGCCGGTGAGCAAGACCGACGCCAGAACCATGATCGTTCGTATCAATGGCAAGGCTTGCGCGTCGCACAAACGACGGCGCCGCTTAATTGCCTTTGACAAGCGAGTTCTCCATCGCCCACAGCATGAACCGCGAATATCTTTCTTCTGAACAGCAGGAAAGGTCAGGGTATAACGCAGGATGAGCCGCCGCACGATGGCCCTTCGCATTTGGCGACAAGCCGCCACCATGAAGCTGGATACGGAGTAGATCGCGAGCGAAATGCGCGACCGGCCAAACACCGTGACGCCAAAGAACGCGGCTTCCAGCTTACGTCAGCGCTTAAGATTGACCTTCGCCAGATCGATCAATTCGCCGGCGCGGCCATCGAGCACCGCCTTCATCATGAACATGCCGAAGTGACGCGCTTCGTCGATCGTGGTCGTCGGCGGCATGATCAGTTCTTGCCGTGCGCTCACGACATCGACCAGCGCCGGGCCGTCGTGATTCAACGCGTCGGTCACCGCCGCCCTCAGGTCCTGCGGTTTCTCCACCCGAAGGCCCTTGATGCCCATCGCCTCCGCCATGGCGGCGAAATTCGGATTCTTAAGATCACAGCCGGTGTCGAGGAAGCCGCCGGCCTTCATCTCCATCTCGACGAAGCCGAGCGTTCCGTTGTTGAGCAGAATGATCTTCACCGGAAGCTGCAATTGGATGAGGGTGATGAAGTCGCCCATCATCATGCTGAAGCCGCCGTCGCCGGAAAACGAGACGACCTGCCGTTTGGGAAACGCCGCCTGCGCGCCGATCGCGTGCAGCATCGCGTTCGCCATGGAGCCGTGATTGAAGGAACCGACGATGCGGCGCTTGCCGTTCACTTTAAGATAACGCGCGGTCCATCCGATCGGCGTGCCGACGTCGCAAGTAAAAATCGCATCGTCCGCCGCCAGCTCGCTGACCAGTTTTGTCACGTATTGCGGATGAATTTGTTTGCTGTTCGGGCTGCTTTCAGCAAGCGCGTCGAGATCGCGCCGGGCTTTCTTGTAGTCGGCCAAAGCATCGTCGAGATGGCTGGTGTCGGTCTTCTCGGCCAGCGCCGGAAGCAGCGCACCGATTGTCTCCTTGACCGCCCCCAACACGCCCAGATCGAGCGAACACCGGTTGCCCAGGGCTTCCGGACGAGTGTCGATCTGCGCGATGGTCGCATCCTCCGGGAAAAACTGCCGATAGGGAAAGTCGGCTCCCAGAATCAGAAGCGTGTCGCAGTTCTTCATCGCCTTGTAGCCGGACGCGAAACCGACCAGGCCGGTCATGCCGACGTCGTGGGGGTTGTCGTATTCGATGTGTTCCTTACCCCGCAGCGTGTGGACGATCGGCGCTTTGAGGCGCTTCGCCAGCGCCATGACCTCGGCATGGGCGCCGGCACAACCCGCGCCGCAAAACATGGTGACGCGCGCGCTGTCATTAAGAAGCGAGGCCAAATGTTCGACTTCTTTCTCATTTGGAAAAACAGTCGGCGCGACCGGCACCAGCCATTTCGGAACTGCCGCTGAAATATCGCGTAGCGCGACGTCGCCCGGAATAACGACGACGGCGACACCGCGCTTGGCAACGGCCACGCGGATCGCGCGGCTGAGGATTTGCGGCAGTTGGCCGGGATTGGAGACCAGTTCGACATAGTGGCTGCAATCCTTGAACAGGCTTTCCGGATGCGTGGCTTGAAAATAATCAATGCCGATCTCGGTACTCGGAATGTGCGCCGCAATGGCGAGAACCGGCACGCCGCTGCGCTGGCAATCGAATAGTCCGTTGATCAGATGCAGATTACCCGGTCCGCAACTGCCGGCACAGACCGCAAGTTTGCCGGTCAGATGCGCTTCCGCCCCGGCGGCGAAGGCGGCGCCTTCTTCGTGCCTCATGTGGAGCCATTCGATGGATTTACGACGCCGCAGAGCATCGGTGAAGCCGTTGAGCGAATCGCCGACGACCCCGTAAATGCGCGTCACGCCTGCTTGAGCCAGACTCTCGGCCATGAAATCTGCGGCACTGCGTGTCATTTTTTATTCTCCTGAGGAATGTGTTTATTGACGGACGGCATTAAGGGTGCGCGGACCGGGTTGGGTAACGCGCCGATGACCGGTTTCATGCAGGAAAAAACTCATGACGATGGCGAGCAAAACGGCCGCCATCCAGAACAGGCCGGCGTGTCGAAAATGCGCGAACGCGTCGGCGGTGGTCTCGAGCGTCCGACCGAAGACACCGCCGAAGAGCGGGCCGACCAAAGCCGAGATGCCGAAATTCAAGAAATTTATCGCACCCGTAGCCGAGCCTTTTACTTCGTCTGGATTGGCTTCTTTGATGATGGTGTAGGGGATCATGGCAGCGCCCGACGCCACGCCCAGAATCAGCATGCCGAAAATGGGCGACAGCAGCGACGGCAGGAGCGAGATCTGCGCAATCGAAACCACCATGACAAGGCCGCCGCCGATGAGAACAGGCTTGCGCAAACCGACGCGGTCCGCGAGCCAGCCCAACAAGGGACACCCCACGACCCATCCCAGCGGAACCATCGAAACGACCGTGACGGCGTGCTGGAAATCGAGATGTTTGTCTTGCTGGAAGAAGGCAACGCCCCACGTCATATCGCCGACTGTCGTGGGCACGAACATCAAGCCGGCTATGAAGCCGCATAAGTACGATTGTGGATTGCCGAGAACAATTTTATAGGGAGTCAGCAGGCTCAAGAGCGACGCTGCCGGCTTCGATTTTTCCGGCGTGTCGCTGCCCGGCGTGATCAGCACCAGACACACGGCCAAGGCCAGTCCGACGATACCGAAGAAGATCCAGATATTGTTCCAATAGACGCCGTCTTTGATGAGGGGACCGACCAAAAATTGACCCGCTGAACCGCCAAGCATGCCGAGACATTGCGTCACCCCGATCGCCGTGGCGAGGGATCGTGGCGAGAACGCGCGCGCCGCCAGATAAACGGCACCGGTGAACGCGAAGGACGAGCCGGCCCCTTGAAGCAAGCGGCCGGTATATCCAGCGGCGGGATCGGCGATCGCGAAAACCAGGCAACCCACCCCAAGCATTGCCGCGCCGAAGGCGACCGCATATTTGGCGCCGAAGCGGTCTAGCGCCATGCCGGCGAGCAGGCTCGTGACCGAATAGGTGTAGTAATAGGCGCCGAGGATCGCGCTGACCCCGACCGCAGTCTCGGTAAAGGCCTTTGACAGCTGCGGGATCATCACTGCCGGCGCCGATCGCGTGCCATATTCCAGCACGTAGAAAAGGAGCGCCATTCCCCAAGCAAGCGCGAACAATCGTGCCCGAGGCGACGAGGTTACTGCGTTGATCATCGAACGGCCTTTCTGCGTCTCAGCCGAAAAATTTGCGGTCGTGATGCCCATGTTAGACTCCATGAACCAAGAAAGCGGGCCGGTTCTCGGGTTGAGAAAGCCGGCCCGCCGGGGACGCATCTAAGTCTGGGGCGCGCCCTGTCGCAGAGGTCGGGGAGGGGATCCGTCTGCGCGACCTATATGAAGCAGGCCAGCTCCGCGATCCACTAAACCTATGTTCAGTCTGGTCATATCTTGATATGGGTGCACGTTTGTTAGTGATGAGGCAGGCGGACGATTTCGATCCGCCATTCACACACTGCCCTCGCCTGATATGCTCAAACGTTCTCCATCATCATTTCCCAGACGTCGCGGCCTTTGCCCTCCAGCACTGCTTTGGCGCTGTAGACCCCCATCCCGACCACAGCCTCCGGCGCCATGAAGGGCGAGGGCGGCGTCACTAGCTGCATCGGATTCACTTTCACATCCAGAAGCGCCGGGCCGGGCTGCGCGAGCCAAGTCTTGATCGACTCCTCAAGGTCCCCCGCCTTCGCCACGCTGCGCCCCCAAAGCCCCACAGCCTTCGCGACCTCGCCGAAGTCGGGGTTCTTCAGGTCCGTGTACATCGGTATCAAGCCGGCCGCCTTTTGCTCGATATCGATAAACCCGAGCTTGCCGTTGTTAAAAACAACGATCTTGATCGGCACCTTTTCCTGCACGACGGTCAACAGATCGCCAAGCAACATGGCGAACCCGCCATCGCCTGCCATGCAGACCACCTGCCGGCCGGGTTGGCACTTTTGCAGGCCGATTGCCGACGGCATCGCGCTCGCCATCGTGCCGTGCAAAAGACTGCAGAAGGTCCGGCGCTTGCCGAAGGTTTCGATGTGGCGCAGCGTCCAAACCAACGCGGTGCCGTCGTCAGCGGCGAACAATGCATCCTTGGCGGCGTATTTGTTGACGAGCTTGGTCAGGTAGGTGCCGGAAATGGTGGAGTCGGGACCCGCGGTTTCCGCTTTCGCCGTTTCCAGCTCCTTCTGATGGCGCCTCACGTGAGACGCTAGGAACTTATCATCCTCGTGCTGCCGTAGACGTGGCAGCAATGCTTCCAAGGTCGCCTTGATATTGCCGACAACGCCGAACGTGACTGGATGACGGTGACCGATATGCGTGGGATCGAGGTCGATTTGAACGATCTTCGCCCGGTCGGGATAAAATTGAGGCCACGCAAAATCTGCGCCGAGCTGAACCAGCACGTCGCAGTTAAGGACAGCATGATAGCCGGCGGCTCCGCCGATCATTCCGGTCATCCCGACATTGTAGGGATTATCGTGCGCGACAAAGTCCTTGCCCCGAGAGGTGTGGGCCATTGGCGCCTTCAGCCGCTCGGCGGTGGCGACCACCTCGTCGTGCGCGCCGGCACAGCCGGCGCCGGCATAGATCGTGATCGCGTCACTGTCGTTGAGAATCGCTGCGATCTCGTCGAGGTCGGCGTCACTCGGGCGAATGACCGGCTGCCGGACGTGCACCGCATAAGGCCGTTCCTCTTTTGCCGCCGCGTTTGAGATATCCGCCGGCACCACCAGCACCGCAACGCCACGCTTCGTCAGCGCCGCCTGACAGGCCGCTACCGTTTTGCGCCGGGCCTGGTCCGGCGTCAGGATCATCTCGCAAAATACGCTGCACTCTTTGTACACCTGAGCGAAATCGACCTCCTGGATTGAATTGAAGCCTATGTCCTGGCGCACGATCTGGCTTGCGATCAGGACAACCGGCGCACGATTGCGATTGGCTTCATAGAGGCCATTGATGAAGTGGAGGCTGCCGGGGCCGCAGGACCCGGCACAGGCCACGAGCTCCCCAGTGAATTGCCCTTCCGCGCTCGCCGCGAAGGCACCCGCCTCCTCATGGCGCATATGCACCCACTCGATCTTGCTCTCATGGATGGCGTGGGCGATGCGGTTGAGCGTGTCGCCGACGATCCCGTAGCACCTCTTTACGCCGGCTGCCTGTAAGGTTTCGACAATAACCTCGGCTACTCGTTTACTCATATGAATGTCTCCGTTTTTCTCTAAAATAGCCTGCTGCACTGCAAGCTTCAAAGTGTTGTCCGGACTCCATCAGCAAATGCAGCAACACCTATCGTGCAAAGAAATTTCCTGGTCGTGGCGAACACACCTCGATATTTTCCGAGCCGGCGCGCGGTGCGACGTCCCTTAGGCATCAGTCGTTGGTCCAAATTCGCGTTTAGCCGGGAAAGCCGGCCGGTTCTCTTTTGAGGAAACCGGCTCGCCGAGGACGCATCCAAGTCTAAAGCGCGCCTTGTCGCAGGGGTCGGAGATGGGATCCGTCTGTGGGACTCTTATGAGGCAGGCCGGCTCCGCGAACCATTAAACCTACGTTCGGTCTGGTCATATCTTGATATGGGTGCCCGTTTGTTACCGCCTGCGCGGGGTTGCCCCGTCTAGCCCGGGGGAATTTCCCCATTCAGTCATTCACGTCGTTGATTTTATGGACGACTTTAGTCTCTTCATACGCGGTGAAGGCCCTTAGCTAGGGCCTTCATCAACGGCGATCAATGATCGTAGAATGCCAAACGACTGGCTTCGGAAAGCAAGTATGGCGATGAATTATCGGACGACGTCGTCGGCATGGATTCGCGGGATTGCAAATGCGCTTACATCCCAAAATCTGGACGTGGCGGCGCTCTTTTCGGAGGCAGGACTGTCGCTCGATTTACCGGAGAACGCCGATCAGCGTTGGCCGACCGAGCAAGTAAGCCGGCTTTGGACTCTGGCCGCCGAACAGTCCGGAAACGCTGCCATCGCCCTGACGAATATGCATCTCGCCCGGCCAGAACATTACGGCGTCGTCGGCTATGCCATGATGTCCAGTCCAGACTTGCTGACGGGAATGGGTCGGCTCGAGCGCTATCTCCACATTGTCAGCGACGCCGCGTCGATGTCGCTCGACGCGGATCACGGCGGGCGCTGGGTCAGGCTGGAATTGTTCGGTGGCCGCCTTCCTGTTCCTCGCCAGCGTTACGAATACGATCTCCTCACCTTCTTAACGTTTTGCCGCTGGATGGTTGGAAGCGCGCTCAAGCCTGTGGCCGCAAAATTTAATTATCCCCCGCCCGGCTCGACGAAACCGCACGACGACGCATTCGGCTGCCCCGTTCAGTTCAACGCGAAGTTCAATGGATTTCTCGTCGCCGACAAGGATATTTCCGCCAAGCTGCCGACGGCAATTCCGCAATTGGCGGATATGCACGATCGGATGGCGCGGCTCGCACTTCTGCGGCTGGGAAAGCCGGCGACGACACAGCGGGCGCGGGAGGCTATTGTGAACCGCTTGCAGGATGGCGCCCCGCGTCGCTCGCAAATCGCTTCCGACCTCGGACTGAGCGAGCACACGTTTCAACGTCGGCTTGGAGGCGAAGGCACATCGTTCACGGAACTTGTCGATGAAACGCGGCGCGAACTGGCGCAGCACCATCTGGGTTATCTTCAGACCTCATTGTCCGAAATCGTCTATCTGTTGGGATACTCGGATCAAAGCACCTTTTTCCGGGCCTGCCTGCGCTGGTTCGGAGTATCGCCCGGCGAATATCGCTCTCGTCTGTCCGCCGCATAGCCGAGGTTTTCCATCGGCGATGATCCGGGCGCGAGCTGGTTAGGCGGCGGGTGTGCGTCCACCGCCGGCCTCGGAACTACCCAAAACCTAAAAGTTGATAGATCCTCCGGCTATAGTCGCCGAAAGCTTCGCTGGTTTTGACATCGAGCGTGCGCGGCTCGGGCAGCCGGATCTCGATATTGTCGGCCATGCGGGCCGGACCTGCAGTCAACACAACGACCCGCGTGCCGAGGAAAACCGCCTCTGCGATTCCGTGAGTAACGAAAATAATCGTTTTGCCGCTTTTCTTCCAGATATTCAAAAGCTCCAAATTCATTTTCTCCCGGGTGAGAGCGTCAAGCGCCCCGAATGGCTCGTCCATCAAGATAAGTTTCGGATCGTGGATCAGGGCGCGCGCGATCGCGGCGCGCTGTTGCATGCCGCCGGACAGTTCGTACGGATATTTGTCCTCGAAGCCCGACAGCCCGACCATCGCCAAGAGACCATGCGCCCGTTCGCGGCTTTCGCGAGTCGGCAGACCGAGAATCTCCGCAGGCAGCATCACGTTTTGCAAAACGCGGCGCCATTTGAGCAGCAACGCCTGCTGAAACACCATGCCAATATCGCGCGACGGGTCGAAGGAATGCGCGGCCGAGCCGATCTGAACCTCGCCGGAATCATAGCTCTGCAGGCCGGCCAGTATTTTAAGGAGCGTAGTCTTGCCGCACCCCGACGGACCGACCAGGGCCACGAGTTCGCCGGCCGCCACCGCGAAGCTGGCATCGGATATTGCGAGAAATTCCCGATCGCCTTTGCGATAAACCTTGCGCAAACCGCGCACGCGAATGAAGGGGTCGTCGGCGACGGAACCCATGAAAGCGGAACTCATTGAATACGCGCGTCGCGCACGATCACGAGCCGCTCCACGCCGATCACCATGCCGTAGAGAACCACGCCGATGAGCGTGATCAGGATCACCGCCATGAACATCGCCGCGGTGTCGAGCGTCACCTGGACTTGAAGCATCAGATAACCCAGCCCGCGCGACGAGCCGAGAAATTCACCGACGATGGCGCCGGCAACCGCCAGAACCGCGCCGACTTTCATGCCGGAAAAAATATAGGGTAGCGCGCTCGGCAGTTGGATCTTGACGAAGGTCTGCCATTTCGAGCTGCGCAGCGAGCGCACGAGCTCCAACAGCTCCGGCTCCACCTCGCGAAACCCGCGGGCGGTGTTGAGCAGAATGGGAAAAAAGCTAATCGAGAACGCGATAATGGTATTGGGGAAGATGCCGTAGGAGAACCAAACGATGAACAGCGGGCCGAGCGCGACTTTGGGAATCATATTGAGACTGACCAAAAGCGGCATGACCGCGGCCTCGGCGGTGCTCGACCAGGAGAAGGCGATGGCAATCACGACGCCGACTGCGACGGCGAGAAAATAACCGCCAAAAATCTCGCTGGCCGTCACCAGCGTGTTGCCGATCCAATCGTAATTAGTGCCGCCCAGCGTGGCTACGGTGGCGAACGGCGACGGCATGATAAACGCCGGCACATGCCGGTAGGTTACGACCAGGTACCACACGACGATCAGCGCAAGATGAGCGAGGATCGCCAGCCCATAGCGACGCACCGTTTCCCCGGCCATAGTGCCTCCCTTACGTTGTCGAGCGATGCCCGATCACGCCAGCCAACGCTCCCGATTGGCGGCGACGAAGGCGTCGTCGCCGAGCTCGGGATATAGCATCATCACGCGCTCGATCTTCTCAGCCTGGCCGCAGCTTAAGCCTTCGGCGGGATCGAGACACCAGACGCCTTCGAATAAGCCCTGCCGGCGCAGCACTTCGTGGCAACCGGCGATGCAACCCCGAAAGCCGTTATCGACATCGAAGAATGCCGCGTTGCAATCCGTCACCTTGGCGGCCATCGGCAGCACATCGCCGATTTGTCGCGCGGCAACCGCGGCCGTTATTCGCTCGAAGAGTTCGACAGCGCCTTTGGTCCAGACACTCCAGTGACCGAGCAGTCCGCCCTTGATACGCAGTTCGATCTCGGCGCCGCCGCGGCGAACAACGAATGGCGTTATCAGGTCGAGCACGATATTGTCGTCATTTCCAGTATAGAGCGTGACGCGGTCTTCCGCTTGCGCCGCGGCTACGCCGCTGACGACGTCAAGGGTGCGGTAACGGTCAAACGGCGCGATTTTGATCGCCACAACCTGTTCGATTTCGGCGAAGCGGTGCCAGAAGTTCTCCGACAAGGCAATGCCGCCGACGGCGGTTTGCAAATAAAAGCCGACCAGCGGCATGACGCCGGCGATGCCGCGGCAGTGGGCGATCAACTCGTCTTCACTGGCGCCTTTCATCGCGGCGAGACTGATGAGACCGGCATGGTAGCCGAGACCGGCCGCGATCGTCGCTTCGCGGCGGGCCTGCGCGGTTCTACCGGCGAGACCGGCAATCATGACCAGCGGCCGCTTGGTCCACTCGGCCGCGGTGCTTATCGCGAGCCGCAACACTTCGTCGTAAAGTCCGGCTTCGCGGATCGCGAATTGGGTGGCATGCACGCCAACGGCGAGACCGCCGGACCCGGCATCGATGTAATAACGACTTAGTGCCCGTTGCCGCCGCACGTCCAGCCTGCGGTTCTGATCCAGCGCCAATAGATGCGCCGGTATCACCGTGCCGCGCCGCAGCGTTTCCAGGACCCCGTTCGGCCAATCCGCCCATCGCAGGGCCATTCGGTATGTCTCCGGAAAGCAGTGAGATATTCAGCTATCGTCATGGCGCGCGCCACTTGGCGCGTGAGTTGACAGCCTCTATGGGGCTCTTTATCGTTTTCCAGGTAACCAACCAGTTACAAGAATCTCTCCGCGTCCGCAATGAGCGATGCGATGCAGCTCTTGCCGCTCGACATCGCAGGAGCCTGATCATGAAATTGAAATCGGCGGTTATTGCGCTTGTCTGTTGCGGCACTGCCGGTGCGGCGCAGGCCAACGAGTCGGTGAGCTTTCTTCTCAACTGGGTCGCCGGCGGCGACCATGCGCCCTATTACTACGCGCAGAAAATGGGATGGTACAAAGACGCGGGCATCGATCTGACGCTGCTGCAGGGTAAAGGCTCGATGGTCGCGGCTCAGGCCGCCGGCGCCGGCGCCGAAACTTTCGGCCTCGCCGACATGACCACCGTGCTCGTCGCCATCGGCAAGGGTGCCGACGAAATAGCGATCATGGACGTCTATGCGAATTACGCCGGCGGCTTTTATTGGCTGAAGAGCTCTGGCATCAAGTCCATCAAAGATCTTGCCGGCAAGAAAATCGGCAACCCTCCGGGCGACGCGGCACGCTCGCTGTGGCCGGCGCTCGCCAAGGCGAACGGTGTCGATCCGAATTCGATCACCTGGGTCAATGTCGGCCCAGGCGCAAAAGTAGCGGCGCTCAAATCCGGCGCGGTCGACGCGGTCACCAATTTTTACAACGAGCACCATGCCGTGAAGGCCCAACTCGGCAGCGACATGGGTTATCAGGCGTGGAAGGATGCGGGCGTCGATCCTTACGGCAACGCCATCGTCGTCAACGGCGCTTATCTGAAGGCGCACCGCGACACCGTGGCCGCTTTCGTCAAGGTGACGCAAAAGGCCTTTGCCGCCTGCGTGGCCGACGCCGCACCCTGCATCCAGGCGCTGGTCGAAGCCAATTCCGGTCTGCAAACCGATAGCCAAATGGTCAACTGGCACGAAGTCGAGCAACTCATGAGCGACCCGACGTCGCAAACGATGGCGCTCGGTTGGTTCGATCCGAAACGGATGGATGAGACCTACGATTTGGTCAAAACCTATGTCGGCCTCGACAAGACCTTCGACGTCGGCACGGCCTACACCAACGACTTCCTCGACAAGTCGATCAAAATGAAGGCGGTGCCGTTTACCGATTGATCGCGTCGATCGCTCGCTCATCCGAGTTCGGGACCGGCGATGGCAAAGAGCCGCCCACTGTCGCCAAAGGTCAGGCTCGTTCCATACACCATCCGCGTCAGTGGCCGCTCCGCCGTGAAACCCAACGTGGCGAGCCAAGAGCGCAACTCGGTATGTCGGTCGGGAACGTCGATGGCGAGCGGCGCCCCTAGCGTGGCGCTAGCCCGCCTTAGCACGGCGCGCGCGATCGTCTCGTCATCGGCCGCCAATGGACCGATTTGAGTCATGACGCGGCCGTCGCGCCCGAACGAAAAACCGACGATTTGGCCGTCACGGTCGGCAATCAGCGCGGCTTGCGGCAGGCGCTCGGCGAGGCGGCGCAACAGCGCGGTGCGATCCGCGCCGAACGCCGCCGCATCGTAGGCGGCCAGCTGCGGCCAGTCGTGCGCCGCCAGCGGACGCACCGTCGCCGCGGCGGCGTTTGCCACGGGGACTTGCACCATGCCGCCGACCAGCCGGCTGCTGCTCCAGCGATCCGCGAAGCCGAGCCCGCGATAAACCGCCCGCCCGGCCGGCGTGGCGTCGAGCGCGGGCACGAGCTTTCTTGCCAACAAATCGTCGCGGCAATGGCGCAGCAGCCACCGCGCAAAGCCTTGGCGGCGCTCGGCTGCGGTCACCAGCACCATGCTGATCCACGCCAGGCTGCCCGAATGCGGCAGGGTCGCGGCGGTCGCGAATGGCGGCCCATCGCCGCGCGTTAAACAGATCGCATTGCCGAGTTCGAGAAAAATTCGCCAATCGGCGGCGACTTGGTTCCAGCCGGCTTCACCCGACAGCGCCAACGCCGCCTCCAAATCGCTTGCGCGCAGCGGCCGGGCCACGACACCGGCCGGCAAGCCGCTCTCAGAAGCTGCCATCGCGGCTATCGTAGTGGGTTTCCTTGCCAAGACTGCGCAGTCCGCGGCCGACCCAGTCGGCAACCCAATCGATCATGCGGGCCAGCGGTACCGACGGATAGCCAAATAGCCGGTGGGCTTCGGCGCAATTGACCAGCCAGCCCATCGTCGCCTCACTGCCGGTAAAGCGCGGCAGCTTGGAAAAGCGCGTCCCGAATGCCTCGGCAACGGCACGGATGCTGACTGTTTCCGGGCCGCTGACGTTAAGCGGCTGGGTCGGCGCGGTGCAGTGACCGAGCGCGCGCAGCACCATGCTATTGGCGTCGCCTTGCCAAATGACATTGGCGTGGCCGGCAGTCAGATCGACGTCGCGACCGGCCAAGACTTTTTGCGCAATGTCGTGAAGCACGCCATAGCGCATATCGATCGCGTAATTGAGCCGGATCACGCGTCCCGGCGTGCCGTGCAGCCGCGAGAAATATTCGAACATGCGCTCGCGCCCGACACAGGAGCTGGCATAGGCGCCGCGCGGATCGACCGCGACGGCCTCGGTGGCGCCGCCGTGAAGGATATTGACGAACGGATACACGTTGCCGGTGGAAAAGGCGACGATACGCGAGTCCTTAAACCTCTCCGCGACCATGGCCGGAACCAGCGTGTTCATGGCCCAAGTCAGATCCTCGCGTCCGCTGGTACCGAATTTTCGCCCCGCCATGAAAATGACGTT
>Ga0181537_10002476_pt1 | contig 16191 bp, 12 predicted proteins | sample PEATcosm2014_Bin_39_FD_119765 | JGI IMG/M metagenome (GOLD analysis project Ga0181537, IMG submission 119765) | Peatland microbial communities from MTU Mesocosm Facility, Houghton, MI, USA - PEATcosm2014_Bin23_10_metaG | ecosystem: Environmental > Terrestrial > Soil > Wetlands > Peat | place... | reverse complement strand
ACCGCTGGAGTTGTGATCGGCGGCGCACCGCTGGAACCGCTGGAGTTGTGATCGGCGGCGCACCGCTGGAACCGCTGGAGTTGTGATCGGCGGCGCACCGCTGGAGTTGTGATCGGCGGCATATTTGGTGATCATAGCCGGATGCATACCGCCAGAGTTCTAACGCTCTGCACCGTCGCCGCGTTTGGCGGCTGTCATGGGGATTCCGGCCAGGCGCCGCCAGCGTCCAGACCTCACTTCGCGCTGCCGCCGGCCCCGCCGAAAGGGCCGACTGCCGAACAACTCACCAGAGGGATGGTGCTCGCGGCGAGCCTCGGCAAATCGCAGCTCCCGGTCGACCTCAAATTCGACTTGAAGCAACGGCCCATGGTGGGGCAGGCGCTCGACGTCGATGTTGCGGTCATGCCGCAAATCGACGCGAGCCCAGCCGGTATTCAGGTGGTGGCCGGCGACGGTTTGGCCGTTGCCCCCGGCGCCGAACGGATCGACTTGCCGGCCGTCGCGGCGGGACAGGTGTATCGCCAAAGCATCAAGGTGACGCCGAGCGTGGATGGTGTGCTGATGCTCGGCTTGAACGTCTCTCTGAAGCACGACGATGTGACCGAATCCCGGGTTTTCTCGATTCCGCTCATCGTGGAACGTTGAAATTCCGGCGCGAGCCTACTGAAGGCTCTATAATGGTGGGTTTCCCGGAAACTCACTGTGACCCAGAAACTTCGCAATATCGCCATCATCGCGCATGTTGATCACGGCAAGACCACGCTCGTCGATCAGCTGCTGCGCCAATCCGGCACGCTCGATGCGCGCAAGGATTTGCAAGAGCGGGTCATGGATTCGAACGATCTGGAACGCGAGCGCGGCATCACCATCCTCGCGAAAAACACCGCGATCACCTGGGGCGACTACCGCGTCAATATCGTCGATACGCCCGGCCACGCGGATTTCGGCGGCGAAGTCGAGCGCGTGTTGGCCATGGTCGATTGCGTGCTGCTGCTGGTCGATGCGGTGGACGGTCCGATGCCGCAAACCCGCTTCGTCACGCAAAAGGCGTTCAAGCACGGCCTGCGTCCAATCGTCGTCATCAACAAGATCGATCGTGATGAAGCGCGTCCGGGTTGGGTGCTGGACCAAACCTTCGATTTGTTCGACCGGCTGGGAGCGACCGATGAACAGCTGGATTTTCCCGTCGTGTACGCCTCGGCGCTACGCGGCTTCGCGGGCCTCGAGTCGACGGTGCGCGAAGGCGACATGCAGCCGCTGTTCAAGACCATCGTCGAACATTGTCCGCCGCCCGACGTGGATGCCGACGGTCCGTTGCAGCTGCAGGTCACGCTGTTGGACTACTCGAGTTACGTCGGCGCCATCGGCATCGGGCGCATCAAGCGCGGCACGATCAAACGCGGTATGGCGGTCACCGTGGTCAACCGCGAGGGCAAACAGCGATCCGAAAGAATCACGCAGATCCTGGGATTCCATGGATTGACCCGCGTCGAGGTCGAGTCGGCAAGCGCCGGCGACATCGTGGCCTTCGCCGGAATCGCCGAACCCAAGGTCTCCGACACCTTGTGCGATCCTGCCAAGGTCGAGCCGTTGCCGAGCCTGACGGTCGACGAACCGACAATCAGCATGACCTTCGAGGTCAATACCTCGCCATTTCTCGGCCGGGACGGCAAGTTCGTGACCAGCCGGCAGATTCGCGAGCGCCTCGAGCGCGAGGCGATCCACAATGTGGCGCTGCGTGTGGAACCCACCGCGGACCCCGACAAGTTCATGGTCTTCGGCCGGGGCGAGCTGCACCTCGGAGTGTTGCTCGAGAACATGCGCCGCGAGGGCTACGAAATGGCGGTTTCCCGGCCGCGGGTGGTCATCAAGCAGGTGGACGGAGCGGCGCACGAGCCGTACGAGCAGGTCACCGTCGACGCCGACGCCGAGGCGCAGGGCGACATCATGTCGGCACTCGGCAGCCGCGGCGCGGAACTCAAGGATATGCAGGCCGACGGCCGTGGCCGGATCCGCTTGGACTATCTGGTGCCGTCGCGCGGATTGATCGGCTTTCAAACCGAGTTTCGCACGATGACCCGCGGCACCGGATTGCTGCATCACGTGTTCGATCACTACGGGCCGGTGGTGCAACGCGAGTTGGGGCAGCGTGCGAACGGCGTGCTGATCGCCAACGGGCAGGGAGTCGCATTGGCGTATTCGCTGTTCAGCCTGCAGGAGCGCGGCAGGTTGTGCATCGGTCCCGGGGAAGAGGTTTACGAAGGCATGATCATCGGCCTGAACAATCGCGACAACGATCTCGTGGTGAACCCGCTCAAGGGCAAGAAACTCACCAACATGCGCGCGGCCGGCAAGGATGAAAATGTCGTGCTCACGCCGCCGATCCGCTTCTCCCTCGAGCAGGCGATGGAATTCATCGACGATGACGAACTCATCGAGGTGACGCCGAATTCGATTCGCCTGCGCAAGCGCAATCTGCGCGAAAACGACCGCAAGCGATCGGAACGCGAAGCGGTGGATCAGGCTTCGTGATACCAACCGGGACCCCTGATATTTAACCGATTGTTGACCAAACCGAGACCCAGGTCACGCCGCGCCTGCGGGATCGCCCTAACATCTACCCACTTCCGGTGCCACTGCGCGCCGTAGACTCAATGCGGGAGATCAGGGATTTGTCACGCGACGTCGCGGCTGCAATTCGTGGCGAGGCAACACACTCCGCGGATGGGCTGAACCAACTGCTCGAACGCCAGATCGCCGAATCTCGAGGCCGCGGCGGCGAGATCGAGGTCGCTGCTCTGCTGAAAGCGGTCAGCGCGCACTATGATCGGATCGACGGCGAACGGCGCGGCATCGTGCGTTCGATGCAGCTCATGTCCGATGAGGCGCAGGCGCTGACGCGCGAGATACGCGAACAGACCGCTTCTCACCTGCAGTCGATCCTGGACAACGTCAAGGACGCCATCGTCACGGTGGACGACGCCGGCCATATCGAAACTTTCAATCCCACCGGCGAACGCATTTTCGGCTACGCGTCGGCGGAGATTCTCGGGCGCCCGCTCGACTTCCTGCTGCCCGACATCGCCAACGGCGCCGACTATCTCGAACGGCTCGCAACCAAGATCGACGATACGCATGTGGATCTGGCGGCCCATCTGACCTGGGGGCGGGCCAAGGGCGGCAATCGCGTCGCGGTCGAGATCGCCATCAGCAAAGCGAAGCTCAATTGGCGCGACGCCTACATCGTCAGCATCCGCGACATCACCGAGAGGCATCTTGCCGAGCAGCGGGTTCGCGAGAGTGAGGCGCGCTACCGAACGCTGGTGGAACATGCTCCGGAGGTGATCGTCGTATTCGACGTCGATCAGGGAAGATTCGTCGACGTCAACGACAACGCCTGCCGTTTTTTCAAGATGTCGCGCGAAACCTTGCTCGCCAGCGGCCCGGACAAGATCAGCCCCGCGCAACAACCCGACGGCGCGTCCTTCGGCCGGCCGCGCGGCTTCATCGAAGGCGCACTGGCGGGCGACGCACCTGTGTTCGAATGGATGCACTGCGACTCGACGGGGCTGAACATTCCCTGCGAAGTGCGCTTCGTGCGCCTGCCGAGTTCCAACCGGCGGCTGATACGCGCCAGCATCACCGACATCACGGAGCGCAGACGCGCCGATGCCATCGCGGCCGGCGAACGCCGCGTATTCGAGAAAATCGCGGCCAACGCGCCGCTGACTTCGGCGCTCGAATCGATTTGCGAACTCATCGAACGGGTGGTGATCGAAAGCTATTGCGCCATCAATCTGCTCGATCAAGAACGCAAGGCTCTGAACTTCGGCGTCGCACCCAACCTGCCGCGCGAGTTCGTGGCCGCGATGGACAACGCGCCGGTCGGCATTCGCTATGGCTCGTGCGCCGCCGCCGTGTATTTGGCGCGCCAGGTCAGCGTCGCCGACATTCAGACCGATGCGCTGTGGGAGTTTCGGCGCGAGGCGGCCCTCCTGGCCTCGCTGCGATCTGCCTGGTCCACTCCCATCATCGCTTCGGACGGACGAATCGTCGGTACTTTCGCGGTTTACAGGCGTTACCCGGGTATTCCGCTGGCGCGGGATCACGAGTTGATGCTGCGCATGGCGCAAATCGCCGGCATCGCCATCGAGCGGCGCGGCGCCGAAGAGGCGCTGCGCAACAGCGAAGTCAAATTTCGCGGTCTGTTCGAAAGCATGATGGAGGGCGTGTACAAAACCTCGCGTGACGGCCGCATTCTCGTGGCCAATCCGGCTTTCGTGAACCTGATGGGTTATGAATCGGCCGAGGAACTGTATCAGGTGCCGGCCGCGGCGCTGTACTGGTACCCGAGCGACCGCGATACCTTCGTCAGACGCGTGGAAAGCGAAGGCGAACTGCGTAACGAGGAGTACGTGTTGCGCCGCAAGGACGGCTCCATGCTGGTCGTCATGGATTCGAGCCGGGTGGTGCGCGACGAGCAGGGGCGGGTGACGGGATACGAGGGCACGCTGACCGATATCACGGAGCGCAAGAAGGCGGAGACCGCCGTATTCCAGGCCAAAGAGCGCGCCCAGGTCACCTTGCAATCGATCGGCGATGCCGTCATCACCACCGACTCGGAAGGGCGCATCGATTACATGAATCCGGTCGCCGAAAGCTTGACCGGCTGGGAAAATCGCGAGGCTCAATCGCAGCTCATCGGCGATGTGTTGACCGTCGTCGATGAAGGAACGCGCGAGGCAAGAGAGAATCCGGTGATGCGCTGCCTGCGCGAGGGGCAGATTCTGGGACTCACCGAGCACACCGTGCTGGTGAACCGCCGCGGCCAGGAACTTGCCATTCAAGACTCGGCGGCGCCGATCCGCGATCGCGCCGGCAATCTCATCGGCGCCGTCATGGTCTTCCACGACGTCAGCAAGGAACGGCGTCTGCACCGCGCGCTGCACTATCAGGCGAGCCACGATGCCCTGACGGGACTGATCAACCGCCGCGAGTTCGAGATTCGCCTGACAGCCGCGGTCGAGAATTCGCGGCAGGACGCCGGCGACCGGCATGCGTTGCTGTACGTCGACTTGGATCAATTCAAGCTGGTCAACGACACCTGCGGCCATCCCGCGGGCGACCAGCTGCTGAAGCAGATCACCGCGGTGCTGCAGTCGCGAGTGCGCAGCGGCGATACACTGGCGCGCCTCGGCGGGGACGAGTTTGGAATATTGCTGCAGAGTTGTTCGCTCGATCAGGCTCTGCGCATCGCCGAGGGCCTGCGCCAGGCAATTCGCGATTTTCGATTCATCTGGCAGGACGGCGTGCTCGAGGTCGGCGCGAGCATCGGTGTCGTGGAGATTACCAACGAGACGCCGACGGTCGCCAACGTCATGAGCGCGGCCGACGTTGCCTGCTATTCGGCGAAGGATCTCGGCCGCAATCGCGTGCAACTCTACAAGCCGGACGACGTGCCGGAGCGGCATCGCGAAATGCATTGGGTCTCGAAGTTGGCCCGGGCCTGCGACGAAAGCCGTTTCGAACTGTTTTATCAGCCGATCGTGCCCATCGGCGCGACCGTGCACGAGCGCGAACACTTCGAACTGATGCTGCGGTTGCGGGACGAATCGGGCGCCCTGGTGACGCCTGCGGAATTCATCCCGGCGGCGGAGCGTTACAACGTCATGCCGTCGATCGACCGCTGGGTGGTCCGCCAGGCCCTTGACCGGCTGGTGCATCGCACCGGGTCCGGCGTGAAACCGTTCACCGTGGCCGTCAATCTCTCGGGTACGTCGCTCAACGATGAACGCTTTCTCGAGTACTTGATCGGCGAGCTCAACCACAATGACTTGATCGCAGGGGCGGTGTGCTTCGAGATCACCGAAACCGCGGCCATCTCCAATTTGGCCAACGTGGTCTATTTCATGCGCGAGCTCAAAGCGCGCGGCTGCCACTTTGCGCTGGACGACTTCGGCAGCGGCCTGTCTTCGTTCATGTATTTGAAGACCCTGCCCGTCGACTATTTGAAGATCGACGGACAGTTCGTCGAAAACGTGACTCACGACAGGGTCGATCGCAGCATGGTCGAGGCCATCAGCCAGGTCGGTAGAACCATGGGCATCCAAACCATCGCCGAACGCGTGGAATCTGCGGAGGTCCTGGCCGAACTCGGACGGCTCGGGGTGGGTTACGCCCAGGGATTTCATATCGCGCCTCCCCGCCCCACCTTGGAATTTCCCTACCTCCGCGAGCCGATCAGAAGGTCATAAGTTAAAGGTGCGCAGCGCGCCCCAGCACAGCGCCACGCCGACAAGAGTGATCGTCACCGCACTCAATATCGGCAATGAACGCGTCCAGGGCCCGGTGCCACCCGACGGCCCGAGGCGATTGCGTGCGTGCAGGAACATGAGGCCGACGAGCGTCAGCGTGATGGCGAGCCCGATACTGAATGTCAATACCAACAGCATTCCGTAGGCGGTCTTGTTGAGGGCGACCGCGGCCAACAGCAGCACCATGGCGGATGGGCAGGGCACCAAGCCCCCGGAAACGCCCAAGGCCACCAAGCTGCGCCAGGTAACGCGCTCACCCGCGGCGCCCGGCGGCAGATGCGTGTGCATTTTCCCGCCATGCGAATGCCAGGTGCCGTCGCCATGGCCATGGACGAGCAGCAAGTCGCGCCGCAAAATTGCGCCATTTACCGGCTCGATCGGATAGAACACCGCGGTCTGCGCAGCGACGGCAGGCTTCGAGGCCGCGCGCGCCGCATGGACTCGTTGCACCAGCAGCGCCACACCCATGCCGAGCACCAGCAGTGCTGAGATGAGGCTCAAGATCGGCAACAGCCGCTCGGGCACGATGAAGCGCGAAGCATAAAGAGTGGCGAATCCCAGCACGAACACGCCGATGGTGTGTGTCACCGTTACGGTGAATCCGAGAAACGCGGCGTGCCGCGGAGTACCCCGCGAGCCGATCAGATACGCACCGACGATGGTCTTTCCATGACCCGGCGACAATGCGTGGACGGCGCCGAGCAGAAGCGCGCCGAGCAGCGCCAGGAACGCGACCCCCGGCTGTAAATGCGGTGCTGAAATTGCTCTGACCAGCGTGGCGGTCTCGCGCGCCAGCCAGCTGCTGTCATCGCTCGTGCCGGCGGCAGCGGGGACCGCCCCACTCGCTGCGCGCGGACCCAGGAGCATTGCACCCGCCGGCGGCGCCGCCTCCGCCACGCGCAGATGCACCGAACGCTCGTCGAGGGGACCCGCCGCGGGAAGCGACTTGAGCGCCTCACGCAGCTGGCCGGTCAGCGAGGTGTTGAACGCGTTGGTGTCGAACACGAACAGGCCGGGCGCCGATTCGACCACGATTTCGTGCCAGCCCAAGCGCCCCGGATAATTTTGGTTTGCAAAATCGAGGCGCCGCGTGACCGCCGGCGCGACCGGCAGTGTGGCGCCGAGATCCACGTCCACCCGCAGCGAGAATCCGCCTTGTTCGTTGGGCAGCGTGCTGCTCCAGCGGGTCGCATGCAGCGCCAGCGCGTGGCCATCAACTTTCAGCTCGAGCTGCGCGGCGAGGCCCGGCACGAGCGTCGCAACATAGGCATCGCGCTCCGCCTGTGAGGTGACGCCGTCGCCATTGGTGTCGGCGTTGTGCAGCTCGCGCAATGCCGGCAGCTGTCCGTAAATGACGACGTAGTGCACGGCCACCGTGTCCTGTGCCAATTTCAGGCCGCAATATTGATTGATCGTGAAATTGCCCAACAAACTCGCCACGGTATCGGCGCGGCCGGAAGTTGCGGCGAGTGCGGCCGTGGCGAACAGCAGCGTCGCGAGACCACGCGCCCGGTTCGGTTGCCAACTTTTCACAGCCTCGATTCACCCCGATGCAAACCATCGTTCGGATGCAAAGGATCGTGCTGATGCAAATGATCGTGCGAGTGGCGCACACCCGCCTCGTGGACATGCATATGCGAATGGCGCGCCGCGTGCATGGAGTAACGCTGTTCCAGGCGGCCAAATTTCCAAACCGCGAAGGACGTCGCCCATGCCACCAGGAACATTCCCACGATCAGGTATCCGAGAGCCCCGAAGTCGAGAGCGGCGAGTGCATCGTAGATCCGGCCGCGCAGCCCGAGCGTGCCGATGAGCACCTGCAATATCTCGATGCTGCCCACGACCAGGGCGACGGCGACCGACAATCCAGTCGTCGTGATGTTGTAGAAAATCTTGCGCAGCGGATTGATGAAGGCCCAATTATAGGCTTTCGTCATCAGCACGCCATCCGTGGTGTCCATCACGGTCATTCCGGCGGCGAACAGAATCGGCAGGCAGAGCACTGCCGGCGGCGGCAGATTGCCGGCCGCGGCGCCTGCGGTCATTGCAAGCAGCCCGACTTCCGAAGCCGTGTCGAAGCCGAGGCCGAACAGCAGACCGAGCGGAAACATCTGCCAGCTATGGTTCATCGTTTTTTGCAGGCGGCCGCCGAACAAGCGGTTGAGCAGGCCGCGCTTCTGCAACAGAACATCGAGATGCGCGTGGTTGTGAGTTCCGGACTTCGCCGTGTGCCAGATCTTCAAAATATCGAGCAGGACCAGAAGATTCAGAACTCCGATGATCCACAGAAACGATCCGGAAACGGCGGCGCCGATGACGGCCCCCATGGATTGCAGTTGCGGCAGCCTCGTCTTGACGCTCGCCGCCGCCACGGCGATCGCAATTGCAAGCGCCAGCACCACGGTGGAATGACCCAGGGAGAAAAAGAACCCGACGCCGAGCGGTTGCCGTCCTTTTTGCAGCATGAAGCGCACGGTGTCGTCCACCGCCGCGATATGGTCTGCATCGAAGGCGTGGCGCAATCCAAACATGTACGCGACGAAGCCCAGACCCACCAGTTGCGGATAGGGCCCGGCGTAATGCAGATACAATCCCCATCCCGCAAGGTGCAAAAGGCCGATGAATCCATACAACCCGGCCAGTCGCACCCACTCGGCGGTCGAGAACCAGGCGCGGGAGACGCTCGCGACAGGGTTTGGAACATAGACAAAATCGCTCACCGACCACACTCCCGTGACTGCGCTACAGCAGTCTACGTCAAACCCCCGGGGCTGGATGCACCCGGCGGCGCGCGCCGCATCCGGCCGCATCTATTTCACGCCGCGCTGCGAATACCCCCCATGGCCAGACATCTCTGGGTATCGAGGCTGGCGACGGTCTCATGTGTGCTCGCGTCGGTTGCGTCAGGTGCCGCAAGCCCCCCGCTTGCGCCTGTCTTCGGAGCGCCGTACATCCCCGCCGGGGACGGCAAAATCCTGCAGGAGGTGCCGGCGGCGGCGGATCCGGCGGTGATCGAGATGAGGCGGCTGCGAACCCAGCTCGACGCAACGCCGCAGAGCCTTGCCGCGGCCCTGCAATTGGCGGGTGCTTATATCGAGTACAGCCGGCAAATCGGCGACGCACATTACGCGGGATACGCCGAGGCGGTGGTCGCCCCATGGGTGTCACGGATCCCGCCGCCCGCTGCCGCCCTGGTGACGCAGGCCACCATCCTGCAATACCGTCATCAATTTCCGGAAGCGCGCGAGCTGTTGCGCACGGCGCTCAAGCTGGATCCGCGCAATCCGCAGGCCTGGCTGACCTTGGCAACCTTGGACATGGTGCAGGGCAACTATGCGGCGGCGGCGAAGAATTGCGCGCACGTCGCCGAGAGCGGCGGGTTCGACTTGGGTTTGGCCTGCAGCGCCAATCTTCGCGCCTATCTCGGCAAAGCGCGCCAAAGTCTCGCGATGCTGCAACAGGCCGCGGCCAGGGCCGACCGGGGTCCCGCGGCTTATCAAGCCTGGCTGCAAGGATTGATCGCCGAGACCGCGGAGCGTCTGGGAGACTGGCCGCTCGCGGAAACACACCACCTGGCCGCCCTGAAATTGCTGCCGCAAGATAACTTCCTGTTGGTCGCATACGCTGATTTCTTGCTCGACCGCGGCCGTCCGAAGGAAGTGCTGACGCTGCTGGCCGATCACACTCAATCGGACACGGCGTATCTGCGGCTGGCGTTGGCGCAAGCCGATCTGCGCAGCGAGCAAGCCGCCCGCTACACCTGGATCATGGCGGCCCGGTTCGAGGCCCTCGCGCTTCGCGGCAGCGACTATTTCGGCCGTGAACAAGCACGTTTCGCCTTGCGATTGCAGCACGACCCGCAACTCTCCCTGGAAATGGCGCGGCGCAACTGGCAGGTGCAGCGCGCGCCTTGGGACGCGCGCGTGGTGCTCGAGGCGGCCGAAGCCGCCAATCAACCGCAAGCCGCGGCCGACGTGCTCGATTTTTTGCAAGAGACCAATCTCGAGGATCCGGTCCTCGTGCCGCTGGCGCAGAAGCTTCGCGCACAACTGAATTCCGGCGCTGGAGCCCGGCGGTGAGGCGGGCGGCGTTGCTCTCGCTCGCGGCGTGCGCGCTCTGCTCCGTCGCGGCCGCGCACTCGGCGAGCGATGCCTACCTGACGTTGACCGCCGCCGCAGCTGCGCCGCGCACGCTGCTCCACGGTCAGTGGGATATTGCATTGCGCGACCTCGATTTCGTCTTGAAGCTCGATGATGACGGCGATGGGCGCGTCACCTGGGGAGAAACGAAACGCCACCGGTCCGACATCGAACGCTACGCCTATTCGCATTTGCACGTCGCTGACGACGCCGGCACCGCCTGTTCGATCAAACCGACCGCGCAAATGATCGACGACCACGCGGATGGCGCATATGCCGCCTTGTTCTTCGATGTGGCCTGCGCACACACCACAAAGAAAATCGACCTGCACTACGATCTGTTCTTTGCGATCGACCCGTCGCATCGGGGGATCTTGGTCATGCGCGACGCAGACAACGCGGCGACCTCGGTTTTGTCGCCGCAGAACGCGACCATAAGTCTCGCGCCGTGACGCGGCGCGGTGCAGCCGGACGGCGCATAATGGCCGCATCGTCGGTTGCGGGAACGGGGGGCGGGTCATCGCATGAGCATGGAGATCGCCGAGGATGCAGGGCGAAGAATTTCGGCGCGCCGCGATATCGTATTGATCGTGGTGGTGGCAGTGGCGGCGGCCGTGCTTTGCGCGAAATTCAATGTCAGCGAAGCATTGCTCGCATGGACACGGCCCTTCGAGCGCCTGCAGCTCGACGAACTTCCGGCGGTCCTGTTGGTGATTGCAATCAGCCTGGTGTGGTTCTCCTCGCGGCGCTATTTTGAAGCGACCCGCCAGCTTCGTCTGCGCCGCAAGGTGGAGGCCCGGTTGGCCGAAGCGCTCGTCGAAAACAAGAGTCTGGCCCAGCAGTACGTCGACGTGCAGGAGCACGAACGCAAGGCGCTCGCCCGCGACCTGCACGATGAGCTGGGTCAGTACCTCAACGCCATCAAGCTCGACGCGGTGTCGCTGCGCGAGATCACGGATCATCCGGGGGCGGCCAATGTCGCGCGCGCGATGATTGCCAATATCGATCGTGTTTATGGCGTGGTGACCGGGCTCATTCGCCAGTTGCGGCCCGTCGGCCTGGACGATTTGGGCGTTGCCGCGGCGCTCGAACATTGTGTCAACGACTGGCGGTCGCGGCTCGCCGCCGCGAGCATCGAAATGTCGATTGAGGCCGATCTCGAGACGCTGGATGAAACGCGCGCACTGACCGTGTATCGCCTGGTGCAGGAGGCGCTCACCAATGCTGCGCGCCATTCCGGCGCCAGCCGCGTTCGGATCAGGATTGGGACCGGGACGCTCGCCGGCCGTGCCATGCGCTGCCTCGAGGTGATCGTGGCCGACAATGGCGGTGGCGCCGATATGACGGTGCGGCGCTCCGGTCTGGGGCTCGTGGGCATGCGCGAGCGGGTTGCCGCCCTCGGAGGCTCGGTCTCATTGAAAAGTGAGCCCGGGGCCGGTTTCGAGGTGAAGGCATCGTTGCCGATGGCGCCTTTGCCGACGAATCATCCCTGACGAATGCCCGGCCTCCGCGTCATGGCGGTGTTGCTGGCGGTGCTTGCCGGGTTCTCGTGCGTCGCAGATTCCGAGCAAGATTCGGCGGTCATTTATGTCGCACGGCGCGGCTGGCATATTGACATTGGCTTTGCCGCCGCCGATTTGCAGCCGCCGCTCAAATCTCTGACGGCACAATTTGCGGACGTGAAGTACGTGTTCTTCGGATTCGGCGATGAACATTACCTGCAGACCAAGAATCACAGTGCCCCGACGCTGCTTGTGGCGCTTTGGCCGGGACGAGCTCTGATTCTGGCGACCGCGCTAAGCTCGACCCCGAGGGAAGCCTTCGGAACGCCTCACGTCATCGCTTTCGCAGTGACGTTGCGCCAAGCGTACGATGCGCAGATGTTCGTATGGCGTTCTCTCGTTACCCAAGCGCAGATGATCCAGTCGTACGCGCCCGGCCCGTATCCGGGAAGTCTATACTTCGCGGCCATCCCCACCTACTCTGCGCTGCATACCTGCAACACGTGGGCCGCGCAAGCACTCGCCGCGGCCGGGCTGCCGATCCACAGCGCGGGCGTGATATTCGCCGGGCAATTGTGGCGGCAACTCCGGCGCCTCCACTACCGGCAGGGAGGACTCGACCCGTCCTGGCAGACCACCGTCGTCGTCGATCCTTGAGGCACCACCACGGTGGTTTTGGCCGGCGGCGAAGGGTTGCTGCTGCTGATGCAGCCCGCCAGCATCGATACAGCGATCAGCAAGCTTGATAACGTTTTCATCATCCACTCCATCTTGATTGGCTGCGCCCATTATTGAAATTGTCGCCGTCTTTGCGGCAGCAGCCCCACCCGCATGCCGATGTCCTCGCGTGTCCTACAAATGCCGGGCGCCGCTCGCTGCAGGCGCTCGTATACAGTAGTCGGCGTGCCGAGGTACTGGATTTACGGTGGCCGTTTCGACGCGTAAAGTCTGTCCATGGCGCGAAGTTTCATGGGTCACCACGTGTTGAAGGGTCGCGGAGCGGCCTCGAATCCCGGCGTGCGGTTTGACGCGCTGACGTGCCAGCCAACCCATGACGGTTGGTATGAGGATGAGATCGTGGAACACGTGAGCGAGACCGTGCTCCCGGACCGTGCGCGCAGCGTCATCACGAGCAATAATTCACCCGACGTTGGATTCGAGCGCTCGATCAATCCGTATCGAGGATGCAGTCATGGCTGCGTCTATTGTTTCGCGCGGCCGACCCATGCCTACCTCGGCCTGTCGCCCGGCCTCGATTTTGAGACAAAGCTTTTCTACAAAGCCGATGCAGTGAAGATCCTGGAGGCCGAGCTCGCCAAACCAAAGTACATTTGCAAACCGATAGCGCTCGGCATCAACACCGACGGTTATCAACCCTTGGAGAAGCGGCTGGGGGTTACCCGCGGCATACTCGCGGTGTTGGCGCGGTGCCGTCACCCGGTCACGATAGTCACCAAGAGCACACTCATCGTGCGCGACCTCGACTTGCTGACGGATCTCGCGCGGGACAAATTGGTATCGGTGAGTCTGAGCATCACGTCGCTCACCAATGACATCAAGCGCACGCTCGAACCCAGGGCGGCTGCGCCACAGGCCCGCCTGCGGGTCGTGGAACAGCTCGCGGCGGCGGGGATCCCGGTCGGCGTTCTGGTCGCGCCGGTGATTCCGGCGATAACCGATCACGAAATGGAGGATATCCTGTCGGCGGCAAAACAGGCCGGCGCAAGCAGCGCGGGCTACGTGCTGCTGCGGCTTCCCCTCGAGGTCAAGATTTTGTTCCGCGAATGGCTCGGCGAACATTACCCGGAACGTGCCAAACACGTGATGTCGCTCATCAACCAGATGCGCGGCGGCAAAGACTACGATGCCAAATTCGGCGAGCGCATGAGCGGCACCGGAGCCTATGCGGAGTTGTTGCGGACGCGCTTCGAGTTGGCGCGGCGCAAGTGCGGCTTCGACCCTTCGCAGCGCCACGATCTGCCGACTCATTTGTTCAGGGCGCCGGGGCCCGAGCAGCCCCAACTGGCCCTCGATTTCTGATCGCCGCTCAGTGGTTGTTGCCGCCGGTGGCGAACATGATCTCTTTCTTGCCGAGCATGCCCTTGTGCTCGGTGCTGGTGTCCATCATGTCGAACACCTTGGTCTGATACGCGATGAACTCGTCGTGCGATATCGTGCCGTCGCCATCGGTATCGATCTTATGCATCATCGCCTTGGTGCGCAGGCCGCGCGCATACCCGCCGGTGGCAAAGCTGACGAGTTCGCCGCCGCTCGGACTGATGAAAGTCCTGGCATCGAGCTTGCCGGTCTTGTCCTTGTCCAGCATCGCGAAGACCTTTTCTTGGTACGCGAGCCATTCGTCCTTCGACACCATGCCATCGCCATTCGTGTCCATCTTGTGCATCAAGCTCTCGCTGCGCAGCCCGCGCGCATAGCCGCCGGTCGCGAAGGACGCCATGTCATCCGCCGCCGCCAGCCGACCGACTGCCAAGGTGCACGCCATCATGAGAATCGGCGCGCGAATCGAGTGAAACGCGCGAATCGAGTGAAAGCTGAACATTGTGGATCCCCCGTTTGTGGAATGCTCAGTCGACCGAGTATCGGGCGGCTTTATTTCAGTGAATGGCCAGAATGCCGGACAACAATGCTAGATTGTCGCATCAGGTTCCAGCTTTTTCGAGTTCCAAACGGCATAATCCCAGCGAAATGAAGATCTTAGATAGACGCCTGAATGTCGCTCCGATGATGGACTGGACCGACTGCCATTGCCGTTACGTGCATCGGCTGTTCGCGCCGCACGCGCTGCTGTACACCGAGATGATCGTCTCGACGGCGCTGCTGCGCGGTGACGCGCGCCGTCTGTTGGAGCACAGCCCGGCCGAGCATCCGGTGGCGCTGCAGCTCGGGGGCTGCGATCCGAAGGAACTCGGCGCGGCGGCGCGCATCGGCGCGGCTGCCGGTTTCGCGGAGGTCAACCTCAACGTGGGCTGTCCCAGCGACCGGGTCAAGAACGGCTCCTTCGGCGCGTGTCTGATGCAAAAACCAGCGCTGGTCGCCGACTGCGTGAAAGCGTTGGCTGACGCGACGCCCTTGCCCGTGACCGTAAAATGCCGGATCGGCATCGACGATCGGGACGATTACGCGTTCTTCAGTGCCTTCGTGGATGCCGTCGCCGGGGCCGGCATAGCGGCGCTCATCGTGCATGCCCGGGTCGCCATATTGGACGGTCTTTCGCCCAAGGAGAATCGCGAGATTCCCCCGCTAAAATACGACTATGTGCACCGGCTCAAGAACGAGCGGCCCGGGTTGATCGTGGTGTTGAATGGCGGCCTGTCGCAACTTGCCCAGGTACGCACGCACGTGGCGGCCGGCGTCGACGGCGTGATGCTCGGACGCGCCGCCTACCATCGTCCGGCAGTGCTGGCCGAATTGGAGCAGTCGCTGATCGATCCTACGTGGACGGCGCCCGAGCCCGCGCAGATCATCGAACGCGTCGTCGCGTACGCAAAAGTGTGCGCACGCCGTGGAATCCGCCTGCATTCGATCACGCGGCACATGCATGGATTGATGGCAGGCCGCGAGGGCGCGCGCGCCTGGCGACGATTCCTTTCCGAGGTGGCCGCCCGTCCGGAGGCCGTGCCGGAAACGTTATATTCCGCGCTGCCCATACTGAATCAGGGAATCGCTGCGTAAACGGCTGAAGAAGCCCGCGTCACATTAAGTATAATGGCTTGCAATGGGCAAAGAGGTCGAACTCGCGATCGTATTCGCCGATGTGGTTGGCAGCACCAAGCTGTACGAACTGCTCGGCGATTTACGCGCGCGCGACATGGTCGGAATCTGCATCGACGTCATGCGGGCGGCGACCGATCAAAACCATGGCACCGTCATCAAAACCATGGGCGATGAGGTCATGGCGACCTTCCCGACCGCCGACGATGCGCTCAATGCCGCGGCACAGATGCAAAAACAGATCGTCCTGCATCCGCAGCTCAAGGTCGACGAGCAGACCGTTGCAATCCGAATCGGCTGCAATTTTGGTCCGGTCGTGCACGAGAACCGCGACATTTTCGGTTCGGCGGTGCATACGGCGAATCGTATGACCAGCCAGGCCAAAGCCGGCCAGATCATCACCACCGCGACCATGGTCGAACATCTGTCGAGCGACTGGCGGGCGTCGGTGCGCCAGATCGACATCGCCACCTTGAAGGGACGCAGCAGCGAGGTGGCCCTCTT
>Ga0181537_10002475_pt1 | contig 16193 bp, 12 predicted proteins | sample PEATcosm2014_Bin_39_FD_119765 | JGI IMG/M metagenome (GOLD analysis project Ga0181537, IMG submission 119765) | Peatland microbial communities from MTU Mesocosm Facility, Houghton, MI, USA - PEATcosm2014_Bin23_10_metaG | ecosystem: Environmental > Terrestrial > Soil > Wetlands > Peat | place... | reverse complement strand
TGTCGCTTTTGGCATCAGGGGCGCGGTCGCCATGACTTCAATCTCCAGCTAAATCTTCTCTAGGCTCCGCCCGCCCGTCCGGGCGAAGCTACTCAACGTCATCGGGGATGACTGGAAAGCTTGCGGAATATAGGCGCGCAGGCGGGACCGTGCAACCGGTCGTCCTACCCTGCGCAGCTTCGAATATCCCCATATAATCGGGTTAACTAACGCCGCCACAGCAGTAATAAGGACGCACCATGGCCGGAACTCTTGACGGAAAAGTCGCGATCGTGACCGGCGCGGGGCGCGGCCTCGGCCGGACCATGACGCTGGGGCTGCTCGACGCCGGCGCCTGTGTGGCCGCGGCCGAACTTGATTCGGCCGCGATCGAGGACGCACAGGACGAAGCCGAAGACCGCGGCGCCGGCGATCGCTTTCTCGGCATTGCCGCCGACATCACCTGGGACGACAGCGGCCCAAAAATCACGCGCGCCGCGATCGAGCGTTTCGGCCGGCTCGACATTCTCGTCAACAATGCCGGCACCAGCACCGGGCTCTTGCGCGGTGAGGGCCGGCCGGTCGGAAAATTATGGGAGACGACGCCCGAAGAATTCCGCCGCATTATTGAGGTCAACGTCGTCGGGGCTTTTCTGATGACGCGCGCCGTGCTGCCGACACTATTGGCGCAGCATTGGGGCCGCATCATCAACGTGACCACGAGCCTTGACACGATGTGGCGCCCGATCATGCAGCCTTACGGCGGCTCCAAGGCCGCAAACGAGGCGCTCCTCACGGCGCTCGCGCAGGAACTCGACGGCACCGGCGTGACTGCCAATGTGCTGGTGCCGGGCGGCGCCTCCAACACCCGCCTGGTACCACGGTCGGCGGTGCCCGATCGCGCAACGCTGATCCAACCTGACGTGATGGTGCCGCCGCTGCTGTGGCTTTGCTCGAGCGCCTCCGACGGCGTCAACGGCCAGCGTTTCATCGGCGCGCGCTGGGACAAGAATTTACCGCCGGCCGATGCGGCGAAGAACGCCGGATCGCCAATGGCGTGGCAGCAACTCGGCCGCCAGGCCGTTGAGCCGCAGTGGACGCGCTGAAATGCTGGAAGAGCTTTCCCCGCGGCCCGCGACCGGATAGGTATCTGAGCAAGCGAGTACGAACCTCGCGTCGATAAGGGGGAAACCATCATGAAGCCCGGGGAACCTGCGTCTGCGCCATCGGCTGAAAAAGTTTTCGACGTCGGCATCGATGAACGCCTGTCCTACGAGCAGCTTCTGATCTTGGGGCTGCAGAATATCTTCGGCATGACCGGGATGTTCGTTTTCCCCGGCATCCTCGGCCGTTCCTTCAATCTCCCGGCGGAGCAGATTGCCTATCTCTACGGCATGACGTTTCTAGTCTGCGGCTTTGTCACGATTTTGCAGTCGACGCTGCTGCTGCGTCTACCGATCGTCCAAGGCCCGTATGCCGGGAGCTTTGCCAGCCTGCTGGTGGTGGGACATCTGGGCGGCGGCCTTGGCGCGGCCTATGGCTCGTTTTTCGTGGCGGCCCTGATCTGGTGCGTGCTGACCGTGCCTGTTGCCGGGTACAGCGTGATCGGATTGTTCTCGCGTTTTCTCCGTGCGCCGATCATCGCCGGCATGATCGTCATCTTTATTATGATCCAGGTCTCGAATGTCGCACTGCCGGGCTGGATCGGCCAGCCGCAAAGCCCCGGATTTCCGCTGGTCAATTTCCTGACCGGTTCGCTCGCCGTCGCGGTTATTATCGCAGTCAGCTTGTGGGGTGGAAAATTCCGCCGCGCCGCCATCCTGATCGGACTAGCCGCCGGCACGATCTGCTATGCGATTTTCCGCCCTGTCTCGCTTGCCGCCGTTGTCAACGCGCCGCTGCTGGTCGCGCCGCAAGTGTTTCCGTTCGGCTTTGCGGTGCAAACCGACTTGGTCATTGTCTTTCTGCTCGTTCTGCTGCCGGCAAGCATCGGTTCGATGGCGCTGTATCAAATGGTCGGCGATTGGGGCGGTCAGACCGTCAACTCGGCGCGCATGTCCCAAGGCGTTTTCGCCATCGGTTTGGGCGGTGTCCTGGCCGGACTGCTGGGCGGCTTCAGCACCATCGTCTATCCCGACAACATCGGTATGCTGCGCACGACCCGGGTCGGCTCACGCTATGCAACGCTTGCCGCCGGCGTTCTTCTGATCGTGCTCGGCGCCTCGATCAAATTCGATCTGCTGCTCGTGGTCGTGCCGCTGCCGATCCTTGCGGCTGCGGCGACGCTCTTGTTCGGCATCGTGCTGATGCACGGCGTGCATATTTTGGCGCGGGTCGACTGGGACGACCGCAAGTTCATTGTCGCGGGCTTGGCGATGCTGGTCGCGCTCGGCGGCATGTTCCTTTCGCCCGAAGTGCAGGCGCAAATGCCGCTCTTGGTGCGCCTCGTCGCCACGCAGCCGGTGATTTCCGGCGGCCTCACTCTGGTGGTGCTGCACGAGTTGCTCTGCGGCACGCCGCCGGAGAACGTGTAATTAAGGACATCCGCGTTTGCTAACGCCGGGGTGAATATTCTCACTCCGCCGCGGCCTTGGTCATTCGGCTCGCGTTGATCGCGGCCCAGATGCGGCTTGGCGTGGCCGGCATGTCGATGTGTTCGATGCCGAGCGGCTTGAGCGCGTCGAGCACGGCGCTGATCACCGCGGGGGGCGCGCCAGTGGCGCCAGCCTCGCCCGCGCCTTTGATGCCGAGCGGATTGGTTGTCGCCGGCACTTCGGTCAGTTCCGACACCATATCGGGAAAATCCTCGGCGCGCGGCATAACATAGTCCTGGAAGCTGCCGGTGACGAGCTGACCCGCGGAGTCGAACACGATCGATTCCATCAGCGCTTGGCCAACGCCTTGGGCAACGCCGCCATGGATCTGTCCTTCGCACAGCAGCTTGTTCATGACCTTGCCGACGTCGTCGACTGCCGCGTAGCGTGCCAGCACCACACTGCCGGTCTCCGGATCGATCTCCACTTCGCAGACGTGGCAGCCGTTCGGATAATTCGACGGCTCCGCCGCAAACGTGCCGGAAGCCTCAAGACCGACGTCGAATTGCTTGGGCAGCATCACCGGCCGATAGAAGGCTTGCGCCACCGCGGTGAGCGGCAGCGCCCGGTCGGTGCCGACGATCTGGAATTTTCCTTCCTTGAATTCGAGGTCGCCAACGGCGGCTTCGAGCATCATCGCCGCCATGGGCTTCGCCTTCTCGATAAGGTTGTCGGCCGCATTTTTCAGCGCGTTGCCGCCGACATGCATGCTGCGCGAACCGTAGGTGCCGCGCCCCATCGGCACCGCGTCAGTGTCACCCTGGATGAAGCGGATATTCTCGAATGGCACGCCGAGCCATTCATGCACCATCTGGCTATAGACCGTCTGATGGCCCTGGCCGTGCGAATGGGTCCCGGCGAGGATGGTGAGCGTTCCGCTCGGATCGAAGCGGATCACCATGCGATCGTTGAACACGGCGGCTTCTTCGAGAAAATAGCCGATGCCGCGGCCGCGCAGCTTGCCGTTCTTCTTCGATTCCGCGGCGCGTTTCGGAAAGCCGTTCCAGTCGGCGAGTTTCAGGCATTCGTCCATGACATGCATGAAGTCGCCGCTGTCATAGACCATGCCGGAATGGGTGATCTTGTGTGGCATGGCGGAGGCCGGGATGAAATTGCGCCGCCGGATCTCGATCGGATCGATGCCGATGACCTTCGCCGCGCGCTCGATCAATTGCTCGATCAGATAGGTCGCTTCGGGCCGTCCGGCGCCGCGATACGGCGCCATCGGCGGGGTATTGGTCAGCACCGCCTTGGCGGCGGCGTGCACGGCGGGGATATTGTAGACGCCGGGCGCCAGCTTGATGGCGAACAGCGGCACCACGATGCCGGCCTCGAACACATGGGTGCCCATGGCATGGAGCGCGTTCATGCGCATGCCGAGAATCTTGCCTTTGTCGTCGAGCGCGAGCTCGCCGGTGACCACCTGGTCGCGACCATGAGCGTCGCCGAGGAAGGAATCGGAACGTGTCGCCACCCATTTGACCGGCCGGCCGTCGCAATGGCGCGACGCCCATGTCACCAGCGCGTCCTCGGGATAATTGCCGTTCTTCATGCCGAAACCGCCGCCGACATCGGGCGAAATCACGCGCAATCTCGACTCGGTGATTTTCAGAACGTTGCCAGCGACGTGCTGACGCGTGCCGTGCGGATTTTGCGACGATGAGTACAGGGTGTAGGTATCGCTGTCGGGATGATATTGGCCGAGCGCGGCGCGCGGCTCGATCGTATTGGCGCTGACCCGGCTGTTGTAGAGCTTGAGCGTGACGACATGCTTGGCGGCGGCGAAGGCGGCATCGACCGCCTCCTTGTTGCCCATCATCAGTCCGACCGCGACATTGCCGAGGGCCTCGTCCCACACCAAGGGCGCGCCGGGCTTCACCGCATCTTCGAGAGTGACGACCGCCGGCAGCGGTTCATAGTCGACCTCGACCAGTTCGGCGGCGTTCTTCGCCTGCAGCAGCGTTTCGGCGACGACAAATGCGACGCGCTCGCCGACGCAGCGGACCTTGCCGATGGCCAGGATCGAGCGCAGCGTGCGGTAGCCCTTCGGGCCGCCCATGTCCTCCGGCATGACCGGGGAGAAAGCCCCGAGCTTGTCGGCCTCGACATCGGCGCCGGTGAGCACGGCGAGGACGCCGTCGGCGGCCATGGCCTTGGCGGTGTCGATACTCTTGATTCGCGCGTGGGCGTGCGGCGACATGATAACCACGCCGTAGCACTGATGCGGCAGGTCGATGTCATCGACGAAACGGCCCCGGCCGGTGATGAAGCGGGGGTCCTCAAGCCGCGAAACCGGCTGGCCGATACCGAACTTTGCTGCCATGCGCATCTCCTCGACATTTCTTGCCGCCACCCGTGAAAAAGGGGCGGGGCCAGTCGCCTTATACTTGCGATTTAGGCCGATGAGAATGGAGTACGTCGTTGCGGGGGTAGCAGCAAAAGCTGCGACACCGGACTGCCTCCGGTGTCGCAGCGGAGATGGGCCGAAACGATCGATCAGGCCGACTTGCGCCAGGGCACAAGCATCGAGACCCGGCTCTTATAACGGCGATAGTCCTCGCCGAAGAGGTCGACCAGATCGCGCTCTTCCAACGAGGCGCCCACGAAGATGTAGGCCGTCGTGACCGCCGCGAACAGCAGATGCCCAGCCGTCATCGTCGGCGCCGACCAGAACGCGATGATGAAGCCGAGATGGATCGGGTGCCGCACCAGCTTGTAGTAGAGTGGTGTGCGGAAGCGGGGCGCCGGCATGGGCCGGCCGGCGAGATTACCTGTTCGCACCCTACGCCCAGTTTGTTGCGGGCAACTATGACGAGGCGATACGGCTGGCGCGCGAGGGCATCCGGCAGCGCGGCGATTTTGTCGGCGCGCATCGGGTGCTGACGGCCGCCGCAGCCATGGCCGGGCACGGCGATATCGCCAAAGCGGCATTACAGGAGCTTCGCCGCGTGCAGCCCAATATCTCGCTTGCCTGGTCGCCAAGGAAATGCCGATCCAGCAAGCCGGCGCGCGGGAGCACTATCTGGAGCTTCCGCCGCGTCGGCTTGGATTGATGTGTCGGCGGCAGTTGCTAGATTAGCCGGCTGGGGGGTTGCCGGCCATGCCAGACGTTCCGAATTCAGCGCATTTCGACTACATCATCGTCGGCGCCGGCTCGGCCGGTTGCGTGCTGGCTAATCGGCTTACCGCTTCAGGCCGGTACCGCGTGTTGCTGCTCGAGGCGGGCGGCCCCGACCGCAACATCTGGATTCATATTCCGCTCGGCTACGGCAAGCTGTTTTCGAACGCCAAGGTCAATTGGCTCTACACCACCGAGCCGGAGCCGGAGTTGAACAACCGGCGGGTGATCCAGCCGCGCGGCAAGGTCTTGGGCGGGTCGAGCTCGATCAATGGGCTGCTTTACGTCCGCGGCCAGCACGAGGACTATGACCACTGGCGGCAGCTCGGCAATGCCGGCTGGTCGTTCAAGGACGTGCTGCCGTATTTCCGGCGCGCCGAAGACCAGGAGCGGGGCGCTGACGATCTGCACGGCGTCGGCGGTCACCTGAAAGTTTCCGACGTGTGCGAGCCGCATCCGTTATGCGAAGCATTCATCGAAGCTGCAAAAGAATGCGGCTTTCCGCGCAACGACGACTTCAATGGTCCGACGCAAGAGGGCGCGGGATATTTCCAGCTCACCACGCGCAACGGACGCCGCTGGTCGACGGCGGTCGGTTATTTAAAGGAGGCGCGGCGGCGGTCCAATCTGGCCGTTGAGCCGAACGCGCTCGCCACGCGCATTTTGTTCGATGGCCGGCGCGCCGTCGGCGTGGAACATCGGCAAGGCGACGCGATCCGCACCGCTTACGCCGACGCCGAGGTCATCGTCTCCGGCGGCGCCTTCAACTCGCCGCAGCTTCTGCAGTTATCCGGACTCGGACCGGCCAAGATATTGCGAGACTTGGGCATCGATCTCGTCGCCGACATGCCGGGCGTCGGCGCCGACCTGCAGGATCACTTGCAGATCCGCATGCTGTACCGCTGCACCGCGCCGATCACGGCCAACGAAGTGATCAACAACTGGCGTTACCGCTACGCCGCGGGCTTGCGTTATCTCCTGACGCGCAAGGGGCTGCTGACGATCGGCGCCGGTTATGCCGGCGCGTTCCTGCGCACCCGGCCGGAACTGGCGACGCCGGACGTACAATTCCACTTCCTGATCTTTTCCGCCGACGCCGCCGGCGCCGCGCTGCATCCGTTTCCGGGCTTCATGGCCTCGGTGTGCCAATTGCGGCCGGACAGCCGCGGTTTCGTGCGCATCAAATCGGCGGATCCGCGCATGCCGCCGGCCATCCAGCCGCGCTATCTGTCCGCACGTACCGACTGCGATTGCGTCGTCGACGGCATGAAGCTCCTGCGCCGGGTGATGAACCAGCCGGTCATGCGCGAACATATCGCGGAGGAGCGTGCGCCCGGCGAAGCCTGCACAACCGACGCCGATTTACTGGCCTATGCGCGCGAGACCGGCACGACCGTGTACCACCCGACCTCGACCTGCCGCATGGGCGCCGATCCCAATGCCGTGGTCGACGAGCGCTTGCGCGTGCGCGGTTTCGATCGGTTGCGCGTGATCGATGCCTCGATCATGCCGACTGTCGTCTCCGGAAATACCAACGCGGCGGCGGTGATGATCGGCGAGAAGGGGGCCGATATGGTGCTGCAGGATGCGGGTGCGGCAGTCCAAGTAGCGGCTGCCTAGCTTTTGAACGCCGGCATCACGTCCTTGGCGAACCAGCGCAGCTGATCCTTGAATTCCTTGGGCGAGAGTCCCTCCGCCCAATGGATCATGAAATGCTCCAGCCCCGGATATTTCGCCTCGATCGATTTGATGCCGTCGATCACCTCCGCCGGCGGCCCGCAGAACCAGGCTTTCTGCGCGACGCCGTCTTTCAGACTCGGCGTGCGCGACGGCGCGCCCGGCGTGCCCCAGGTGCGGCCCTGCTCGTCGGCGTAGCGCACGAAGCCGAACGGCGCGAACCATTTGAAGCGCTCGTCGTGGGCCGGTTCGAGCTTTTTGATCGCCTCGTCGCGGCTCTTGGCGAGATAGACGCCGGCGCCCCAGATTACATCCTCGCCGAGCTGTTTGTTGCGGCCATGCTTAAGACAGGCGGTGTGGTAGGCGCGCACCACATCGTCGAGAATTTTTTCGCCGTTGAGCGTCACCATGGCTTTGAAGCCGTATTGCGCCATCATGTCGATGGTCTTGCCGCTGGCGATCGGCATCCAGATTTCGACCGGCAGGTGCTTGGGCCGCGGCACCAGCGTGATGTCTTTGAGCTTGTAGCCGCGATAATCGACCGGCGGCGGCGCTTCGTAATATTTGCCTTTGAAGTGGAACGAGTCCTCGTTGAAGCAGGTCAGGAGCAGCCGCAACTGCTCTTCGAACAATTCGCGGTTCTTCTCCGCGTCCAGAAGCGGCGCGCCGAACGATTCGACTTCGCGGCTGTGATAGCCACGGCCGACGCCGAGCACGACGCGGCCGTCGGTCACGATATCGGCCATGGCGTAGTCCTCCGCCATGCGGATCGGATGCCACATCGGCAGCACGTTAAAGGCGCAGCCGAACTTCAGGCGCTTGGTCTGGGTGGCGAGCCACAGTCCGAGCTGAATCAGGTTCGGGAAGACTTCGTAGCCTTCGCGCTGGAAATGATGCTCGGCGGTCCACAGCGTCTCGAAGCCGAGCTCGTCCATGAGCTGGGCGACGTCGCGCGCGGTGAAGAAGGCTTCGCGCAGGCGTTCGTCGGAATAGCGCCGCTCGTTGGCCGGCGTGCCGTCGAGCCCGACATTGTCAAGTTCGATCTGGCCGACGTAAAGGACATGGAATTTTTTGATCATGCGCTTTCCCCCTGTTGCGCGACGGCCTGTTATCCGGCCTGTTGCAACCGATCGATTTCGGCGGCACCCGCTTTGATCCGCGGAATGAGCTCGCGGCCGAACTCTACGGTATCGTTGAACGGATCGAAACCGCGGATCAGCACCGAGCTGATGCCGAGTTTGTAATATTCGAGGATCGCGCGCGCGACCTGTTCCGGCGTGCCGACCAGGCACGACGTGTTGCCGAGCGCGCCGGTCGCCCGCGCAATCGGCATCCACAGCCGCTCGTCGTGGACGTCGCTTTCGAGCGCAAAGCTCATCAGCCGGCGACCGGCATTATCGACCGGACCGCTCGCGGCTTCCTGCCGGCTCCACCCCTTGGCGCCGGTCATCGCCGCGAGAATCTTGTTGGCTTTGTCCCAGGCGGCACCTTCGCTCGCGGCGATGATCGGACGCACCGAGACATTAAAGCCCGGCACGCGCCCGAACGCAGCGGCTTTGACGCGGAAATCCTTCATCCGCTCGCGCGTCGAGGCCAGCGGCTCGGCGTAAATAGCGTAGACGTCGCACCGCCGCGCGCCCATTTCGAGCGCGCCATCGGACGCGCCGCCGAAGAAGATCAGGGGATGCGGCTTTTGCAGTGGGCGCACGTCCGAATGCGCGCCCTTTACGCGGTAAAATTCGCCTTCGAAGTCGAACGGCTTTTCGTTCGACCAGGCGAGCTGCATCAATTCGAGATACTCCGCGGCACGGCGATAACGCTCCGCTTTCGGCGTGAAATCGCCGTCGCCTTCCTGCTCATCGTCGGTCTTGCCGGTGATGACATGCAGCACGATGCGGCCGCCGGTGAGATGATCGAACGTGGCGATTTTGCGCGCCATCAGCGTCGGCGCGACAAAGCCCGGCCGATGGGCGATCAGATAGCCGAGGCGCTCGGTGTGCGCCGCGGCATGCAGCGCGACCAGAAAGCCTTCCGCGGACGACGACGAATAGCCGACCAGCACCAGATCGAACCCCGAGGCCTCGTGGGCGCGAGCGGCTTCCATCACATAGGCCGGCGACAGCCCGCCCTCGATGACATGTAAAGTGGCGTCGCTTTTCGGCGGCGTGACGCCGATCATGCCGATGATGCGCATAGGCATTTGCCGACTCCGCCTCTATTGGCCTCTGATGCGCGCCGTTTCGGCCGCATCGAGTTCACCGCGTGCGTCGATGACCACCGCGTAGTCGCCGAGCGCTTCGTCGGCGGTGATCAGGCCGTCAAGCATATCGTCGCGCACCGCTTGCGGATCGCGACCGCGCGGATCGCCAAAACCGCCGCCGCCGGGCAGTTCAAGCCGGATGGTGTCGCGCGGCGGTACCGTCTGGCGGCCTTTTGGCCGGATCGGGCGGCCGGAGCGCAATGACACGGTGCCCCCGGCGCCGGGCCGGCCGCCGTTCCGGCCGCGCGCTGGATTCTTCACCCGCTCGAAATTGCACAATAGCGCAAGCGGCGTGGCGCCTGAGCCGCCGATCTCGATCACTTGGCCGAGCCCGCCGCGGCGCAGGCCGGCGCCGCCCGAGCTTTGGCGGAATTCGCGGCGATGAAATACCACGGGGGCCACGCTCTCGGTCGCCTCCACGGGGATCGTGCGCACACCGGAGGGAAAAGAGGTTGCGCTCAAGCCGTCCTTTTGCGGCCGCGCGCCAGAGCCGCCGCAATGGAAAATCACGGTCGAGAATTCCGGGAGCGAGTTGGCGTCGGTGCCGTCTTCGACTTCGTCGACCAGCGAGCCGCCGCCGAAGATTTGCGGATTCCACAACGACGAGGCGCCCTCGGCCGGCACGCCGCCGGCAATGACCTGATGCAGGCAGCCGAACACGACGTCGGGTAACATTTGTCCGACAGTGTGCCGCGCCGCCACCGGCCACGGCCGCTTGGCGTTGAGCACGCAGCCTTCCGGCGCGGCGACGGTGATCGGCTCCAGCGAGCCGGCATTGTTCGGCACGTCCGGCGCCACCAAACATTTGACGCCGAACGCCGTGTAGGCCACGCAATAATTGAGCACGACATTGATGCCGTAGCTCGAAGCCGGTGACGTGCCGTCGAAATCGACGTGAATGCCGTCGTCGGCAATGGTGAGCGCGGCCTCGAACACGAGCGGCTTGTCGTAGCCGTCGATCGTCATGCTGTTGCGATAGGTGCCCCTCGGCAGCTTGCGGATGCGGGCGAGCGTCGCGTCGCGCGAGGCTTCGAGGATGCTGTCGCCGAGCCGATCCAGATTGGCGATCCCGAACTCGTCCATCATTTCGGTGAGCCGCCGGCTGCCTTCCTCATTGCACGCGGCGCAGGCGTAAATGTCACCCTCGACCTGAAGCGGCTCGCGCACATTGGCGCGCACCAGCCGCAACAAATCCTCGTTCATGCGGCCCCCGGAGGCGAGCTGCATGATCGGAATGGCCAAGCCTTCCTCGAACACCTGCCGCCCGTCCGGTCCCATGCCGAGGCCGCCGATATCGACCACATGGATGGTGTTGGCGAACAATCCGACCGCCTCACCGCCATAAAAGCTCGGCGTCACCACCGTGATGTCGTGGAGATGACCGGAGGTGAGCCACGGATCGTTGGTGATGTAGTGATCGCCGGGCTTCATGCCGGCGACCGGAAACACGTCGAGAAAATGCTTCACGCCGTTGGCCATGGAATTGACGTGGCCCGGCGTGCCGGTGACGGCTTGGGCCAGCATCCGGCCCTGCCGATCGAACACGCCGGCTGAAAGATCGCCGGCCTCGCGCACCGACGTTGAAAATGCGGTGCGGATCATAGTTTGTGCCTGCTCTTCGACCACTGCGATCAGGCGGTTCCACATGATCTGGTTCTGGATTTGCGCGAGCGCGGCATTAGGACGGGCGGCCATGTTCAATCCTTGCGGCGGACAAGCTCAATATAGCCGAACGCGTCGATGTGGGCGTCGAAAAGTGGGCTCACCACGGTGGAGGTATCGTTCTCGGCGATCACGGCCGGCCCGCTAACGTTTGCGCCCGGTTGCAGATCGGGCCGCCAATAGATCGGCACGTTCTGAAATTCGCCGGCGCGCGGATCGAACACCGCGCGGTGTGCGCGGGGTTCAGGCTTGGCCGGTTTGGTTTCGACGGCCACCGCGAGTTCGCCCTGCGCCGGGGCGCTCACTGAAACGACCCAACTCAAAATCTCAATCTCGACGCCTGGAATGGGACGGCTGTAGAGCCGGCGATACGCGTCCTCGAACATTGCGGTGATGGCAGCGCGATCGGCGGCGGTGAAGTCGCGCACCGGAAGCTCGACTGCGATCTCGTGGCCTTGCCCGCGATAGCGCATGAAGGCCGAGCGCTGCTCCGTTAGCTCGGCGTCCGGTTCGCCGCGGCGCACGATCTCTTCCGCCTCGGTTCGCATCTCGGCCAAAAGCCGATTGGCCGCGGCGGGATCGAAACTCGACAGCTGCATCAGCCGTCCGCGCACGATCTCGTAAGCGACCGGCGCGCGCAAAAGTCCGACCGCGGAGCCGACACCCGCGTGCGCCGGAACCAGCACGCGGCCGATGCCGAGTTTTTCTGCCACGCGCGCGGCATGGAGCGGCGCGGCGCCGCCGAAGGCGATCAGGGTGCGCGGGCGGAGGTCCTTGCCGCTTTCGATCCCGTGTACGCGCGCCGCGTTGGCCATGTTCTCGTCGACTATTTCGCTGATGCCTAGCGCCGCGTGCTCGTCTGAGAGATCTAGCTTGGCACCGATCCGCTCGACGATCGCACTTTTGGCGCCGTCGGTATCGAGCAGCATCCTGCCGCCGGAGAAAGTCGCGGGATCGATGCGGCCGAGGACAACATCGGCATCGGTCACGGTCGGCTCGTCGCCACCGCGGGCGTAGCAGACCGGTCCCGGTTCGGAGCCGGCGCTCTGCGGCCCGACTGCGATGCGTCCGAGCGCGTCGACCGAGGCGATCGAGCCGCCGCCGGCGCCGATCTCGACCATCTCGATCACTGGAATGCGCAGCGGCAGGCCCGAGCCTTTAACGAAACGGTAGATGCGCGCCACTTCGAACACCCGCGCCGTCTGGGCGCGTGCTTTATCGATGAAGCAGATTTTTGCGGTGGTGCCGCCCATGTCGAAGGACACGACTTGGTCGAGGCCGTGCTGGCGCGCGATGGCGGCGGCGAAGATGGCGCCGCCGGCCGGTCCGGATTCGACCAGCCGGACCGGAAAGCGAACGGCGGTGTCAGTGGTGGTGATGCCGCCGCCCGACGTCATCAACAGCATCGGGCAGCGAAAGCCGGCTGTCGCCAATTCGCGCTCGAGCTTGATCACGTAGCTGCCGATCAGCGGCTGCAGATAGGCGTTGGCGCAAGCGGTCGAGAACCGCTCATATTCGCGCATCTCCGGCGAGACTTCGGAGGACAATGTCACCGGCAGATGCGGCAGCCGACGCGCGATCGCCGCGCCGACGCGGCGTTCGTGATCCGGATTGGTGAAGCTGTGCAGGAATCCGACCGCCACCGCCTCGACCGCTTGGCCCTCCAGCGTGTCGATCGCACGCGCGACGCTATCCGCGTCGAGCGGCACCAGCACACCGCCTTGTGCGTCGATGCGCTCGCGGACCGGCAGGCGCAAGCGCCGCGGCACCAGCGGCGGCGGCAGATCGATATTGATGTCGTATTGCTCGAAGCGATTCTCGTGGCGGATCTCGACTACGTCGCGAAACCCTTCGGTGGTCAAAAGCGCGGTCTTGGCGCCCTTGCGCTCGATCAGCGCATTGGTGGCCAGCGTCGTGCCATGGATAATGAGTCGCACGTCGCCCGGCGCGATGACCGCTTCGGCGATCACCGCGCGCAACATCGCCAGCACGCCCTGTTCCGGCGCGCGCGACGTGGTCAAGCCTTTCGCGGTGTAGCGCCGGTCGCCGACTTCCAGCGCCACGTCGGTGAACGTGCCGCCGATATCGACGCCGAGCCGGATTGCCGGGGATGCAGCCACGCGAAGACGCTCTACCACTGGGCCCAACCGGGCAAGCACGGCGACCGGCGTTGCGCCGGCCCCGGCTTCTTATAATGGCTTGTAAATCAGCGGGCGAGCGGGCTGATCGCGATTTTCCGCCCGCGACGTTAGATCGGCTTGGTGTAGCCCAGCGGATGGAATTTCTTGCGCTGCGTCTGCTTGGTCTGCACCGGCGTGCAGCCGTTGCCGCCGCAGAGCACGGCGGCCTCGTGGATCAAAGCCGAACGTGCGGGCGCCGATGACAGTGCGGCGGGTGGCATCGCGGCGGCGCGGCCCGCGATCATAGCGCCCGACAGTATCATCGCGGCGGCGACCGCCGAAAACAGGGTTTTAGACATCGATAGTCTCCTTGGTTTTCTGCCGGGGGTGCGTGCAGGCGATTTCATCGGTAAGCGGTCCGAGAAATTCTTGATATTTGCGCCAGCGTCCGACCGAACTCTGATAGATCGGCCGGCGGACCTGAGTCGCGCTTGCGGTGCGAACCACGCGTTCGGTACGGTGAAAGTCGAGGCAGCGCGGATCCCATGCGAGGCCGCAATGCCCCACGAGCCGCCGTGCCACGCCTTCGACATCGCTGACCAAATCCTCGTAGCGCACATCGACGATGCGTCCGGGCGGCAGCACACTGCGCCAATGCGCCATCAGCGCGCGATAATGCCGGTAATAACGGCCGAGCTCGGCGATATCGTAAGTGTATTCTTGTCCGCCGGAGAACAGCGTCGAGAAGCAGGAGAGGCAGGTGTCGATCGGATCGCGCATCGCGTGAATGATGACCGCGTTGGGCAAAGCCAGGTGGATCAAGCCGGCAAACAAGAAATTTCCCGGCATTTTGTCGACGATGCGCGACGCGGCTGGTGCGCGCTGTGCAAGCCCCCCGAGATAGGTTTCGGCGAGCGCGCGGAAGTGTTCTCCGGACAGGCTCAACGCCATGTCGGGGAACGGCGGCGATCCCGGCAGGGTGCCGATGAGCGCGCCTGCGGCTTGATCGAACAAAGTGAGCTCGCCGGCGCCGAAGATTTCGGGATGGCTGGCCAATATCTGCTCGATCAGCGTCGTGCCCGAGCGCGGCATGCCGACGATGAACACCGGCAGCGCCGATGATAGACCCGCGCCGCGGTAACGCGCCATGAAGTCGGCGCCGAACAGTTCATGCATGCGGTCCATGCAGCCGAGTGTAGCGGCTTCATCGTAGCCGATGTGTCGGCGCTTGAGCCGATTGCCGGCCAACAATTGCGCAAATGCCGCTCCGAAACTTCCGGTATCTTCGTAAGCGCGCGCCAAGGCAAAATGCAGATGTGTTTGCTCCGCGTCGCTCAATCCCGCGGGGTTCTTCGCCAGGATCTCGAGCGCCGTAATATAGCGGTCGCCGGCGACGAATGGGCGCAGCGTGGCGAGGTGTTCATAATAAGAGGTATTGCGCGGCGCGAGATGGATCGCACGTGTGGCGGCGTGCCTGGCTTCGTCAAGGCGTCCCGCTTCCTTCAGAATCACGCCGAGATTGTGGTGCGCTCCGGCGAAGCCGGCGTCGACGATAATGGCCCGACGGTATTTTTCCTCTGCTTCGTCGGCTCGTCCCAGGTTGGCAAGAGCCACGCCCCAGTTGCACAGGGCCTCGGGATAATCCGGCTTGAGTTGGACCGCTCGGCGATATTCAACGATGGCCGCATCGAACTTGCCGAGTTGCGCGAGCGCGTGACCAAGATTGCCGCGGATGACCGGCAGATCCTTGAAAGAAATAATACGCTCGTAAAGCGCGACTGCTTCATGCAGCCGTCCGGCAGTGTGAAGCTCGAAGGCTTGTGAGCTGAGCGCGAGCACCGTGTCCCTGAGGAGGGCGGTCGCGGGGCTGGCTTTGTGGTGGTCCGGCTTCGCAAGAACGAGATTGGCCACTGGGTCATCCCCAATGCGCGCTGATCCAATGCAGGCAAGCGCAGCGACGCCCATCCGAGCGATAAAAGCTTATGGTGAACGAAGTCTTAACGGCCGTTTTTGGGCAAAAAAATGGAAGGCCATGGCTGTGCCGCGGCCTTCCAGATTTCGACGTAAGTGTTCTTCGTTGTTATTCGTCGTCTTTGTGGATGATCACTTTCTTCTCGCCGTAGGGCTCGTCTTTCTTGATGACCGTTTTGCTCGAATCGCCGTCGTCCTTCTTGATGATCGTGGTGTCTTCCGCCCGTACCGTGGCGGCGAGCGGCACGCTCATCAGGAGGCTTACCGCGGAGGCGGCCAGGATAAGTTTGCGCATTGCGAATCTCCTCTGTCCGATGTCGTTCTCTCAATGCGTAAAGCGCGGCGGTGTTCCGCTGCGGGCAAGTGAGTCATGATTGTTTTTCACGGAACGTAACGGCTGGAACCGCGTTTGGCCGCGCCCGGCTTGGGCCGCAGCATAACGTCATTACGGACAAATGATTTTGCCGCCCAGGCCCTTAAACCCCGGATTGTCTCTGCCCAATTTGACGGCGTGGCAGTTTTTCGGAACGTATTGGCAGCCGTTCACGCCGCAGGTCGTGACCCCGCCCTGGACAACGGTACCGACCGGCTGCCCTCTCATATCCACAACGGTCTCGCCATTACCGCGCTGCGGCTGTTGCGACGGCCGCGACGGCGACAGCGGCGCGTCGGCGACGCAGCTATCGCCATCGACATGTTGACCCTTCGCGCAAACCAAGGGACAGACGCGCTTATTGAAGTCCCGCACCGCATTGATCGCATCAGAGGATGGCACATCGGCCACGCTGAGCGAGGTCAGCTTGATAAATCGC
>Ga0181537_10002472_pt1 | contig 16203 bp, 12 predicted proteins | sample PEATcosm2014_Bin_39_FD_119765 | JGI IMG/M metagenome (GOLD analysis project Ga0181537, IMG submission 119765) | Peatland microbial communities from MTU Mesocosm Facility, Houghton, MI, USA - PEATcosm2014_Bin23_10_metaG | ecosystem: Environmental > Terrestrial > Soil > Wetlands > Peat | place... | reverse complement strand
TCGATAAGATCGTGGTGCTGATCGCCGCCAACATGGTTGCGGAGGTCTGCTCGGTCTATGTGCTGCGCGTCGATTCCACGCTCGAACTCTACGCCACCGAGGGCCTCAACCGCGATGCCGTGCACCGCACGGTGATGCGCTCCGACGAGGGCCTGGTTGGCCTCGTCTCCAGCCAGGCAAGCGCGATCAATCTTTCGAACGCGCAGGCACACCCGGCCTTCTCTTACCGGCCGGAAACCGGCGAAGAGATCTATCATTCGTTCCTTGGCGTGCCGATCCTGCGCGCCGGCAATACGCTCGGCGTGCTGGTGGTGCAGAACCGGGCGCGGCGCACGTATTCGGAAGAAGAAGTCGAGGCGCTGCAAACCACCGCCATGGTGCTGGCCGAGATGATTGCCTCGGGCGAGCTCTCGGCGCTGGCACCGCCCGGCGCCGAGCCGGCGGCGCGGCACTCCGTGCACCTGAAGGGCTCGGCCTTGAGCGAGGGCATCGCGCTTGGCCATGTCGTGCTGCACGAGCCGCGCGTCGTCGTGACCAATTTCATCGCCGACGATGTGCCCAAGGAGCTTGAACATCTCCGGGCGGCGATAGAGACGCTGCAATCAAGCCTCGACGAGATGCTTGAACACGGCGACGTGGTCGAGGGCGGCGAGCATCGCGACGTGCTCGAAGCCTATCGCATGTTCGCCTACGATCGAGGCTGGGTGCACAAGCTCGAAGAAGCGGTGATGACGGGACTGACCGCGGAGGCCGCGGTGGAGCGCGTGCAGTCGGACACCCGCGCTCGCATGCTGCGGCAGACCGATCCGTATCTGCGCGAGCGGCTGCACGATCTCGACGATCTCGCCAACCGACTGATGCGCCAGCTCACCGGCCGAGACCACGCGCCGTCGCGCGAGAGCCTGCCGGAAAACGCCATCTTGGTTGCCCGCTCGATGGGACCCGCGGCACTACTCGACTACGACCGCAAGCGGTTGCGTGGCCTCGTTCTGGTGGAAGGCGGCCCGCATTCGCATGTCACCATCGTGGCGCGTGCGCTCGGCATTCCGACAGTCGGCGAGATCGATAACGCCACCGGCATCGCCGATCCGGGCGACGCCATCATTGTCGACGGAACAAGCGGCGACCTGCATGTCCGGCCACTACCGGACATGGAGGCGGCCTATGCGGAGCGCGTCAAACTGCGGGCGCGGCGCCAGCAGCAATATCAGGCGCTGCGCGACAAGCCTTGCATTACCAAGGATGGCCAGGAATTCACGCTGCTGCTCAACGCAGGCTTGAGCGTCGACCTGCCGCATATCGCCGATACCGGCGCCGGCGGGATCGGCCTGTTCCGTACAGAGCTGCAATTCATGGTGGCGCCGAATTTTCCGCGCACCAGCGAGCAATACACGCTCTACCGCGCCGTGCTCGACGCCGCGGGCGACAAGCCGGTGACTTTCCGCACGCTCGATATCGGCGGCGACAAGGTGCTGCCCTATATGCGCAATGTCGAGGAGGAGAATCCCGCGCTCGGCTGGCGCGCCATCCGGCTTGGCCTCGACCGGCCGGGATTGCTGCGGACTCAGTTGCGCGCGCTGTTGCGCGCCGCCGGCAGCCGCGCGCTGAAGATCATGTTTCCGATGATCTCGACGGTCGAGGAATTCAGTCAGGCGAGAGAGCTGGTCGAGAAGGAGCTGACGCATCTGCGCCGCCACGGCCACAAATTGCCCGACGAGGTCGAGGTCGGCAGCATGGTAGAGGTGCCGTCGCTGCTGTATCAGCTCGATGAATTGCTTGAACGGGTCGATTTCCTCTCTGTCGGCTCCAACGACCTGGTGCAATTCCTCTACGCCATCGACCGCGGCAATCCCCGCGTCGCGGGCCGCTTCGACGCGCTGTCGGCGCCGGTATTGCGCGCGCTCAAGGATATTGCCGACAAGGCGTATGCGCATAAGAAGCCGGCAACCGTGTGCGGCGAACTTGCCTCGCAGCCGATCGGAGCGCTGGCCTTGGCCGGCATCGGCTACCGCTCGCTGTCGCTCACGCCGTCGGCCGTCGGCCCGGTCAAGGCGATGCTGCTTGACCTGAATTGCCGCAAGGCCGCCGCATTCATAAATCCGTTGATCGAGAAGTCGACCGGCGCGCCAATCCGCGCGGAGCTTGAGAAATTTGCCGCCGATAACGGCTTGCAGATTTAACCTGATCTTCTACTGAACGTAGCCATGCTGCCCGAACAGAAACTCGATGCGCTGGTCACCCGGCATGCGGTGCTGGAACGCGATCTTTCCTCCGCCTTGCCGGCCGAGACCTATGTGAAGTTGTCGCGCGAATTCGCCGAGCTGGCGCCGGTGGTCGAGGCGATAAACTTCTATCGCGCCGCCCGGAACGAACTCGAAGATCTCGAGAGTCTGATTGCCGATCCGGCGACCGACGCCGAAATGCGCTCAATCGCCGAAGCCGAAAAGCGCGAACTCGAAGCCCGGCGCTCGGCGCTCGAACAGAAATTGCGGGTAACGCTGCTGCCCAAGGACGCAATGGACGAGCGCAACGTCATTCTCGAAATCCGCGCCGGCACCGGCGGCGACGAGGCGGCACTCTTCGCCGGCAATCTGTTCCGCATGTACGAGCGTTATGCCGCCATCCAGGGTTGGAAGGTCGAAATCGTCGCCATCAGCGAAGGCGCGATGGGCGGATTTAAGGAAATCATCGCCGAGATCCGCGGCCGCGGCGCTTTCGCCAAGCTTAAATACGAATCCGGCGTTCACCGCGTCCAGCGGGTGCCGGACACCGAGGCGTCCGGGCGCATTCATACGTCGACGGCGACCGTGGCGGTCCTGCCGGAAGCGGAGGACCTCGACCTCGCCATCAATGAGACGGATCTCAAGATCGACACGCTGCGCTCCAGCGGCGCCGGCGGCCAGCACGTCAACAAGACCGAATCGGCGGTGCGGATCACGCATCTTCCTTCGGGCATCGTGGTGACGATGCAAGAAGACCGTTCGCAGCACCGCAATCGCGCCAAGGCGATGGCCGTCCTGCGCACGCGGCTATACGACCAGCAACGGCAGAAGCAGGATGCCGCGCGCGCCGCCGAACGCCGCGGCCAGGTCGGCACCGGCGACCGCTCCGAACGCATCCGCACCTACAATTATCCGCAGGGCCGTGTGTCGGATCACCGCATCAATCTGACGCTCTACAAGCTGCCGCAAATTCTCGAAGGCGAGGCGCTCGGCGAAATCATCGACGCGCTGGTCACCGAACATCAGGCGGCGCTACTCGCCGCCGAGGAGACCGCGTGATGGCGGCAGCATTGGCGCAAGCCGAAGCCGTGAGCATCGCCGAAGCGCGGCGGAACCTCACCGTGCAATTGCGCGGCGGCGGTATTGAATCGCCCGAACTCGACGCCCGCATCCTGATCGGCCATGCGCTTGGGCTCGATCACGCCGCGCTCGCAACGGCCGATTCCCGTCGCCTCGACGCCGATGAAGAAAGCGCGATTGCCGCGCTAGCGCAGCGACGGCTGGCTCATGAACCGGTGGCGCGCATCCTTGGCTTCAAGGAATTCTGGAGTCTGAAACTCGCCATTGGTGGCGCCACGCTGGTGCCGCGCCCGGAGACGGAGACCATTGTCGAGGCGGCGCTTGCCGCCGTCGCGGCGCGGCAGCGTTCACAAGCACTTCGCATCGCCGATCTCGGCACCGGGTCCGGCGCGATCCTGCTCGCATTGCTGACCGAGTTGCCGGATGCCTTCGGCGTCGGCAGCGATCTGGAGCCCGAGGCGCTCACGGTCGCGCGCACCAACGCGCGGCGCCTTGGATTGACGCGTGCAACCTTTGCCGCCTGCGATATGGCGGCGGCATTGCGTGGACCGTTCGACCTTATCGTCTGCAACCCGCCCTATATTCCGTCCGCCGACATCGCCACATTGCCGCCCGAAGTGCGTTTGTTTGATCCCCGCCAAGCGCTTGATGGCGGCCCGGAAGGGCTCGATTGCTATCGGGCGATCGCTGCGGCTGTTCCGGCGCTGCTTGCGCCCGGCGGCGCGCTTATTGTCGAACTTGGGGCAGGTCAGGCGGAACCCGTCGCTGCTTTATTTGCTGCTGCGGGCCTTGCGCCGTCGCCGCCGCGCGCCGATCTAAATGGTCTGCCGCGCGCCCTCGTTACAAGAAAGTTACAGTGAACGGGGCATGAAGCTTAAGCATCGGCCCCCGGCAAAAAAGCACTTGGAATATTGCCAGGAACCGACTAGCTTGCGGCCCACGGAATCGGCCGATAAGGCGCCGCGCTGCCCTGAACACCCGGGAGCATGACTTCAAGAGTTGGCTCCATTGGGTTTGTTCTAAGAGGTCGGCAGCACAGGCCAGGCGGATAAGCGATAGCTGGAAAGCGAACGCCGGATTGGACGGCATACGGGAATCGTCCGGATTCGGAGCGCGAAAGGTTAAAGCGCAAAAGATCGCGAAGGTTCAGACCGAGACGTTTCATCGTAGAGCGTGCGATTGCTAAGGAGCGGTCGGCGCATGGCGAAAGGTTTTGCGACATTGCGGGCGAACCGCCGGTGAGGGCTGTTTTACCAGGGCTCGTGATAGTCACGGGAAGAAACAGCGTCGGCGGCAAACGGCCGTTGCGCCGGGATTTCGGATTTGAGTGGCAGTCGATGACTAGAAACGGCGACACAGAAGCGGCGGCATCAGTGCCGCCGTGCATCAAGGGGTTGGCGGAATAACAAACCATGAGAAACGGTCAGAACAAACGCATGCGCGGACGCAATCGCAAAGGCGGTCATCATCACCAAAATCCGTTGACGCGAATGTACGAGTCCAATGGGCAAGACGTAAAAATACGGGGCACAGCGTCCCACATCGCGGAAAAATATCTCCAGCTCGCTCGTGACGCGCAAAGCTCCGGAGATCCGGTCGCCGCCGAGAATTATTATCAGCACGCCGAACATTATTTTCGCCTGATCGCCGCCGCGCAGGAGCAGTTCCGCCAGAGCCAGCCCTATTACCAGCAACAGCCGGGCGGCGGCGGGATGAACAACAATGTTGCCGATGACGGTGACGATGACGGTGACGATCAACCACCCATGGGCGGCGAACCCTACGCGCCGCAGCAGCCGTCGTTTTATCCGCGCGACGGACAGCAGCACCATCAGCCGCAGCCTCACCAGCCGCAACAACACCATCAGCCGCAGCACTACCAGCAGCATCAGCCGCACAGTCAGCAGCAGCCGCAGTACCAGCCGCGTCCGCAGCAGCAGCAGCCCATGTCGGGGCAAAATTCGCCGCAGCAGGATCAGGACGGTGACGTCGAGCGGCTGCCGTCGTTTATCACTGGCGGTCAGCCGCAGCAGTCACCGCAACACAATCAGGGCGGTCAGGGCGGCAATGGGCCGAACGGCTATGACGGTCCGGATCGCTTTCCGCTGCATCGGCGCCGCCGGCGGCATCGTGGCGGCAGCGGACCGCGCGATTACGCGTCGGATCAGTCCATGCCCGGCGACAATGACCGGCAGGCCGCGCCGCCGGATCAACAGACGTCCGACGCTCCGAGCGAAGAATAAATCCGCTAGAGCCCGCGCGGCGCTTTCGCCAGGCGGACCAGAAACCAGATCGGCACCACGATGACGGCGCCGAGCAGGAAATAGCGCCACAGCCAGCGCACAGCGTCGAAACCCATATTCCAGACCCGGACGATGAGTTCGCGGACGGAATCGATGATGTTCCACGGGTCAAGCCCGATCGCCGTGAGAATGACGCCGACCAGGATCGACAGCAGAACCAGCCGGCCGACTACCGCCAGCGGCGGGCCACCGAAGAAACGATGAACGAATTCGGGCGATCGGCCCGGCAATTCACGGTGCGATTGGTCGGTCATCGAAATCTCCTGATTGCGTCAATTAGGAACTTGTGACGCCCGGCGCAAGCGGCTTGCCCACCGAAACGGCTCTGCGCCCACCCGGATATTCGCCGCTTTAGGCGGCATCGCGATGACGTTGCCTCGGCTTCGCGACTGGCGCTAAGTTGCGCCATGAAAGCTCCATTCCGAGGATATTTTATGGCCAAGGTCGAAGACCGGGCGCTCGCGCCCAATGCGAGCCTTAACGACGATATCGGCGAAGCCACCCGGCTTCGGATGTATCGCACCCAGTTCGAGATCCGCGAGTCCGAGCAGCGCGCCTTCGATCTGTTTCTGCAAAATCTGGTGAAGGGCACGAGTCATCTCTCGCTCGGCCAGGAAGCAGTTGCCGCCGGCTGCGCCGCGGCGATGAAGCCGGGTGACTTGTCGTTCTGCACCTATCGCGGCCATGCCCATACGCTGGCGCGCGGTGTGCCGATCGAAAAGGTGCTGGGTGAGCTGATGCAGCGCGACAACGGGCTGATGCGCGGCAAGGGTGGCTCCATGCACCTGACCTCGGTCGATCACGGCGTCATGGGCTCCTACGCAATCATCGGCGCGCACCTGCCGATCGCCTGCGGCGCGGCGTGGCGCGCGCAGTATAAAGGCGAGAAAGACGTCTCGGTCTGCTTCTTCGGCGACGGCACCACCAATATCGGCGCCTTCCACGAGGCGCTCAATTTCGCCGCGGTCTGGAAACTGCCAGTGATCTTCATCTGCGAGAACAATCTCTACATGGAATATACGCCGATCGGCGACGTCACCGCCGTGCCGCATCCGGCGGCCGATCGCGCCGCGTCCTACGGGCTGCCGGGCATCGTCATCGACGGCAACGACGCCGACGTCGTCTATCGCACCGCCGCCGCCGCCTACGACAAAGCACGCGCCGGCGGCGGCCCGTCGCTAATCGAATGCATGACCTATCGCTATAGCGGCCACTCGCGCGCCGACCCGGCCAAATATCGGCCCGAAGGCGAACTGGAAAAATGGAAGGAGCGCGACCCGATCAAGATCTACCGCGAGCGGCTCAAACAATTCGGCGTCAAAGAGGACATCATTGTCGGCATCGAAACCGACGTGAAGCGGCAGGTCGACGAAGCCACTGAGAAGTGCAAGGCGGCGCCACCGCCGGCCCTCGATATCCTCACCACCGACGTTTACGCAGACGGAGGCTTCGCATGGCGGAACTGACCTATCGCGACGCCGTCATCCGCGGCATCGCCCAAGAAATGACCCGCGATCCCGACGTCGTATTTCTCGGCGAGGACATAGCCAAGGCCGGCGGCGTGTTCAAGGCGACAGTCGGGCTCTACGAGCAATTCGGTCCGCTGCGCGTGCGCGACACGCCGATCTCCGAGCAGGCGATCCTCGGTGCGGCGATGGGCGCGGCAATGACCGGCCTGAAGCCGATCGCGGAAATCATGTTCTCGGATTTCTTCGCGGTCTGTTTCGATTACATCGCCAATGAATTTCCGAAAAGCCGTTACATGTCGAACGGCCAGGTCAAATGCCCGCTGGTGGTGCGCACCGGCAATGGCGGCGGCGCGCGCTTCGGCGCGCAGCATTCGCAGAGCGTCGAGAACTGGTGCATGATGATTCCGGGGCTCAAGGTCGTGGCGCCGTCATCGCCGCGCGACGTCATCGGGCTGCTCGCCGCCGCGGTGCGCGATCCCGATCCGGTGATCTTCCTCGAGCACAAGTCGCTCTATCCGACCAAGGGCGAAGTGCCGGACGGCGAGATCGTCGACAAACTCGGCACCGCAAGCATTGTACGGCCAGGCGGGGACGCCACGATTATCGCGCTCGCCATGATGGTGCCGCGCGCGCTCGCCGCGGCGGAGAAGCTCAAGGCCGAACACGGCATCGATTGCGAAGTCATCGACGTGCGCTCGCTGGTGCCGCTCGATACCCAGACCATCCTCGGCTCAGTTGCGCGCACGCACCGTCTCTTCACCGTCGAGGAAAACCCCCGGTTGTGCGGCTGGGGCGCAGAAATCGTCTCCATTGTCGCCGATGAGGCGTTCTACGATCTCGACGGTCCGCCGGTGCGGATCACGACTCCCCACATCCCGCTGCCGGCCGCCGACATTCTCGAAGACCTCGCGCTGCCTTCGGCCGACCGTATAGTCGACCGGGTGAAACGCTCGCTGCAAAGCTAAAAGCTACGGAAAGAGTAAACCATGGCCATGTATGACAACCTTCTCGCCAATGTGCCGACCGATCTGTGGATCGGCGGCAAGTGGAAAAAATCATCCGACGGCGGTCGCTTCGATGTGATCGACCCGGCGACCGAGAACAAAGTCGCTTCGGTGGCGAGCGCGACGGTCGATGACGCCATGGCGGCGCTCGACGCGGCGCAGGCGGCCTTCCCCGGTTGGGCCGCCAAAAAGCCGCGCGAACGCGCCGAGATTTTGCGCAAGTCATACGACCTGATCATGCGCGACGCCGAGCGACTGGCGAAGCTCATCACCATCGAGAACGGCAAGGCGCTGTCCGACTCGCGCGGCGAAGTCGCCTATGCGGCCGAATTCTTCCGCTGGTACGCCGAAGAGGCGGTGCGCAATATCGGATCGAACACCACGGGTCCATCGACCGGTGCGCGCATCTTCGTGCAGCACAAGCCTGCCGGCATTGCGGTTCTTGTGACGCCGTGGAATTTCCCGGCGGCGATGGCGACCCGCAAGATCGGCCCGGCGCTCGCCGCAGGCTGTCCGGTCGTGCTCAAGCCGGCTTCCGACACACCGCTGACCATGCTGGCTTTGATGCCGATCCTCGAAGAGGCCGGCGTGCCGGCCGGCGTCGTCAATGTCATCCCGTCGCGCTCATCCGGCAAAGTGGTGAGCGCGATGCTGCACGATCCGCGCGTGCGTGTGGTGTCCTTCACCGGCTCGACCGAAGTCGGCCGCAAGCTGCTGCACGAAGCTGCCGACAATATCGTCAAGCCGGCGATGGAGCTCGGCGGCAATGCGCCGTTCATCGTGTTCGACGATGCCGATATCGACGCCGCTATCGACGGCGCCATGATCGCGAAAATGCGCAACATGGGCGAAGCCTGCACCGCGGCGAACCGCTTCTATGTTCACGAAAAGGTGCATGACGAATTCGCCAAGAAGCTCACCGCCAAGATGGGCGGGCTGAAAATGGGCAACGGGCTCGACGACGGCATCTCGCTCGGCCCGCTGGTCAACAAGGATGGCCTCGACAAGGTGATCGAGTTGGTTGACGACGCGGTGAAGAAGGGCGCGAAGGTGCTTACCGGCGGCAAGGCGCCGGGCGGCCCCGGCTTTTTCTATCCGGCAACCGTGCTCGCCAACGTCTCCGACGATTCAAAAATGCTCAACGAGGAGATTTTCGGACCGGTCGCTTCGATCCAGATGTTCAAGTCAGAGGACGAAGTCGTCACGCGCGCCAACAACACCGAATACGGCCTCGTCGCCTATCTCTACACCAAGGACCTAAGCCGCGGCATGCGCGTCTCCGAAAAGCTCGACTTCGGCATGATCGGGCTCAACCGCGGACTCGTCTCCGATCCGGCGGCGCCGTTCGGCGGCGTCAAGCAATCCGGCCTCGGCCGCGAAGGCGCGCATGAGGGCCTGATGGAATTTCTGGAAACCCAATACATCTCGGTGGTCTGGTGAACGTACACAGTCAAAGTGCGGCGCAACGGCTGATTGGCTCGTGGCGCTATGTCGGCTCGACGCTCGACGGCAAGCGGTTCGATCGCGGCGCCAATCCCAAGGGCATCATCATCTACGACAGTCATGGCCATATGGCCTGTCATGTTGCAACTGACCGCGCGGTGCCCCGCGCCGGCAGCGAGCCGACCGGAGAAGAGGCCAAGGCCGCGCTCGACGGTTACACCGCTTATTTCGGCACCTATTCCGTCGACGAAAAGGCGGGCACAGTGACACATCATCGCGAGGCCAGCGTGCAACCCGGCGACAAAGGCGACGTTGTGCGTGGTTACGAATTCGCCGGCGACCGTTTGATTCTGCGTCCGGTCGGCACCACGCGCGAAGTGGTGTGGGAACGGATCAAGTGATGCGCCGCTTCGGCGCATCATCCCGGAAGTCGCAAAGCGGCTATCCGGGATCCATAATCACAGTCATTGTAGATATTGCACCGACTGTGATTATGGATTCCGGGCTCCTCGCTTCGCTCGGCCCCGGAGTGACGAAATTGGGAATGCCGTGATGGACGTCCTGATGCCGCAACTCGGCGAAACCGTCGCCGAGGGAAAAATCACCAAATGGTTTGTCGCTGCCGGCACTGCGGTGAAGCCGGGCGATAATTTGTTCGAGATCGAGACCGACAAGGTCTCGATGGAAGTGCCCTCGACTACGACCGGTGTGCTGTCTGAAATCCGCGTGCCGGAGGGCGCAGTGGCGCCCGTCGGCGCCGTGGTCGGCGTGATCGCCGATGGTTCCGGCGCGGCGGCAGCCGCGCCAGTCTCGGCTGCGCCGGCGGCAAAACCTGCGGCACCGGCGGTTCCGTCCGCAGCGCCGTTGCCGGTGCAGGCGCAGCCGCGGCAACAAACGACACCGATCAAGCTCGATCCGTTTTTCGAAGTGCGCACGCCCGACCAGAATTTCGGTCGGGCGCGCTTGGCGGGCGGCGTCACCGTGACGCCGCTGGCGCGGCGGCTGGCCGGCGAAGCTGGAATAGACTTGTCGCGCCTGAGTGGCTCCGGCCCGCATGGCCGCATCGTCGCGCACGACATTGCCGAGGCGCCGCGTGTCTCGTACGCGCCCGCCAGGGGTCCGAGCGCCGCCGATGTTAAGGCGCTTTACGGGCCGGGCAGCTACGAGGAAGTGCCGCTCGACGCCATGCGGCGCACCATCGCGACGCGGCTGACGCAAGCCGCGCAGACCATTCCAGTCTTTTATCTGATCGCCGACGTCACCATCGACCGCCTGCTGGCGCTACGCGAGGAAGTTAATGCCGGCGCGGCCAGGGACAAGACCGGCAATCCGGCATTCAAGCTGTCGATCAACGATTTCGTCATCAAGGCGCTGGCGCTCGCTTTGCAGCGCGTGCCGGCGGCGAACGCGGCCTGGGCCGGCGACCGCATTCTGCGTTTCAAGCAGTCCGACATCGGCGTGGCGGTGGCGCTCGACGGCGGACTGATCACGCCGATCGTCCGCGGCGCCGAAACCAAATCGCTCTCCGCGATCTCGGCGGAAATGAAGGAGCTTTCGGCCCGCGCCCGCGACAAGAAACTCAAGCCGCCGGACTATCAGGGCGGCTCGGCAGCGATCTCCAATCTCGGCATGCATGGCGTGCGCGAATTTACCGCCATCATCAATCCGCCGCAGGCGACCATTCTCGCGGTCGGCGCTGCGCGCCGCCAGGCGGTCGAAAAGGACGATGGCGGCACAGCTTTCGCCAGCATGATGAGCCTGACGCTCGCCTGCGATCATCGCGTGCTCGATGGTGCGCTGGGCGCCGAGCTGTTGGCCGCGGTGAAGATGCTGCTCGAAGCGCCGGTGAGCATGATGGTGTGAGGATGAATCATGACCGCTAAGCGCGAGATCATATTGCTCGGCCCGCTCAAGCCGCTGGTCGTCAAGGGACTGGAAGCGGCCTGCACCGTGCATAAGGCGTCGGAGGCGAAAGACCGCGACGCGTTTTTCGCGGCGCATGCCGATGTCGGCGCCATCGCCTGCAGCGCCACGACCGAAATGATCCCCGGCAGCTTCTTGGCGCACTTTCCCAAGCTGCAGATCGTGGCGAGCTTCGGCGTCGGCTACGACCATATGGACGCCAAATGGGCCGCGGCGCACAACGTCATCCTCACCAACACGCCGGAAGTGCTGACCGAAGAGGTCGCCGACACCGCACTCGGGCTGTTGCTCTGTACCGTGCGCGAATTCCCGCAGGCCGAGCGTTATGTGCGCGCCGGCAAATGGGTGCAGAAGAATTATCCGCTGACCAAGGCGACTTTGCGCGACCGCACCGTCGGCATGGTCGGCATGGGCGCGATCGGTCAGGCCATTGCGCGGCGGCTTGACGCTTTCGGCGTTCCTGTTGTCTATCACACGCGCAAGCCGCGGCCCGGACTGCCTTACAAATATTATGCGAAGCTCGTCGACATGGCGCGCGACGTCGATACGCTGATGGTGATCGTACCGGGCGGCACGGCGACGCAAAATATGATCAATGCCGAAGTGCTCGGCGCGCTCGGTCCGAACGGCATCCTGATCAACATGGCGCGCGGCTCGGTGGTGGATGAGCCAGCGCTGATTAAGGCGCTCAAGGACAAGCAGATCTTCGCGGCGGGGCTCGACGTGTTTGTCAAGGAACCGGAAGTGCCGGTGGAACTGCTTGCGATGGACAACGTCGTGCTGTTTCCGCATCTCGGCTCGGCGTCCGTCCATACCCGCGACAAGATGGATCAGCTTGTCGTCGACAACATCGTCGCTTGGGTGCAAGGCAAGCCGCCGCTGACGCCGGTCCCGGAAACGCCCTTCAAGTCCTGGTAAATCGTGCATGGAACGCGGCTCGTTGAAATTTGCCGCTGTCATCATTGCCGCCGTCGCCGCGGGCTTCGGCAGCAATGCGCTGGCGCAAAACGCGACGCCCGGCGCGCCGATGGACACGCCGCCGCAATCCGCGGCCCCGCAAGACGTCCCGCCCGAATTCAGCCAGCCGCAAAATCCGCCGCCGCAGGACGTGCCGCCGCAATTTCAGCCGCCGCAGCAGTCCGCGCCAGCGCAAAGCACGCCGGCCCAGAGCGCCCCGGCGCAAAATGCGACCGCGCCTGGCACACCCCAGAAATCAGCAAATGACGCTGTAACCGCCATGATCGGCGCCTGGGAGTTCTCCAATTCCGATCACGACCGGATCTGCCATTTCAACTTCCGCGCCGATCCGCTGGGCGCGGGCTACCGGCTCGACATCGACAAGAACTGTCCGAACCTGTTTCCCTCCACCAAAGACATCGTCGGCTGGGCGATCGACAATTACGGCAATTTGCGCCTGCTCAATGCAGGGGGCCAGCCGGCGATCGAGCTCACCGAAGTCGAGGGCGGCATGTTTGACGGCTTCACGCCGGAAGAGGGCCGCTACATTCTGCAAACCGCGGCCGCCGCGCCGATGCTCTCCCCCGACGCCGTCGCTGGAAACTGGACTGTCAGTCACGCCGGCAACAAGTCGATCTGCGTGCTGACGCTTGCCAACGCACCCGCCGGCGCCAGCAGTACGGCCGCCGACGCTTTGGCACTGACCGTCAAACCCGGCTGCGATCCGTTCGTCCTCCGCTTTGCCCCGACTGGATGGCGCATGGACGAAGGCGAGCTGGTGGTGATCTCGGCGCGCGGCCTGACCTGGCAGTTCGAACAGAACGATGCCAATACCTGGCAGCGCGTGCCGGAATCGGCCGATCCGATCCTGCTGGTGCGGCAGTGACACTACGGCAATGACCAAGCGCCATCAGGTCGTCATCATCGGCGGCGGACCGGTCGGCGTGGCGCTGGCGGTCGAGCTCGGCCAGCGCGGAATATCCTGCGCACTGATCGAACGGCGGCGCGAGCCGCAACGCATCCCCAAGGGCCAGAACCTGACGCAGCGCTCGGTGGAGCACTTTTATTTCTGGGGCGTTGCCGAAGAATTGCGCGCCGCGCGGATCCTGCCGCCGTCCTTTCCGACGAGCGGCATCATCGCCTATCGCGATCTCAACAGTGACTATTGGTACGCGCCGACGATGCGCGAGCTGGTCAATTCCTATTACTTCCAGAACAATGAAAGGCTGCCGCAATATCTGGGCGAACGCGTGTTGCGGAAGCGCATGGCCGCGCTTCCGGACATCGACGCGTGGTTCGGCTGGGCCGCCGAGGCAATCACGCAGGATGCTTCAGGCGTGCGCGTGACTATTGCGGAGGGCGGCGGGACGGGGCGACAAACGATCGAGGCCGATTATGCGGTCGGCTGCGACGGCGGTCATTCCATGGTGCGCGAGGCGATCGGCATCGAACGCGGTGGCGCCGACTTCAATCAACTCATGGTGCTGGCGCTGTTTCGCTCGCGCGAACTCAACGAGAAGCTCAAGCGCTTTCCGCCGCGCTCCACTTACCGCGTGCTGCATCCCGATTTGAAGGGCTATTGGCAGTTCTTCGGCCGCGTCGATATCGATGAAAGCTGGTTCTTTCATTCGCCGGTGCCGGCCAGTACCACGCGGGACAATTACGATTTTCACGGCCTGTTGCAGAAGTCGGCCGGCTTTCCCTTCGCCTGCGACTTCGACTATGTCGGCTTCTGGGACCTGCGCATCGCGGTCGCCGAGCAATATCAGGCCGGCCGTGTCTTCATTGCCGGCGACGCGGCGCATTCGCATCCGCCCTACGGCGCCTATGGGCTCAACAACGGCCTCGACGACGTGGTCAATCTCGGCTGGAAGCTTGCCGCGAGACTCAACGGCTTTGGCAGCGATGCGCTGCTTGCAACCTATACCGAGGAACGGCGGCCGATTTTCCAGGAGACGGCCGAGGATTTCATCGAAGCCGGCATCCGGCGCGACCGCAAATTTCTTGAGCACCACAGTCCGGAACGCGACCGCGCCGAGTTCGAGCGCGCCTGGAGCGAGCACGCCAATGCCGCGGCGCCGCGCGTGCTGACCTACGAGCCGCATTATGAAGGCTCGCCGATTGTGTTCGGGCCGGCGGGCGGTGTGAGCAGCGCGCGCGGCTCCCACACCTTCAAGGCGCGCGCCGGCCATCATTTGCCGCCGCAGCTACTCTCGTCTGGGCGCAACGTGTTCGAGGAATTGGGTCCCGATTTCACCTTGCTCGCGTTCGACGGCGAGGATCAGACGGTGGCCGCTTTTGAAAAAGCCGCGCGCGCTCTCGGCGTGCCGCTAAAAATCGGGTGCGACAGCTACGAGGATGGCCGCAAGGCCTACGAGACCAAACTCATCCTCGTTCGTCCCGACCGCTACATCGCCTGGATCGGCAACGCCGCCGTGCCGGAGGACGCCGGTGCAGTCATCCGCAGAGTCGTCGGCCGTTGCTCAAATTAATTTCAGCCCCTTCAAACTGGCATGTCCTTCTTTGCCGACGATGATGTGGTCGTGCACGGCAATGCCGAGCGGGGAGGCGACCGCGATGATCTGCAGCGTCATCTGGATGTCCGCCCGTGATGGGGTCGGATCGCCGGACGGATGATTGTGCACCAGAATCACCGCGCCCGCCGACAATTCCGGCGCGCGCTTGACCACTTCGCGCGGATAGACCGGCGTGTGATCGACGGTGCCGGTTTGCTGCACTTCGTCGGCGATAAGCTGGTTGCGCTTGTCGAGAAACAGGACGCGGAAACGCTCCCGATCGTCAAAAGCCTGGGTGCCGCGGCAATAGTCGAGCACGCTCGACCATGACGACAGCGGCGGGCGCTTTTTCACCGCGCCGCGCAAAAGCCTGTTCGCCGCCGCCTGCACGATCTTGAACTCGGTGATGCCGGAAGCGCCGAGCCCCTTCACCTCGGCGAGCCGCGCTTCCGGCGCGGAGATGACTTCGGCAAACGAGCCGAATTTTTCAAGGAGCGCCTTGGCGAGCGGCTTGACGTCACGCCGCGGCTGGGCACGGAACAGTAAAAGCTCCAACAGCTCGTAGTCCGACAGTGCATCGGCGCCGGCCTCGCGGAAGCGGTCGCGCAAACGCTGGCGATGGCCGAAATAATGCGGCGTGGCCTCCGCGAGGCCGCCTACGCGCTCACGCTTCTTGTCCAACATGCGAATGCAACTTCGTCCCCGAACGCACTTCGGCCTGCGTCCGTCCCCAGCTGCCAAAGATGACTGGATTACGGGAATTTGCAATCGGATTTCGACTGCCGGTTGTGGGTCACGCCTTGTAAGGCGGCTTGTCGAGGTGCTTCGGCGACAGCGTGAAAATCTCGGCGCGGGTATCCGTCACGCCGACCGAATGCTCGAACTGCGCCGACAGTGAACGGTCGCGGGTCACCGCGGTCCAGCCGTCGGACAGCACTTTGACGTGGGGACGGCCGAGATTGATCATCGGCTCCACGGTGAAGAACATACCGGGCTTGAGGACGATGCCCTCGCCGGGTCGGCCGATATGCACGATGTTCGGCTCGTCGTGGAACAGGCGGCCGACACCGTGGCCGCAGAAATCGCGTACCACGCTCATGTGCTGGGCTTCGACAAAAGACTGGATGGCGTGGCCGATGTCGCCGGAGGTGGCGCCGGGTTTGATCGCGGCAATGCCGCGCATCATGCTCTCATAGGTCACTTCTATCAGGCGCTCGGCGCGGCGCGGAATTTCGCCGACCGCATACATGCGGCTGGAATCGCCGTGCCAGCTCTCGAGGATCAGG
>Ga0181537_10002471_pt1 | contig 16204 bp, 14 predicted proteins | sample PEATcosm2014_Bin_39_FD_119765 | JGI IMG/M metagenome (GOLD analysis project Ga0181537, IMG submission 119765) | Peatland microbial communities from MTU Mesocosm Facility, Houghton, MI, USA - PEATcosm2014_Bin23_10_metaG | ecosystem: Environmental > Terrestrial > Soil > Wetlands > Peat | place... | reverse complement strand
TTTGAGCGTGGTGACGGGCATGTCACCGTGGTCCAGGGTGCGCTAGTTGGCCAGTTTCATCTTGACAAGGAACGCCTGGTAGCGCGGATCGGTGCGCAGCGACGCCAGCACCGGGTCGACCTTTACTTCCGTCAGGCCGCCATCGTGTTGGTGGTAGGCGCGCTCGAGCCACTGGAACGCCTGCTCCTTCTGCCCACGCCAGGCATAGACCTCGGCAATCTGGTAGGCGGCATATGGCGCCGCAGTGGCGATCAGCTGGTCGAGCACCTGCTGCGACTTGTCCTGATGGCCGAGCGAGTACTCGACCATCGCGGTACCGACACGCCGCCAGCCGGGTGCGCCGGACTTTTGCAGTTCAACGAACGCCTGTTCGGGGCTGCCGCCCAGCAGATCGATGGTCGCCAGATCCACATTGGCGTGCGGGTGCGCCGGATTGATTTTCAGAAGCTGCTGATAGGCAGCACGTGCGGCCGGCAGATCACCGGAGTAGAACAGCAGCCTGCCGCGCAGACTGTAGAACGTGGCGACCAGCGGATCGATGCCTATCGCCTTGTCGAGTTGCTCCAGCCCGTCCTTGAACTGTCCTTTGGTTTCGAGCAGGCTGCTGTAGCCGAACAGCGTATCGGAGTCGTTCGGATCGATCGCCAGGGCCCTGCTGAAATCTGTGCTCGCCCCGGACCAATCCCATAGGAAAGTCGAGCGCAGGAAGGCGCGGGCGGAGTAGCCGTCGGCGCTGCCGGGCGCCAGTGCGATCGCGCGTTCCGCTGCCGCGCTGGCGCGCGCGAGAGCGCCCGGATCACCGATCAGATCCCCCAGAGAAGCCTCGGCCAGCGCCAGGCGTGCGTACGCGGCGGCGTAGCCCGGATCGAGCGCGATCGCCTTGTTGAACGACTCGACCGCGCTTTTCTGCGCCTCGGGCGTCGGCTGATCGAGAAATTTTTTGCCCAGCAGGTACTCGTTATAGGCCGCGGTGTTCGCGGTCCGGGAATTACCGGCGGGCGCCGCTGCCGGTAGCGTCAGCTTCAACTCCTCCACCACGCGGCCGGCGATGTCGTCCTGAACCTTGAACACGTCCTTGAGGTCGCGATCGTAGGTCTGCGACCACAGGTGATAGCCGTTATCGGCACGGATCAGCTGCGCGGTGACCCGAATCGTAGTGCCGGCCTTGCGCACACTGCCCTCGAGTACGTGGGTAACGCTGAGCGCCCTGGCGATCTCGGCGATGGTGGCGTGCTGGTCCCTGAAATAGAACGACGAGGTCCGGGCCGGTACGCGCAGATCCGGCACCTTGGCCAGCAGGTCGATCAGTTCCTCGGACAAGCCATCGGAGAAGTATTCCTGGTCCTTCTTCTCGCTCATGTCCGTGAACGGCAGCACCGCGATCGAGCGCTCGGGCGCAGCGCCAGCGCCGCCCTCGGAGATCAGCAGCGCTGCGGCACCCGGTGCGTCGCTACGCCGATTGGTGCCGAATTCGGCATCTTCGCTGGCTCCGGGGCTCGCTGTCGGACCGGTCGCGGCGTGGCCAGTGGCGTTGACTGCGGATCTGGTGGCGATGAGCCGCCAGGGCTTGAATGCAAATGCGCCAATCACGACCAGCAGCAGGGCAACGCTGAGCGCCATCCAGCGGCCCGGCCGCCGCTGCGGCGGCAATGCAGTCGGCGTTGGAGTTGGCGTCGGTGCCGGTGTCGATGTCGAGGCGGTCGCGGCCGGCGCTGCGGTCATTCCCAGTAGCGTTGCGATGCGCTGGCAGAAGGCTGTCGGCGTCGTGCCGTCGGGAAGGCGCGTCCAATGCACGCGCTGGAACGATTCGGGCAGGTCCGGGACCGAATCCGGGGTCGCGTCCACGCACACCGGGATGATGAATGCCTTGTTGCGCGCGATCATCTGCGTGCGCTGGTCGGCAACCGCCCACTCGAGGCGGAAGTAGCCTTCGGGCCGCGAGGTGGTCTGCGCCGAGATGAGCGGGATGAACAGCGCGCACTCGCGGATCTGGCGGCGGATCTTCTGGTCCCAGGCGTCACCGCCGCGCAGCTCACTCTGGTCGAACCACACCTCGATGCCGGCGGCGCGCAGTGCTTCGCAGATGCGCCGGGCAGGTTCCGCGTCCTGCGACGCGTAGCTGAGGAATACGGCCCTCGAGGGCTCGGTCGGCAAAGTCGATGCTCCTGGCGGCGCGTCGTCGATGCGCGCGGCTGTCTTGAGCGGGATGCGCTACTTGGTCGGGATGCGGTCGATCTTGGCGGCGCAGATGAAATCGTTCTCGGACAGCCCGCCAATCGCATGGGTGGAATAGCGCACGCGGCAGTAGTTGTAGCCGACCTCGAGGTCCGGATGGTGATCCTCGGTATTGGCGACGTGTGCGAGCGCATTGACGAAGCTCATGGTGCGGTAGAAATCCTTGAACGCGAATTCGCGCTTGATCGCCTTGCCATTCTCGATCAGCTTCCAGTCGGCCGCGAGCTGCTTGAGTTCGGCCTTGGCCTCGGCAGCGGTGTGGGCGGCGACCTTGCCTTCGCAGGGCTGGCAGCGGCGTTCGGCCAGGTCGCTCATGTCTGCGGCTCCGCCGCACGTGACGCCGGTTCGGCAGCCGATAGAAATTCGGCACCCGATGCGAGTGCAGCCGAGGATCCCTCGGTTGCCCGGCGCGCGTAGGTGCGCGCGATGTACTGCTCCACCAGCTCCTGGAATTCCTCCGCGATCCGATAACCCTTGAGCGTCACGGTCTTCTCGCCATCCTCGTACACCGGCGCCACCGGCCGCTCGCCGGTGCCCGGCAGGCTGATGCCGATATTGGCGCGCTTGCTCTCGCCCGGCCCGTTGACGACGCAGCCCATCACCGCCACGGTCATGTCCTCCACGCCGTCATAGACATTGCGCCAGCCGGGCATGCGTTCGCGCAGGTGCCGCTGGATGCGATCGGCCAGCGTCTGGAAATAGGTGCTGGTGGTGCGACCGCAGCCGGGACAGGCGGTCACCAGTGGCGTGAACGAGCGCAGGCCCATGGTCTGCAGCAGTTCCTGAGCGACGATGACCTCGCGCGTGCGATCGCCGTCCGGCTCCGGCGTCAGCGACACACGAATGGTGTCGCCGATGCCCTGCTGCAGCAGGATCGCCATCGCCGCCGAGGAGGCGACGATGCCCTTGGAACCCATGCCGGCCTCGGTCAGCCCCAGGTGCAGCGGAAAATCGCAGCGCGACGCCAGTTCGGTGTAGACCGCCACCAGGTCCTGCACTGCGCTTACCTTGGCTGACAGCACGATGTGATCGCGCGGCAGGCCGAGCTCGACGGCGCGGGCGGCAGAGTCGAGCGCCGAGCGCACGATGGCGTCGCGCATCACTTCCACGGCCGAGTCGGGTTCGCTCTTGCGGCTGTTCTCATCCATCAGCCGCGCCAGCAGCTCCTGGTCGAGGCTGCCCCAATTGACGCCGATGCGTACCGGCTTGTCGTTGCGGCAGGCGATCTCGATCATCTCGGCGAACTGCGAGTCGCGCTTGCTGCCGCGCCCGACATTGCCCGGATTGATGCGGTACTTGGCGAGCACCTGGGCACAGGCGGGGTGTTCCTGCAGCAGCTTGTGGCCGTTGAAATGGAAATCGCCGATCAGCGGCACCGTGCAGCGCAGTTGGCGCAAACGCTGCTCGATGTGCGGCACGGCCGCGGCCGCCTCGGCGGTATTGACCGTGATGCGTACCAGCTCGGAGCCGGCTGCAGCCAGCTGCTGCACCTGCCGGGCGGTGGCTTCGACGTCGGCGGTGTCGGTGTTGGTCATCGATTGCACCACGATCGGGGCCTGGCCGCCGATGGTGACGCCGGCCACCCTGACCGGCACGCTGCTATGGCGATTGCGTGACATGCGCCTATTGTAATGGCAAAACGTGGAGCCGACGCGGCGCTCGCTGCTATCATTCCACTACCCGTTGATTCATCAGGAAACGGGCGCACAGCGGAGTCAAGTCTGGGCAGGCACACCTGTTTGTACGACCTGGCGGTGGCCCTGGGGGCGCGCATGGTCGATTTTGGCGGCTGGGACATGCCGGTCGCCTACGGCTCGCAGATCGAGGAGCACCACGCGGTGCGCAGCGCCGCCGGCGTGTTCGACGTGTCGCACATGTGCGTGCTGGACCTGATCGGGGCGGCCACGCGCGCGCTGCTGTCGCGCCTGCTGGCCAATGACGTTGCCCGCCTGCAGGTCCCCGGCAGCGCGCTCTACAGCTGCATGCTCAACGAGCAGGCTGGCGTCATCGACGATCTGATCGTCTATTACCTTGCCGCGGACCACTATCGCCTGGTGCTGAACGCCGGAGCGCGCGACAAGGACCTGGCCTGGATCGACGGGCACGCGGCGCCACTGGACGTCAGGCAGCTGGTGCGCCGGGACCTGGCGATGCTGGCGGTCCAGGGTCCGCTGGCGCGCCAGCGCACCGCGACTCTGCTGTCCTCCCAGGCCGCCTCGGCCGCCATGGCGCTGCAGCCGTTTCACGGCGCGCAGATCGGGGACTGGTTCATCGCGCGCACCGGCTACACCGGCGAGGACGGCTTTGAAATCATGCTGCCGGCCGGCGACGCCGCGGCGTTGTGGCACGGCCTGAATGCCGCCGGCGTGCGCTCGTGCGGCCTTGGGGCGCGCGACACGCTGCGGCTGGAAGCCGGCATGAACCTGTACGGCAGCGACATGGATGAGACCACCAATCCGCTCGAGTGCGGGCTCGCCTGGACCGTGGCGTTTGAGCCGGCGCGGCGCTCATTCATCGGCCGCGCGCCGCTCGAGGCCATCCGCGCGCGCGGCAGCGAGCACAAGCGCGTCGGCCTGGTGCTGAATGAGCGTGCGGTGCTGCGCAGCCATCAACGGGTCATCGTCGCTGGCGTCGGCGAAGGCGCAGTCACCAGCGGCACGTTTTCCCCAACGCTGTCGCGTGCCATCGGCCTGGCGCGCGTGCCGAGCGCGACCGGCAGCGAGGTGCAGGTCGAGGTGCGCAGCCGGCTGTTGCCGGCGCTGACCGTGCGGCCACCGTTCGTGCGCCATGGACGGCCTGTGATCCAGCTGCCAGGTGAGGAGACCAGTTCATGAGCGAGATTCCGCCGGACCTCAAGTACACCCGCAGCCACGAATGGCTGAAGACGCTGCCGGACGGCATGGTCGAGATCGGCATCAGCGATCATGCGCAGCAGACGCTCGGGGATCTGGTATTCGTCGAGCTGCCCGAGCCCGGCCGCAACCTCGCTGCCGGCGAGGCGTGCGCGGTGGTCGAGTCGGTAAAGGCGGCGTCCGACATCTACGCCCCGATTGCAGCCACCGTAGTGGCGGTCAATGCGCAGCTGGCCGAGACACCGGAGTTGATCAACCAGGATCCGTACGGGCGCGGCTGGATCATGCGGCTCAGACCAAGCACCCCTGCGGCCGACTCCGGGCTGCTGTCGGCGCGCGACTACCAGCTGCTGGCCGCACAGGGCTGATGCAGCACATGCCATTCATTCCACACACCGATGAGGATGAACGCGAGATGCTCGCGGCCATCGGCGCGCCCAGCATCGAGGCGCTGTTCGACGAGATACCGCCGCATCTGCGGGTGCAGTCACTCGATGAGCTGCCGGCGGGCTTGAGCGAGTTCGAGGTGATGCAACTGATGTCGGCGCGCGCGCGCCAGGACGGGCGTCCGCTGTGCTTCATCGGCGCCGGTGCCTATGAGCATCACATCCCCGCGGCGGTCTGGTCCACCATCACGCGCGGGGAATTCTACAGCGCCTACACCCCCTACCAGGCCGAGGCCAGCCAGGGCACGCTGCAATCAATCTACGAATACCAGAGCATGATGGCGAGCCTGACGGGCATGCAGGTCTCGAACGCGTCGCTGTACGACGGCGCCACCGCGGTGGCGGAAGCCTGCCTGATGGCGGTGCGCGCCAACCGCCGTTCCAGGGCCGCGCGCATCCTGCTGCCGCGCAGCCTGCATCCGCACTACCGCGCGGTCACGCTCACCACCACGCTCAACCAGGGCCTGGCGTTCGACACGCTGGCGTACGCGCGCGACGCCGGACAGGTCACTCCCGAGGCGCTGGCGGCGCACGATCGGCAGAACTTCACCGCGCTGGTGATCCAGCAGCCGAATTTCTTCGGCATACTCGAGGACGTCGATGCGTTGACCGATTGGGCGCATGCGCGCGAGGCACTGGTGATCGCGGTGGTCAACCCGATCTCGCTGGCGGTGCTCAAGCCGCCCGGGGAATGGGGCGCGAGCGGCGCCGACATCGTGGTCGGCGACGGCCAGCCGCTCGGCTGCCCGCTGTCCTCTGGCGGACCGTACTTCGGTTTCATGACCACGCGCATGCAGCACGTGCGGCAGATGCCGGGACGCATTGTCGGCGGCACGGTGGACGCCGATGGCCGACCAGGCTTCTCGCTGACGCTGCAGGCGCGCGAGCAGCACATCCGGCGCGCCAAGGCGACTTCCAACATCTGCACCAACCAGGGACTGCTGATGATGGCTGGCACGCTGTACCTGTCGCTGATGGGCGCGGAGGGCCTGGCGCGGGTGGCCGCGGCGTCGATGGCGCGCACCGAGGAGCTGGTGCGCGCTCTGAGCGCCATCAACGGCGTGCGGCGCGTATTCGCACGCCCCGGCTTCCATGAAGCGGTGCTCGCGCTCGAGCGGCCGGTGGCACCGGTACTGGCGGCGCTGGCGGAGCGCGGCATCCAGGGCGGCCTCGACCTGGCCGGCTATTACCCGGAACTCGGAGCGGCGCTGCTGGTGTGCGCCACCGAGACCAAGAGCAGCGCGGACATCGATGCCTACGCCAGGGCACTGGCCGAGACGCTGCGCGCGGCGCGCGCGGCCTAGCGCCGATGAGCCTGACACTGCGCGAGCCGCTGATTTTCGACTATTCGCGTGCCGGACGTGGCGCCCGCGGCCAATGGCCCGGGCTGCCCGCGGGCACGCCGCTCGATGCACTACCCGAGACGCTGCGACGGCGCCGCCGGCCGTTGCTGCCCGAGGTCAGCGAACTGGATGCGCTGCGCCACTACACCCGCCTGTCGCAGCTGAATTTCTCGATCGACACGCACTTCTATCCGCTCGGCTCCTGCACCATGAAGTACAACCCCAGGGCCTGCAACGCGGCGGCGCTGATGCCGGAGTTCCTGGGGCGCCATCCATTGGCGCCTGATGCGCATGGCCAGGGATTGCTCGCCTGCCTGTACGAGCTGCAGGAGATGCTCAAGGCGGTCACCGGCATGCGCGCGGTGGCGCTGAGTCCGCTGGCGGGAGCACACGGCGAGTTCGCCGGTGTGGCGATGATTCGCGCCTATCATCGCTCGCACGGCGATCTGGCGCGCGATGAGATCATCGTGCCGCAGGCCGCGCACGGCACCAACCCGGCCACCGCGACCATGTGCGGCTGCGTGGCGCGCGAGGTGGCGGTCGGAGCCGACGGCGACGCCGACCTGGAAGCACTGCGTGCGGCAGTGGGGCCGAAGACCGCCGGCATCATGCTGACCAATCCGTCGACGCTCGGGGTATTCGAGCGCCGCATCGAGCAGGTCGCGGCGATCGTGCACCAGGCCGGTGGGCTGCTGTACTACGACGGCGCCAACCTCAACGCCATCCTCGGCAAAGTGCGCCCGGGTGACATGGGGTTCGACGTGATCCACATGAACCTGCACAAGACCTTCTCGACCCCGCATGGCGGCGGCGGCCCGGGCGCCGGCGCGGTCGGTGTGTCGGCGCGGCTGCAGCCGTTCCTGCCGCTGCCGATCGTCGCGCGCGAGGACAGCGGGCAGCCACTGTATCGCTGGCTGGGCGAGCACGACCTGCCGCAGTCGATCGGCCGGCTCACCACCTTCGGCGGCAACGCCGGCGTGCTGCTGCGGGCCTACGTCTACATGCGCATGCTTGGCCGCGAAGGCATGCGCCGGGTGGGCGAGTACGCCACCCTGAACGCCAACTACCTGTCGGCGCGGCTGCAGCAGGCGGGCTTCGAAGCGGCCTATCCGGCGCGGCGCGCGAGCCATGAGTTCATAGTGACGCTACGGCAGGCGCAGCAGCTGTACGGAGTGAGCGCTATGGACGTGGCCAAGCGGCTGCTCGACCTGGGCTTCCATGCGCCGACGACCTACTTTCCGCAGTTGATCGCCGAGTGCCTGCTGATCGAGCCCACCGAGACCGAGAGCAAGCAGACGCTGGACGCGTTCGTGGCAGCGATGGCGCAGATCCTGCGCGAGGCGCAGCAGGATCCCGAGCAGCTGCACCGGGCTCCGCATACACTGCCGGTGCGGCGGCTGGACGATGTACGGGCGGCACGCGAGCTGAACCTGGTGTACCACCCGGCAGCGCCGGCGTGATCAAACGCGAGAAACTGCAGGGCGTGAGCCGATTGCTGCGAGCCTTCGGCTCCAGCACCAACGGCTTCATCGGCGCGTTTCGCGAAGAGGCGGCGTTTCGCCAGGAGCTGCTGCTGGCGTGCGTGGCGCTGCCGCTCGCGCTGTGGCTTGGACACAGCGGCGTCGAACGCGCGCTGCTGGCAGCTCCGGTGCTGCTGATCCTGATCGTCGAGCTGCTCAACAGCGCCATCGAGGCGACCGTGGACCGCATCGGACTGGAGCGGCACGCGCTGGCCGCACTGGCCAAGGATATCGGCTCGGCGGCGGTGATGATGTCGTTCATCCTGCTCGCGGTCGTGTGGCTGCTGGTGCTAGGGGGACGCTAACGATGCGCGGCGTCCGCTAGCCAGCCGCGGGCGTGCCGGCGATGCGCCGCCCTGGCACGACATAACATTCTGCCTATAGGGGTTTCCAATCGATGACGGCACTGATCTGTGGTTCGATGGCCTATGACACGGTCATGGTGTTCGACGGCAAGTTTCGCGATCACATCCTGCCTGACCGCCTGCACGTACTGAACGTGGCGTTCCTGGTGCCTTCGATGCGGCGCAATTTCGGCGGCTGCGCCGGCAACATCGCCTACAACCTGAAGCTGCTGGGCGGCGACGGTCTGATCATGGCGACCGTCGGGCATGATTTTGCGCCGTATTCCGAGTGGCTGGCCTTGAGCGAGCTGCCGCTCACGCACGTGCGCACAGTGCCGGATCAGTTCACCGCGCAGGCGTACATCACCACCGACCTGGACAACAACCAGATCACCGCCTTTCACCCCGGTGCAATGAACTTTTCACACCTGAACCTGGTCAGTGATAGCACTGGCATCCAGCTCGGCATCGTCGCGCCCGATGGCCGCCAGGGCATGCTCGAGCACGCCGAGCAGTTCGCCGCCGCCGGGATTCCGTTCATTTTTGATCCGGGCCAGGGCCTGCCGATGTTCGGCGAGCTCGAGCTGCGCCAGTTCATCGAGCGCGCCTCGTGGGTGGCGGTCAACGACTATGAAGCCAGCCTGCTGTCGGAGCGCACCGGCTGGTCGCTGGAGAAAATTGCCACGCAGGTTCGCGCACTGGTGGTGACGCGCGGCGCCGAGGGTTCCTGGATTTTTGCCGATGGCCAGCGTCGCGAAATCCCGGTGGCCAGCACCGCGCGCATAGCCGATCCGACCGGCTGCGGCGATGCCTATCGCGCCGGCCTGCTGTTCGGCCTGGCGCGCGGGTTCGACTGGCATACCACCGGGCGCGTGGCCGCGCTGATGGCTGGCATCAAGATCGAGCATCACGGCACGCAGCAACATCGCTGCAGCCAGGATGCGTTTCGCGAACGTTTCAAGACCGAATTTGGATACTCGTTATGACATCAAGGCTCCGGGCGCTGGCGATCTGCGCCGCATGGCTGGCAGCGGCCGCGACAGCGTCTGGCGGCCCGTCAGCGCCATCGGCGCCGGCACCGGCCGCCGCCACCGCCGCCGCCAGTGCGCCGACCGACAGCGCCGGGATGCCGGCCGCGCCGTCGGCGCCGGCCGATCCGCTCGCTCCGGTCGCGCCGCCGAAGCCGATCGCCGCGCTCGCACTGCCTGGCGAGGAGGCTTCCGCCGCCGATTGGGCAGCGACGCTGGCGCGCATCGCCGGAAGTGTGGTGGCGATCCAGATCGACCAGGCGCGCTCGTTCGATACCGAGCGCAACACCTCTGCCCAGGCGACCGGCTTCGTGGTGGACGCCGAGCGCGGGCTGATACTCACCAACCGCCATGTGGTGACGCCCGGGCCGGTCACCGCGGAGGCGACGTTCCTCAATCGCGAGGAAGTGCAGCTGTATCCGGTGTATCGCGACCCGGTGCATGACTTTGGCATCTATCACTACGACCCGGCAAAGCTGAAATTCATCAGCCCCAAGGCGCTGCCGCTGGCGCCGCAGGCGGCGCAGGTGGGACGCGAGATACGCGTGGTCGGCAATAACGCCGGGGAGCAGCTGTCGATACTGGCGGGGACGCTGGCGCGGCTGGATCGCGAGGCGCCGGACTACGGCGTCGGCCGCTACAACGACTTCAATACCTTTTATATCCAGGCCGCGTCGGGCACCTCGGGCGGCTCCTCGGGCTCCCCGGTGATCGATATCCATGGGCGCGTGCTGGCGCTCAACGCCGGCGGTGCCAGCGGCGCGGCGTCGAGTTTCTATCTGCCGCTCGAACGCGTGCGGCGCGCGCTGCAGCTGATCCAGCAGGGCAAGCCGGTCGCGCGCGGCACGCTGCAGACGGAATTCCGCTACCGCCCGTTCGATGAATTGCGGCGCCTGGGCCTGCTGGCTGGCACCGAGGCGGAGGCGCGCCACGCGCAGGCCGACGGCACCGGCATGCTGGTGGTGTGGGATGTGCAGCCAGGCTCGGCCAGCGACGGCGTGCTCGAGCCGGGCGACATCCTGGTGCGGGTCAATGGGCAGCTGGTAACGCGCTTCGAGCCGCTGGAGTCGGTACTCGACGATTCGGTCGGCGGCGCCGTCGAACTGCAGCTGCAGCGCGGCGGCACGCTGTACACCGCCAGGCTCAAGGTGGACGACCTGGATTCGATCACGCCGGCAAGCTACCTGGAGATCGGCGAGGGCGTCGTGCATACGCTCTCGTACCAGGAGGCGCGGGCGTTCCATCGCCCGATCCGCGGCGTATTCGTCGCCGCCTCGGGCTATATCTTCGACGCCGCCGGCGTGCCGCGCGGCGCGATCATCACCGAGCTCGACTCCAGGCCGATCGACAAGCTGGCGGATTTCACCGCCGCGATCGGCGAGCTCGCCGACGGCGCGCGCGCCACGGTGCGGTACGTCACCATTGACGATCCCAACACCAGCCAGTTGCGCTCGATACGCATCGACCGGCGCTGGTTTCCGGCGCGCCAATGCCAGCGCGACGATCACCTCGGCTACTGGCCGTGCACCGACCTGCCGTCCACTGCCAAGGCGGCACTGCCGGCGCCGGCCTCGGCGCAGCTGCAGCGCGTCGATGACCACTATGCGGCCGCGATCGCCCCATCGCTGGTGTTCATTACCTTCGACATGCCGTACGCGGTCTCGGGTGTCACCGAGCGCAACTACCACGGCGCCGGACTGATCATTGACGCCGAACGCGGCCTGGTGATCACCGATCGCAATACTGTGCCGGTGTCGCTCGGCGATGTGCGGCTGACGTTCGCCGGGTCGCTCGAGATTCCAGGTGAGATTGTCTATGTGCACCCGCTGCACAACCTGGCGGTGATTCATTACGATCCGAAGCTGATCGGCACGACGCCGGTGCGGGCGGCGAGACTCGATACCGCGCCGCTGAAGGCCGGCGAGACCGTCAACGTGGTCGGCCTGGACGGCAATGGCGAGCTCAAGTCCCGCATTACCACCATCGCCGATGTCGATCCGCTGCAGCTGCCGCTGTCGCGCTCGGTGCAGTTTCGCGAGAGCAACCTCGAGGTCGCCTCGCTGGTGAACGCGCCGGATGATTTCGTCGGTGTGCTGGCCGATGACATGGGACGGGTGCGCGGACTGTGGGCGAGTTTCGCGTCCGACAACGGTCGCGAGCTGGTGCAGGAGAATCGCGGCATGTCGAGCGACCTTGTGGCCGAGACGCTCGACATCGTGCGCCAGGGCCGGCCGCTGCATTCCCTGGAGGCGGAGTTCACGCCGCAGTCGCTGGCGAGCGCGCGCCGCCTCGGACTGAGCGAGGCCTGGGTACAACGCATCGAGAAGGTAAACCCGGCGGCACGCGAGGTACTGAGCGTGGCGCGGCTGGTGGCCGGCAGCGACGCGGCGCGCTTGCTCGAGCCAGGTGACATATTGCTGGCGATCGACGACAAACCGGTGACGCAGTTTCGCGATGTCGAGCTGGCGGTGGCGAACAAGGAAGTCGTCAATGCCACGGTGTGGCGCGTGGCTGGTGAAAAGACGCTTATGGTAAAGACCGCATCGCTCTCGGGCCGCGATGTCGAACGCCTGGTGCAGTGGGCCGGCGCGACGCTGCAGGCGCCGCATCGGGCCATCAGCGCGCAGCGCGGCATCCCGCCGGAAGGCGTGTACGTCGCATATTTCCAGTTTGGCTCCCCGGCGGCGCGTTATGGGCTGGTGCCGGGACGGCGCATCGTCGAAGTCGACGGCCAGCCGACACCCGACCTGGACGTGTTCCTCGCGCAGGTGACTGGCAGGCCGGATCGCTCGTCGCTGCGAATCAAGACCTTGGGCTGGAATGGAGCGCCGGAAGTAATCACGCTGAAGCTCGATCGGCATTACTGGCCGTCCTATGAGCTGCAGCGCAGCGCGGGCGGCTGGGAGCGACATTCGCTCGAATAGCGCTGCAGTGCGCCGGTACAATCAGCGCCATGGTCAGAGTCGTTCGCGCCACACCCGTCGAACTGGCGACCGCCGTGCAGGCCCTGCGCGACGGTGAGCCGGTCGCGTTTCCGACCGAGACGGTCTATGGCCTCGGCGCCCATGCCGGCTATCCGGCCGCGCTGCGGCGGATATTCGAACTCAAGGGTCGACCAACCACCCACCCGCTGATCGTGCACATCGATAATGCCCGCTACCTGACACGCTGGGCACGCGAAGTGCCCGAGGCAGCCGCAAAGCTCGCCGAGCGCTTCTGGCCCGGGCCGCTGACGCTGGTGTTGCCGCGCGCGGAAAACGTGCATCGGCTGGTCACCGGCGGCCAGGATACCGTGGCGGTACGCGTGCCCTCGCATCCGATGGCACAGCAGCTGCTGACCGCGTTCGGCGGCGGCATCGCGGCGCCCTCCGCCAACCGCTATGGCCGCATCAGTCCGACGCGCGCCGAACACGTGCGTGAGGAGTTCGGCGCCGAGGTACGCGTGGTGCTGGACGGCGGCGACTGCAAACTCGGGTTGGAGTCCACCATAGTCGCCTGCCTCGATGGCCAGGTGCAGCTGCTGCGTCCCGGCTCGGTGACGCTGTCGCAGCTGGAACAGGTGGTCGGCGAGGTGCAAACGCAGATCAGCGCGCAGACGCCGCGCGTGCCGGGCAGCGACGCTGCGCACTATGCGCCGCTCACGCCGCTGTCGGTGATCAGCAGCGATCAGCTGGAACAGCAGGTGGCGCTGTTGACCGACGCCGGCGTGCGCGTCGGCGTGCTGGCCCAGCACCCACCGCTGGGTACCTATCGTTTGACCACCTGGATCAACGGCGGCGCGCGACCGGAGAACTATGCCCATGACCTGTATGCGCACCTGCGCACGCTCGACAAGGCCGGCTGCGCCCGCATCCTGGTGCAGGAGGTGCCGGGCGATGAGCGCTGGGATGCCGCCTATGACCGCCTGCACCGCGCTGCCGCCGCCAATGCCGCCGAACATGCCGACGACAACGGTCCGGTGGCAGTGGGCGTGCCGGGCTGATGCTGCGCATCATCGATCCTTTCCAGCCGGAGCACATACGCCGGCTGGTGCGCGAGTTTGGCTCGCCGTTGCTGATCGTGGACTGCGCGCGCGTGCGCTCGCAGTATCGCAAGCTGCGGCGCGCATTGCCGGGAGTTGCGCTGCACTACGCACTCAAGCCGCTGCCGCATCCGGCGGTGGTACGCACCATCGTCGAGGAAGGCGGCCGGCTGGATCTGGCCACCACCGGCGAGGTGCAGCTGGCGCAGTCGCAGCGCGTGGATCCGAAGCGCTGTATCCACACGCATCCAATCAAGCGCGCCAGCGACATCCGCAATGCGCTCGAATTCGGCGTGCGCAGCTTCGTTGCCGACAATGCCGACGAGGTGCGCAAGTTCAAGCCGTTCGGCGAGCGCGCCGCGCTGCTGCTGCGGGTGTCGTTCCGCAATCCGGGCGCGGTGTGCGACCTGTCGCGCAAGTTCGGTTGCGATCCGGAGGATGCGCTGTCGCTGGCGCGGCTGGCGGCATCGCTGGGCATCGACGTGCAGGGCTTTTCCTTCCACGTCGGCTCGCAGGCGGCCGACGCACTCAAGCATGTCGAGGCAATCGAGGCCTGCACGCGCTTGCTGGCCGCGGGGCGCCGGGCACGGCTGGGAAGCCTTGACCTGCTCGACATCGGCGGCGGCTTTCCGATTGATTACCTGCAACACGCGGTCCAGATCCGGCGCTTCTGCGCGCCGATACGCACCGCGCTGGCGAAGCTGCCCAAGCGCGTGCAGGTGATCGCCGAGCCGGGTCGCTACATTGCCGGTCCGGCCGCGATCGGCGTGGCAACGGTGATGGGACGCGCGCGGCGCGAGGGCCACTGGTGGTACTACCTTGACGACGGCCTGTACGGCTCCTACAGCGGGCAGCTGTACGACCACGCGCGCTACCCGGTGGAATCGCTTCGCCAGGGCGGGCCGCTGCTGCCCTCGGTGCTGGCGGGTCCGACCTGCGACAGCATCGATGTCATCGCCGAGAACCTGATGCTGCCCGAGCTCAAGGCGGGCGATCTGATCGTCGGCAAGGCGATGGGCGCCTATACCTGGGCCAGCGCCTCGGAGTTCAATTTCTTCCCCAAGGCCACGGTGGTGGCGGTGAATCGCCGGCCCGGGGACGCGGGCGGGGTGGAGTAGCCCCGCCGCGCGCCGCAGACTCAGTGCGTCGGCACTGTTCCAGTGGGCGTGAGCTTGTCGATCGCTTGCGGCAGCACCTGCGAGAGCTTCTGTGCCAGCACCTCCGGCGTCAGGCCGGACTTCGCCGCCAGCTCGCGGATCATTTCCGGTCCGAAGGCCTGGTGCACCTGCGCGGCCGAGATCGGCTGATTCGGCCCGGCGCCAATCCATGAATTGACCGTGCCCGACAGTCCCTGCTGCTGCAGCTGGGTGACGATGCCCGACACGCCGCCGTGCTTCTCGATCAGCTGATTGACGACCGTGACCATCTCCGCGCCGACCGCGCCGCCCAGCAATCCATCCAGCAGTCCCATGTTCTAGGACCCCTTCAGGCAGTTGCTCATGAACTGCTTGCGCGCATCGCCGGTCAGTGCCTGGGTCTTGGCATCCGCGTTGCAGGTTTTCATCTTCTGCTGCTGGCTGTTCAACGTCGTCGCCGCCGGCGGCGGCGCGGCGCTCAGGCAGGTCTTCATGAATGCCTTGCGATCATCGCCCGACAGGTTCTTGGACTTGGCATCGGCGTTGCACGTGGTCATCTTGGTCTGCTGCGAATTGTCGGCGCTGGCGTTCACGGCAAAGGCGGCGAGTGCGCAGGCGGTGACGTACACCAAGGCTCTACGATGGCGAATCATGATGATGGACTCCCTGTTGTTGTATCGATTCTTGCGTGGTATCGATTTTGCGCGGTCCCCTCGGGCACCGCGAGCAACAATGGTAGACCAATGGAATTGAAAATGCGCGGCCGGTAAGGTAGTGCGATTATGGAAGCATTCATTGTCAGTGTGACCAGCATCGCAACGGCCGAGATGGGCGATCGCACGCAGCTGCTGGCGCTGGTGCTGGCGGCCCGCTACCGCAGGCCATGGCCGATTGTCGCCGGGGTGCTGTGCGCCACGCTCGCCAATCATGGCATCGCAGGAGTGATCGGCTCGCTGATCGGCGGTCGGCTGCGCCCGGCGCTGCTCGACGCCGCGGTCGGCGCCAGCATGATCGCGATGGCGCTGTGGACGCTCAAGCCCGATTCGCTGGATCAGCAAACCGTAGCCAGCAGCGGCGCCGGCGCCTTTGTCGCGACGCTGATCGCGTTCTTCGTCGCGGAGATTGGCGACAAGACGCAGATTGCCACGCTGGCGCTGGCCGCGGCCTATCCGAACCTTGCCGCCGTGATCGCCGGCACCACCTGTGGAATGCTGATCGCCAATGTGCCGGTGATTTTCCTCGGCAATGCGTTTGCCGATCGCCTGCCGCTGAAGAGCAT
>Ga0181537_10002470_pt1 | contig 16204 bp, 9 predicted proteins | sample PEATcosm2014_Bin_39_FD_119765 | JGI IMG/M metagenome (GOLD analysis project Ga0181537, IMG submission 119765) | Peatland microbial communities from MTU Mesocosm Facility, Houghton, MI, USA - PEATcosm2014_Bin23_10_metaG | ecosystem: Environmental > Terrestrial > Soil > Wetlands > Peat | place... | reverse complement strand
GGAGTCGTCGTATCGAATGACTGCGTCGTGGGACAGGCCAATTGGTATCTCGAGCGGCCGGGCTTCTGGCACGGGGCCGTGGGGCCGGCGGCGTGCTGGGCGGGCGGCGCGCTCTCCCTCGTTGACGCGGCGACCAGGCTGCAGCGACGCGACGCCCACTCTCGCGCGCACATTGGAGCGATGCAAGCCGCGGCCTGGGGCCTGCTCGCGCTTCTCGACAAGGCGGGTCAAGAAATCGATGCCGACCCGCTCGATGAGCGCGGCGAGGCGCGCGTTCGGGCGCTCAAAGTGCGTCACCTGATCGAGCGCCACTGCACGGATGTATTGGACCGCTTTGGCCGCGCCACGGGTCCGCAACTGCTGGCGTACGACCGGCAAATCGCACGCCAGCACATGGCACTGACGCTCTACATTCGCCAGTGTCATGCCGAACGCGACCTGGAAACGATCCCCGCGTAACCTGCGTGGGATTGCGCCGACGCCAATTTTTGACCTGGAGGGATAGCCATGCGCGCACGTCGATTTATGCTGCGTGAATGGCATCAGCACGGCCGGCCATCGCATCCTCGCAGCGTTTAAGGAATCGTCATGTTGGAGAAGCTTCCCGAAAGTCTCGGCCACGCCCTCGTCAATCAGAGAGCCGGCATGGAGAGCGTGGTCTATAACCGACTGCACGCAAATCACGCCACGGCGCGGCTGGACGTCGCCAGCGGTGCATTTGCCTTCAACTCTCGATTGCCGGCGAAATACACGGCGGATGGCGCGGGCATTTCACCGCCCATTGCGTGGCACGACGTACCGCCGGACGCGGAGTCGATCGCCGTGATCGTCGAGGATGCGGACTCGCCGACCCCGCATCCCTTGGTCCACGCGATCGTCGTCGGCTTACCCGCCGCGAAGGGCTCCCTTGAAGAAGGCGCGCTGAATAAGCCTGACCACGATGGTCCTGACACAAGTGGTGCTGACCAAGGGTTCGAGACAGGGCGCAATTCGTTTTTCAAGCAAGCCTGGTTACCGCCCGATCCGCCGCCCGGGCACGGCGTTCATCGGTACGTGTTCCAGGTATTCGCGCTCCGCTCCGGGAAGCCCTTCTCCCACGCCACGGGCCGGGGCGAAGTGATCAAGGCCATTCTGGAGCGGGCGGTTGCTGCGGGATGTTTGATCGGAACCTACGAGAGAGGGTCACGAGCCGAAATTGCGGCCGATGGCGATGTCGGCATGGCGGTCGATGGCAATTTCGCGACTGACGCCGAGACTGCGTAGCCGCATGAATGCGGCGGTGACAGCGCAAGATCCTATAGCTTGATCCCCGCCGTAAGCCCGAAGCTTCGGGGAGGCGTGGGGTTCCACAGAGAGAACAGCGGATACGCGAGCACCCCATCCTCGGTCACGACCTTGTCGGTCAGGTTCCGCCCCCAAACCGAGACGTAGTACTTATCGTCGGGGCCCGAGAATTTGATCCCCGCATTGAGCAATGCCTCAGCCACCCGGTAGGACACGGGATTGTTGTCATCGGCGGTCCACAGGGAACTCGTGTACGCCTCATCCACATGGACGTTGAGCGCACCGGCCGCCCCCACGCGCACGCCATAGTCGGCGCTCAACGCCAGCGTCCAGCGGGGCGCGTTCGAAGGCACCAAGTTCGTATTGTCGACCTCTCCCGGCTGCGTGCCGCACGCCGGCTGTCTTGCGTTGGTCGCGACGAAATCGGCGCAGAAACTCGAGTAGTAGGCATCGAGATAACCGGCGTTGGCCTTGATCGTGAGCGCATCGGTTGCCCGCACCGCGGCTTCCATTTCGACGCCTTTGGAGATCGAGTTGGCGGCGTTCAACGTCAAATTATTGCTGATGCCGTCCTCGAGAATCACCACGGCACGCTGCAGCCCGCGGACGTTCTCGTAAAAGACATCGGCGCTGATGCGGGCGCGATGGTCCCACAGCAAGCTCTTCACACCCGCCTCGCTTGCGTCCATGGTTTCATCGCCGTACGGGCCGGCGCCCGCCGCGGTCGAGGCGAGCGCCTGAAATCCGCCGGCCTTGAAGCCCCGCGACCACGTCGCATACACCATCGTGTCCGCGGTCCATTGATAGTCGAGAGACACCTTGGGCCCCAGATTGCGCCAGTCCGCGCGCAGCGGAGTGTAGCCGTACGGCGTCGTGAGAATCGCCGCGCCGTTCCGCAGGCCCGCGGGCACCGCGGCGCCAAACTCAAAATGCTTGGCTTCGTAGGTATCCCGCGCGCCCACCGTCAGGCGCAGATCCTCGGCGAGCGCGTATTCGCCTTCGGCAAACGCGGCCGCGCTGCTGCGCCGCTGAATACTGTCCTTCCAGGTGACCAAGGGAGGACCGCCGAGCACGATGTACTCGAGATTGCTTTCGTTCAAATCGTCGTGCAGGTAATAAAGGCCCGTGATGAGCTTGAATCGATCGTTCACCTCGGTGAGCAGGCGCACTTCCTGCGTGACGACGTCGATGGTGTAGGGCAATTCATCGAGGAGCAGGGGGACCGCGGTGCCGGTGGCATCGGTTTGCACGGTTCCCGCGACGTGCTGGTAGCCCGTGATGGCGGTCAACCCGCCCCACCGCGACGGGTAATCGATCTTGAGGGACGGGGAGTCGATCTTGATGAAGTTGCATTTGCAAATATTCGTAAACCCCATGGAGTACGGTCCCCCCGTGCCGTTCGGGCCCAGCATCACCCTGCCCCAGTTGGCGTACTGGCTCGGATTCAACATGCCGAACACGCTTGCCGGAGGATCGAGATCATATTTGTTGGGCGTGGGATCGCTCTGATCGTCGACGAAACTGTACTTGAACTGCAGCGTCAGGCCATCGGCGGCCTTGAAGAGCAGGGTCGGCCGGATCGTCACGTTGGCGTCGCCGCCGATCGGTTTGTTCTGCTCCAGCGCATTCGTGTAAAAGCCGTTCGAGTTGATCCACGCCAGATCGACGCGCCCCGACAGCGTGCCGCTCACGGGGAAGTCCACGGCGGTGTAGAGGTTCTTGCGCCCGTAGTCGCCCACGGTGACCGCCGCTTCGCTGTCGAACGCACCGCTGGGATTCTTGGTGGTGACGTTGATCGCGCCCGCGAAGGCGTTGCGCCCGAAGAGCGTTCCCTGGGGTCCGCGCAGCACCTCGATCGACTCGATGCCGACCAGACTTTCGAGGTTGATGGTATTCACCGTCTGGTACTGGCCATCCACGTAGATGGCGACCGCGGGGTCGGTATCGTAGTTCGCGCCGCCGCCGCCCACGCCGCGGATATCGAGGCTCGAGGAGTGTCCGAATTCGCCCACCGTGTGAAACACGAGATTCGGCGCGGCGCTGGTGATATCCACGAGGCTGCCGGCATAGGTTTTCTGCAGATCCGCATCGGTCACGACCGTGACCGACACCGGCACGGTTTCCAGGGGCTCTTCGCGCTTGCGCGCGGTGACGAGAATCTCCTCAGCGCTTGACCCCGTTGCGGCCGGCTCAGCCGGCAAGTCCGCCAACGCGTCCGCGGGTTTCGCACACACCAGAATCCACAATGAGAGCCGCCACGCACGCCAGGGGGCATGCATCAGGCGGCGGTGCCGCGCGAACTGACGAACTCCTGCAGCAGGCCTTCGATGGCATCCGGATCCGCCGGCTTGGTCATGTGGCAATCGAAGCCGGCGGCGCTCGCACGGTCCTTGTCCTCTTTCTGGCCCCAACCCGTGGCGGCGATCAGCAACACGTCGCTGCCCCACGATTCGGCTCGGACGCGGCGCGCCACCTCGTAGCCCGTGACATCCGGCATGCCGATGTCGAGAATCATGGCATGCGGAAGCTGTTGGCGGGCGAGGCGCAGCGCTTCTTCGCCCGAGTGTGCCACCGCGACTTCATGACCATTCATTTCCAGCAGCAGCGCCAGGCTGTCCGCGGCATCGCGGTTGTCGTCCGCCACCAAGATCTTGATCGCCGCGTCCTTGCCCTGCCGTCGACGTGGCGGCGCGGCGGCCGATTCCCCGGTGCCCGGAACCACGACTGACTGCGGCAGATAGATCACGAATTCGCTGCCTTTGCCGGGACCGGCGCTGAATCCCTCGACATGGCCGCCATGCAGGGCGACCAAGCCTTTCACGAGTGCAAGTCCAATGCCCAATCCGCCCTCCGAACGCGCAATCGCCGAGTCGACCTGCGAGAACATCTCGAACATCCCGGGCAACGCCCCCGACTCGAATCCGATCCCGGTGTCCTTCACGGCGAGCCTCACCCCTTTGGGCGACACGGCGACGGCGAGCTGGATGTGACCCTGCGCGTCGGTATATTTGGCCGCATTCGTCAATAGATTCGACAATGCCTGCGAGACGCGCAGCGGGTCCACCGCCAGCATCACACGCTGCGGCGGAAGCTCGATCTTCAGCTGATGTTGCTTCGAATCGATGAGCGGCTTCGCGGTCTCCACGGCCGCTTCGACCAGCGATTCGAGATCCACCGTGGCCACTTTGAGCTCGAGGCGGCCGCGCGTGATGCGCGATACCTCGAGAAGATCGTCCAGCAACAGCGCCATCCGCTGCACCTGCCGCGCGATCACCTGCCGCGCCCACTGGCGCGCTTCCTCCTCGACGCCGCTCGACTCGAGGAGTTTCACCGCGTGGCGGATGGGCGCGAGCGGATTGCGCAACTCGTGCGCGAGCGTGGCCAGAAACTCGTCTTTTTTCTGGTCCGCTTCGCGCAAGGCGAGCGAACGCGCCTGGACCTCGGCCAGCATTTTGTTGAAGGCATCGACGACGACGCCGATTTCATCGTCCGAGAACTTGGTTGCGCGCAGCGAATAATCGCTACCGCTCACGATTTCGCGCGCCACCGCGGCGATCGCGTCGAGCGGTTCGGTGATGCCCTTCTGCAGCCGTCGCGACAACAGCAGCGCGGCGATCATGCTCATCAGCATCACCAGGACAAAAATGCCGAGATACGCCTCGACCCTGCCCGCGACGTCGTATCGAGCTCTCAGGTAGATGGTTCCGAAGGTCTCCCCGTTGCGCTGTACCGGTTGCGCGACTTCGATGCGTCCGCCCGAAATTTGCACCCCCGGCGCCGGCGGCCTTGCGGGCGGCGGCGATTCTCCCGGCCGGACAAAGGAGGCGTAAACCGCGCCATTGGCCGAATACAGCGCGGCGACCATCACCCGTCGCCTCGCCGCCAACGCACTCAAATTGCGTTCGGCCACCACGTGATCATCGAAGGCGAGCGCGGGAGCGGTCGAGGAAGCGAGGATGGCGGCCTCGGTCGACAAATCCGCGGACCCCGTCGTGCGGTATACATACAGCTCGTGTGTCAGCAGCGCGATGCCCGTCAAGCACAGGGCAATCGCGGTGGTCAACAGCATCACTCGCAGCAATTTCCCGCGTACCGAACCGGGTGCGAGCACGGTATCGAACAACTTATTCATGCGGCCTCGCACGCGCCCGCGTTGACGGTGCCGCACATCGGCGGCTCGCGGCGATCGATGCGCTGGACCACCCAAATCGTGCAGCCGTCATCGCCCGGATCGAAGGTGTCGACCGGCGGGCAGGCATCGCGCGATTGCCGGCCCCCGCCGCGCACTCGCACGGCAACGCCGAGAAGATCCGAACTGATTTTCAATCCCGAGCGATCCGCCGCCGTCAGGGACACTTCAAATCGCACACGGCGGTCGATGGTGAGGAAATTGAGCGCGCTGCCCGCATTGAGCCCCCCTTCCTCGTCGGTCACCACCAGCACGGACGCCAACTCCCGGGCCGGCACCGCGGTGCGCAGGTACTCCGCCCGGCCCTCGCCCACATACAAGATTTGTGGTTTGCCCAGATCCTGTGCGCCCGTGATCTCCCGTACTTCCGCGTTGAGTTCATGGATCGGATGACCCGGCAACAGATGCCGCAACTCCCGGGCCACGCCCGGTGCGCCGAGAACCGCAATGACGAACGGCGTTCCGGCGGGCATTTGTTCCGGCCAATCCACATAGCCCGCGAATCGAACCAGATAGGCCGCCTTGACCACGTTCGGAGAGTAAGTGTCGGCGGCCCACGCCGGACTGCCGGCCCACAGCGCGGTCATCAGCGCCGCGGCCGTCATGAGGGACCGTCGAATCCAGCGTAGTGCGTCCATGGAGCGGCTCAAAACCTGCAACGTGCTTCGGCGAAGACACTTCGAGTAATTCTTTCGTCCCCTGGAAACTCAGTATGCCCCGCATGCAGCAGATTCGCACCGGCCAGCGACAGCTCGACCGTGCTGCTCGCCTGCCACCCAAGGCGAGCGTCCAAATCCTCATAGTGCGGCAATGACGGACTGGGCAATGCACCCACGTAGCGCACGGTCGCATCGAAGCTCACATGATGCGCGAAATTCATCGACGAGGTCAGCGTCGCGTGGGAACTCGGATCGTCGGCCGCCTGAGCCAAACCCAGAAGCTCGCTGGCGCCGGCTTTGAAGGCGAGGCGCTCGCGCACCCAGGAGAAGCCGGGCGACAGCCTCCACCAGTCGTTGACCTGCCAGTCGGCCCAGGCATCCACTCCGAAGGTGTCGCCGCGCATCGAATTCCCCCAGTAGAACGGCAATCCGTCAGGCGTCGCAGCCGTCTCGATGGTGCGCAGGTCGTCGTAGACATTATAGAAGGGCGCGACGGACAGCGAGATATCGGCCCGCGGCTGCGCGCGCACCCCGATTTCATAGGCCGTGACTCGTTCGGGCCGAAACGCCGTGTTGGCGGCCAGGTACGTGATCGTCGCGATTTTCTCCACCACTTCATCGTCAAACGGCGTGGGAGAACGGATGGCGCGTGACGCCGCCGCCCAGAGGGTGGTGCGATCGTCGACGCTAAACGAGAGTCGAGCATCCGGCAGCGGGCTCCATCCGGACCAAGGATCGTCTTCCAGCTTGATGCCGACCGTCAAATTGAGGGCCTTTGCCAGCGCGGCGGTATCCTGGATGAATACGTTGCCGAGCGTGAGCGCGTGGTGCGAGGGCTCGAAGAGCAGGGTCGGGGCGTTGGCGATGCCATAACTGTTGACCCGCTCGCCGGCACCCCAGATGATCCGGTTGTACCTGCCTGCCGCCAGGGTCTGCTGCAGTTCCACATCGTAGGTGTGGACGACGAATCCGAGGCCCTGCGGCCCGGGACCGAATTGCTCAGTCTGGTCGTAGTAAGCTTGGACCTGCAGATCGGATGCAGTCCCATGATGTTGGTACCGGGTGAGCACGTTGCCGCCGAGCACCAGCCCATCGGAGTTCCCCAGCTCATTTTCGGTGCCACGGTAGATATCGCCCTGCACCGTGACCGTGTCGCGCTCCGCTGACCATTCGCTGCGAAACCCACCCTGACCCTTCGACCAGCCGTCGTGAGCGGTGGTACCGTCCCCCAGTTCCATGGCGCCCCGATGGAATTCGAATCCGTACACGCGAAAGGTGGTATCGGCGTCGATGCGGTCTCCGTAGCGCGCGCCCAGCGTTTGTGCCTGGTTGCCGGCGCCGGCATCCACGAATGACCCCTGGGTCAGATAGGACGGCCGCGTAATGATGTTGATCACACCGTTCATGGCGTTGGCCCCCCACAGCGTGGCGCCGACCCCGCTGATGACTTCGATTCGCTCCACGTCCTCCAGCATGACGTCGAGTGTGTTCGCATAAATGCCCGAGAACAAAGGCGAGTACACGCTGCGCCCATCGATGAGAATCAACAATTTATTGGGAAAATTTTGCGCCGGCTGGTTGCCGCCCAGTCCGCGGGCCGCAATCGTGTATTGGCTGGCGGAAACCTGGGTCACGAGCAAGTTCGGCGCCAGGCGCAACACTTCCGGAATGCTGTTGAGACCCGAGCGGATGATGTCCTCGTGGCTGATCACGTAGATCGAGGCCGGCGCACCTTGCAAGACTTCGTTGGACTTCGACACGGAGGTCACCTCGACATTGGCAAGATCCGCGAGCGACATGCGCGCGATGTCCTCCGAAACCGCCTCATCGCCGTGCACCGGATTCGACCCGCTGAGGCAGGTCAGCAGCAGCACCCACGCGATGAGTCCAGAGCGGAGCGCTCGATTCGTGCCGCAAATCATGGGTATATGCATCAGGGGACCCAAGCGGCCTCAACTCGACTGCGAGACGGCCCTTGGGCGGCCTTCATGGAGCAGCGCCTGAATATCCTCGGGCTGTATCGGCTTGGTCAGGTGGTAATCGAATCCGGACTCGAGTGCCGTGCGCCGGTCGCGTTCCTGGCCCCACCCGGTCACCGCAATCAGCGTCGCGCGTTGCCCCGAGGAGCGCTGCCGGATGGCGAGCGCCACCTGCAGGCCCGACAGGCGCGGCATGCCGACATCGAGCAGCGCGGCGTCGGGCTCAATCCGCGAAAAAATCGACAGCGCCTGCTCCCCATCATAGGCCACATGGACCTCGTGGCCCTCGAGGCGCAGCAATTCGGCCAGACTGTCCGCCGCGTCCCGGTTGTCGTCCGCGATCAAAATACGCCGAACGGACGACGTGGCGGTACGCGCGAGCACCGGCGCCTGCGGCGTCGGATCACGTTCGACCTGAATCGATGCGCCCTGCCAGGGCAGTCGCACCGTGACCTCGGTGCCAAGCCCGGGACCGGCACTCGATGCCTCGATGTGTCCGCCATGCAATTCGATGAGCCCCCGGGAAAGCGCCAGGCCGATGCCGAGGCCGCCCTCGGATTTCTCCATGGCGGCCGGCGTCTGCGAGAACAATTCGAACACCTGGGCCGCCTGTTCCTGGGTGAAACCGATGCCGTTATCGGCGATCCGGATCACGACTTGATCGGTCTCGATTCCGGCGGTCACGCGGATCAGTCCGCCGGGTTCGGTGTATTTCGCGGAATTGGTGAGCAAATTGCCGAGCACCTGCGCGATACGCAGCGGATCGATGTCGAGCGACACGGGTTCCGGCGGCAATGCGACCTCCAGGCGATGGCGTTTCGCCTCGATGTGCGGGCGCGCCGTTTCGATCGCCGTATCCACGACCGTGGCGAGAAACTCCCGGGACTTGCGCAAGAGCAGCGTGCCGCGCCCGATGCGCGACACGTCGAGCAGATCATCGAGCAGCAGCGACATGTTCTGCACCTGCCGCTCGATGATGCCGTGGCTCCAGCGTCGTTGGGCCTCGCTCGAGGCGCCCGACCGGGCGATGCGCACGGCCTGGCGGATCGGGGCGAGGGGGTTGCGAAGCTCATGCGCGAGCGTCGCCAGGAACTCATCCTTGCGCCGGTCGGCGTCGCGCAGGTTCTGTTCCTGGATCTTGCGCTCATTGATGTTGGCAAACCACACGGCTGCCGACCCGTGCAGCGGCGCGGCGATCACGTTGTACCAGCCGCCGCGGCCCGTGATGTTGGTGTTCACCTCGAACTCGCACTGCTCGCCGCGCTCGACGACTCCCACGTACCGCTCGAAAAGGCCGGGTGCATCCCAGGCCGCCGGCAGCAGCTTGCCGATCGGAGTGCCGGTGAGTTCGTCGATGTCGCGTCCCAGTGCACGCGCCGCCGCGGGATTCAAGTAGGTCCATTCAAAATCAACGATCATGCCGGCGTCATTCCGCACCGGCCTCAAAATACTGAAGGGGACGATCGATGACTCGAGCGCGACGGAGAAGCGCTTCTCGTTCTCCGCGGCCGACATGCGCGCGCGTTCGCGCTCGACCACCGCGGCGGCGGTCGCCGCCCCCACCTCTCCGAGTCGAATTTCGCGCTCGGTCACCTCCCGCCGCTCGTCGAACATCACGGAGATCACTCCCATGATGTCGCCGCTGCCGCTCACCAGCGGCATGCTGTGCAGACCGTGCAATCCCTCCTGCACCGTCAGGGCGCGATGCAGAATGAGGAGCGCTTCGTAATCGGCGTCATCGACCGGTTGATGCGCCTCGGAGATCGGGCGGCGCGCTCTTCGGGTCAACCCGAGGGCAGCCGGCAAATCCTCGATCGTGTCGGCGGTGAAGCCGCACTGCGCAACGAGCTCGAGGGTTTTGTCCCCGGGGTCGCATAGCGACACCACTCCATGGCGCGTCCCGTACAGATTGACCAGGAGTTCGAGCAGACCCTGCAACGCGGACTTGAAGTCATCGCCAGCGGACACGAGCTTCTGACTGAAGGCGTGCAGCCGCTCGAGGTCCTGCAGTTGCTGCTGCAACTTGGTTTGCGCGGTCTGCAGCAGCGCATCGACGTGCTTGCGCGCGGTGATGTCGACCGTGGCACCGCGAGCTTGTTTCAATTCCCCCTCGGCGCTCGCATCGAGCCAGACGCGGTTCAGAACCCATCGCACGTCGCCGTTCGGAGTTTCGATGCGCTGCTCGCGCTCGTAGGCGAACTCCCCCTTGGCGATCCGCTCCTGCATCGCGCGCCGGCTCTCGGCGACATGGTTTTGATTCAGCCGTCCCAGCCACTCATCGAGGCTCAAGGTGCTTCGCTCGAAGGGCAAACCCAGAATCTGGCACAAGCTCGGCGACACGTAGGCCGTGCGGGCGATGAAATCCAATTCGAAAACCCCCATGCCGGTGTTTTCCTGGGCGAGGCTCAGCCGTTTCTCGGCGAGCGCCGCGCGCATGGTCGTGATCCGCAGGTGACCGCCGTAGATGACGAGGAGCGTGCCGAGCGCGGCATACACCCACAGTGCGGCGATGTCGTGCGGACGCACGACAGTCAAAGTTCCCACCGGCGGCGAGAGCAGCGCGGCGTTCAGGGCGCCCACGACGAGGACCACGACCGCCGGTCCGCGCCCGACCGTCGCGGCCGACAACAGCAGCGCCGGCAGGAAAAACACGAACGGGATGTGGCTGCCCACCCAGGGGTAAATGGCCCACTGCAGCAGTGCCGCCGCCGCCGCGACGGCGGCGCCGACGGCGTAATTGACGACCGGCGATTTCGGCGGCAGTTTCGGTAGAACGCTCATGTGCCCTTGAATTTGCCGCGTCCGACCCTTGTTGAACAGGGGTGTTGAACTGTTTTGTTTCTTATACCCAAAATTTCTTATACCAAAACTTCTTTAACATGCCAATTGAGGAATAAGCTGCGCACCGCGGCGGCGCGCGTGTTAACGTAAGCCTGTCGGCGGATTCTGGCACCATCGTAGGAATCCGCCGATCCTGCGGACTCCCACGCGATGTCAAGATTGCACTTTGTCGGTCAACTGACGCACGAGAAGGCAATATGGGCGAACCGACGTTTACCGAACCTCTCCCCCCAAGGCCGCCGAATTTCGATCCGTTGCGATTCGCACAGCCCGTCGTCGTCGACCCCTCGGATACGGAGCGGCGCCGCATGATCGCCGAAGCGGCCTACTTCCGCGCCAAAAGCCGTGATTTCCAATCCGGCCATGAACTGGAGGATTGGCTCGAAGCCGAAGCCGACGTCGACCGGCAACTTGAACTACGCAATCCTCATCGTCGATGATCATCCGCTGTTCCGCGCGGCGCTGAAGGACGCCGTCGCCGGTGCTTGCGCGAATTGCGAGTTCCTGGAGGCCGACAGCGTTGCCGGCCTGTTGGATACCCTGGAGCGGCATCCGCACGCGGACCTGCTGCTGCTCGATCTGAACCTTCCCGGCGCCTTCGGCTTTTGCGCGCTCGCGCATTTACGCGGCTCCCATCCGGAGTTGCCGGTCATCGTCGTGTCCGCCATGGATGATGCGAGGACCGTGCAACAGGCGCTGGCATTTGGGGCGCAGGGCTTCGTATCGAAATCCGCCAATGCCGCCACCATCGCTCATAACGTTGCGTCGGTCCTGCGCGGCGAACTCGTGCCGCCCGCGGGCTCGAGCCAGCCGGTCGCGCCCGTCACGGACGGCGCTGCGCTTGATTTCGCTCAGCGCATGGCGGAGCTCACCGCACAACAGTTTCGCGTGTTCGGCATGCTGTGCGGAGGACAGCGCAACAAGGAAATCGCCTACGAGCTCGACATCACGGAGGCGACCGTCAAGGCGCACATGACCGCCATCCTGCGCAAGCTCGGCGCCGCCAACCGCACCCAGGCGGCGCTGCTGGCCGGACGTCTGTTGACGGGTTCGAACGAGATCAGGCCCGCGCCCGAAGAGTTCGATTGACACGCCACGCGAGTGCTAGGCTGCCGAGCCGCGCGTCAAGCGCAACTTGAAAGCGGACAAGAGCGCCCGCAGCGCCGCCGGCCGCAGCGGCTTGTGCAGCAGAGGAATACCGGCACGGCGCGCCGCGCGCGTGATCTCCGCGCCATGATCCGCGGTGATCAGCGCCGCGGCGCACGGGGCGCCGCGCACTTCGGCGGCTCGCCGGATCAATTCGAGTCCATTGCTGCCGTCGCCCAGATGATAATCGGCCAGCACGGCATCGATGTCCTCCGCGCCCATCAGCCGCAGCGCCTCGACCGATCTGTGCGCCTTGAAGACCTTGACGCCCCACTGCTCGAGGAGCGCCTGCATCGCATCGAGAATGGACAGGTCATTGTCCACGACCAGCACTTTGAATTCGCGCAAGACCGCAGGATCGGGCGCAGCGACCGGCGGGCGAAGGCGCTCGGGGCGCCGCGCCTCCATCACGCGCGGCACGCGCACGCCGAACACTGATCCGTGCCCCGGCTGGCTCTGCAGGGTCAACTCGTGATTGAGCAGCCGGGCAAGCCGATCGCAAATGGACAGTCCGAGCCCGAGTCCCTTTTCGCCCCACGGTGAACCCTGCTCCAGGCGGCTGAACTCGATGTACAGATGCTCGCGCTGATGCGGCGCTATGCCGGGTCCCGTGTCGTAGACGCAAATTTCGAGCTCCGCGCCCCGTCGCCGGCAACCGATGAGGACGCCGCCCCGCTCGCAATAGCGCAGCGCGTTCGACAAATAATTCTGCAAGATCCGGCGCAGCAGCGCGCGGTCGCTGCGCACCGATTCCCGGCAACCGGCGACCTTCAGGCGCAAGCGCCGCGACAGTGCCAGGGGCGCATATTGGCGGCGCAAATCATCCAACAACTCTGCGATCGAGAAGGTGCTGATGTCCGGGCGCATGCCGCCGATATCGAGTTGCGCCACATCGAGCAAATCCTTGAGCAGTTCCTCGGCGGCCCGCATCGACCCGTCGATGCGGGTGGCGAGTTCCAAGAGTTCCGGTTGCGCCGCCACCCGCGATTCGAGGGCCGAGGCAAACAGCCGCGCGGCATTCAAGGGCTGCAACAAATCGTGGCTCGCGGCGGCGACGAAACGCGTTTTGCCGATATTCGCGGCCTCGGCCTGCAGTTTGGCGGTGCGCTGCGCATCGAGAGCATCCGACAGTTCCCGGGTGCGCTGTTCCACCCGCGCCTCGAGTTCCTGCTTCGCTTCGCGCAGCGCCAGCTCCGTGCGCTTGTATTCGGTGATATCCGTGTAGGTGGACACGAATCCCCCGCCGTCCATCGGCTGGCCGTTGATGCTGAACACCTGGCCGTTCCTGCGTTGGCGCTGGTAGGTGTAGGCGGTCCCGGCGCGCATGTGCGCGAGTCGCTTCGCCACCTGCTGCTCCGGATCACCGGCCCCGAATTCGCCGCGCTGCGCATTCCAGCGGATCAGATCGGCCACGGGACGGCCGACGTACACCAGGTCGTCCGGGTAATTGAACATCTCGAGATAGCGGTGATTCCAGGCGACCAGTTTCATGTCGGCGTCCACGACACTGATGCCTTGCGTGACGTTCTCCATCGTCGCGGCGAGCAATTGACGGCTGAAGCGCAGCTCCTGTGAGGTTTCGTCCAGCAGCTCCGCGACCTCATCGACATCGAGTCCCTTACGCTTGAGCGCATGAGTGAGCATGATGCGCGCCGAGGACGGGCCGATGGAGCCGGTGAGCACGCGTTCGACATGATGCAGCATGCCCCGATCCGCGGCGTCGGAGGGTTTGGAGGGCGGGCTCGACGACTGCGCAGCATATTCGTCGAGCGACCGGCGCGCCGCCGCCGGGCCGATGATGCGTGCGGCCACCGCCTCGAGATCGCTCACTTTGGCGGTGATCATGGCGAGGCCCATCGTGGGCCGCTTCGGCGCGGCAAACACGCGTGCCGCCCGCCGTTCCTGCAATGTGACGCCGCGAAGCCAGGAGACCACCACGAGGATCACGACATTGAGCGTCAGGGAGGCGAGCGCACCGGGACCGGCAACGCCCAGGCTCGAATGATCCATCACGGTCCGCGGCCAGAGCCACGCCAATGTCTCGGGTGGCGCAAAGGTGTGCGCCGGCAGGACGCTGCCGCCGACCAGGTTCGGCAGAAATAGCAGGTAACCCCAGGCAATGAACCCGGCGAACATCCCCCAGAAGACTCCGGCGCGGCTCGCGCCTCCCCAGTACAGCGCGGCGAGGATGCCCGGCGCGAACTGCGCCGCGGCGGCAAAGGCGAGCATCCCGATGGACGCGAGACTCGCGGACCCGGTGGTGGAGCGGTAGTAAGCAAAGGCCAGCAGCGCGAGCGCGACGATGACGACGCGGCGCAGCCACAAGATGCGGCGCCCGAGGCTGGCGCCCGCCTCGAGGCGCCGCCGCCACAGCACCGGCACCGCAATGTCGTTCGAGATCATGGTCGCGAGCGCGATGCTCGATACCACGACCATGGCCGTGGCGGCCGACAGCCCGCCCAGAAAGACCAGCACGGCAAGCCACGGGGCTCCGTAATCGAGCGGCAGCCTCAATATCAGCGTGTCCGAGCCGCCCGGCGCCGCGTGCGCCCCGCTCACCGCCAGCGCCACGATGGGCACCACGAACACGGAAAACATCCCGAGATAAATCGGCAAGATCCAGCGCGCCCGCTGTACATCGCCGCTGTCGGCGCACTCGATCACGCTCACCTGAAACTGGCGCGGCAGACAGAAGATGGCGGCGGCGGCAAGCAGCGTCGCGACGAACGCGTTGCCGTTGAACATGGTGGAGGCGTCCTTGAGTCCCGCCGGCAGCTCGAGCGGACGTCCCTTGAGCTCGAGCCACGCGTACACGCCGACCGCGACGAAGGCCGTCAACTTCAGCAGCGATTCGAAGGCGATCGCGAGCATCAGACCCTCGTGATGCTCCGTGGCGTCGACCCGCCGTGCGCCGAACAACACCGCGAACAATGCCATGAGCAGCGCCACGGCCAGAGCGGTGTCGCGATACCAGGGCGCGGGTCCCGCGCCGGCCGTCGTCAATGCGGCGATGCTGGCCGCGACGGCTTTGTACTGCAGCGCCAGATAGGGAATGGCCGCGGTCACGGCGATCACGGTCACCAGTACCGCGAGCGATCGGCTCTTGCCGAATCGAGACGCGATGAAATCGGCGATCGAGCCGACCTTGTGGGCGCGGCCAACCTCGACCAGCCGCTCGAGAAACGGCAATGCCAGCAAATAGACCAGCGTCGGCCCGACGTAGATCGGCAGGTAACCCCAGCCCTCGCGCACGGCCGTTCCCACCGCACCGTAAAACGTCCATGACGTGCAGTACACGCCGAGCGCCAGCCCATATATATAGGGTCGCAGGCGCTGCCGATTCGGATAAATGGCGCGGCGTTCGCCGTAAAATGCGATCGCGAACAAAAACCCTAAGTACGCAACCGCGAGTGCGGAGAGCAGCCAGCCGGACAACATCGGTCCCCGTTATTGGAAAATCAGCTAGTTGGGAATTTCGGGACAGCCCCATTCTAGTACGAGGGATTTTCCCAAGCTACCGGGTCCACATCGCCGCTTGGCCCCTGTGCGGGATGCGCGGCCGCGACGCTGATCCCGGGGGGATGCGCGCGGCCGCGACGCTGTTATGGGCTCGGCGGCGTTCCCGGCGTTCCGGGTGTTCCTGGCGATCCCGGAGTTCCGGGGGTACCCGGCGAGCCCGGCGTGCCTGGATTTCCCGGCGTGCCCGGGTTTCCCGGAGTGCCTGGGTTTCTTGGCGTGCCTGGGTTTCCTGGCTTACCGGGCTTACCGGGCTTTCCTGGCTTACCTGGGGTGCCAGGTGTGCCCGGTGAACCGGGTGTTCCCGGAGTGCCCGGTAGTCCCGGCGAGCCCGGGGTTGCGGGTGTGCCGGGCGAACCCGGTGCTGCCGGCGATCCGGGAGCGGCGGGCGGTGCACCCGGCGATGCCGGCGCTTGCGCCACTGCAAAATCCGCGGCCACCAACGCGAGCGCCGCTGCGGCAAAAACTAATCTAACGCGCATAGCCCGGCGCTCCTTTTGGGGTGGTCAACTCGCTGCGCTGATGACGGGACACGAACCACTCCACCACTGCGACCGCCAAGGGCGCTACCAAGGTCCATACGGCGAGAG
>Ga0181537_10002469_pt1 | contig 16205 bp, 11 predicted proteins | sample PEATcosm2014_Bin_39_FD_119765 | JGI IMG/M metagenome (GOLD analysis project Ga0181537, IMG submission 119765) | Peatland microbial communities from MTU Mesocosm Facility, Houghton, MI, USA - PEATcosm2014_Bin23_10_metaG | ecosystem: Environmental > Terrestrial > Soil > Wetlands > Peat | place... | reverse complement strand
CTCAAGATTCTTCAGCCAGCAGGCGCTCAATCTGCGGCGCCAGGGCTTTGGGGAGTGTGGCTGGCGCGTAGCGGGCAGCCACAACACCATTTCGGCTCACAAGGAATTTGGTGAAATTCCACTTGATCCGTTTGGTGCCGAAGATTCCACGCCGCTTATCTTTGAGGAATTGAAACAAAGGGTGAGCCAATGGGCCATTTACGTCGAGTCTGGCAAAGAGGGGGAATGTGACGGCATATTGGTGCTCACAGAATGCCGCGATCTCTTCAGACGTGCCTGGTTCCTGCGCGCCAAACTGATTGCAGGGGAAGCCCAGCACCACGAAGCCCTGCCCCTTGAATGAGTGATAAAGCTTCTCCAGATCTCGATATTGCGGAGTAAATCCGCATGCGCTGGCGGTGTTGACGATAAGCACTACCTGGCCTCGAAAGTCTCCCAGGCTAACCGACCGGCCGTCGAGGAGCGGTGCGGAGAACGTGTAAAAGTCCGGGCCAGTGTCGTTCTTTGCCACAAAACCTCCGCTCCCAGAGGATGTCATGTCTGTACCTTGTGCGTCTAAAAGAGATGCAGCGCAACCACAGGGTGAAGCAGGATGTACAGGGGGACTGTCACACGTCCCGGGCCGTTCTGCTCCGGTAGACTGAGAGGGGCCCCGATGCGGGCCCATCCCACGTCGGCAACCACAGGCGGAGGAAAGAAGTTCAGGGAAGAAGTTTGGTTCTAACCCGGCGTGTGGCCAATGGTTTGGGTGGGGTGGCCGCGGTCAAATATAATCAACCTTTCCTTGAATTCGTATCAGATTTTACGTAATGAGGGTGTGCATATTCTTCCCGTGAAGCTTTATCAAGGACCGCACCAGTACTTGTGCTCGCCGCAGACAATCAGCCCGGTGAAGATCAAGCACGCTTCCATCTTCCGCATGATGCGGATCTCTGACCGTTTGGCCCGGTTTTCGATTTATCTTGTGCTGGCGTTTTCAGCCGTCGCCGGCCTTGCCCAGACCAATCAAACCGTCGATCAAATCCGGGTCATCGGAAATCGCCGCATCCCGAAAGAGACCATTCTCGCCCGACTCTTCACACATCCTGGCGACACCTACGATCCGATCTCGATTGAGCGCGACTTTAACTCGCTCTGGAATACGGGATATTTCGAAGATCTACGCATCGAGCGCGAAGACACGGAGAAGGGCGTCATCCTGAATGTCTTTGTCCGTGAGCGGCCCACAATTCGCGAGATTAATTACAAGGGAAATAACTCTGTCAGCACGTCGGACATTCTCGATCGGTTCAAAAAGGAAAAGGTTGGCCTGTCAGTCGAGGGCCAGTTTGACCCGACCAAGATCAAGCGAGCGGAGAGCGTACTTCGGGATCTGCTGGCAGAACACGGCCACCAATTTGCCACGATCAGCACGACGGTTAAGACCATTCCTCCTGCGTCGGTGCAAGTGAACTTCAATATTAAAGAGGGGCCTGTCGTAAAGGTAGGCGAAATCAAGTTCACCGGCAATCAGCACATCAACAGCCTTGAACTGCGCCGGGCCATGAAAAACCTGAAGCCGATCGGCATCCCCTACTCGGTTATCTTTGAGAATCTGTTTGCGAAGACCTACGACGCCTCAAAGCTCGAGGAAGACACCGAGCGGGTGCGCCAGGCCTATCGCGACAAAGGCTATTACGCGGCCGCCGTAGAGGATCCCAAGACGCAAATTCGCGATGAGGGCGGTCTTAACTGGTTCACGTTCCGCCCCAACACGGGAAAGCGGATCGATATCCTGCTGCCAATCGAAGAGGGTGGGCGTTACCGCTTGGGAACGATCACTTTTACGGGGAACAAGGCCGTCTCGAACCAGAAGGCTCTGCGCGCGACCTTCGCACTCAAGGATGGAGACTGGTTCAATGCCACCCTCATCAGCAAGGGCCTGGAGAATCTGAAGAAGGCCTACGGACAGCTTGGGTATATCAACTTCGGAGCCATCCCCAAGGTGACACCCGACGAGCAGAAGAAGACGGTGTCGCTGGAGATTGACATCGACGAAGGCAAGCCATTCTACGTTTCGCGCATCGAGTTCGAGGGCAACACCATTACTCGCGACAAGGTCATCCGCCGCGAATTGCTGCTCGAAGAAGGCCAAGTCTACAACTCTCAACTTTGGGAATTCAGCCTACTGCGCCTCAACCAGCTTGAATACTTCGAACCGCTCAAGGTCGAAGAGGATTCCGAAGCTCACCAGAACCCCGAAGCGGGAACTGTCGATCTGCTGTTGAAGGTTAAGGAGAAGGGCAAGAACTCCATCGGGCTCAATGGCGGAGTGAGCGGTCTGTCCGGGGCATTCCTTGGAGTCAACTACCAGACAAATAACTTTCTTGGGCTGGGCGAGACACTCAGCGTGCAGGGCAACCTGGGCAATGTGAGCCGACAATTCCTCTTCGGTTTTTCTCAGCCATACATTCGAAACAGGCCGATTAACGTCGGCTTTCAGATCTTCAACAACAAGCAGGATTTCAACGCCGCAAAGAATTACCAGGGTACCTCAACGAGCGTAAACCTGAGTGCCGCGCAACAATCGCTGACGCAAAACTATAACCAAGCGTCGAACGGGACGAATTTCTCAATTAGCTATCCGCTCAAGCGACACGCCTTCCAACGGCTTGGCTTTACCTATTCATGGACCAAGTCGACCATTTCTGCTTTCAGCACTGCGTCACAGACTTTCTTCCAGACAATTTCTTTCCGTTCGGGAATTCAGGGAACGAATGCTCTCGCGGGCATCATCAGCAGCAGTGCATCGTTCAGCTATATCTACAACACAGTTAATAACCCGCTGCGGCCCCGCTCCGGCAAGGAGTACTCGGCGGTGCTTCAAGTCGCCGGCCTTTACGGCAATGTCCGCTATATCTCACCCTTATTGGCATACAAGAGTTTTCGCTCGATGCACTACCTCACGCCATCGGCAAACGGGCGAAATGTACTGGGACTTCGGGCGCAGCTGAGTTATGTACAGGGATTTGGCGGCGATGTGGCTCCCCCACAAAACCGGTTCTACACTGGCGGCGAAGCCGACTTACGCGGATTCGATATTCGCGGTGCTACCCCCTACGGGTATGTGCCGAATCGCGTCACAGTGCAACTGACCAATCCCGACGGAACATGCGTTCCGCGCGATCCGAATAACCCGCAGCTCGGCCAGTGCATCCAAATTCCGATCCCGGTTTATGGCATAGCGTCAATTGGTGGCGATACCAGTTTGACCACCAACGCGGAATATCGTATCCCCATCGCCGGGCCGGTTACGTTTTCGTTCTTTGATGATTTTGGTCTCGATGTGGCTACCAATCGCGGACAATTGAAACAGAGCCCGGAAGGGTTTGCATCGCTCACGGCACCGCTTTACGGATGCCCCGTGTATAACAATGGCTCTTGCCAGGGCGGAATCCCGGGCTCGGATGTTGGATTTCAAAAGAACATTCGGCCGGTCGAAGGCACCAATTTCCTTCCGCGCATGTCGCTGGGAGGCGAACTCGGTGTGATCATGCCCGTCATTAACGCGCCGTTCAGACTCTATTTTGCGTATAATCCGCTTCGTCTCTATGAGCGTCCCTATTGCAATGACGTCAAGCTGGGTGGCAGAGTGCAGAGTTGCTCGGCGGAACTCATTACGCGCGACATGTTTCCACCGGGAGGCGCGGGAGACTTCACATATCAGGAGTCAATCGAAGCTTACGGTGCACAGAATCTTTTTCGCGAACCGCGCAAGACATTCCGACTGACCGTTTCGACGACCTTCTAAACCATCTCGCTACCGGGGCGGCATTTCGCCCTGGCGCACATTGCTTGAATCGAAGGAGTATTTGCTAGCATGAACCGTTTCATTGCACTGACTGCTTTGCTGCTGTCATCTCTGGCCGCGAGCGCCGCGGCGCAAACATCTGCCGATCCCGGCCCCGCCGATAGCGCCGACGTACCCGCGGTTGCCTCTCAAGGTCCAGCTAAGATCGCGGTCATCGCCTTTCAGGCGGCTGTGACCCAAACGAACGAATTCCAGCGCAACTTTGGCGATCTGCAGAAGAAGTTTGAGCCGAAGCGCCAGGAGTTGAAGACACTGAGCGATCAGATCGACACGCTCAAAAAGCAACTTCAAACCCAGGCGGACACGCTCAATGACGCGGAACGCGAAAGCCGGGCCAGAACGATCGATGAGAAAGAAAAGCAGCTGCAACGGACCCAGGAAGACGATCAGAACGATTTCCAGCAGGAAATGCAGGACACGTTCAACGGCGTCGCATCAAAAGTCGGCGACGTGGTGATAGCCTACGCGCAACAGCGGGGTTTCACGCTGGTCCTCGACGGAGGAAACCAGGAGGCGCAAACTGTGCTCTACGCGAGCCCCGCAACAGACATCACAAAGGCGATCATCGATGCCTATAACGTGAAGTCAGGAGTGCCGGCTCCGCCGGCGCAGCCAGCCGCGGCAGCGCCAAAGCCAGCGCCACGGACTCCAGCACAACATCCGGCGGCGGCGCCGACACAGCACTGAGTTGGGCGGCACCGCCGCCCCCAACTAGCCCAGGGACAATTGAACAACGCGGTGTCCCGACATACCGGCCCCGGTTTGCCGTATAATCTCACCTAGTTCCTGCTGACGTCTCCATCCGCGTCTTTTTCTGTTGCTGCTCAAGCCTGAGCAGCGCTCCCTAAGGAAGAGCGAGAGGTTTCTCAGGAGGCACAGCTTTGTGTGTGCGCGCCGCAGCGCGACAACGCATCAAGGAATTCCTGAAGGAGTTTTCCACTCGAATGAAGCGCTCGTTAGCAATCGCAATCACTTTGGCGTTGGGGCTTGCCCTTCACGCTACCGCACAAGTTCCAACAGCCCCTGCACCGGCATCGGCCCCGGCAATCGCCGCCGCACCTGCCGGTCCGGCGAAGATCGCCGTTATCGCTTTCCAGGTGGCCGTGGCCCAAACCAACGAGGGCCAGCGCAACTTCGCCGACCTTCAGAAGAAATACGACCCGAAGCGTCAACAGCTAAAGGTTCTCAACGACGAGATCGAAACCCTCACCAAGCAATTGCAGACGCAAAGCGACAAACTGAGCGAAACCGAGCGCGCCGCTCGCGCCAAAACGATCGAAGATAAAAAGAAGGTGTTGCAGCGCGATGCAGAAGACGCTCAGAACGATATGCAGGGTGAGATGCAGGAGATGTATAACGCCCTGGCGTCCAAGGTATACGACGTGCTCAGCGACTATGCCGTAAAGCATGGATATACGCTCGTGCTCGATGTGGCGCAGCAGCAGACACCGGTGCTCTACGCGAATGAGCAAACCAACATAACCAAGGTCATCATTGACGCTTACAACGTGAAATCTGGCGTCCCGGCGGCACCGGCGCAGGCACCTTCTGCTCCAGCACCGGCTTCCAAGACACCGGGTACTGGCGCTCACTAACCGGATGGGAATGGCTGTGAGGGCCCCGCTTTGCGGGGCCCTCGCATTTGCTGCAAATAGAGTGTCCGAAACTTGCACTGGGCATAGCAAATTCATGTCCTATGCCTGTGGAAAAAACTGTGGATTGTTCAGCTGATTTTCTTTGAAATATCCGAGTTTTTCCTCTTGCCAATTGCCATAGAACTCTGCTACTCCACTTAAGTCTTTATTTATCTGAGAGTAACGACGGTCCGATCTGGTCTAACAACGATCTGCGCGGCGATCAGGCCAACGTGGGACGGCAGCGAGCTTTCCACAATTCGCCATTAAAGGAACATGACTCGATGGATTGCAAAATCCCTCGCAAATCACTATTTTTGCTGATCTTCTCCCACCCGCAGAACCGCCAAAAATGCCTCTTGCGGAATGTCAACTTTACCGATCCTTTTCATGCGCTTCTTCCCTTCCTTCTGTTTTTCAAGGAGCTTGCGCTTGCGCGAAATGTCGCCGCCATAACACTTGGCCAGCACGTTCTTGCGTAACGCACTCACTGTCTCGCGGGCCACAATTTTGGCTCCGATCGCGGCCTGGATCGCCACTTCGAACTGCTGGCGCGGAATCAGCTCTCGCATCTTCGAAACCAAGGCCTTGCCACGTTCATAGGCAAAGTCGCGGTGCACGATGATTGACAGCGCATCGACCGGTTCGCCGGATACGAGAATGTCGAGCTTGACCATAGGTGACTCCCATTCGCCTGCCAGCTGATAGTCCAGCGACGCATAACCTCGCGAGATGGATTTAAGGCGGTCATAGAAGTCGAGCACGATCTCATTGAGGGGAAGCTCGTAGGTGAGCATAACGCGTGTTGGCGTCACATATTCAAAGTTAACTTGCTTGCCGCGCTTCTCCTCGACCAGCTTGAAGATTCCGCCTACATATTCTTCATTGGTGAGAATCTTTGCAGTGATGACCGGTTCGCGAATGCTGTCGACGTTGGTGGGCTCTGGCCAGCGTGAGGGATTGTCCACTTCAAGAACCGAACCATCGGTCAACGTGATGTGATAGCGAACGCCCGGCGCGGTTGTAATCAGATCTAACTCATATTCGCGTTCGAGCCGTTCCTGAATGATCTCCATATGCAGAAGGCCGAGAAACCCGCAGCGAAAGCCGAATCCCAAGGCGACCGAACTCTCTGGCTCAAAGAAAAATGATGAATCGTTGAGCCGTAGCTTCTCGAGCGCGTCGCGCAAAAGTGTATGCTCGTGTGAATCGACGGTGTAAAGCCCCGAGAAGACCATCGGCTTGATGTCTTCAAAACCCGGAAGCTGTGCTGCCGCAGGTCTAGCGTCTTCGGTCACCGTATCGCCGATTTTGGTGTCGGCAACGTTTTTGATCGTGGCCGCGAAGAACCCGACCTCGCCCGCGATGAGCTCGCCGATCTCGACAGGCTTTGGCATGAGGACGCCCATCGATTCGACTTCGAAAGCCTTACCGTTCGACATCAGACGAATCCGCTGCCCCTTGCGCATAGTTCCCTGCATAACGCGAACCAAAACGATCACACCACGATATGCGTCGAACCATGAGTCGAAAATCAGCGCCTGGAGCGGCGCATTGGGATCTCCCGATGGCGGAGGTAGACGGTGCACGATTGCTTCAAGGACATGGTCCACGCCCTGCCCGGTTTTTGCGCTTACAGGAATTGCGTCGGTAGCGTCCAATCCGACAGCCTGTTCTATGGCCTCCTGCGTCCGCAGAATATCGGCGGAAGGCAGATCGATCTTGTTGATAACCGGGATGACCTCGAGGCCGTGATTGATCGCCAAATAGGCATTGGCGAGGGTTTGCGCTTCCACGCCCTGGCTCGCATCCACTACCAGCAAAGCACCTTCGCAGGAAGCCAACGAGCGCGAAACCTCATAACTGAAATCGACATGTCCTGGTGTGTCGATCAAATTAAGTTGATAAGTATTGCCATCGTGCGCCTTGTACATCATGCGGACGGCATGCGCTTTGATGGTGATGCCTCGCTCGCGTTCCAAATCCATAGCGTCGAGTATCTGGGCCTGCATTTCGCGGCCGGTGACCGAACCGGTGAATTCCAGAAGTCGGTCGCTCAGCGTCGACTTCCCGTGGTCGATGTGGGCAATGATTGCGAAATTGCGGAGGAATTTTGCGTCCATTCAGGTTGGCGAAAGAGTTACAAAAGTGCGGTCCGCGCACGATGCCTTCATGGCATAGCTTATCATCGCGTAAGGGCCTCTTTTCGCATCGCGATCGCTCGTGCATAGATGTTGTGCGGCCTTGATTCCAATAGCCCATGAGCAAAGCTCCGCATCGTCTCATACCGTGCGCCATACTCGCCCTGTTGTTGACGGGATGCACACCCACCGAGCAAGCCGCCTCGCCTCAGAAAGCCGCTCCGCAAATCACTGCTCCCACTCTCCCGACTCCGTCTGCGCAGACTGCGCAGCCCGCAGCCCCGATCAAGACTCCGCAGCAGCAGAGAGTCGAGATCCTAATTGAGCAAGTCGAGAAGGCTTTTGCCAACGGGCAGTCTGACTATCACAAGGGCAATCTTCCAGCGGCGAAGGCGGAATTTGATCGCGCCGTCGATCTGATGCTCACCAGCGGCGTCGACATTAAGGCAGACCCTGCACTTCAGGACGAGTTCGATCACATCGTGGATTCTGTAAACGGACTCGAAATGGACGCGCTCAAGCAAGGCAATGGCTTCGAACCCAAGGTCGAACCGAGTCCTGCGGACGTGGCAGAGGATATTACTTTTTCAGTTGACCCCAACATCGTGGCCAAGGCGCAGAGCGACCTAGCTACCACTAAATCGGACCTGCCTCTTGTCGTGAACGACTATGTTGCCGTTTTTATCAATTTTTTTGCCAATACTCAAAAGGGTCACAATACTCTGCTCCACTCCTTCGAACGTTCCGGCCGATACAAGGAGATGATCCGCAGGGTCATGGCGGAGGAAGGTGTGCCCCAAGACCTCATTTACCTTGCTGTTGCCGAGTCCGGCTTCCAGCCGCGCGCCATCAATCGCCGTTCACGCGCCGGTGGGATGTGGCAGTTCATGCCCTCGGGCAACTATGGCCTGGTTCGCAACGCCTATATGGATGAGCGCTATGATCCCGAAAAATCGACACGCGCGTATGCCCGCTATATGAAGTTCCTCTATGACCAGCTGGGGGACTGGTACCTGGCCATGGCGGCCTATGATTGGGGCGCCGGCAATGTGCAACGGGCGGTGGAGAAAACCGGTTACGCGGACTTCTGGGAGCTTTACAAGCGCAATAACCTCCCGGCCGAGACCAAAAATTACGTTCCCGAGATCCTCGCCGCCATTATCATTGCCAACCACCCGACACAGTACGGATTCGATGACATCACGCTCGACCCGCCGGTCATCACCGATACAGTTACGATCAACTATCCAGTCGATCTGCGTCTCGTCTCGGATTTGGTCGACACTCCAGTGGATGAGCTGGAGGCGTTAAACCCTAGCTTGCTGCGTTATACGACTCCGGCTGATTCGGCCTTTGACCTTCACCTTCCCGCAGGCACGGCTCTCGTCTACCAGCGGCGAATTGAGACGATTCCTGAAGGCAAACGCAATGCGTGGCGCTACCACACGGTGCAGCCGGATGACACGCTGGCCTCGGTGGCCGGCGCTTACCATGTTTCGAAGTCTGAACTGGCCGAGGTGAACCAACTGCGCGAATCCGACAGCCTAGAGGGCGTCGAGGCACTGGTCGTGCCACTGGCGCCGGAGGCGGCGCCGTCCACTCGGAGTCTGCTTTATACCGCGAGGCGCGGGGATAGCCTTGTCTCGATTGCTGATCGGTTTGGCGTCTCTCTTAGCCAGCTGCGGCGCTGGAACAACCTGACGGGCACCAAGGTCGTCCCTGGCCGTCGGCTTCATGTAGCGGAACCGGTGCTCGCAGTTCACGCTCGCACTACGACCCGGCGAGGTGGGGCCAAGGCATCGGATGGCGTTCGCGCCGCCAAACCTTTAACGACGTCCAAGCCAGGAGCCAAGGTGCGTTCCCGGAAAGCTCCGGCTTCCGGCTCCAAAACCACCGCAAGGCCGGAGAATAAATCTCATAGCGGCAAGAGACCCACCAACCATACCCGCGCCTCCAACTGAAATGCGAGGGCCCAAGAAAAATTCCTGTGTGTTGTCGTTTCAACGACGCATTTGATAGCTTTTCCATCGCAGCTGTTGCTACAATAGCTCGGCACGCAGAGCAATGAATGTTGCACTGCGAAGAAGGAAGACCCTGAAACGGGCAGCGGCTAACCGCTGGAGGGAATCGGATGGAAGAAGTGTTCAGGATGTACGCGATGAGTGACGGCAACCCTGATCCGGAGCCACTTGAGCTCGACTCCGATCACGAGGAATTTGAGGAAGACGACGAAGTCGAAACTTCCAGCGTGCTCACCTCTTCAGATGACGATGAGGTTGTTGAGGAAGCGATTGTGATAGTCGCCGAAGTGCCTGCGCCGCCGCCGGCACGGAGAAAGCCTGCTCCGGTCAAGAAAGCAGCGCCGAAACCCGCGGCAAAAAAGGCCCCAGCCAAAAAAGCGGCAAAGAAAAAGGTCGTGGCCAAGAAGGCTGCAAAGAAATCCGCCGGTAAGAAGAAGTCAGGCGCAAAGGGCGGTAAGGTCGCGGCCAAGAAGGCAGCGACCGGCAAGCGCGCCAAAACCACAAAACGAGGTAAAAAGTTGGCCGTAAAGAAAGCAGCAAAGAAGGCGCCCGCCAAGAAGGTGGCAAAGAAAAAGTCCGCTGCCAAAAAGAAGAAGTAGCCACGGCAACAGCTGTACAAGGCAAGCAAAAGAGCCCGGCAGTCCGCCGGGCTTTTTTGCGTCGGCACCCATTTAGCGAGGGCCAAGAGTTTCTCTTGCCGGTTGCTGCTAGGCCGGGTCGTAGTTGAGGTTCGGACCGAGCCAGCGCTCGACCTCCGCTGTCGTCATGTCTTTGCGCTGGTGATAATCGTCAACCTGGTCGCGGTCTATTTTGCCGAGCGAGAAGTAACGCGACTGAGGGTGGGCGAAATAGAGGCCACTGACGCTGGAGCCGGGCCACATGGCGAAGGACTCGGTGAGGGTTATGCCGGAATTGGACTCGACATTAAGCAATTGCCAGATGGTTCCCTTCTCGGTGTGGTCGGGACAAGCAGGATAGCCGGGGGCAGGCCGAATACCGCGGTACTTCTCATGGATGAGGTCATCGATAGAGAGGCTTTCTTCGCGACCATAGCCCCACTCGTCGCGGACACGCTTGTGGAGACATTCGGCAAAGGCCTCGGCGAGGCGGTCGGCAATGGCCTCGGCCATGATGGCGTTGTAATCGTCGTGCTGGGCGCGGTAGGCGGCGGTCATTTCTTTCAGAGCGATTCCGGTTGTGACGGCGAAAGCGCCGATGTGATCGGCGAAGCCGGTTGCTTTGGGCGCGATGAAGTCGGCCAGCGATCGGCAGGGTTCGCTACCCTCTTTATTCACTTGTTGGCGGAGAAAGTGAAAGTGCCCGAGGACAGTGGTTCGGGCGGAATCCGCGTAAAGCTCAACATCGTCGCAAATGGCGTTGGCGGGAAAAAAGCCGTAGACGCCACGCGCGGTGAGGAGACGCTTCTCAATGATGCGATCGAGCAGCGCGTTGGCCTCAGTGAATATCTGGCGGGCCTGCTGCCCCTGACGCTCGTCATCAAGGATGCGAGGGTAAACGCCTTTCAGTTCCCAAGCATGAAAAAACGGGGTCCAGTCGACGAATTCGCGAAGCGTGGCCAGCGGGAAGTTGTCGAGGACGCGAACGCCGGTGAATGCAGGGACGGGTAAATCTTCAGCACGCCAATCGATTGGAGTTCGCCGCTTGCGGGCGGCCGAAAGCGAAATTGCTTTCTGTCGTGGAGCGGAATGAGACTTGCGAATCGCGTCGTAATCGGCACGATGCTGGGCGACAAAGGCCGATTTGCCATCGTCGCTCAGGAGACTGGTGGTGACGGGTACAGCCCTGCTGGCGTCGAGGACGTGGACGACCGGTTCGCTGTAATTGGGTGCTATTTTAACGGCAGTGTGGGCGCGGCTGGTGGTCGCTCCGCCGATGAGCAGGGGTAGCTTAAACCCCTGGCGTTCCATCTCGCGGGCCACATGCACCATCTCATCAAGAGAGGGCGTGATGAGGCCGCTGAGGCCGATCAGGTCCGCTTTCTCCGCCTTGGCGCGCTCGAGGATTTTCTCACAGGAAACCATGACGCCGAGGTCGATGACGTCGTAGTTGTTGCAGGCTAGGACCACGCCGACGATGTTTTTGCCTATGTCGTGCACGTCGCCTTTGACCGTGGCCAACAGGATCTTGCCCTGGGCCTTGACGACTTCTCCGGCGGCGACCAGTGAGGCTTTTTCAGCCTCCATATAGGGCGTGAGGTGGGCTACAGCCTTCTTCATGACGCGCGCAGATTTGACCACCTGTGGCAGAAACATTTTGCCGGCCCCGAAGAGATCGCCCACAACGCTCATACCGGCCATGAGCGGGCCCTCAATGACGAGCAAAGGACGGCCCAGTTTGACGCGGGCTTCTTCGGCATCCTGCTCAATATAACTGTCGATGCCTTTGACCAGAGCGTGCGAGAGGCGTTCCTCGACGGTGCCGTTGCGCCACTCCTCGGTCTTCTTTTCGATGGCGACTGAGCCAGCGCCTTTGAGGGTCTCTCCGTATTCGACGAGCCGCTCGGTCGAGTCGGGACGGCGGTTGAGGAGCACGTCTTCGACGAGCGATTTGAGGTGAGGCTCGATCTCTTCGTAAACTTCAAGCATGCCGGCGTTCACGATGCCCATGTCCATGCCGGCGGCGATGGCGTGATAGAGGAAAGCCGAGTGCATCGCTTCGCGCACGGTGTTGTTGCCGCGAAAGCTGAAGGAGATGTTGGAGACGCCGCCGGACACCTTGGCGTTCGGCAGGTTGGCCTTAATCCAGCGCGTCGCGTTGATGAAATCGACGGCGTAGTTGTTGTGCTCCTCCATGCCGGTGGCGACGGTAAGGATATTGGGATCGAAGATGATGTCTTCGGACGGAAAGCCGACGGCGTTGACGAGGATTTTGTAGGCACGCTCGCAGACGCGAATCTTGTCTTCGAAAGTGGCGGCCTGGCCCTGCTCGTCAAAGGCCATGACGACCGTGGCAGCGCCATAGGTGAGGACGGTGTGGGCGTGACGGCGAAAGAGGTCTTCGCCCTCCTTGAGCGAGATGGAGTTGACAATGCCCTTGCCCTGAATGCATTTGAGGCCAGCCTCGATGACGGCCCACTTGGAGGAGTCGACCATGAAGGGGACTTTGGCGACCTCGGGCTCGCTGCCCAGCAGTTGCAGGTAGCGGGTCATGGCGGCGACGCCATCGATCATGCCCTCGTCCATGCAGATGTCGAGGACATTTGCGCCGTTTTCAACCTGCTGACGGGCAACACTGACCGCTTCTTCGTAGTTCCCTTCTTTGATGAGCCTGGAGAATTTGGGTGAACCGGCGACGTTGGTGCGCTCGCCGATCATGATGAAGACGCCGGGCTGCTGGGTGAAGGGTTGCGAACCGGATAGACGAAGAGGCTTCATCGGGCAGCCTCGAGAGTCGCAGCAGGCTCGGTGGCATCGGGTTCAGAGGAAGCAGGCGGCCACTTGCGCGGAGGCAAGCCGTCAAGGGACTTGGCGATAGCTTCGATGTGTTCGGGCGTATTTCCACAGCAGCCACCAGCGATGTTAATGAGGCCGGCGTGGGCAAAACCGCTGAGCGAACGGGCCATGTCCGCGGGTCCGAGATCGAAGCCGGTCTCAGAGAGCGGATTGGGCAGGCCGGCATTTGGGTAGCAGGAGATTGGCACGTCGGCCTTGTCAGACAACTCAGAGAGAAATGGGTACATCAGATCGGGGCCAAGCGAGCAGTTGAGGCCAACGGAGAGCGGCTTCACATGGCGCACAGCATTCCAGAACGCCTCAGTAGTTTGTGCGGAGATGAGGGTTTCTCCGCCACGACCGACGGCAGCGGAGATCATGACGGGGAGTTCTCGCCCCTGCTCATCGAAGACCTCGCGGATGGCAACGAGCGCGGCCTTGGCATTGAGGGAATCAAAGATGGTTTCGACCAGGAGCAGGTCGACGCCGCCGGCGATGAGTGCGCGCGCCTGGTGTGCGTAGGCGGACTTGACTTGATCGAAGGTGACGACGCGAAAACCAGCGTCGTCTGCGTCAGGCGAGTTGGAGAGAGAGACGGTGAGGGGGCCGAGAGCGCCGGCGACAAAGCGCGGGCGTCCGGTCGCGGTTGCGACTTTGTCTGCCCATTGGCGACAGAGACGGGCGGATTGGTCGTTCAGATCCCAGGCGAGATCATTGAGAAAAGGATCATCAATCACTTTCTGATAGAAGGCAGGATCCTTGCGGCCGCCCGTCTCGCGCGGGTCGTCGACGAAGAACTCACTCTGGGTGATACTGGTGGCGCCGAAAGTATTGGTTTCAATGATGTCGGCGCCGGCCTCGAGGAAGCGACGATGGATGTCGCCGATCAACGCGGGCTGGGTGAGGGTGAACAGGTCGCCGTTGTTAAGCAGGTCTTTGGTCGAGTTCTTGAATCGCTCGCCGCGGATGTCGGTCTCGGTCATGCCGTAAGTGCGGATCGTCGTGCCCATCGCGCCGTCGATGATTGCGATACGTTGCTTGAGGATCTCGTAAAGCGGATGCTGCTGGGCTGTGGTCATGGTTTCCTCATCGCGGAAAGCTTGTTTTTTGGTCCTTATGCTGCGTTGGGCATCGCACCTCTCAGGATAGAGGGATGCGTCGCACAATCCAAAACACTTTTGGGTGATGAAGCAGGTACGCCGGTAGGCTATTTCGCTGCAGTGAGCGCCGCCACCGGCACCAGCATGTCCTCTTTGCGCATGACGAGGTTGGTGGCGTTGAGAGAGGCGAGTTCGAAGCCATGACCGTGCGTAATCGCGTCGGTGGGGCAGGCCTCAACGCAATAACCGCAAAAGATGCAGCGGTTGTAGTCGATGTTGTAGACCTTGGCGTAGCGCTCGGAGGACGAGATGCGCTGCTCCTCAGTGTTCTCGGCAGCCTCGATGAAAATGCAGTTTGCAGGGCATGCGGCGGCGCAGAGAAAACAAGCGACGCACTTTTCCAGGCCATTCTCGTCGCGCTGCAAGATGTGCTTCCCGCGAAAGCGATCTTGAAACACCGCTCCGCGCAAGGGGCCGGGCCCGTCAGGGTAGTTCTCGACCTGCGTGGGCTGCAGCATCTCCCCGAAGGTGATGCTCATGCCTTTGGCGACGCCGGCGAGATTGCGCACGATCGACATAAGGCAAGTATACGATGAATCCGGGGGCACCATGATGGGACGGAAAGGTTGGACGGCTACGTGGTTGTTGGCGTTGGAGTTCATTGCGATAACAGCGCAGGCTCAGAATCATCCGGCACCCGTGCCTGCTGGCGGCATGGAAGAGATGCACCATGGGACGCATCCAGCTGGACCGGCAGGACCGGTGAAGATTACCTACGGCGATAAGTCAGCAGAATGGACCCCGGCAACTCTGGCTCCGCTGCCGCATATTACGATCACCGTTTACAACGAGCACATCAAGGCCAACCAGACGTATTCCGGTGTGCCGCTGGCGAGTTTGCTGACGCCGCTTGGCGTGCCGGGAAAGCCTCATGGGAAGGATTTCAAGATTTATCTGGTGGCCGAGGGATCGGATGGCTACCAGGTTGTCTATTCCCTTGGCGAAGTGTTGCCGGACGTGCATGACGGCACGGTGCTGGTTGCAGATGCGGTCGACGGGAAGCCCCTCGGCAACACCGGACCGGTGCAGCTTGTCGCCACGGGCGAGAAACGGCCGGCGCGCTGGGTGCGCAACCTATCCGCCATTCGAGTGATGACAGCGGAATAAAGGCTGCGCACGGCGGGCGCTCAGACACTATTGCGGGCGATTGTCATCGTGTTTCGGAGCAGGTTTGTGATCCGGAGCCGGCTTGGATTGGGGCGCTGGGTGAGCCGCCGGCGCAGGCCGCAATTGCTGCGGTGCCGGATGCGGCTGCGGTTGTGACCGCTGAGGTTGAGGCTGCGGCCGCTGAGGTGGGGGCGCGGTGTGCTGGGGTTGCGGCGTGGGGCGCATCGGCGCAGGGCGCGGGGCAGGCGGAACTGGCTGCGCTGGGCGCTGGGGTTGAGGCGTTGGGCGCATGGGCGCAGGGCGTTGGGCAGGCTGAACAGGCTGCGCGAGATGCTGGGGCGTGGGTCGAGGCGCGGTCTGCTCTGGTCGATTACCTGGATGGTTGTTCGGCTGAGGATTGGCTTGGTTACGCTGCGGCGAGGTGTTTTGTGGTGCGTTTGCGCGGCCGGGTTGCGGCGCGGAGTTGGGGCGCATCGGCTCTGGAGCGCGCTGTTGCGGGGCCTGCTGCATCGCGGGACGCTGTTGCTGTTGTGGAGCGGGCTGATTGGCCATCGCAACGTGCGCGGGGGGGCGGATGTTTCGATCGGCGGTGAGTGGCCGAGTCACGACGGGAGCTGCAGGGCGTCCGTGATTGACTGACGCAAAGTTGGCTTTATCGGCACGAGCCTGCTGCACGTGCTGCACCTGGGCGGTCATGGGCGGCGCATGCTGCTCGTGGATTGCGGCGATCTCCGCTGGGCGCGGACGGTAGTTTATTCCGCCGGAACCGCCGTTGTAGCTTACGCGGTTGTAAGTGTTGTTCACGACCACGGTGCGGTTATAGACGTAGTGCACCTGATT
>Ga0181537_10002468_pt1 | contig 16210 bp, 5 predicted proteins | sample PEATcosm2014_Bin_39_FD_119765 | JGI IMG/M metagenome (GOLD analysis project Ga0181537, IMG submission 119765) | Peatland microbial communities from MTU Mesocosm Facility, Houghton, MI, USA - PEATcosm2014_Bin23_10_metaG | ecosystem: Environmental > Terrestrial > Soil > Wetlands > Peat | place... | reverse complement strand
GTGAACATGGTCTTGCCCCGGGGAAAGGGATGAGGCGCGAGCGGCTTGGCCGTGATGCTCCCCGCCGGGTCCTGACCCAGCGCCGTGCCGGCGAGGAGCGCCCCCGCCAGGACCGCGAGGCCGGCCGCGGCCCATGGCCCGGGACGCTTGCAGGAGGAGGCGGGGGTCATCGTGAGTCGGGGATGGGACGAACCGGCCACCGGGGAGTCAAGGCTGCCGGGCGGGCGCCGCGATCACGAGCGTCGACGGTCCGCCTGTGAATGCCTGCTCCGTGGACGTCCCCGAGGGCCAGCGCACGCGGATCCGCTCGGGCGGCCTCGCAGGATCGTAGCTGAAGAAACAGGCGGCGCTCGACTGGCTCAGGTAGCCCGAGCCCGCGGCGACCTCGGCCGTCTCGCCCGCACCGTCCGCCCCCTCGAGCGTCACGCGCGCCCCGACCGCGGTGGGATTGCCGGCGGCCCCGCGCAGGAGGACCCGCAGGGGGCTCCTGTGGGCGATCCCCGTGTTCCTGAACGCGAGGACCGTGTCGTTGTTGCGGGTGACGATGAAGCCCGGCCATCCGTCCCCTCCGAGGTCGGCGACAGCGAGGGCCTTGGCGTCGCCGGGCACGACAAGCCCGCTCTCGGCCGGCGCCACCGCCGTGAAATGCCCCCGCCCGTCGCCGCGCAGCAGCTGGGAGAGGCCCCCGTCGAAACGCCCCACCGAAGGGATCGGGGCGTAGGAGTTTTCCACCGCATAGATGTCCGCGTGGCCGCTCCCGAAGTCGCCCGCCACGACGCCCTGCAGCGGGGCGATCTGGGCGATGCGCGGCAGCGGCTCGAAGCGGTACGTGCCGTCCGCCTGGCTCATGAAGACCCCGCTTCGCAGCTCCGTGGCCGCGAACCGGGTCGCCGCGGCGAGCTTCTCGTCGCCGACGACCTCACCCAGCGTCGCCCGCGCGTAGGCGTCGTTGCGGGTGAAGCGCTTCAAGACCGAGGGGATCGCGGCCCCGAGGCCGCGGCGGCTGCGCCAGGGGTAGAGCTTGTCGCCCTCGTAGTACGCCTCGACCAGCTGCGACTGGCCGTTGCCCCTGAAATCCCCCGAGAAGAGCAGCGCCGGGTGCGCGGCGTCGGCGTGGTACGGCGTGTTGAGGCCCACGTTGCCGACCACGAAGTCGGGGCGCCCGTCGCCGTTGAAGTCGGCGGCGGCGATCGAGGTCCACCAGCCGGCGCCCGCCGCGGTGAAGCCGGCCCTGTCGCTCCAGTCCTCAAAGCCCTTGCCGCCGCCGTTGTGGAAATACCTCACGCCGCCCCACTCGAGCGTGAGGAGCAGGTCGGGCCACCCGTCGCCGTCGACGTCGCTCCATAGGGCCCCGGTCACCATGCCGACCTCGCGCAGGCCCGGCGCCAGCGCGTCGGTCACGTCCTCGAAGCGGCCGCCGCGGTTGGCGAGGAGCGCGCTCCTCGGCGCGAACGGGTACCGCCCCGGAACGACGCGCCCGCCGATGAAGAGGCCGAGGCGGCCGCTGTGGTCGAAATCCGCCGCCGCGACCGCGCCCGCGTTGATGGGAAGCGGCGGCAGCGCGTCGTCCGCCGCCGGCCTGAACCCGCCGTGCCCGTCGTTCAGGTAAAGCCGGGGCTGGTATTCCTGCGCGCCGGCGGGAAGCGTGTTCCCGCCCTTGGTCACGATAAGGTCCTCGCGGCCCTCGCCCGAGGCGTCGAAGAGGAGCACGGGCCCGTCGTCGGCGCCCGCGTGCCCCGCGGCGGCCGGGAAATCCACCGGTGTGAATTTCCCCGGAGCGGACTCGGCGAGGACGCGCAGGGGGTCGAGCGTCGTGCCGCCGACGACCGCGTCGTCGCGGCCGGTCCCGGCGACGTCGCCGACGGCGAGCGCGGGCCCCCTGCGGTTCAGCCGGATGGGCATAAGCTTCTGCAGGTACGCCTCGTCGACCGCCTCCTCCCTCGATTGGAGCGCGAGCCCGCTCGCCTGGCCCACCTCCAGGAACTGCCCGGCAGCGGCGGGGGCCTCCGCCCGAGCCGGCACCGGCAGCTTCGGCTCGGTCACGGTGTAGCGCCGGTCGGCCGCAAGGTCGTTGAAGGTCTGCACGAGTCCGCTCGGCCAGGTGACCACCATGCGCCGGATCACGGTGTCGGGCCCGAGGCCGAAGTGGAGCATCGGCTCGCTGCTCGAGAGGTAGCCCCGCGCGAGCACGAGCTGGCGGACCTGGGTGCCCAGGGCGCTCTCGATCCTCACGGTCGCCCCGACGCCGGAGCGGTTGGAGACCGTCCCCCGCAGATCGACGTTCACCCGGTGCCCCGCGTCGGCGTCGTTGCGCAGGATGGAGACGCCGCCGTCCATGCTCATGTAGACGAGATCGAGGTTGCCGTCGCCCCCGAGGTCCCCGAAGGCCGCCCCGAAGGCGACGCCGCGCTGGTCGAGCCCCCACGGCGCGCCCGACTCCTCGAACTGCAGGTCGCCCAGGTTGCGGAAGGCGAGGTGGGTCTCGTTCAGCACCGGGCTGTCGTAGAGCGCCCGGATGCGCTCGGCCTCGGTCTCCGCTCCCGTTGCGCGCGCGTTGACGTCGGGGTTCGGGTCCCGGTTGAAGCCGTTCGTCACGTAGAGGTCGAGGCGGCCGTCGTTGTCCAGGTCCTCGAAGCGCACCGACCATGTCCAGTCGGTGGCCGCGATCCCCGCCAGGTAGGAGGCCTCCTCAAAGCGCCCGGTGCCCGTGTTGATATAGAGGGCGCTTCGGTGGAGCTTCTCGGCGACGGCCGGGTTGGCCGGGTCCTCGCTCTTGTTGCGCGACTCGGCGATCGAGTGCTGGTCCTTCTGGTGCGTCGTCGCGGCCATGTCCGCGACCAGCAGGTCGATCAGCCCGTCGTTGTTCACGTCGCCCAGGTCCGAGCCCATCGAGTAGAACGAGGTGTGGGGGAGGACGGCGTCGATCGAGTCTGTGAACGTCCCGTCCCGGTTGTTGTGGTAGAGCTTGTCGGGCAGCCCGTAGTCGTTCGCGACGTAGAGGTCTGGCCAGCCGTCGTTGTCGTAGTCCCACCAGGTCGCCGAGTGGCTCTGCGATTCGCCGGTGATCCCCGCGGCCTCGGTGACGTTCGTGAACGTGCCGTTGCCGTTGTTGTGGAAGAGGTACCCGCGCTGGCCGCCGGGATGCGTGGCGTTGTCCAGGATGTTGGTGGTGATGTAGAGGTCGAGCCACCCGTCGCGGTCGTAGTCGCAGAACGCGGCCATCACGCTCGAGTCCTTGACGTCGAGACCGTAGGCGTGGGCCATCTCCTTGAAGGTCCCGTCGCCCTGGTTGATGTAGAGGAGGTTCGGCGCGTTGAACCGGCAGACGTAGATGTCGAGGCGCCCGCTGTTGTTGATGTCGACGAAGGTGGCGCCCTCGTTCCATACGCCGGGCTCTGCGCCGACCCCCGCCTTGGCCGTCACGTCCTCGAACCTGTAGTTGCCGAGGTTGCGGAAGAGCCGGCAGCCCTTGGTCTTCGTGACGACGAAGATGTCGGGCCGGCCGTCGCCGTCGTAGTCCCCGATCGCGACGCCCGTGCCTATCGAGCCGTCCTCGAACTCGTGGTAGAGGTCGCCCCACATCCTCGGGTCGTCGTAGGGGTTCGCGACCTTGACCCCCGTCTGCTCGGGGGGAAGCGCCGTGAACATCGTCCTGCCGCGCGGGTGAACCTGCGCGTCGAAGGGCTTACCGGAGATGCCGCCCGCGGGATCGGCGGCGCGCGCTCCCGCCCACGCGAGGATCCCGATCGCAAGGAGCGCCGCCCCCCGGCGGGACGGTGCCGGCGCGCACGGGCGTCTGCGGATTGCTGCGGCCGGCATGGTTATGGCGGCGATGGGACGTAGGCGCCCCGGCGTAGTCAAGAGGAGACGTTTTGGAAGCGCCGCGGCCCGGACTTTTCTTGCCGCTCCCCCCAATGTGCGATTGCATGCCCGATTCCGAAACGTGCGGCACAAGCGACGACCCCAGTGAGCAACCCGAACCGGATTTTCGCGCGGTGGTGGCTGCTCATCCCGCTTCTGGCCCTCGGGTTCTTCGCGGTGACGACGACGCTGCGGGTGCGCCGGGTCGAGTACGTTTCCCAGGTCGGCGGCGCCGCCGCGTCGCAGGGCGGCGCATGGCGGCCGAGGCTCATCGTCCCCGGCCACCACAACGAGAGCTTCGAATGGCTCGGCCTGACCCGCCAGATGTTCGCCCGCGGCGAATGGCGCGTGCGCCACATCGACTTTGAGAACGCCCCGGACGGCCGCGAGGTGTATTCGGCCTCGCCCTACCGCTGGTGGCTGGGCCTCGTCGCCGGCCTGCGCCACGCCGTCTCGGGCAGCCCGCTCGGGCCCTCTCTCGAATGGGCGGCCCTCTACGCGGACCCGATCCTCCTTCTGCTCCTGGCCGCCTCAACCGCGGTGTTCATCGCCTGGCGCTTCGGGACCCTCGCCGCGGCCCTCGTGACAACGGCCCTGGCGACGCTCTTCCCGTTCGCGTCGTCCTTCCTCCCCGGGATCCCCGACGACCACGGGCTGTCGCAGGCCGTCGCCCTGTGGAGCCTGCTCCCGCTCCTCGCCGGCGTGGCCTCGGCGGGGGACGCCGCCCGCGAGCGGCGCTGGTTTGCCGCCGCAGGCGTGGCGGGCGGCATCGGCCTATGGGTGAACGCATCGCTCGAGGCGCCGCTCCTGGCGGGCGTGGCCCTCGGCGGCCTCCTCGCGGCCGGGATCTCCCGCGACCGGTCGCTTCCCTGGCGGGCGTGGTCCCTCTCGGGGGCGGTGACCGGCCTCGCCGCCTACGCGGCTGAGTTCTTCCCGTCCCACCTGGGCGGCTGGGAGCTCCGCGCCATCCACCCGCTCCTCGGGATCGCGTGGCTGGGCGGCGGCGAACTCCTCGCGCGCCTTGAGGCAACCCTCCAGGGGCGGAGGCCCTGGAAGGGCCCCCGCAACCTCGCCGAGGCTGCGCTCGCGGCGGCCGCGCTCCTTTCCCTGCCGGTCGCGATGCGGCTCACGCACAGCCTCGGCTTCCTTTCCGCGGACCTCCCGTCGGGCCGTCTTTCCCTCCTGCCAGGCGGCGTCTCGGCCGCGAGCCTCTGGGCCTGGCTCCTCCAGAACGGGTTCACGCCGGCCGTCTGGGCCACGCTCCTGCCCCTTCTGGTCATTGTATCCGCCGTTGCGATACTCGTGCGGCGCGCCTTCGGGGCGCCGGAGCGCGCCGCGGTCGCGGTCGCGCTCGGCCCTGTCGTGGTCGCGCTCGCCTTCGCGTTCCGGCAGCTCAGCTGGTGGAACGGGGTCGACTGCGCGCTCCTGGCGCTTCTCGCCGCGACGGCGGCCGCGCTGAGGGGATCCGCGAGGCCGCGGCTGGTCGCCCACTGCTCGATGGCCGTTGCGGCGCTCCTCCTCGTGCCGGGCGCGTTCCAGCTCTGGCCCTCGATGGGAGCCGGCGGGGGCGACGGCCTCACGGGCACCGAGGTGGTCGGCCTCATCGAGCGGGACATGGCGGGCTGGCTGGCCCAGCACGTCGGCCCGTCTGGGGCGGTCGTCCTCGCCCCGCCGAACGCGACCGCCGCGCTGCACTACTATGGGGACATGAGGGGCCTCGGGACCTTTGGGTGGGAGAACCGCGACGGCCTCCTCGGGGCCATCCGCATCGTGAGCGCCTCGACCCCGGAGGAGGCGCAGGAGCTCATCAACCGGCGCGGGGTCACCCACATCATCATCCCGCAGTGGGACCCCTACCTGGACGCCTACGCCAAGATCGGTGAGGGCAAGCTTGAGGGCACCTTCCTCGAGCGGCTGCACCGCTGGGTGCTGCCGGCGTGGCTGCGGCCGATCCCTTACCTGATCCCGACGATCGAGGGTTTCGAGGGACAGTCGGTCACGGTACTCGAGGTGGTCGACGAGCAGGACGACGCGATCGCGGCCAGCCGCCTCGCGGAGTACTTCGTGGACATGGGGCAGATGGACCTCGCAGCGAATGCCGGCCAGGCGCTCCGGCGTTTTCCGGCCGACCTGGGGGCCCTCCTCGCGCGGTCGCAGGTCGCGGTCGCCCAGGGCGACCAGGAGGAATTTGCGCGCGACACCGAGGTGCTCCTGCGGCGGATCGCAGGGGGCGCGGACAAGAACCTGCCCTGGGACCAGAGGGTCGGCCTCAGCGTGGTGCTGGCCCAGGCCCACCACGTGGACCTCGCCCGCGAGAGGCTGAGGCAGTGCCTCGCTGAGGCCGACGAGGAAAAATTGAGGGACCTGAGCACCAATCTGCTCTACCGGCTGGAAGTCCTGCGCCGGGCGCTGCGTCTCGATTTCGGGAATCCCAGACTGGGGGAAATCGCCGTGGAACTGCTGCCGAGCGACCTCCGCGCCAGGATTGAAAAATAGGTTCAAAAATAGTCGCTGCTTGGTAGTCAATTGACAACCAAACTCAAGTTCAGTATAACAAAACTCATTCACAGCAGGCTTTGAATGGGGTATAACCCACTCGTCTACACGTCAGCTTCCCCTGGAATTACCCCCACCGGCTGACGTTTCGCCCCACGAAACAGACGATCCATCCCAAGGATCGCCCGTCCCTGTCCCAAACCCTAAGTCCTAATACACCAAAACATGCCTGCTAATCGTACTCTAGCGCTCCTGCGTGCCCTCACGGTCACTTCAGCGCTTGGTTTCGCGGTAGTGCCCCGAATCGCGGTCGCCCAGACCGCTTCCACCGATACCACCACTACCACCACGACGACGACCTCCGCGGCCGTCGCCCCCGGTGCCACCGACACCGGCGAAGAGCCCACCGTGCTCTCGCCCTTCGTCGTTGATGCGGCCGAGGACAAAGGAAGCTACAAGGCCAACAGCACGTTGGCCGGTACGCGCGTCCGCACCGACCTGAAGGATGTCGCCTCGGCGATCACGGTCGTCACGGCGCAGTTCCTCCAGGACACCGGCGCGACGAACGCCAGCGACCTTCTGGTTTACACCCCGAGCACGGAAGTCGCGGGTCTCCGCGGTAACTTCTCGGGTGTGGCCGGCGGCGCAGTCTTCACCGAAAACACGGTTTCAGCCACCACCCGCGTTCGCGGACTGGATTCGGCCGACAACACCCGCGACTACTTCCTCTCGGACATTCCGTGGGACAGCTTCGACGTGGGTCGCGTTGACCTCCAGCGCGGACCGAACTCGATCCTCTTCGGAACGGGCAGCCCGGCCGGTATCATCAACGTCAGCACCAACGGCGCCGCGTTCAACAACTCGTTCAACATCACGAACCGCTTCGACGAGTACGGCTCGCTGCGCGACTCGGCCACGGTCAACGAGGAAATCATCCCTGGCGTGCTGGCCATCCGCCTCGCCGCCCTCGAGGACGACGAGAAGTACGAGCAGGCAGCCGCGTTCAACAACACGACCCGCTACTACGGAGCGTTCCGTTTCGACCCGAAGCTCTTCGGCAAGGACAGCCACACGAGCATCCGCGGCAACTTCGAGCACGGCAAGCAGACCTCGGACAATCCGCGCGACATCCCGCCGGACGACGAGATCACGCCTTGGTTCCAGACCGGTGTGGACGCCTATGGCAACCCCGGCCTCAACAAGCTGACTGAAAATCAGTTCAGCCTCACGAACAAGGTCCCCGGCGTCAACGGCACGACGGTCCTCGTCCCCGGCGCCTCGGGCGGTCCGGAGTCCGCGAATTACTTCCAGCTGGGCGGCAACGCGCAGGGCCGCTCCTACTGGCCTGACGTCATCAACTACTACGAGGCGACCCCCGTCAACCAGCAGGTCGGCACCACGAACATCCCGAGCAACACGCCGATCATGACGATCACCGCGCAGGCCAACACCGGCCTCGCCAACGGAGGCAACGGCATCGCCGGCCTCACGACGTTCCGCCCTGACGCCATCCCGCCGTACAGCAGCTACGCGACCTACGTCGGCGGCGACGGCACGGTCGACGGCTACGTCTATCCGGGCAAGGCCATCCCCGGCGGCGTGTACTACACGGACAAGGTCATCACCGACCCGTCGATCTTCAACTTCTACAAGGCCCTCCTCGACGGCCCGAACAAGCACGAGTGGAAGAGCTGGCAGGCGTTCAACCTCGCCGTCGACCAGACCTTCTTCGACGACCGCGTCGGCTTTGAGTTCGCCTACGACCAGCAGAAGTACACCGAGGGTGCCGAGCCGTTCCTGGAAGGCTACAACTACGGCATCAACATCGACATCAACGACACGTACGCCAACGGCGCCCCGAACCCGAACGTCGGCCGCCCCTATGTGGCCAATGCGACGTCGGGCGGTCAGGACAACAACTACCAGACCACCACGACCCGCCAGACGTACCGGTTCACCCCGACCGCCGAGCTCCGTGCCTCCGACTTCTTCGGCAATTCCGAGCTGTCGAAGATCTTCGGAAAGAGCGACTTCACGGGTCTCTACGAGAAGAACACGGTCGTTGCCTTCAACTACCAGTTCGCGGAGTTCGCGACCACGCCCGACTACGCCACGAGCAACTCGCTCAATGCCAACGCGGCGAACACCGAAAACTCCAACCGGAGCTACGAGTTCCTCGTCTACACCGGCCCGAGCCTGCTGAACGCCTCGTCCGCCTCGGGAGCCAACCTCGGCTACCTGAACTACGTTCTGGCCCCGCCGGAGCACCAGCAGACGCTGAACTTCAACTCGACCTGGAACAAGCCGACCGACCCGAATGCCCCCGGCTACGTCAACCCGACGGCCCCGTACTCGTACACGAGCTACTCCAGCGGCGCGGTCACGACGAACAGCACGCAGGCCCAGAACCCGGCCAACTATGTCGGCTGGACAAACGAGCAGATCTCGTGGATGGCGGCGAGCAACCCGGCTGACCTCCCCGACATGATCTCGACGGCCAACCGCACGCGGTACACCGACGAGTCCGAGGGCATCACCTGGCAGGGTTACTTCCTTGACGGCGACCTCGTCCCCTCCCTTGGCTGGCGCAAGGACAAGGTCACGAACTACCAGAGCAACGCCTACCAGGACCCGAACACGGGCTTCACCAGCCTGGACTTCCCGGACAACCTGGCGTCCCGCACGGACGTGGCCGGCACGAGCAAGACCTGGGGCGGTGTTTACCACTTCCCGAAGGCGCTCATGTCGAAGCTCCCGGGTGACATGACGTTCAGCGTCCTGCTCAACCGCTCGGAGAACTTCAAGCCCGACGCGGCCCGCCTGAGCCTCGACGGCCTCCCGATCCCGAACGCGAGCGGCACGACGACGGAATACGGCTTTGTTGCCACCGCCTTCGCCGACAAGCTCTCGCTCAAGGTCGACTGGTACAAGACGCTCGTGAAGAACGCCAGCCTCGGTGAGACGAACGGCAACTCGATCGCCGGCCTCGGCAGCAATGCCTACTTCGTCGCTGACGGCTCCATCTGGGGTTACGCCTGGGCGACGGCCCTGCAGGACGGTCTCAGGGGCAACCTGGGGAACGGATTCTCGAGCACGATGCCGGGCTCCAACTGGTGGGACTACGGCGCAGGCAGCGGCTATGCCATCGGAAGCCCGCAGTACATCGCCACGAACGCGGCCTCGGCTGCGATCGTGAACGCCTGGGTCAACAACCCGTTCTCGGAGCAGTTCTTCAGCAGCTACAGCCTCTCGCCCGCCCTCAACCCGACGATTGCCCACACCACCGGCAACCTGAAGGACGGCTGGCTCGGCGGCTTCCCCGACGCGAACGGCCCCCCGTTTGACGGCGGCGGCTCCAACTTCGGTGACCACCAGACCACGGTCGACAACCTCTCGAAGGGTGTTGAAATCGAGCTCACGGCCCAGCCCACCAGGAACTGGAACGTGACCCTCAACTACACCCACGAGAACGCGACGCACGTCGACATCGACCCGATAACCCAGGTGTTCCTGTCGACGATGGCCGGCTTCTACAACGGCCCCGGTGGCCAGCTGCGCGAGTGGTACAACGGCGGTCCCCCGATCTCCGGCCAGTGGGATTCCAGCGTCGTCGCCCCGTGGACGGTTCAGCTGAACGACCAGGGCCACGCGGCCCCCGAAGTCGCGCCCTGGAGGCTCAACCTCATCTCGACGTACACGTTTGACCGCGGCCCGATCAAGGGCTGGTTCATCGGTGGCGCCCTCCGCATGGAGGCCGCGCGCATCCTCGGGTTCAAGTACGACCCGACGTTCAAGAACGTCAACGCCTCGGACCCGAACTACGCGGCGGTCCCCGGCCTCACGACGGGTGGTCTCAACGTCAACGAGCCGTTCTACGGTTCGACCGACACCCACCTCGACGCCTGGCTCGGCTACTCGCGCAAGGTCTACCGCAACGTCAACTGGCGTATTCAGCTGAATATCCAGAGCGTTGGGGAGAAGGACCACCTGGTCGCCGCCGGATATGAGCCCGACGGCAGCCTCGCCCTCGCCCGCATCCAGCAGGGCATGGGTTGGCGCCTCGAGAACTCGTTCGACTTCTAAGAGTCGGACAGGGCAAGAATTCAAGTCCGGCGGCGAAAGCCGCCGGACTTTTTTCTGCCCATTTTCCGGGGTCCGCGCGCCCGGCGGATGGCCCTCGGCCGCGCAACCCCGGCCACTCGCCACAAAAATGTCTTAACTCGGGCGCGCGGCGGAGTAGTGTTGCGGCCGATGGACACCCCTCCCGACATCCGTCCGACGGAACCCGCGGCAGCGCCTGGCGGCGCGCAGCCTTGCGGGGCGATGATCCGCGACGAGATCGGCAGGAGGGCCTTCGTCAGGTCGGCCCTCGGCGGCTCGCTCGGGTTCGCTGCGGCGATGTCCTGGCCGGCGAGGCTCATGGCGGCCTCGTACAAGACGGCGGACACCGCCTCGGCCGTGCCGGCGGCCGGTGCGGCGGCGGCCCTCGGGAAGGCGCAGCCCGAGAGCACCCGGAGGATGGTGGCCCTCCTCGCGAAGATCACCCGGGAGGCCGATCCCCTGCGCAATCCCTTTCGGAACGCGGCACAGGTTCCGCTCCTGCGCGCGGCGGTCGCGGCAGCCTCCGACCCGCAGGAGGCCCTGAAGCAGCGGATGAAGCTCGCGTGGCAGCTGCTCGATTCCGGTGACACCGACGGCGCCCTGAAAGAGCTCGAGACGATCCAGGCCGCGATGGAGGAGCTCAAGGTCCCCGCCGGGGAGCGCGCCGAGCCCGAGTGGCTGACCTTCAAGGCGCTGTGCTACCTGCGCATGGGCGAGACGGAGAACTGCTGCGCGAACCACAACGTCGACTCCTGCATTTTCCCGATAAAGGGGAAGGGGATCCACACGCTGCAGCGCGGCTCGCGCGGGGCCGTCGCGGCGCTCTCCGAGCTCCTCACCAAGTACCCCGGGGACCTGCGCGCGCGCTGGCTCCTCAACATCGCCTACATGACGCTCGGCGAATACCCCTCCGGGGTCCCCGCGGCGTGGCTGCTCGAGCCGAAGCTGTTCGCGTCGGACTACGACATCGGGCGCTTCCCCGACATCGCGGCGAACCTGGGCCTGGACATCGAGGGGAAGGCCGGCGGCCTCGTCGTCGAGGATTTCGACAACGACGGCTTCCTCGACATCATGATCTCCTCGTGGGGCGTCGGGGACCAGATCCGCCTCTTCCGCAACAACGGCGACGGCACCTTCACCGAGCACACCGAGCAGGCGGGCCTCCTCGGCCTCACCGGCGGGCTCAACATGATCCACTGCGACTACAACAACGACGGGCTCATGGACGTCCTGGTGCTGAGGGGCGCATGGATGGGCACCGAGGGCCACTACCCGATGTCGCTCCTGCGCAACAACGGGGATTTCACCTTCACGGACGTGACCGAGGAGGCCGGCCTCCTGAGGTTCAGGCCCACCCAGGCCGCGGTCTGGTTCGACTACAACAACGACGGGTGGCTCGACCTCTACGTCGCGAACGAGACAAAGGAGGGGGACAAGAACCCCTGCGAGCTCTACCGCAACAACGGCGACGGCACCTTCACCGAGTGCGCGGCCCAGCACGGCGTGGATTTCGTCAGCTACTTCAAGGGCGTCGCCTGCGCGGACTACAACAACGACGGCAGGCCCGACCTGTACCTCTCGCGCCTGGACGGGGCGAAGATGCTGCTGCGCAATGACGGGCCCGCGGGGGCCGACCGGTCGCCGCGGGCGCCGTGGAAGTTCACGGAGGTCGCGGACGAGGCCGGGGTGACGGAGCCCCCGTCGACGTTCGCCTGCTGGTTCTTCGACTACAACAACGACGGACTCCCGGACATCTTCGTCGCGGGCTACGCGATCCAGGACGTCGGCGATGTGGCCGCGGACTACCTCGGATGGCCCTATGCGGGCCAGCGCGCCAAGCTCTACCGCAACAACGGCGACGGCACGTTCACGGACGCCACCCGGGAGGCCGGCCTGGACAAGCTGCTCCTGACGATGGGCTGCAACTTCGGGGACCTGGACAATGACGGCTGGCTCGACTTCTACGTCGGGACCGGAAACCCGGACCTCTCCGTGCTGATCCCGAACCGGATGTTCCGCAACGACGGCGGCAGGCGCTTCCAGGACGTCACCACGTCCGGCGGCTTCGGCCAGCTGCAGAAGGGCCACGCGATCGCTTTCGCCGACATCAACAACAGCGGGACGCAGGACATCTTCTCGGTGGTCGGCGGCGCGGTCGAGGCCGACAGCTATCACCGCCAGCTGTTCGCGAACCCCGGCCACGGCAACAACTGGATCAAGCTCAGGCTAGAGGGCGTGAAGACGAACCGCTGCGCCATCGGGGCCCGGGTCAAGGTGGTCGTCCCGTCCGACGGGGGCGAGCGCGCGATCCACCGCACGGTGGGGACCGGCGCCAGCTTCGGGTCGACGACGCTGCGTCAGGAGATCGGCGTGGGCAAGGCCCGCGCGATCAGCCGCGTCGAGATCTTCTGGCCGGTCTCCGGGCAGACCCAGTTGCTGACGGGCCTTGAGGTCAACAAGTCCTACCATGTCCTCGAGGGCGCGGCCGCGGCCACGGGCCTCGAGTTGAAAAGCTTCAAATGGCCGGCCGGCTCCGGGGCCTAGCGGCATGGCGCATCCCGTGAACCTTTCGCGTTCGACGCCGTGACCCTCCGCTCCCCAAAGGCCCTCCTTGGCCTGGCCCTTGCGGCGGCCCTCGCGTCGCGCGAGGTGGCCGACGGCCCGCCCGCGGCGGCCCCTGTCGCCGCCCCGGCGGCGAACGGGTCGTTCCCCCTGTCGGCCTACTCGGCCTTCGGGTCGTCGCTCGCCCAGTCGGGGCATTTCTCGGACCTCGGCTGGAGCGAGGAGCAGTTCAACGCCTTCGTCGAGGGCATGCGCGCCACCTTCCACGGGAACGCGGTCCCGATGGACGCGGCGGCCCAGCAGCTCGCGACCCAGACGAGCCAGCGCATCGTCGACATCGCGGCGAAGGCGCGGCAGCAGCCCGCGGCGGCGCCCGACGAGAAGGCGGAGCTTGCGGCCTACTTCAAGGAGATGCGCAAGCGCCTCGCCCTGCAGATCTCGGAGAGCGGGCTCGGCTACAACGTGAAGCCGGGCCGAAACGGGATCAGGCCGCGCCCCGGCGACACGCTGGTCTTCTCCTGCGCGGCGTTCGCGGCCGACGGCAAGACGCCCCTTCCGCAGCTGTCCTCGGAGCAGGTGCGCTCGAAGGTGGACGGCATGCTGCCCGGCCTGAAGGAGGGCGTGCAGATGATGACGGTCGAGAGCCAGGGCATTTTCGTCTTGCCGCCGGCGCTCTCGTTCGGCCAGGGCCAGTGGCCCGACGGGGTGGCTCCCGGAAGCCCGCTCATCTTCCAGATCGCGCTCCACGAGGTGATCAGCCCCGCGGCGCAGCCCTAGGGCGCGGAAAGCACGAGGGTGGGGGTCACGGGCGGGACCTCGTGCCTCGACACGGCCCCCGAGGGCCATCGCACCGCGATGCGCGACGGCGGGCTGGTGTCGGCGTAGCTGAAGAAGCAGGCGGCCGTCGACTGGCTGTAGTATCCCGAGCCGGCGTAGATCTCGGACACGCGGGTCGACCCGTCGGGGAATTCGAGGGTCACGCGGGCGCCGACCCCGGTCGGGTTGCCGGGAGGGCCCTTGAGGCGCACGCAGAGCGGGTGCCGGCCCGCAGGCCCTGCGCCGCGAAATGCGAGCGTCGCGTCATTGTTTCGGGTGATGAGGAAGGCCGGACGCCCGTCGTCCCCGAGGTCAAGGACGGCGAGGGCCTTGGCGTCGCCGGGAACGACGAGCCCGCTCTCGGCCGGGGGAACCGGCGTGAAGCGCCCGTGCCCGTCCCCGCGCAGCAGCTGGGAGAGGCCCCCGTCGAATCGGCCGACCGCGGGTATGGGGGCGTAGGAGTTCTGCACGGCGTAGATGCCCGCGCTCCCGGTCCCCTCGAGGTCCCCGGCGGCGATCCCCTGCAGGGGGGAGATCTGGGCGATGCGGGGCAGGGCCTCAAAATGATACGTGCCGTCGGGCCGGCTCAGGAAAACCCCGCTCCTCAGCTCGGTGGCCGCGAAGCGCCGGGCCGCCGCGATGTGGTCCTCGCCGAGGATGTCCCCGAGCGTCGCATGCGCATAGGCGTTGTTCCTCGGGTAGCGCTTTAGGACTGAGGGAATGACCGCGCCCAGGTCCCGGCGCGTGCGCCAGGGATAGAGCCGGTCGCCCTCATAGTAGGCCTCGACGGCCTGGGGCTCCTCGCCGTCCCCCCTGAAGTCCCCGTAAAAGAGGAGCGCGGGACGCTCGGGGCTCGCATGGTACTGGGTGTTGAGCCCCACGTTGCCGACGACGAAGTCGGGCCTTCCGTCGCCGTTGAAGTCCGCTGGGGCGATCGAGGTCCACCAACCGGTGCCCGCGGCGGCGAAGCCCGCCCGCTCGGACCAGTCCTCGAACCCCTTGCCCTGGCTGTTGTGGAAGTACCGAACGCCGCCCCACTCGAGCGTGAGGAGGAGGTCGGGCCAGCCGTCGCCGTCGACGTCGGACCAGAGGGCCGAGGTCACCATGCCGACCCCGCTGAGCCCGGGGGCCAGCGCGTCGGTGACGTCCTCGAATCGGCCTCCCCGGTTGGCGAGGAGCGCGCTGCGCGGGGGCAGCGGGTACTCGCCGGTCTGGACGCGGCCGCCGATGAAGAGGCCGAGGCGCCCGCTGCGGTCGAAGTCGGCAGCGGCCACGGCCCCGACGCTGATCGGCAGCGGGGGAAGCGCGCCCTCCGGGGCGGGCGCAAGGCCGCCGTGGCCGTCGTTCAGGAAGAGGCGGGGCTGGTATTCGGGGGAGCCGGCGGGATACGCGTTGCCGCCGCGGGTGACGAGGAGGTCCTGGCGTCCCGTGCCGGCCGCGTCGAAGAGGAGCAGTGGGCCGTCGTCGACCGGGGACGCCTCGTCGGGAAGGACGCCGTCCGCGGGGGCGAACACCCCCGAGGCCGAGCGCAGGAGGACCCGGCGGGGCGCGAGCGTCGTGCCCCCGACGACGACGCCGTCCCGGCCCGTGCCCGCGATGTCCCCGACGGCGAGGGCGGGGCCCCGGCGGTTGAGGCGCATCGGCAGGAGGCGCTCGACGGCGGTCTCGTCAACCTGGTCCTCGCGGGTTTCGAGGGACAGGCCGGAGGCCTGAGTCATGTCGTCGAACACCGGCGCCACGGGCTTCGGCGCGGGAGGGGCGGGGGAGGCTACGGACGGCTCGGTGACGGTGTACCGCTGGTCGACGGGAAGGTTCTCGAACGACTGCACCTGGCCGCTCGGCCATGTCACGGTCATCCGCGCAATGACCGTGTCGGCGCCCAGCCCGAAATGCAGGACCGGCTCGCTGCTCGACATGTAGCCGCGGGAGAGGACCAGCGGGCGCGCCTGGACGCCGAGGGCGCTCTCCACCCTCACGGCCGCGCCGATCCCGTGGCGGTTGGATCGGGTCCCGGCCAGCTCGACGATGACCCGGTGGCCGGTGTCGTTGTCGTTGCGAAGGAGGGTCACACCGGCGTCGTAGCTCGTGTAGACGATGTCGAGATTGCCGTCCCCGCCGAGGTCGCCGAAGGCGGTGCCGAACCCGACTCCCTTCTGGTCCAGGCCCCAGGACGCCCCGACGCTCTCAAACTGCAGGTCACCCAGGTTGCGGAAGGCAAGGTGGGTCTCTGCGAAGACCGGGCTGTCGTGCATGATCCTGGCCCGCTCCGCGGGGGTGTCGGCGCCGGCCTGGCGCGCGAGGAGGTCCAGGTTGGTCGACTCCCGGTGCATGCCATTCGTCACGAAGAGGTCGAGGCGGCCGTCGTTGTCCAGGT
>Ga0181537_10002467_pt1 | contig 16216 bp, 13 predicted proteins | sample PEATcosm2014_Bin_39_FD_119765 | JGI IMG/M metagenome (GOLD analysis project Ga0181537, IMG submission 119765) | Peatland microbial communities from MTU Mesocosm Facility, Houghton, MI, USA - PEATcosm2014_Bin23_10_metaG | ecosystem: Environmental > Terrestrial > Soil > Wetlands > Peat | place... | reverse complement strand
TCGAGAACCTGGTACATTCCGAGATCGAGTGGCTGCGGCGCGGAGCAAAGGCGCGAACGAGAAAATCAAAAGCTCGCATCGACAAAGCCGGAGACTTGATGGAAGAACTAGCCGACTTGAACATGCGAACCCGGACCGGGACTGCGCAGATCGATTTCTCCGCGACTGACCGCAAGACCAAGCGGCTGATTGAACTTACCAACGTTGGGTACGAGATCGGGGGACGTCAGTTATTTCAAAGTTTAAACTTTGTGATCTCTGCCGGGCTGCGCGTGGGACTGGTCGGTCCGAACGGCAGCGGCAAAACGACACTGCTTCGCCTGGTGCGCGGGGAAGTCGCGCCAACGACTGGCGACATTCGGCGAGCCGACAAGTTGCGAATTGTGTATTTCGATCAACGACGCGAACTCGATCCGAACGTGACGCTGCGGCGGGCACTCGCACCGGAGGGCGATTCGGTCATCTATCAAGATCGGGTTGTCCACGTGGCATCGTGGGCGGCGAAATTCCTGTTCAAGAACGAGCAGCTGAATCAGCCGGTCGACAGGCTTTCTGGAGGGGAACGGGCTAGGGTTCTGATCGCGCAGTTGATGCTTCAGCCGGCGGACGTGCTCTTGCTCGACGAGCCAACCAATGACCTCGACATCCCGACTCTCGAAATTCTCGAGGAGAGCCTGCTCGAGTTCCGTGGGTCGCTCGTTCTGGTGACGCATGACCGCTACATGCTCGACCGCGTCTCTACCATCGTCCTCGGATTAGACGGTAAAGGCAGCGCGCAACGCTTTGCAGATTACTCGCAATGGGAAGCATGGCAGGAGGAACAAGAGCAATCCGAACAGGCGACGGCGCGAGTTGCTGCAAAGACGACGACGGGGCCGTCAACATCGTCGAAGAAGAAACTCTCCTACCTCGAAGCCCGCGAATATTCGGCCATTGAGGAGCTCGTGGCCGCCGCAGAAGAGATTCTGGATTCGAAGCGGGTCGCCGCTGAAGACCCGGCGATCGCCAGCGACTCGACTCGACTCATGAATGCTCACAAGGAATTGGAAGAAGCTCAGAACGAAGTGGACACTCTCTACGCGCGATGGGCGGAACTTGAGAAGAAGCAGCAAGCCTGAACGTCAGGACGCCAGCGCGAAGGCGATGATTGTTCTCCCACTCTTACCGGTGCGTTCTTCAACTTCTTTCAGCAAACGCGATTCAAGATCGTCCGGGTCGGGCTTCATTTCGCAGGCTGCAATTTCCTGATCAGTCGCACCTCGAAAGCACAGTTCACAAACTCCCAGACCATCTTCGGAACGGACGGGCGGTCCGAAAACACGGCAAGTCATAGGACGGGATTCGTAGAGCTCACAGAGACCTGTCTGAGGATCAAGTACGGGACAGGGTTCGTCGTTGGCGAAATCGGCAAATAGCTGCTCAGCTTCTTCGCCTTCGTTGAGCACGCCCGTCGTGGGGTCGCCCGGAAACTCCGGCGAGAGGCGCATGACTGACTCACGAGCGCGTTGCCTTAGTTGGGCGGCGCGCTTTGGGTCGCGCAATCTCAGTTCAGCAAGGCCTCTCTGCAACCGCGTCGCGTCAAGCTGATTGATGGCGAATGCTCCGATGCAGCACTGCGTGCATCCCGGACGACAAACCAGCCAATCTCTGCTCCGGAGCGCTGCGCCGGCAAGAGCAGAGTCCACAATCTGGATTAGCTTCTGATCGCCCGACGATGGGAAACGGGACCGCACATGTATGAGCATAGCGCATGCCCGGAGTCCACGAACTGAACGCCCAGGAAACACGACCATGAACTGCCAGACTGATCTTTACGATGGATTTTTTGCGTTGGACTAACCGGCGAGGTTTGATCCAAAGTGTTGCGTACATCTTCTGCAAGGTCGCAGAAGAGCACCCAACATTTCAAAATTGGGTTCCCCACGAACGGGTCATCGTCAGTCCATCTGACCGAGTCGTCTAAACATTTTTAACACTGCAGCCGCCGAGGACTAACGGCGGATGCAGAGCCATCTATACAGCGAGGGAGCAACGTGCCGGACAAGAAAAATACAGTCAATTTGCGAACCGTGGCAGAACGGGCAGGGCTGGCGCCCTGTTCAGTTTCGGCAATCCTCAACGACACCCCTGCGGCGAAAGCCATTCCGCAAACGACGAAGGATCGCGTCTTTCGCGCCGCGGCCGAGTTGAATTATCGCCCGAACTTGTGGGCGAGATCGCTGCGAACCAAGCGGACTCGCATGGTGGCTGCGATCGCACACGATTTTGGAAGAGGAGCGGTCGCGCGGGTTGTGGCGGGCGTGCAGAGTCGACTCCATAAGAAAGGGTATTTGCTGGCTCTCGGCACTCCGGACTTTGAGGAAGCCAATCACATTTCCGCCCAGTTCCAGCAGCGCGGAATTGAGGGTGTCATCGCCATCGAAGCGATCGTGCCCATGCAAATGGATTTGCCCGTGGCCTTGGTCGAATTCGCATATGTCACATCCTCAGAGGTTTTGTCGGAAGATGAGCACGTTTGGCTTGCGAAACTGGGCGAGTCGGCGGCCGACACTATCATCCGGCAGATTGAGCAGGAAAATAGTTCGCGCCGGATGAAAGTCGACGCCAAACTTCCGTCGGCCTATTTCGATGTTCCGAGCGCCGTGCTGGCAGCTGGTATGGCTGCGCACGAACGCGCGTAGCCACACTTCGTTGCGTAAGCGCATCTCTTTTCATATCAAATCGCCGAAGCGGTCATCCCCCGGCCTCTTTGCGTGCTCGAAAATGCCGAAGCCCGGCAGTCGGCGATTCAACCTCACTAAAAAGCTCTTTGGGATTACGCCAGCCGATTGGCTCGGCGACTGTTAGGCCGTTTGGGAAAAATGCTGGCCTGAATTCGTAGTGGAGTTCGCAGGAAGGTCCAGCCGGACATCACAAAGCTCTCCAATCAAACTTCCCGCCCAGCGGAAAACATTGTGCTCGCGCACGGTTCGGCGCATGCGCTGCATGCGCAACTGCTTTTGCTCCGGAGCCATTTCCAGCGCCGCGCGAATCGCTTCCGCGGTCTGGTCAATGTCATAGGGATTCACCTGCAACGCATCAGCTAATTCCCGAGCGGCGCCGGTGAAGCAACTCAGGATGAGCACGCCCCGCTCATCGTGGCGGTTCGCGACGAACTCTTTCGCCACCAAGTTCATGCCGTCGTGCAGTGAGGTCACCAGGCAAAGATCGGCGGCGCGGTAATACGCTTCCACTTCTTTGTGATTGTGCTGCCGATTGAGAAGCACGATCGGTTTCCATTGGCCAGATTGAAATTTCCAGTTGATGCGATCGGCTTCGGCTTCCACTTCCGCCTGCAGATCATGGTAGCGCTTGATGTGAGTGCGGCTCGGAGCACCGATCTGCACGAACGTAAAGACGCCTTGATATCGCGGATACTTCTCGAGAAAGCGTTCGACCGCAAGGAAGCGCTCCAGAATCCCCTTGGTGTAGTCGACACGATCGACGCCGACTCCCATCAAGGCAGCCTCGACGCCGAGAACCTTTAATAGCGCCCCGCGCTCTTCGTAAGCGGACTCAAGCGGGACTTCAACAGGCACTTCCACCGACGCCACACTAATCGGGAATGGACGCACTGCGGTGCGATGCTCGAGTCGCTGCACGGCGAACTGATTCCAGTCGATGCGCGACTCCACCGTACGATCCACACTCTGAAGAAAGTTCGTGCAATGCGCCTGTATGTGGAAGCCGATGAGGTCTGCGCCAAGCAGACCGTCGATCAGCTCTCGTTGCCACGGACAGATTCCGAAAGCTTCCGGATTCGGCCAGGGAATATGCCAGAAGATTGCAAGACGAGCATCCGGCCGGCGCTGCTTGATCATCCTCGGCAACAACGCGAAATGGTAATCCTGCACAAGGACAACCGGATGAGTCACGTCTTCCATCTCTTCCAGAAGGGCATCTGCAAATTTTTGGTTTACTTCTTGATAGTGCTTCCAATCGCTCGGACGAAACACCGGTCGAGTGTGGGCGATATGGCAAAGAGGCCACAAACCTTCATTGGCGAAGCCGTAATAATATCCCTGCTCTTCTTCCTTGGAGAGCCATACTCTGCGCAGGGTGTAATGCGGATCATCGGGCGGAACGACCAGGCGATCGTGCGCATCCACCATCTCCAGATCGGCATCGCCGGAACCGTGAGCGACCCATGTTCCCCCGCAGGCGCGAAGCACCGGTTCGATCGCAGTAACGAGTCCACTAGCGGGCTCGCTGACCTCCACCGATCTCCCGCGATGACTGTGAATGTAAGGCTCCCGGTTAGAGACGACGAAAAGCCTGCCATCTTCCAGCCGCGAGCGAACGTGAACTGCGAGACGATCCGCGGTCCACATCGCTTCTCCAGTCGCGCGGAGACGAGCTTCCAATTCCGCGGCGGAGCGGGCGCTGTTCAGGCTTTCCGCAAATGTGGCCACTTCCCTCGCCAAAGGACGAAACATTTCCAAGTCGGGAACTTTCAAGCGAGTCGACATGGCACGGCCGGTGCGCAAGGCCTGCATCCAACGCGCGGTTCGAGCAATCGGCCCGGCGATGCTCCAACGGACGATGAGCAATGTAATCATGGCAATGAGCACGACATGGGCCAGCGCGCTCAGGAAGGTTTCGCGCCAAATCCGATAGGTTTCCGCCTTGATGTATCCAGAATCGTGGACGATCGCCAGAGCTCCGATGAGGGTGGCGTCGTGATGCAGCGGCCGCGCGTAGATGTGGATTGACGCAATGCCCATGCGCAGGAAAGCGGCAGCATCATGATCGTCCTTCAGCGATTGCAGGACGATGGGAGGCGCGCTTTCCATGAGCGGCTGGAGGTTGGTTGTTACTGCGACTGGATGACCCTGCGGATCATACACGGCAAGCCCCGCAAGGTGCTCCCGGTTGGCGAACTGCTGGACGGTTCGTTGCAGAGTACGCTGCGCGTCCCGCTCCAGGTCGCGCTCCACGCTGCTTTCGAGACTCTCGCCCAGGAGTTGGGCGCGCCGATCAAGATCTTTGCGCATGCCCCGGGCCAGTATCTCCCCTTGATAGTAGGAAGTGCACAACGAGACGAGCGTTACCCCGATGATCAAAGAGACGATAAGCCGGGCACTCAGCAATCGCATCTTGGAAGTCCTGAGAATCCTAAGTTGCCGTCAGGTACAAAAAGGGGATCAACTACGCTTTCTGGCGGTTTCCAACTGCTGGCCGGACAAGCTATCAGGGACCGCAGCGGCCGGCCCCGGAAAACCCGGCTACGGCGATTCCCACGACGGCGACATCGTTAGGATGCAAACAGCCATCCGAAACGATCTTGCCAGTCTTATTCTGGTGACGGGAACAAACAAAAGGTTGCACCTGGAGTGCCGTACCCCAAAGTCTTAGGTTTCAGTGGCTTGGTGAGATGTTCACAGCGCGGGAAAGGTAATTCTTGCATCCCAGAAGCTGAGAATCAGCGGCCACTCCGATCCAGGACAATTTCAGGAAGGGTCCTCTGGTCAGTTCGCAAGTGATGCGGTCCTTCTGGTAGGAATGTATCGCTGTGGGTATAGTGCGAACGGTTAGGAATTTCATGGGAGCTTGGATGAAAGTGAACTGGCATCGCCCAAAGTGGTACGCAGCAATTTTTCTGGTTTCGTTATGTGCGATGGGGCAAACTAAAGATCCTCAAGCAACCACTGCGCAATGGAAGCTGGTTTGGAGCGATGAGTTCAATGGACCGGATGGCTCGCCCGTCGATTCGTCGAAGTGGGTGCAGGAAATCGGCGGGGGAGGATGGGGCAACGACGAACTCGAGTACTACACCAGCCGTCCGCAAAATGCGTTTCTGAAGAACGGGAACCTCGTCATCAAGGCTGTCGAAGAAAAGTACTCGGGCTCCGATGGCGTGAGCCGGAACTACACATCCGCGCGATTAAAGACACAGGGCAAGTTCTCGCAAACCTATGGACGATTCGAAGCGCGCATCAAGATTCCTCGCGGACAAGGAATCTGGCCGGCCTTCTGGATGCTGGGCGCTGACATCGACCAAGTCCCTTGGCCCGCTTGCGGCGAGATCGACATCATGGAGAATATCGGCAAGGAGCCTGCCCTCGTTCACGGAACGATTCATGGGCCGGGTTATAACGGATCTGGAGGCATCAGTTCGTCATTCGCTCTGCCCGGGGGGAGGAAATTTGCCGACAAATTCCACATTTATGCCGTGGAATGGGAGCCGAACACAATTCGTTTCTACGTCGACAATCACCTCTACGCGACGCGAACTCCCGCGGACCTACCGAAAGGGGCGAAGTGGGTTTACGACCATCCATTCTTCATTTTGCTAAATGTCGCGGTTGGGGGAGACTGGCCGGGAAATCCCGACGCGACCAGCGTGTTTCCGCAGACCATGCTGGTGGACTATGTGCGGGTTTACGAGGCTGTAAAGCCAGCGCCGCCCACGAAGCCCTGATCCACTGAACATAACAATTCTGTCCTTGACCTGTCGCCAATCCGTTTGACTCTTGTCGATTTCGAGTGCATAAAATCGTATAAAATCGATTTCCGAAAATCGGAACTTTCGCGATCACAGGAGTTGATACATGAGCAGCGTTCGGGTTTTGGTAGGCACGCGCAAAGGCGCATTCATTCTTACCGCAGAGGGCAAGCGGGACAAGTGGGACGTCAGTGGCCCTTTCTTTGCGGGATGGGAGCTTTACCATCTCAAGGGATCGCCTGCCGATCCCAATCGCATCTACGCTTCGCAGACCAGCGGATGGTTTGGGCAGATCATCCAGCGCTCCGACGACGGCGGCAAGACGTGGCATCAGCCCGGCACACCTCCCGGTGAAACGGCAGGACCCGGCGGAATGCCGAAAGGCGAGAGCAACAAATTTGTTTATGACACTTCGACGGAAACGGGAAAACCGCTGACCACCCATCAGTTTTACGACGGAACCCAGCATCCGTGGGAGTTCAAACGCGTCTGGCACATCGAGCCGTCGCTCACCGATCCGGACACTGTCTACGCCGGAGTCGAAGATGCGGCCTTATTCCGTTCCAGTGACGGCGGGACAAATTGGAAAGAAATGTCGGGACTGCGTGGGCACGGAACTGGGCCCCATTGGCAACCCGGCGCCGGAGGCATGTGCCTGCATACCGTGATCCTCGACCCCAGTAACCCCGACAGGATCTATATTGCGATCTCGGCCGCTGGAGCATTCCGCACCGATAATGGAGGCAAGACATGGAAGCCGATCAATAAGGGCCTGTATTCGAAATATATTCCGGATCCGAACGCCGAGGTCGGGCACTGCGTGCACCATGTTGCGATGAACCCGAAACGTCCGGACGTGCTGTTCATGCAAAAACACTGGGACGTGATGCGCTCGGACAACGCCGGCGATCAGTGGACGAAAATCAGCGGCAATTTGCCAACGGATTTTGGGTTCGTCATCGATATTCATTCGCACGAACCGGAGACAGTTTATGTCATCCCGATCAAGAGCGATGGCGAACATTACGTGCACGAAGGCAAGTTGCGCGTGTTCCGCAGCAAAACGGGCGGCAACGAATGGGAGGCTTTGACCAAGGGATTGCCGCAGGAAAATTGCTATGTAAATGTCCTGCGAGACGCGATGGCGGTGGATACGCTTGACAAGTGCGGGATCTACTTCGGGACAACGGGCGGACAAGTCTACGTTTCACCCGATGCGGGAGACTCGTGGTCTCCGATCGTACGTGATCTGCCGGCGGTGTTGTCGGTGGAAGTGCAGACGCTGGCCTAAGGACTTCGAGTTCGAACAATAGCGTCGTAGCTTTGGGGAATTCAAGGAGAACACATGAAACGAACGCTGATGGCAGCGGCATTGTTGTTGTCGTTCTCAGTCGCCGTCACCGCGCAGGACAAGCAACAACCAGCTGACAATGCCGCCGTCCTGGAGGCTCAGGAACGCAACCTGTGGCAGGCTTTCAAGAACAAAGACAAGGCAGCCCTTTCGGCGATACTGGATGACGGCTTCCATCTATTTGAAGAGGGACTCACTGCAATCGGCGACAAGAAAACTGAGGTCAATGCGGTCGATGATTTCGAACTCGTTCGCTACACCTTGAGCGATTTCACCGTGAAACCGATCGGGCCCAACGAGGCGTTAGTCACCTATATCGCCCAATATGAAGGCAAGTCCGGTGGCGAGTCCTCGAAGGCAAAGAGTGTCTTCGCGGAGGTATGGATTCGTGCGGATAAAAAATGGAAAGATATGTACATGCAAGAAACTTATATGAAGTGAAGGTATTCGCGACATGCCGGCAACAATACGAGTTGAACTCCCGCAACACCTTCGCACCCTGGCCCACGTTGGGCACGAAGTGCCGATCGAAGTGGAGGGTCCGGTGACGCAGCGCTCTGTTCTCGATGCGCTGGAAGCGGCCTACCCGATGCTTCGCGGGGCAATTCGGGATCACGTCACGCTGCAACGGAGGGCATTCCTGCGCTTCTTTGCCTGCCAGGAAGATCTGACTCATGAATCTCCGGACGCCCCCTTGCCCGAAGCTGTGATCACGGGGAAAGAACCCTACCTGATCATTGGCGCAATCGCCGGCGGCTAGTTCCCCTTCATTTATCCTTCTGACCGTTCATCATTCTTAAGAACTGCGACCTCCGGCACGCGTGGCGAATCTGATCAAGAGACGCTGCACGATTGTCGGAGGCGAACGTGAAACTGAACCACCTCAACCTGACCGTTTCCAACGTTCCGGATGCGCACAAGTTTCTGGAAAAGTATTTTGGATTGAAGGGCTATCACGGCATGGAACCGCGCGAGGGCATGAGCTTTATGTCGGATGACGACGGAATGCTACTGGCTCTTTTCCGTGCCGGCAACGGGACGGATGCGAAATATCCCGCGGGATTTCACATCGGCTTTATTCAGGACAGTGAAGAGGAAGTCGACCAGATCAACCAGCGCTTGCGGGACGATGGATATCAGGTTCCCAAGCCGGCCCGTCTTCATGGATCGTGGACTTTTTATTTCCAGGCTCCTGGAGGATTTATGGTCGAGGTGCTGCGCTGAGGGCGTACGCTCTCTCGACCTTGGCAAGAAAAAACAGGTTCCTCGATCGCTTCGCTCCTCGGAATGACAATCGCAAGTTGCTAGGCCTGATGTTCGTGCCAGTGCATCTGCCAACCTAGGTATCGCACGGCTGCCTCGTGCACGGCGGCCGCCGTGGTTGAGAAATTTGCCGCCACGTGATGTTCGAATCCGTTCTCGCAGATGTAGTGCAGAAGTCTCTGCAGTCCGGCAATCTGCACAACACCAACGCCGCCGAATGTATTCAACGAGTCGCTGGTGAATGAGCCTTCGCCCACATATCCTCGGATCACTCCCGCCGTGTCGTCGGTGGAGAATCTCGCAAAGCTCATCGCCCCCGGCTTTACTCGTCCTACAACGGTGCCAAAGGTATTGTCCTTACCGACGGTTCCAGCGATGATCTCCTGGAATTCGATGCGGACGTTCTGGAAGAAGTGCTTGGGTAGGTTGCTGCAGTGGAAGCAGACAGCTTTATTCGGATCTTCCCCGTAGTTATTGTTCCAGTCGAGCAGCGCGCTTGGAGTTTCGGACGCGAGCGCGAGGGCGTGCATGCTGAGCGTTCCGCATACATCAACCTCGCAGGCCGCTGGAAATAGATTGTTGCTCATCATGCTCATGATGGTGCAAGGCACGACACCGAAGTATTCTTCCATCGAGGTCCAGCACTGCACGGCGCTGATGCGGACGTCGGTTTGCTTCATCCAGTCGTCGATAACGAAACCCAGCTTCGCCATCTTGATCAACGCAGCGTCGGGAACGCCGCTGGTGGTCACGTATTTTCGAATTTCTGCCAGCTTGCCTTGCACTCCCGCGTGATCATCCTTCAGCTTTGCAATGCGGCCGAAAACTTCGGACAGATCGAGCGTCTCTGTCGAGATACCGGAGGCTTCGAGCAGTTTCTCGCTATAGCGCACCGTGTTGAAGGCAGTGGGACGAGCACCGATGCTGCCGACGCGCAGGTTCCGCATTCCATTTGCGACGCGGCACACAGCAGCAAACCACGCGAGATCGGCTTCAAACTCCTTCGAATCAGGGCTTACGGTGTGGAGTTTTGTCAGCGAATACGGAATCCCATACTGACGAAGATTGTTGCAGGCCGACATTTTTCCGCAGAAACTGTCGCGGCGATGCAGGATCGTCATCTTCGATGCATCGTCCGGCGTAGCTTGTACCAGCACGGGGACATCGAGCCTGGAGAGACGCATCGTGTCGGCGATGGCACGTTCGTCGCCGAAATTCGGAAGGGAAACGATCACTCCATCAATTTTGTCCCGATGTTTCTGAAACAGAGCCGCGCAGCGCTTGGCTTCTTCGTGAGTTTCAACTGCTCCGTGCTTGCTGTCTTCCGGTCCGAGCACGATCGCATCCATGCCGGCCTTCGCCAGAGCCTGGATCATTTCCTCGCGGCCGGATTTCGCCAGTTGGTCGGGAAAGAATCCGCGATTCCCGATGATGACGCCCATCGTCATTTTCTTTGTGGACATATGAATCCTTATGTATCGATCAATAACTGCAATTAGGTATTACTTGACATGCGCGCACGTTCACGCGCAGGAGAAAAGCGCAGGCTAAAAAATAACCCCAATACCAGCAACACCGCTCCCCACCAGATATTGGCGTGAAGGTTATAAAGCACAACCTTGTTGGCAGGAGGGTGGATCGTTTCGTAAATTCCAGTGGCGAAAATCAGCAGGCCATTGACTCCAAGGCACACGCCAGTGAAGAACCAGATCGAGAGTGATCCGCCGGATTTCATTCATTCCTCCTACCAGAAGATGATCTGCAAAATGACGAAAATAACAGCGACCACGGCGCCCCAGAACAGGGGGCTGTGGAACCAGCTAACGTGCTCTGTCCGGGGAATCGGCGTCAGCCCGTAAACAACATTTTTGAGTTCGGAATCCGGCTTGGGCTTCGTCATGTAGCTGACGACTACGGTGACGATCACGCAGATCAGCCAGCACCAAAGAGCGCGGAACATGTTTTGCGCCTGGTCTTGCGCTTGCGCCGAGAGCGCCACGTAACGCACCGCTCCGGGATCGATCTTGACCCATGCATACATGCCGACCGACGACAACGTTCCGGCCAGAAGACCCGTCCAACCACCTGCTGGCGTGGCGCGTTTCCAGAGCATGCCAAGAATGACGGTACCGAAGAGCGGAGCGATGAAGAAGCTGAACAGCGCCTGCACATAATCCATGATGGACTGGGCCTGCATGACGAGATAGGCAGTGCCGATGCTGATGATGACGCCGATGACGGTAACCCAGCGTCCCATCCTCACCTTAGCCTCATCGGAGGCATCCTTCTTGATGAAGGTGGCGTAGATGTCGTACGTCCAGACCGTGGTGAAAGCGCTGACATTGCCAGCCATTCCCGACATGAATCCTGCAATCAACGCCGTGATCCCGAGACCAAGCAGCCCAGGACCACAGTAGCGGGCAAGCATCAACGGCAAAACTTCGTCGTAACCGTGGAGACCTTGTGCTTGTCCTGCTGGAGACCAGGCCACGTCCGCGGGAACGAGATGCAGAAGATGGCCGCTGGGATCGCGGAGAAGAGCCAGACCAAGCAGGCCTGGGAGAATTACGATGAAAGGCACGCACATCTTGAACGCGGCTCCAATGATCGGAGCGAGTTCCGCCGAGCGCAGATCTTTTGCCGCGAGAACGCGCTGCACGACCAGGAAGTCGGTGGTCCAATACCCCATGGCGATCACTGCGCCCAGGCCGAACACGATGCCTACCCAGTTGATGCCCATTGGGTTGTCGCTGAAGTTGCCGAGTGTCGACCAGAGATGAGTGTAGGCGCCGGGATTCGCCGCGTGCTGCTCCGTAAGGTTTTGCAGAATCTTGGCTTTCATGCCGTCCCATCCACCGGCTTCGATCAGTCCGAGAATGGGGATCAATAGTGCGCCCGCCCAAATCAGGAAAAACTGCAACACCTCGTTGAAGATCGCGGATCGCAAGCCGCCGAGCGCGACATAAGCGGCGACGGTCAGCGACGAAATCAGGATGCTGAAATTGAGATCCCACCCGAGAACCACGCGCATGACAACAGCCATGGCATACATGTTGATGCCGCTCATCAACACCGTCATAAATGCGAACGAAATCGAGGAGATTGCTTGCGAGCCTGGCCCGAAGCGCAACTTGAGATAGCCGGGTACCGAGTGTGTCTTGCTGACGTAATAGAACGGCATCATGATCAACGCCAAGAACAGCATCGAGGGAATGGCGCCGATCCAATACCAGTGTGCCGCGAGAATCCCGTACTTATAGGAATTGCCGGCCCACCCCATGAGCTCGAGCGATCCAAGGTTCGCCGACAGAAAGGCCAGACCCGCCACCCATGCTGTCATCTCGCGTCCGGCCATAAAAAAGTCTTCGCCGGTATTGGCCTGTCCCTTCAGATGGAGGCCGATGGCCAAGACCAGGGCAAAGTAAAAAATGATGATGACCAGATCGACTGGCGAGAGATGCACCAGGGTGGAAGCACTAAAGAGGAGGAGCGCAGGGTTCATTGAGTCTTGACCTGTCCGTAGTAGGCGTTGCGACCATGCTTGCGCAAAAAGTGCTTGTCGTGAAGTTCTCGGGCGAGAGGTCCGGATTCAGCATTGATGGACAGCGTATGAAGAGCCATCTTCGCGACGTATTCCAGAATCACCGCGTTGTGGGCAGCTGATGCGGCAGTTGGTCCCCAGCAAAAAGGCGCATGCCCCGCCACTAGGACCGCCGGAATTGCGTCAGGATCGCTCTTGGCAAACGTGCGGCAAATGGCTTTGCCAGTTTCCAGTTCGTAGTCGCCCTCAATTTCGGATGCACTCAAACGATCCGTCACCGGAACTGATCCATGAAAGTAATCCGCGTGAGTGGTGCCAAAACACGGAATCGGCTTTTCCGCCTGGGCCCATGCCGTAGCAAATTCAGAATGCGTATGAGCCACTCCCCCGATGTTCAGAAACTGCCGGTATAACTCCAGATGAGTCGGAAGGTCGGAGGAGGGCCGCAGGTTGCTTTCGACGATAGTCCCTTTGAGATCGGAAATAACCATGTGGGCCGCGGTCAGTTCCTCGTAGGGCACACCACTCGGCTTGATGGCGACCAGTCCTTCACCGCGGTCGATGCCGCTGGCGTTTCCGAACGTGTAGAGGACAAGGCCGCGCCGAACCAGTTCCAGATTTGCTTCCAGCACCTCTTCGCGCAGCGTCTTAAGCAGCATTGGGAAAATGCGGGTCCTGAATGCCAGATTTCAATCGACGAATATTACTTTCTCGTAAACGTTTACGCAACGGAACATTAAACGGGTGCACGTACCTTTGTCAAAGATTTCGCGCCTCAAGATCTTTCATCCCAGGGGAACACAGCGGACTACTTTGCGTCCTGCAGCCTTTACGAGGTTTTCACTTTCCAGTAGACCGCGTAGCGCTCGTGAATCACTTTGTAGAGAGGAATTAAGTCGAACGGTTGTGACTGTCCCACTGCGTTGAATGTGAGCGGCTGTTTATCAGGCACAATCCAAGCCAATGGATGCGTGGCTGTGGCTGTAATGTCCGGGACTTTGGTCTGCGTGCCAAGTTTTGGCCCGGGGCCGCTGAACGCCATATCGCGGGTGACAGTTTCAAAACGCCCAGCCAAAACGAGCGGGCCGTACATTGCTGCCTGGATTGTCTCGTCGTCAGGCATGGGATCGGCGTGCAGTGCCATTGGCAGACTGAGTTCAATTTTGTCTCCAGTCTTCCAGATCCGATCCAGGGTCAGATAACTGCTGGGACTGGCAAAGGCGGGGAGGGTAGTTCCGTTAATTTTCACGCTGCCACCTTGAACCCAATACGGAATGCGCAGGTTGATCGCGAGTTGTTGCGGCCGCTCGGAGGAAATGATGATCGTCGTTCCCTGCTCTTCCGGGAAGCGGGTTTCCTGCTTGAGTTGCAAGCCCTTCTCCCGCCAATCCAGATTTGAATCGATGTAAAGATTTACATAGAGAGAGTTGTCGCCGTGGAAGTAAATCGTGTCGGCCAACTTCGCGTATTCCTCGGAACCGGTTCCGGTGCAGCACCAGAATGCATCGAGCGGCTTGCCGAATGTCTTCCAATATCCCGAGGCGAGCGGCAGGTAGTACATCATCGTGCCATCTTCCGGATTAATCGTGCCCAGGCGATGATTGAAGAGAGTGCGCTCGTAGTAATCCATGAGGCGAGCATCAACAGTCCAGCCAAATAGATGGCGGGTCAACTTCATCATGTTGTAGGCACAGCAGCACTCAGTAGTATCGGGGGCGAGTTCAGTGGAAAGCTTGCCGGGGTCGGTGTTCCACGACTCACCGTTGCTGGTGCCGCCCGTGCAATAGGAACGCTCGCTGACCACTTCCTCCCAGAAATATTCGGCGATGTCCCGATAGCGGCGGTCGCCGGTGAGTTCGTAATAACGCGCGGCGGCGATCACCTGAGGAATGTGCGTATTGACATGCAGGCCTTTGAGTTCGTCGCGGTGTGCGGCAAGAGGATCAAAGAATGCTTTCTTGTCGAAACGCTGCGCGATCTCCAGATAGTCTTGCTTGCCCGTAACCGCGTAGAGATTGCACAGGACTTCTCCCATGCCTCCGAACTCCGTGCCGAGTACACGTTGCATGTGTTCGTAGCTGAGCGGCTGGGTATAGAGGTCCACCCAGGAGGCCATCTTTTGAACGATATCGAGAGCCTGCTCGTTGCCATGGTACACGTACATATCGAGCAGGCCTGCCATGATTTTGTGGATCGTGTAGAAAGGCGCCCAGACTCGCTGGCGCTCTCGAAGGCGATCGAAGAATTCCACGGGGAATGCACTCAGATATCCGCTTTTCAAAGCGGTTTGGCACTTTCCCAGTTCGGCCACAACGGTTGCGGCGTTTTTCTTTAAATCCTCATCGCCGGTAGCGGCGTACATGAGCGCACAGGCCGAAAGATAGTGCCCACCGGCATAATGGCCGCGCAATTCGCAGTCGGGAGCCTCCCAGCCGCCGAGAGGCTCGGCGTTGGAAGGCAGACCCGCATTGATTCGGAAGGTGTGCAGCAAACGGTCAGGAGGCAGCGAATGCAGATATCGACGATCGGCTTCCGTCGCGATCTTGCAGGGACCGTCGCCAAGACGCACTTGCGTCAAGGGGAACGGAAGAACCTTCCAGGGCACCTTCTCGTTTGACGGCTTGCCGCCTTGCTGGCCACTGTCGATCACCGGGTCTTGCAGGATGTTGGCTCTCAAAGCCCCAGGAATAAATGCGGAGCCAGCTACGCCCGCAGCGGCAGACAAGAAATTCCTGCGGGACCATCGTCCAAATTGTGACATCGAGATTCCTCCTGCGCCCGAGTGCAGCGTTACCGGATATTGTCTACACTAATCAACAAATTGGCGAGGGTTCGAACTCGGATAAGACGCCCTGCCAACCGCGAAGGAGGCCGACCTTCACGAAGGGCGATCAGGTTCAACTGCAGAGCATGCAAAGCGCAACCTACGACGTCATCATCATTGGGTCCGGCATCGTGGGCGCGGCTTGCGCGGACGAGTTCGCTCGTCGCGGAATGAAAGTGGCGATCGTCGAGCGAGACGTTGTCGGTGGAGGCGCGACCGCCGCCGGCATGGGGCACATCGTCGTCATGGACGATTCCGAGGCCCAGTTCGCCTTGACGCGGTATTCGCAGCAGCTTTGGCAGGCGTCGCGGGGTGAGCTGCCGGATGACGTTGAGTACGAGCCATGCGGGACGATCTGGGTCGCCGCGGACGAAGAAGAAATGGCCGAGGTATTGCGGAAACACGAGTATTACGGACGGAGAGGCGTGCCGACCGATGTACTCGATGCCAAGGCCTTGAAGATGCTCGAGCCGAATCTTAGGAATGGGATGGCGGGCGGTCTTTTGGTTCCGGAAGACGCGGTGGTTTATACGCCGTACGCCGCGATGTTCCTTGTAGAACGCTCGCAGAAACATGGAGCAGTGATTCATCTCGGACAATCGATTAAGGAAATCGGTTGCAGACAAGTGTGTTTCTCGGACGGCTCAGTCTTGCAGTCGGACAGGATCGTCAATGCGGCAGGAGCCTGGGCCGCGGAGTTGACTCCCGGAGTGGAGATCAAGAAACGCAAGGGACACCTCGTCATCACCGATC
>Ga0181537_10002466_pt1 | contig 16219 bp, 16 predicted proteins | sample PEATcosm2014_Bin_39_FD_119765 | JGI IMG/M metagenome (GOLD analysis project Ga0181537, IMG submission 119765) | Peatland microbial communities from MTU Mesocosm Facility, Houghton, MI, USA - PEATcosm2014_Bin23_10_metaG | ecosystem: Environmental > Terrestrial > Soil > Wetlands > Peat | place... | reverse complement strand
GCTTGACGAAATCGGGGAGCGCGTCCATGTAGGATTCGGAATAGCGGCCGCCGTGCATGATCTGCTGCCACTGCCGCACCATCCCCATGTAGCGGTTGTTGAGATTGACGATCTTGAGCGGCAGGTGATACTGCTTGCAGGTCGACAATTCCTGAATGCACATCTGGATGCTGGCTTCGCCCGTCACGCACGCCACGGTCGCGCCCGGGTTCGCCATCTGCACCCCCATCGCCGCCGGCAGGCCGAAGCCCATGGTGCCGAGGCCGCCGGAATTGATCCAGCGCCGGGGCTTGTCGAAACGGTAGAACTGCGCGGCCCACATCTGGTGCTGGCCCACGTCCGAGGTGATAAAAGCGTCGCCGCCCGTTACCTCGTACAATTTTTCGAGCACGAACTGCGGCTTGATGATGGCGCTGGCACGGTCGTACTTGAGGCAATCCCGCGCGCGCCACTGGTCGATCTGCGACCACCAGCTCTTGAGCGCCTCGGGGTCGGGCCGCTGCCCGGTCTCCTTGCTGAGGCGAAGCAGCTCTTCGAGGATGTCTTTCACGTTGCCGACGATGGGAATGTCGACTTTCACGCGCTTGCTGATCGACGACGGGTCGATATCGATATGGATGATCTTGTGCGGATTCTGCGCGAAGTGCTGCGGATTGCCGATCACGCGGTCGTCGAAGCGCGCGCCGATCGCCACCAGCACGTCGCAATTCTGCATCGCCAGGTTTGATTCGTAGGTGCCATGCATGCCCAGCATGCCGGTGAACTGCTTGTCGTTGGCGGGGAAGCCGCCGAGCCCCATCAGGGTGCTGGTGCAGGGCACGCCGAGCAAATGCACGAGTTCGGTCAGCTGCCCGGAAGCGTTCGACAGGACGACGCCGCCGCCGGTGTAGAACATTGGCCGCTGCGCTTCCATCAGCAGGCTGAAAGCTTTCTTGATCTGGCCCGCGTGGCCCTTGATGACCGGGTTGTAGGAGCGCAGGTGCACTGTCTCCGGATAGTGGAACGTGGTCTTGGCGGTGGTGACGTCCTTGGGGATATCGACCAGCACCGGCCCCGGACGCCCGGTCTTCGCGATGTAGAACGCTTTCTTGATGGTGAGCGCGAGGTCGCGCACGTCTTTCACCAGGAAGTTGTGCTTGACGCAGGGCCGGGTGATGCCGACCGTGTCCACTTCCTGGAAGGCGTCGAGTCCGATGGCGTGGGTCGGCACCTGACCCGTAATGATGACCATCGGGATCGAGTCCATGTAGGCGGTCGCGATGCCGGTCACCGCGTTGGTGGCGCCGGGTCCGGAGGTAACCAGGCAGACACCGACTTTTTCGCACGAGCGCGAATAACCGTCGGCGGCGTGCACCGCGCCCTGCTCGTGGCGCACCAGCACATGCTTGACCTTGTCCTGCTTGAACAGCTCGTCGTAGATGAACAGCACGGCGCCGCCCGGGTAGCCGAAGACGAACTCGACCCCCTCCTCAGCCAGGCACTGGACGGTGATTTCGGCACCGGTCAGTTCCCGCAGCCCCTGCCCCACTCCGCTATAGCGTTCCACGATTATCCGAAAGAACCAGAAAAGTCTTCGACATTATCGGGTTAGACTAATTTGGTCAAGCCTCTTTTTGCGCCGCGTCATCCGCCGCGGCGCCTGCTTCCGGGCTTTTTTGGTAGCATTGCCGGTTACAACTTATTACCGAAAGTCTTCAAGCTGGCCACGCAGAGGGAACTGGCGCAATTTCTCGCCGACGTCGAGCGCCGCGCCTTTAAACAGGCGCTTTTCGCCGTCCGCGACGAGGATGCGGCACTCGATATCGTGCAGGATGCCATGCTGAAGATCTCGGAGAAGTACGGCGACAAGCCTGCCGCGGAATTGCCGCTCCTGTTTCAGCGCATCCTGCAAAATACCATTCGCGATTATTATCGACGCTCCAAGGTACGTAACCTGTGGACTTCGCTGTTTTCGTCGTTTACCGCAGCAGACGACGAGGAAACCGACCCGCTGGAGGTATTGAGGGCCGAGAGCGCTTCGAGCGAAATGGCTTCGCCGCCGGACCAGTTGCAGCAATCGCAAGTCTTTGCTTTAATTGAGGAAGCTTTGAAGGCCCTGCCACCTCGTCAACGCGAGGCTTTCCTGATGCGTTATTGGGAGGACATGGATGTGGCCGAAACCGCAGCCGCAATGGGATGCTCGGAGGGCAGCGTCAAAACGCACTGCTCCCGGGCCACCCATGCTTTGGCAGCCGCACTGAAAGCCAAAGGAATCGAACTATGATGAACGAACTGCATATTGCCCGAAAAGTCCGCCAGGCCCTTGATCAGGGTGCGGAAACCATCGCCCCCCGGCCGCTGGAACGGCTGCGGCTCGCGCGCGATAAAGCCCTGCGGGTGCAGCGGCAACCGGCACTGGGATTCGGCTTTGCCTGGGTTGGCGCCACCGCCGGACGCGTCACCGACGCCTATGCCGTGGGCCGCTACTGGCTGCCGCTGGCCGCGCTGGTTGCCGGTCTCGTGCTGATCGTCCAGTGGGAGAGCCAACAGCCCCAGATGACCGTCGCCGAAGCCGAGGAGATCGACTCCGCCCTGCTCTCCAGCGAGCTGCCGATCAACGCTTATCTCGACCGTGGCTTCGACGCATGGCTCAAGCGCGAATCGGAATAATCGCCCTCTCGCTATCGCTGTTCCTCGCCTGCCCCGCTTACGCCATTGCACCCGCTGACCCTGCGCCGAAATGGGCGCAGTTGAACAGCGAGCAACAGGCGGTCCTGGCGCCGCTGGCCAAGGACTGGGACGACTTCACCGATTTCCGCAAGAAAAAATGGATCGGCATCGCCAAGCGCTATCCCACGATGCGGCCGGACGAGCAGCAACACCTGCAGACCCGCATGCGCGAATGGGCGAGTCTCACCCAGCAGCAACGCCGCATCGCGCGCGAGAATTTCAAGAAAATCGACAAGCTGCCGCCGGAAAAGAAACTGACCATGCGGCAGAAGTGGGAAGAGTATCAGCGCCTCCCGGAAGCCGAGAAACGCAAGCTCGCGGAATTGGGTTCCAGGCCGCCGCCGGCTCCGGTGTTGCGAATACCGCGCGGCGCGGGTAAGGCGGCGCAGCCAATACCGAAGGCGGCACCTGCGGCTTCGCCGGCTTCTGCAGTTTCCCCAACTCCCGGGATCGCCATCCCGCCGCCTGCAGCGGCAGCGCCAGCCATAGCTCCCGCGGGACCGGCCATCCAGCCCGCAGCCCAGTCCGCCGGCAAGTAAGCGTGGCCCGGCCATGACCGGCGCTGTCCCTGTCGATACGGAATCTCCCGGCGTCATCCTCACCGTACCTGGTATCTGGCGGCGCCTTGCCGCGATGACTTACGAGTCGGTGCTGCTGTTCGGCGTGCTGTTCATCGCGACCTACGTGTTCCTGGTGCCGGCGCAGGCGCTCAACGCATCCCTGCAGCGCGCGCTGCTGCAACTCATGGTATTCGCAGTTTGCGGCATCTACTTTGTCTGGTTCTGGCGCCATGGCGGGCAGACGCTCGCGATGAAAACCTGGGATCTGCGGCTGGTGGCGAGAAACGGCGGACCGGTATCGCGCGTGCAGGCCCTCGCACGCTACCTGCTGGCCTGGTTCCTGATTCCGCCCTTCGGCATCGCAATCCTGTGGGCGCTGATCGACCGCGATCGCCAGTTCCTGCACGACCGCATCGTCGGCACCCGCGTCGTCAGCGTATAGCCGCTAGGCCCGCTCCACCTTCCATAGCATCGCGGCGGCGGCAAGCAGGAACAACAGGCTCGGCAGCAGCGCGCTCAATACCGGCGACCAGCTGCGGATGACGCCGAGGCTCGAGAACAGCTCGTTCAGAATGCGGAACAACAGCCCCAGCATCACCCCGAGAAACACCTTGAGGCCGACGCTGCCGCTGCGCCCCTGCATGTAGGCAAACGGCAACGCCAGCGCCATCATCACCAGCACGGCGAACGGGTAGATGAGCTTCTTCCACATCGCGATTTCGTAGCGCTTGGTGTCCTGGTTGTTCTCCGCCAGGTGGCGTATGTACTGGTAGAGGCTCCACGCCGACATGTGCTCGGGCTTGACCAGCAGCACCGACAGGATGTCCGGATTGATCTTCGAGTTCCATATCAGCTCGGGTATGTGCAGCACCTCGGTGCCGCGGTCGCTGAAGCGGGTCTCCACCACGCCGGTGAGCCGCCAGTGATCGGGCGGCAGGTAGGCGCCGTGCGCCGCGGAACGGATCGAGCGCAACTGGTAGTCGCGGTCGAACTCGTAGATGGTGATGCCGTTGAGTTGGGCGTCTGGCAGCACCTCGCGCACGTTGATGAACGACAGCTCGTCCTTCACCCACACCCCGGATCGGAACTCCTGCGCGATCACGGTGTTGATCGCATGCATGCGCATTTGCTGCGCCTCGTGTTCCGCCGGCGGGTCGACGAACTCGCCGAAGGCGAAGGTCACGACGACGAACACGGCGCCGATCTGCATCAGGGTCGCGGTGGCGCTCGCGGTGGACAGGCCGGACGCGCGCATTACCGTGTATTCCGAATGCGCGACGAGCTGCGACAGCGCAAACAGGGTGCCGATGAGGACCGCGATCGGCGCCAGCTCGTAGACGTGGCCGGGCAGCGAAAGCGCGATGAACAGCAGGATCTGCCGCATGCCGTAGGCGCCCTTGCCGAGGTCGCCCATCTCGTGGATCAGCTCGAAAAACGCCGACAGGAACAGGAAGGCCACCAGCACCAGCGCGGTGGCGGCGAAAATCTCGCGCGCGAGGTAACGCCGCAGCACGTTCAATTGGCGCTCTCCGCACCGTTGCGGGACAGGCTGCGGTAGCGCAGCCAGGCGAACATCGGCAGCACCGCCAGCCGGCGGTAAAACAGGGCAAACAGCACCAGCAGCATGGCGACGTGCACCACCCACCAGCCGATCTCGAATTGCAGCCGGCCCTGCGTTACCCAGCTGCTGGCGATTCTCATCATGCTGCTGTAGACCATGTAGATGAGACAGGCCAGCAGCAGGTTGGCGGAGCGTCCGGCGCGCGGATTGACGAACGACAGCGGGATTGCGAGCAACGCGAGGTTGAACGCCGCCAGCGGCAGGCCGATGCGCCACATCAGCTCGGCTTTGTGCCCGTTGTCAGGCGTTTCCAGCAGCGCCAGCGTGGACAGCGCGCTGATCGACGCCTGCAGGTCCGGCGGCTCCGGCGAGTCGATGCGCAGCGAGTACTTCTCGAAGTCCCACACCTTGTATTCCGGCGTGCCCGGCGTGCCGTCGTAGCGGCGGCCGTTCATCAGCACCAGGAAGCGGTCGCCGTTGGGATGCGTCTCCTGGTAGCCGCGCTTGCTCATGGTGATGGAGAGCCGGTTGTCGATCAGCGAGTTGACGAAAATGTTCTGCACTTCGCGCGAGTTGCCGTCGACGCCTTCGACGAACACGATGCGGTCGGAGCGCGCCGACTCGCGAAACACGCCGGGCGACACGCGCGAAATCTCGTCCTGGTGCTCGAGCTTGTTCTTGAACTGCTCGGCTTGCTGCGCCGCCCACGGCGTCAGCACGAACGACAGCACCGCGATCACCAGCACCAGCGGCGCCGCGAACACCGCCACCGGGCGGATCCACGCGGTGAGCGGCAAGCCGCTCGAGAACCACACAATCATTTCCGAGTCGCGGTAACCGCGCGACAGCGTCATCAGCACCGCGAAGAACAGCGTGATCGACAACAGCACCGGCAGGTAAAACAGGAGCTGCAGGGCGAGCACCACCAGCACCGCCTCGGAGGCGAGCTTGCCCGACGCCGCCTGGTCGAGGATGCGGATCAGCAGCGTGGTGGCCCAGATCGCGATCAGGGCGACGAAAGCCACCACCGCGAGATTGGCGAATTCGCGCAGGATTGCGCGGCGGAAGATCACCGCGTGCCCGCGAACGAGCGGCGCGCGGCCTTATCTTTGACTTTTGATCGTTGCAGCATGGATAATCTCCGTTTCAGCACAACCCTCGGAGAGTGCGGTGGAATTTAGCATAAAAAGTCTGGCACCGGAAACGCATCCGGCCGCATGCATCGCAGTCGGCGTGTACGACAGCGGCAAGCTCACGCACTCGGCGCAGGCGATCGACGCGGCGTCGCGCGGCTACTTGCGCAACCTGGTGCGCAAGGGCGATTTCCAGGGCGCGCTCGGCAGCACCCTCGCCTTGTTCAGCGTGCCGCAGATCGCAGCGGAGCGGGTGGTGCTGATCGGTCTTGGCAAAGATGACGAAGTCGGCAGCCGCGAGTACATCGCGGCGACCCGCGCCATGCTGAAGGCGGTATCGGATACCGGCGCCAAGGACGCGCTGCTGTGCCTCGCCGAGGTAGCGGTGGGCAGCCATGACATGGCGTGGAAGCTGCGGCAGGTGCCGATTCTCGCGCACGAGGTGGCGTACCGCTTCGAACAGTTGAAAAGCGGCAAGCCGCGGCCGCCGGCGGCGCTGAAGCAGGTTACGCTCAACGTTGCGCGCGCCGCGCTCACCCCGCGCGCCAGCGAGGCGCTGAAGCAGGGCGCCGCGATCGGCGAGGGCGTCGACCTCGCCAAGACCCTGGGCAATCTGCCCGGCAACGTGTGCACGCCCAGTTATCTCGCGGAGCAGGCGCACGCGCTCGCCAAGAGCCACAAGCTCGGCGTCAAGGTGCTCGAGCAGAAGGACATGGAGAAGCTCGGCATGGGGTCCTTCTTGTCGGTGGCCAAGGGTTCGCGCCAGCCGCCCAAGCTCATCGTGCTCGAATACCGCGGCGGCCCGGCCAAGCAGAAGCCGGTGGTGCTGGTCGGCAAGGGCATCACCTTCGATTCCGGCGGGATTTCGCTGAAGCCCGGCGCCGAGATGGACGAAATGAAATTCGATATGTGCGGCGCCGCCAGCGTGCTGGGCACGCTCAAGGCTTGCGCCGGCATGGGCCTCAAACACAACATCGTCGGCGTCATCCCCACCTGCGAGAACATGCCCGACGGCGCAGCCAGCAAGCCCGGCGACATCGTCACCAGCATGTCGGGCCAGACCATCGAGATCCTGAATACCGACGCTGAGGGCCGGCTCATCCTGTGCGACGCGCTGACTTACGCCGAACGCTTCAATCCGGCGGCGGTGGTCGACATCGCGACCCTCACCGGCGCCTGCGTGATCGCGCTCGGCCACGTGGTAAGCGGACTGTTCGCCAACAAGGATGCGCTGGCCGACGAGCTGCTCGCCGCCGGCGATGCCGCGTTCGACCGCGCCTGGCGATTGCCGCTGCACGAGGACTACCAGGAGCAATTGAAAAGCAACTTCGCCGACATGGCGAACATCGGCGGCCGCCCCGGCGGCGCCATCACCGCTGCGTCGTTTCTCGCGCGCTATACCCGCAAGTACGACTGGGCGCACCTCGATATTGCCGGCACCGCGTGGAAGTCAGGCAAGGAAAAAGGCGCCACCGGACGCCCGGTGCCGCTGCTCACGCAATTCCTGATGCAGCGGGCGGGCAAGGCAAAGTAGGCGGAACCGACGCCCGATGACGCGCATCGACTTCTATCACGACGTCGACGACAAGCTGCAGTTCGCCTGCCGGCTGGCCGCCAAGGCAGTCGAGCAGAAATTGCGCGTGCTGATTTTCGCGCCGGACAGCGCGCTCGCGAAAAAACTCGATCACCTGTTGTGGAGCTGGCCCCCGATCGGCTTCCTGCCGCATTGCCAGGTCGGCGACGCGCTGGCCGCCGAGACCCCGGTATTGCTCGCCTGCGACCAGAACGCGGATGACCGCGCGCTGCCGCACGACGAAGTGCTGCTCAACCTCGACCACCTGCAGCCGGCGTTTTTCAGCCGCTTTCAGCGCCTGATCGAGATCGTCAGCCGCGACGACGCGGACCGCGCGCCGGCGCGCGAGCGCTTCCGCTACTATCGCGACCGCGGTTATGAAATTCACCGCCACGACATGGGCAAAGTTTCCGGCGCGGGCGGGTGAGCCATGGCGAAAGGCGCCGATGGCGGCCCCGATAGCGATGCCGAGGCCCTGATCGGGCGGACCGAGGCGCTGCTGAAGAAACACCGGCCGCGGCAGGATCCGAATTTCGCCGGTTCACCCGCGCCATCGCTCGATATTCCGGTTTTGACCGAAGTGGTCGATGCGCAGCCGCCGCCGGCCGCGCCGGCGCCGGCGCCCGACCTCGACGCGCTCACCCAGCATCTGCACCAGGAAGTGCTGCGCGGCCTGCAGCCGCAAATCGACTCGCTGATCGACGCGCGCCTCACGCAAACCCTGGGTGCATTGCTGGAGCAGGTAAGGCACGGCATGGAAGCGGAACTCAAGCTCTCGCTGCGCGCGATGGTGCGCGATGCAGTCGCCGCCGCTGCCGATCGCGAATTGCTGCGAATGACGGCGCCGCCCGTACCCACCGTCTCGGTGCCCGCGCCCCAATCTGTCGCGCAGGCGGCGGCGAAAGTCGCCGCACCGCCGCCGGCCAGGTCCGCGCTTCCGGCCAAACCTGCAGCCGCACCCGCGGCGGCACCCAAGCCGGCAACCGCGCCTGCCACATCAGCCAGGCCCGCAACCGCGCCTGCCACATCAGCCAGGCCCGCAACCGCGCCTGCCGCAGCAGCCAAACCCGCAACGGCACCCGCGGCATCGCCCGCGCCCGCTGCGGCGCCCGCTGCCGCTGCACCCAAGCCCGCAGCCGCGCCAAAAGCGCCCCCCAAGCGTTAACCGCCGCGGTTGCGCTAAAGAGGCTCGCGGCCATCGCGTATAATCGAGCGCTTTGACCGCCGCGTTTTGAACGCGGGCAGCGCCCGATTCAAATGGAACTCGCCAAGAGCTTCGACCCTCACGCCATCGAGGCGCACTGGTACCCGATCTGGGAGAACCGCGGCTATTTCACGCCGAGGGGCGACGCGGCGAAGCCCTATTGCATCCAGTTGCCGCCGCCGAATGTCACCGGCACGCTGCACATGGGCCATGCGTTCCAGCAGACCCTGATGGATGTGCTGGTCCGCTATCACCGCATGCGCGGCTATGACACCAACTGGGTGGTGGGCACCGACCACGCCGGCATCGCAACCCAGATCGTGGTCGAGCGCCAATTGCAGGCCGAGGGCAAAACCCGCCACGATCTCGGCCGCGAAAAATTCGCCGAACGCGTCTGGGAGTGGAAAAAAGAATCCGGCTCGACCATTACGCGGCAGATGCGCCGCCTCGGCGCTTCGGCCAACTGGGATTACGCCGATACCGAAGGCAACCACGCCGGCTACTTCACCATGGACCAACGCATGTCGCGCGCCGTGGTCGAGGTGTTCGTGCGGCTGCACGAGGATGGGCTGATTTACCGCGGCAAGCGCCTGGTGAACTGGGACCCGGTGTTGCAGACGGCGGTATCCGATCTCGAGGTCGATACCGAGGAAGAAGACGGCAAGATCTGGGAAATCCGCTACCCGCTCGCGGACGGAGGCGGATCGCTGACGGTCGCCACCACCCGTCCTGAAACCATGCTGGGCGACGTCGCCGTCGCCGTGCATCCCGACGACGAGCGCTACAAGCAACTCGTCGGCAAGGAACTGGAGCTGCCGCTGACGGGCCGCAGGATTCCGGTGATCGCCGACGCCTACGTCGACCCGGCGTTCGGCACGGGCTGCGTGAAAATCACACCGGCGCACGATTTCAACGACTGGCAGGTCGGGCAGCGTCACGGCTTGCCGTCGATCGGCGTGTTGTCGCTCGACGCCACCGTCAACGACAACGCGCCGCCGGCCTACCGCGGCCTCGATCGCTTCGATGCGCGCACGAAAATTCTCGCCGACCTCACGAGCGCAGGCTTGCTGGTCGCGGAAAAGAAGCACCGGCTAAGCGTGCCGCGCTCGGGACGCACCGGCGAAATCGTGGAACCGATGCTGACCGACCAGTGGTTCATGAAAATGGACGGTCTCGCGCAGCGCGGCCTCGATGCCGTGGCCAAAGGCGAAGTGAAGTTTTACCCCGACCACTGGGTGAGCACCTACGACCATTGGCTGGAGAATATCCAGGACTGGTGCATTTCACGGCAGCTTTGGTGGGGCCACCAGATCCCGGCGTGGTACGACGATAGCGGCAATATATTCGTCGGGCGCAGTGAAGCCGAAGTGCGGGAAAAGTACGCCTCCCGCCTCCCGCCTCACGCCTCATTGCAACGCGACACCGACGTGCTCGACACCTGGTTCTCTTCGCAGCTGGTGCCGTTCTCCTCCCTGGGCTGGAGCGGGGATAAAAGGAAGGACGACGCCAACCCGGATTTGCAAGCCTTCCTGCCCTCCTCCGTGCTCGTCACCGGTTTCGACATCATTTTCTTCTGGGTCGCGCGCATGATCATGGCGAGCCTGCACTTCACAGAGAGGGTGCCGTTCCATCATGTCTATATCAACGCCCTGGTGCGCGACGCCGAGGGCCAGAAAATGTCGAAGTCCAAGGGCAATACCCTGGACCCCCTGGACCTGATCGACGGCATTGCGCTCGACGCGCTGGTGGAAAAGTCCACTCGCGGGCTGATGCTCAAGGAACACAAGGCGACGAGCGAGAAGTACGTCCGAACGCACTTCCCGCAAGGCATCCCGTCGTTCGGCGCGGACGCGTTGCGTTTCACCTTCGCCGCGCTCGCCACCTTTGCGCGCACGCTGAATTTCGATCTTGGCCGCTGCGAGGGTTACCGTAACTTTTGCAACAAGTTGTGGAACGCGACGCGTTTCGTGCTGATGAATTGCGAAAATCAGGACACCGGGCTCGACGCCAGCCTGCCCGTCAGCCTGTCGCCAGCGGATAAATGGATCGTGAGCCGGCTGCAGCGCGCGGAAGCGGAGGTCGCGAAAAGCCTCGACGAATACCGCTTCGACAACGCGGCGCGCGCGATTTACGAATTCGTGTGGGACGAGTACTGTGACTGGTACGTGGAATTTGCCAAGGTGCAGATGCAAAACGGCGATGCCGCCGCGCAGCGTGCAACCCGGCGCACCCTGGTGCGCGTGCTCGAAACCACGCTGCGCCTTGCGCATCCGATCATTCCCTTCATCACGGAGGAGCTGTGGCAGAAGGTGGCGCCGCTTGCCGGGCGGGCGGGCGCGACCGTGATGCTGGCGCCCTATCCGGTCAGCGAGCCTGCGAAAATCGACCTCGAGGCCGAGGCCCAGATCGCGACGGTGAAGGAACACGTGCGCGCGGTCAACAATCTTCGCAGCGAAAACAAACTGTCTCCCGCGCAGAGAGTGCCGTTGGTCGCTGCCGGCAACGCGGGCGAAATCGCGTCCGCCGCCGTGTACCTGCCCTCGCTCGCCCGGGTGTCCGGAGTGAGAATCGAGCAGGAATTGCCGGCCAGCAATGCCCCGGTCGCAATTGTCGGGACCAACCGCCTGATGCTGGAAATCGAGATCGACCTGGCTGCCGAACGGGAACGCCTGGCGAAGGAAAAGGCGCGTATCGAACACGAAGTCGTGAAGGCGCAGGGCAAGCTTGGCAACGCGAGCTTCGTCGAACGCGCGCCGGCCGCGGTGGTGGCGCAGGAGCGCGAACGCCTGGCAGGATTCCAGGCAACCCTGCTGAAACTTACCGCGCAACTGGATGGGCTGAAGGGCGGCTGAGGCGCGCCGCGCGGCAGGCCCTCGCTACTTCTTGCGCATGAAGAATTCGAATTCGCTGTCTTTCTCGGCGTGGGCCAGCAGGGGATTGCCGGTTTGCCTGGCGAAAGCTTCAAAGTCCTTCACCGCGCCGGGATCGGTAGCGAGCACGCGCAGCACCTGGCCCGACTGCATGTCGGTGAGCGCTTTCTTGGTGCGCAGGATCGGCAGCGGGCAATTGAGGCCGCGCGCGTCGAGGTCTTTGTCGAAATTCATGAAGGGGCAGCCATGAAGCGGGAATGCGCGAATTGTAGCGTTTTTTGTGCAGCGCTTCGGCCTGGGTTCCACGGCGCCAGGGAAACCGGACGACGATGTTGAAAATTTCCCCGCACCTGAGCATCCCGCTCGACGGCGTCGAGTTCAGCGCGATTCGCGCCCAGGGCGCGGGCGGGCAGAACGTCAACAAGGTCTCGACCGCGATCCACCTGCGCTTCGACATCCGGCAATCCGCTTTGCCCGAGCGGCTGCGCGAACGCTTGCTCAATTACCCGGACCGGCGCATCAGCGACGACGGGGTGATCGTGATCAAGGCCCAGCGTTCACGCAGCCAGGACAAGAATCGCGAAGACGCCCTGGCGCGCCTGGCCGAGCTGATCGGCGCCGCCATCGCGGTCGCCAAGCCGCGCCGGGCCACGCGCCCGAGCGCGGCGTCCAAGCGAAAACGCCTCGATGGCAAGGTAAAACGCGGTAGAATCAAGGCGCTGAGGGCAAAGCCGGTCGAGTAAGCAATACCTCGGACCGTGCCGTCCTGCGCAACCGACCAGGGAGACAAGTTGGCGAAACCCAATTACGAATTCGAAAAGCGCCGCAGGGAACTCGAGAAGAAACGCAAAATGGAGGAGAAGCGCCAGCGCAAGCTGGAGCGGACCCAGGCCGATGCGGCGCCGGGCGCACCTGAGCAGGGTGCCGCGGCTCCGGGCGTGAGCGCCCCTGTCACCGCCACTGCCGAAGCCTCATCTGCGCAACCGGGGAACACCTCGGCGCCGACCGACAAAGGCCCGGCGGGATAAGCGCTTTACGGGCTCAACGTCAGCGCATGGGCGATGACTCTTTATTTAGTTGTTATTTTTCAATAGCTTAATATGCCGCTCGGCGTCCGGCCTTCCTGAGCGATACTGCAACCGCGAGACATATGGCTAGTCTTTCATCCTGGGTTGCCCTGGTCACCAATCTCGCGCTCGACGACGCGGCGATGCGCATGCGCATCATGCGTACGCTGGAAGCCACCGGCTGCGCCGTGCTGCGCGACGGCGTCTACCTGCTGCCCGACACGCCAGCGCACCGCAAAAGCTTCGCCAAGCTCGGCGAGTACATCGACGGCGCCCGCGGCAGCGCGCACTTCCTGGTGTTCCCCAGCCTGGACGACAAACAGGAAATCGCGTTTCGCGCCTTGTTCAACCGCGGCCGCGAGTACGACGAACTGGTGAAGATCGTGGAATCCATGCGCGCCGGGTTCGGCGTATCCGAACCGACCGCGATCGCGCGCGTGCTGTCGAAACAGCGGCGCGAGCTCACCTCGATGATCGCGCTGGATTTCTTCCCAGGCGCTGCGCGCGAGAACGCCAAGCGCGTGCTGGACGAGCTCGAGCGGCAGGTCTACGCGATGATGTTTCCCGACGAGCCTGCCACCGCCGCGCTGGCGAAACGCGACGGCGAGTTCGCGCGGCGCGCCTGGGCCACCCGCAAGCCGCTGCTGGCAGACCGCCTCGCGAGCGCCTGGCTGATCCGCCGTTTCATCGATCCCGAAGCCATCATGGTGTGGCTGGACAAGGGGCAGGCGGCGCCCTCGAGCGTGGTGAGTTTCGGTTACGAAGACGCGCGCTTTCGCAGCCGCAACGACCGCGTGGGCTTCGAGGAATTGCTCACCGCGTTCGGCCTCGAGGAGCACCATGCCCTCAAAAGGGTCGGCGCCCTGGTGCATTACCTGGATGCCGGCGGCAAGCCGGTGGCGGAAGCGCCTGGCGTCGACACCCTGCTGCAAGGCGCCTACCGGCGCAACAAGGACGACGACGAGCTGCTGGCAGAAGCCGAAAAAACCTTTGACCTGCTGTATGACGCCTACTTCGACGCCGCACCGGCAAAAAAGTAACCGCTCTAGCGTTTGAGCTTTTCGTCCTTTTTCTCGTCCGCCTCCTGGCGTTTCAGCTCGCGCAGCCGCGCATCCACGCCGGACTGCTCGAAAAAGTCGCCGTCCCCGCTTTTCTGCGCCAGCTGGTACTGATCGATCGCCGCCACCAGGTTGCCGCGCAGCGCCATCAACTCGCCGAGCGCGCGATGCTGCGCCAGCTTCTTGCCCTGGACCTCGAACACGCGCGCCTGCAGGTCGTAGAGCTTCTCGTTGCGCGGATAGAGCTGCAGCTCGCCGTTGACGAATTTTTCGGCGTCGACCACGCGCCTGCCGGCTAACAGCGCCTCGCCGTTGGCGTAGATCAGCGCCTTCGAATAGGGGTAGATGACCAGGGCGTCGGCGTAGATCGCGAGCGCGCCGGCCGGATCGCCCAGGCCCAGCCTCACCTCGCCCGCCAGGTGCTCGATGATCGGGCTCCGGAGGTCGCCGGGGGCAAAGGAAAACATCGCCTCCGTGCCCTCGCTGCGCCCCGCCTGCAGCCTGCGGATGGCGTCGACCTGCAGTTGCGCACCCTTGAAGTCGCCCACCCTGATCAGCGCGCGCGCCATGGCGTAATGGGCGACCACCGGCGAGGCGAAGGTATGGTCATTCAGCGCCTTGGCGAAAGCGGCGGCGGTGTCCTTCGGCTGCCCCTCCTCGGCCTTCAGTTTCGCGCGCACCAGGTTGAATTCGAGGCTGTCGGGCACCTGCCGGTAGGTCATGCCCTGGATGCGCGCCTGCAGGTCGGCAATGCGCTCGGCGGTCACCGGGTGGGTTAGCAGGTAAGTTGGCGCGTTGTTCTCGTAGACCCGGGTATAGCGCTGCAGGCGCTCGAAAAATTCCGGCATGGCGCGCACGTCGTAGCCGGCGTTTTGCAGGATCTGCAGTCCGAAACGGTCCGCTTCGCGCTCGTAATCGCGGCTGTAATTGAGCTGGGTCTGGATCGCCACCGCCTGTCCGCCGGTTATGACCGCCTGCGCCACCTGCGCATTGCTGCGCGCGGCCAGCAGGCCCGCGACCATGGCGGCGAGCAGCGGCAGGGTGGCGTTTTGCTGCTGATTGACGCCGCGGGCAATGTGGCGCTGCTCGACGTGGCCGATTTCGTGCGCGATTACCGAGGCGAGTTCCGATTCGCTCTGCGCCGAGGTGATGGTCCCGGTATGCACGCCGATGAAACCGCCGGGCATGGCAAAAGCGTTGAGGGTCGGGTCCCGCAGCACGAACAGCTCGACGTCCTGTTTCGCCTCCGGGCTGCCGGACACCAGGCGGCTGCCGAGGTTATTCATGTACTCGGTGACGTCGGCATCGTCGACGTAGCTCGTTTCGTGCGCGCGGATGTCGCGCATGATCTCGACGCCGATTTTGCGCTCGAACTGGGGCGACAACGCGGACTGCGAGATGTCCCCCAGGTCCGGCAGGCCCTCGGGGAAGCCTTGCAACGGGAGCCCAAGGCACAACAGGAAGACGACGGTGCGGCGCATCTCCCTATGATACCCGCGGCAGGCGGCGAGTTCCTTCGCGCACCGGCGCCCGCTTCGAGGCCGCGCCTGCCGCAATGGCCGGCACTGCCCCGCCCTGCGCGCTCATACTCCGGTAAAATGACAGGCCAACCCTGTCCGCACGGCGCTTGAGACCGCAACCACGATGGAGAAGACGATACTGCTGGTCGAGGACAACCCGGACGACGCCGAGCTGACATTGATGGCGCTGACGCGGGTGACCGGCATCAACAACATCATCGTCGCCCACGACAGCGTCGAAGTCCTGCAATACCTGCAGGCAGAGCCCCCCAGCGGCAGTCCTGACCTGCTGCCGACCGTCATTTTCCTCGACCTCAAAATGCCTAAGATCAACGGCATCGAAGTGCTGCAGCGCCTGCGCGCCAACGACCGCACGCGCTACCTGCCGGTGGTCATGCTGACCTCATCCGACGAGCAGCAGGACATTCTCGGCGCCTACCTGTCGGGGGCCAACAGCTATATCCGCAAGCCGGTCGATTCGCGCCGTTTCAACGAAGTGCTGGAAAAAATCGGCCGCTACTGGCTGGAACTCAACGCGGCACCGGGGAGCCATGGCGCGAACCCGTACTGAGAAGCCGGCGCCCGCGCTGACCCATTTCGGCCGCCAGGGCGAAGCGCACATGGTGGACGTGGGCGGCAAGGCCGAGACGCGCCGAATCGCGGTCGCCTCCGGTTGCATCCGCATGCAGGCGGCGACGCTCGCGCTGATCGCGGGGGGCGATGCGAAGAAGGGCGACGTGCTCGGCATCGCGCGCATCGCCGCGATCCAGGGCGCGAAGCGCGCAGCCGACCTGATCCCGCTCGCCCATCCGCTGGCCCTGACGCGGGTCGCGGTCGAGTTCGCACTCGACCGCAAGGCGCACCGCGTGACCTGCACCGCGACCGCCGAGACGGTGGGCCGTACCGGCGTCGAAATGGAAGCGCTAACCGCGGTGGCGGCGGGCCTGCTCACGATTTACGACAT
>Ga0181537_10002465_pt1 | contig 16223 bp, 12 predicted proteins | sample PEATcosm2014_Bin_39_FD_119765 | JGI IMG/M metagenome (GOLD analysis project Ga0181537, IMG submission 119765) | Peatland microbial communities from MTU Mesocosm Facility, Houghton, MI, USA - PEATcosm2014_Bin23_10_metaG | ecosystem: Environmental > Terrestrial > Soil > Wetlands > Peat | place... | reverse complement strand
TCGCTTGTCAGTCATATAGAATCAGCCGTCAGCATTGGAGCGAGATCAATATGCTAACGCAGATCAAGTTCGGGACGTCGGGTTGGCGAGCTGTCATGGCTGAGGATTTCACCTTTGCCAACGTGCGCCGCGCGGTTGGCGGCATTGCACGCTACATCGCTTCGCAAAAGCCCAAAGGCGCGCGCGTGATTGTCGGTCGCGACCCAAGGTTCCTCGGAGAGACGTTCTGTGCGATGGCCGCGGAAATCCTGTCCGCTCAGGGAATTACTCCCTTGGTCGTCGCCGAGCCTGCTCCCACTCCAGCGTTTGCCCATGCCGTCGTTCACAGCAACGCCGATGGCGTCGTCAACTTTACGGCCTCGCACAATCCTCCGGAATACAACGGCATCAAGTTTTCGACGCCCGACGGTTGTCCAGCTTTGCCCGAGGTCACGAAGCAGATCGAGGCAGAGATTGTAGCGGCAGACAACGCTCCGTCGGCGAAAGCGGCGAGCAGCGCCTCGCCGGCCTCTGAGTCGCTCGATCCCAAGCCCGCTTATCTGAAACGCCTCGCCGAGATTATCGACCTCGAAGGAATTCGCAAGGCTGGGCTCAAAGTGGCCTTCGATCCCATGTGGGGAGCGGCGCGCGGCTACTCGGACGAACTGCTCCGCAACGCTGGCGTTCAGGTTGCGACCGTGCATGATTATCGCGACGTGCTGTTTGGCGGACATGCTCCAGAGCCAGACGATCATCTGCTTGAAGATCTGCGCAAGAAGATGCGCGAAACCGGAGCGCAGATCGGTATCGCTACAGACGGCGATGCCGACCGCTTCGGCATCGTCGACGCCGACGGAACATTTCTGCAGCCCAACTACGTCATCGTGCTGCTGTTCGATTACCTGGTCGAAAGCCGCGGCTGGAAAAATGGAGTTGCGAAGTCGGTGGCTACGACGAACCTCATCAACGCTTTGGCGAAGGCGCACGAAGTGGAATTGTATGAAACTCCTGTCGGATTTAAGTACATTGGCGAACTGATCATGCAGGACAAGATCGCGATCGGCGGCGAAGAGAGCGCTGGTCTATCGATCCGTCACCACGTTCCGGAAAAAGACGGACTGCTCGCAGGACTGCTGTGTTGCGAGGCGGTGGCGAAGCGAGGGAAGTCTCTGGGCGAACAATTGAAGGCCATCAGTAACCAGGTTGGTTCCTTTTATCCCGAGCGCCAGAACTTCCGATTGACGCCGGAGGTGAAGGCGAAGTTCACTGAGAAGTTGAAGTCTGATCCGCGCGACTTCTGTGGCCACACCGTAAGCGAGGTCAATCGCAAGGATGGACTAAAACTAGTGTTCTCCGATGGATCGTGGGTTTGTTACCGCTTGTCGGGGACGGAACCGGTTGTCCGGGTCTACACCGAAGCTCGCAGCGAGCGTGGTTTGGAAAAGCTTAGCACCGCCGCGAAGAATTGGATTTTTGAGTAAAAGGATCACTTGAAGAATTTGCCCAGAATCGCTCGCTTCCCACGTCCTGAGGACGGTCTTCGCGCCGTTGTCGACCGCGCTCCGCAGGCTGAGGCATTCGCGGCCTCATGGATCGAACGCGTTCGTCCGGTAGCGTCCCGTATTTACGCTCTTCGGCGGCGCATTGCCACAGTTGCCGTCGCGGTGCTGGCAGGATCGCTGTTTGTCCACGTTATGTTTGGCGCGAATGGCATGGTCGTTTATAAGCAAAAGCGTGCAGAATACCAGTCGTTGCGCAAACAAATCGTGCTGGAGCAGCAAGAGAACGACCGATACACTCAGCAGATTCAAGGTCTGAAAAGCGACCAGACGGCGATTGAAAAAGAGGCCCGCGAACAACTCGGATACGCCAAGCCCGGAGAGTACGTATACGTCCCGCCCACGCCCGCAAAGCCCGCTGTACCCTCGAATCACACCGCGAAAAAGTAGCCGACAGGATTTTCTCCGTGTGCAAAATTCGACTTTGGTCGCTGCCCTTCTGACAATCGCTTTGTTTCGCTGTGATATATTCGGCCTGCCTCATTCCAGTTCAGCCGGGATTTGTTGCCCAAGCGACGACATTGTTCCCGACGCACGGTTAGTTGCGGTGTGGGGCCGCAATCCGAATTCACAAAGGAGAACAACCGGCCATGAGAAAGATTTTAGCGATCTGTATGGCAGTATGCTTCGTGTTTGCTTTGTCCGCGATGGCGTTCGACGACATGGGCAAGAGCGGCACGGTTAAGGGATGGGTGGTGGACGACAAGTGCGGTGCCAAGGGTGCGAACGCGGGCGCAGAAGCCTGCACCAAGAAGTGCCTCGCTGCTGGCGCGAAGATAGTTGTGGTGACCGATGGAGATTCGAAAGTACTGGCCGTCGAGAATCCGGATACCCTGAAGGGGCATGAAGGACATCACGTCGCCGTGACTGGGACGATGGGGAAAGACTCGATCAAAGTCGACAGCGTGAAGATGCTGTAGAGAGAGTCTGATGGAAATTTGAAGGGCGGCCTTTTGGTCGCCCTTTTGTTTTTCTCAGCGGACCACGCCTTCCAGCGGCGAGCTTGCAGTGGCATACAACTTCCTCGGCATGCGCCCTGAGAGATAGGCTTGGCGTCCGGCAATCACGGCGTTTCGCATCGCTTCGGCCATCAATACTGGATCCTGGGCGTTGGCGATGCCGGTGTTCATCAGGACTGCGTCCGCACCGAGTTCCATGGCGATGGCCGCGTCCGATGCTGTTCCGACGCCTGCATCGACAATCAACGGAACTCCTGTGATCATCTCGCGCAGGATGCGGATATGAGCCTGATTCTGAATCCCCATACCACTGCCAATTGGCGCGCCCAGCGGCATGATGGTTGCGGCTCCTGCGTCGATCAAGCGCTTGGCGAAGACGATGTCATCCGACGTGTAAGGAAGCACGGTGAACCCTTCTTTCACCAGCACACGTGTCGCCTCGAGCGTGGCCTGCACATCGGGATAAAGCGTGGCTTGATCGCCGATGACTTCGAGTTTGACCCAATCCGACAGCCCGACTTCGCGGCCCAGGCGCGCGGCTCGAATGGCTTCGTCGGCCGTATAGCAGCCGGCTGTATTGGGAAGCAAGAAGTATTTCTTTGGATCGATGTAGTCCAGCAGCGATTCCTTGCTGCGGTCGAGGTTGACGCGGCGCACCGCGACGGTGACCATCTCTGCGCCACTGGCTTCAAGGGCGCGCGCCGTTTCCTGGAAAGATTTATATTTTCCCGTGCCAACAATCAGTCGCGAGCGAAAAGAACGTCCGGCAATAATCAATGAGTCCGACATGGAAACATTGTAATGAAATGAAGGCGGGTACGCGAAACTGTTGAGCTTCGCTCGACGAACAGCCGATGGCGGCTGTCCCCACATTTCAGGAAACGGTCGCCGCTTCTGCTTGGGCGTAGAGGTCGTCGATCTGCTGGCGATAGCGATCTTCGATGACGCGGCGGCGAAGCTTTAGAGTCGGCGTCAGGGCACCGTTATCTGCGGTGAATTCGTCCGGCACCAGCATTACCCGCTTGAGTTTTTCGAAGCGAGCCAGATTCTGATTGATGGCTTCCACGATCCCGTCGTACAGGCTTTGGACCTTCGGATTTGCGACCAGCTCTCCCCGCGAACCAAACGGAATGCCATTGGTGCGCGCCCACTCTTCCAACAGCGAAAAATTTGGCGATACGATCACTGCGGGAAATTTACGCCGGTCGCCGAGAATGGCCGCGACTCCGACCAGCGGATTGAGCTTGAGCGAATTCTCGATGGGCTGAGGCGCGATGAACTTCCCGCCCGACGTCTTGATCAGATCTTTCTTGCGGTCGGTGACGGAGAGATATCCGTCGGCATCGATATTGCCGATGTCGCCGGTCCTGAACCAATCTCCTGTGAACGCAGCGTGAGTCTCGTCCGGGCGATTCCAGTAGCCTTTAAAAATGGAGGGACCGCGCACGAGGATTTCGCCATCCTCCGCGATGCGGACTTCGAGATTCGGCATGATCTTGCCGACGGTTCCGATGCGATGATTCTTGGGCGTGTTGAGCGCGATGACCGGTGAGGTTTCGGTGAGCCCATAGCCTTCGTGAATGCGAATGCCGACGGCGGCATACCATTCGGCGAGTTCACGCCCGAGCGGAGCGCCTCCGGAGATAAATGTCTCAACCTTGCCGCCCATGCCTTCGCGAATCTTGGAGAAGACGAGTTTGTTGGCAAGTTTCCAGGCGGGTGATTTGGGAATGCGTCCCGCGAGAATTTCAGGTTTGTTCCGACGTCCGACTGAGAGTGCCCAGTTGAAGATGGCCCGCTTGGGAAATCCATTGGCCTTCTGCTCGGCCTGCGCGTAGATCTTTTCGTAGACGCGCGGAACGGCGACGAACAGTGAAGGTCGCACCTCCTGCAAGGCCTCGGGCAAGCGCTCAATGAATGGGCAATAGGCGAGCGTCACGCCGTGATAGAGCATGGCGAAATCCAAGTGGCGCGCGGTGATATGGCAGAGCGGCAGAAATGAGATGCTGACGAGGCCCGGCTGCATATCGAAGCCAAGCAGGGAGCAAAGAATGTTGGAAGCGATGTTGCCGTGCGTCAGCTTAGCGCCCTTAGAAGTGCCGGTGGTGCCCGAGGTGTAAACGATCGTGGCAAGATCGTCCGGGAAAATAGACCGGGCGCGCGATTCGATCTGCGGGCCCAGGATGTCCGGACCGTCGTGTCCAATGCGATCGAGCGTCACGCAGCGGCTGGCGAAGGGCGCGAGATCGCCGGCGAATTCTATCGAGTCCATGACGATGATGCGCTCGATCTTTGTCTGCGGGAGGATGGAAAGCATTTTGTGCAACTGCTGGTCGGAGGACAGAAAAATTACTCGGCAACCGGAATCGTTCAGCACGAAAGCGGTTTGTTCGGGGGTGAGCGTTGTATAGAGAGGTACGGTCACGGCGCCGATGAGGAGCGTGGCCATATCGGCCATCGGCCATTCGGGCCGATTCTCGCTGAGAATGGCGACGCGGTCGCCGGGTTGAATTGACCAAGACCGGAGCGTGTGGCTAATCCGGGCGACACGCTGGCCGAATTCGCGCGAGGATATCGGCAGCCATTTTCCCGCTTCGCGATAAAGCAACATGCGATCGAGATTGCGTTCGAGGGCGGTGAAAAAGATGTCGTTCAGTGTGGCGATACTCATGGCGTCGGTCAGGCTCAACTCCGCGCGGTCGCGGAAACTGCTTTGCATGCAATGTACTGTTTCCGCATCGGTTTGAGCAATGTGAAACAGGGCAACAATGGTTACCGAAAGGCATCCTTATTTACGGCAAAAGCGCGGCGAGGGTATGCTGGTTGCATACTCCGTGGGAGGGGTTCAAATGCAGAAACGACAATCGAGGCTGCTGGCGGCGGCATTGCTGTTGGCCAGCACGCTCAGCGTGAGCGCATCGGGATTTGCGCAAGCCAAAACCGAGGGAGCAATGCCTAAGGTTGGGGACATGGCTCCTGACTTCAATCTCAAGTATTTCGACGGCACCGATCGCAAAGACATAAAGTTGAGTGATTACCGAGGAAAGAAGAATGTAGTTCTGGCATTCTTCGTCTTCGCATTTACCGGTGGTTGAACCCAGCAAATGAAAAACTTCCAGCAGCATTTGAAGGAGCTGGAAGCTACGGACACCCAGGTCTTGGGTGTGAGCATGGATAGTCCCTTCGCCAATAAAGCCTTCGCCGACCAAATTGGAGTTACCTTCCCGCTGCTTAGCGATTGGGGCGGCAAAACCACACGAGAATACGGAATCTATAAAGACGAATATCAGGCAGCGCGACGCGTCAACTTCCTGATCACCAAAGATGGAAAGATCGCGGAAGTGCAAGTTGACAAGGATGCCATCGATCCCACCAAGATTGTTGATGCGTGCCAGCGGCCGAAGTTGAAGAACTAAAGTTCTAAAACGTCACAAAGTCAAAATACCCACCCGAGCCGCCCAAACCCGCGGCTAGGGTGGGCCACTTTCCCCGTCCTCTCCAAGTGCGTCTTCCACAGGTACTTCCCTCACGCAGGAAACTAAAGCGTCTCTATCGTGTTTACAGAGAATGAAGGTAAGATCGACACGCATCGACTCTATTTACGCTTGGGGCGACATTTATGAAAACACGCAATTTGTGGTTTTGGATGGTCCTACTCGCGAGCGTTATGTTCGCTCTGCAATTTTCCACTCCCGCTAAAGCGCAAGATCAACAGGATCAAGATCAGGATGAGCAGAACGATCAGGCAGCGGATCCTCCGGCGCGAGTCGGTCGTTTGGACTTTTCGCAGGGCTCGGTTTCGTTTCGTCCCGCAGGAGAAGATGACTGGGTGAACTCGGTTCCGAACCGGCCGATGGTAACCGGCGACGATCTTTGGGCGGATGAGAATTCGCGCGCCGAAGTGCATGTCGGATCGACGGCACTGCGGCTGGGGGCCAAGACTGGGATTACATTTCTGGCACTTGACGATCACACCACGCAGATTCGCCTGGCGCAGGGATCTTTGATTTTGCGCGTGCGCCACGTGGATGACGACGACAGCTATGAAGTCGATACTCCGAATCTTGCGTTTAGCCTGCTGCAGCCAGGAACATACCGCCTCGACGTGAGCGAGGATGGAAGCCAGACGATCACCACGGTGTGGCACGGGCGCGGGCGCGTGACCGGCGGGGGACTGACTTATACCGTGGTTGCGGGTCAGACAGCTACCTTTTCCGGCAACGAGCAGCATCTCGACTACGATCTGCAGCAACTGGGGAATCAGGACGATTTTGACAGCTGGGCATTCGAACGAGATGACCGTGAAGATCGCGCCGACTCGGCGAATTATGTATCCCGCGAAATGACGGGCTACGAAGATCTCGATGACAACGGCGACTGGAGCTATGTGGCGGGCTACGGCGAGTGCTGGCGTCCACGAGCCGTGGTTGTGGGATGGGCTCCGTACCACTACGGCCACTGGGCATACGTTGGGCCGTGGGGCTGGACTTGGGTGGAAGATGAGCCATGGGGATTTGCGCCATTCCACTACGGACGTTGGGCATTCGTAAACAGCGGGTGGTTCTGGGTGCCGGGACCGGTGGTTGTGCGTCCGGTGTGGGCGCCGGCGATGGTAGCCTTTGTCGGCGGCGGACCTGGGTTCCACTTCTCCGCTGGCGTTGGTGTGGGATGGTTCCCGCTGGCCCCGGGAGAAGTCTATGTACCTGGATATCACGTGAGCCGCGGGTACGTGAACAATGTGAACATCACGAATACATCCGTGAGTGTGACGCGAGTGACGAATGTGTACAACACAGTGATTGTCAACCGGAGCACGACAATTAACAACATCACCTACGTCAACCAGCGCGTGAACAATGGCGTGACAGTTGTGTCGCATGACGCGTTTGTGAATGCGCGTCCGGTGGCGCAGAACGTAATGCGGGTGGATCAGCGCGAAATACTGGCGGCACCAGTGAGCCGCATGGCATCGGTTGAACCGGTGCGTGGCAGCGTAGTAGGCGCGGGACGTCCGGTGTCAGTGCGGCCTCCGGCTGCAGTGATCAACCGCCCGGTGGTTGCAGTGAGAACGCCTCCGGCACCGCCGCGTTCGATTGACCAACGGCAAGCTCAGGCTGGGGGACATTTGAACGAGCAGGCGCTCGTGCATCCGGCTGGTCCGGCGCGGCCTGCGCAAACGAATCAGGAGGGACGCTCGCAGCCGAACCAGCAAGGTTTCCGGTCGTTCAGCCCGCCTGCCAATGACAACAATGGCGGCAACAGCCAGGTTCGCCAGCTGCCGGAAACGCAGCCCCGAACCTTTGAGCAGCAGGGGAGTTCGGAGACGGAAAACCGGAACGCGCAAACTCCGCAGAATCGGATGCAGCCGACGAACCGCGATTTCAGGGAGTCGCAGCAAACGGCGGCTCCGCAAGGATCGCATCCGTTGGTGAGGCCGACGCCTCCAGTGCAGCAGCGGACGCCGCAACAGGAACAGCAGCAGGCGCAGAAGTTCAATCAATGGCAGCAACAGCGGCCGAGTTCGCCTCCGGCGCAGTCGCGGCCGCAGCCACAGCAGCGGGCACCCGAACCGAAACAGGAGAAGCCGAAAAAGTAGGACGTTGACGATGGTGCCTTGCGATATGGTAGGGTTCGCATGAGATGTTTTTGCGAACGAGCGATTGAGAACGACAGCGCCGGGAGCGGCACAACGACTCCCGGCGTAACTTTTTTATAGCCGTTGCCGGGCGGAACGATGAGCGAAACGAAGCGTCCGAAGATCAACTGGATGGATCTGCTGTGGCTAGTGCTGCTGGCTGCCCTGGCAGTGCTGCCGCCACAACGGGAAATCCACAAGCAACTTATCCTGCTTGCTTTCGGAGTCATTCAGCTGGGAGAGAGTTGGTTGATAGAACGGCTGCCGCGGCGAGGGCCAGCTTATCTTGTTCTCTTGAAGATCGCGCTGGCCACCATGCTGGTCGATCACACGGGCGAGCTCGCGATCAACAGCTACTACTATCCGATTTATTTTGTTCCTGCGGTGACGGCGGCAGAGTATTTCGGGCCGTGGGCTACGTTGCTGTGGACCTCATTGGCATCGGCCGCCTACTGTTCTTATCTTTATCCGGCGCTGCAGGAATTTGAAATTACAGAAGAGGATTACGGACGCCTGGCTGTGCGGATTCTGTTTTTCTACCTGGCAGCGATGGTTGTGAATAAATTCGTGGTGGAAAGCCGGCGCCAGACTCAGAAATATCAGGAACTGGCAGAGACGCTGGCGGAAGCGAACCGGCGTCTGGAGCAGGCGCAGGCAGAAGCGAGGAGATCGGAGCGGCTGGCAGCTTTAGGCCAGCTCTCGGCCGGACTTGCTCATGAGATCCGCAATCCGTTGGGAGTGATCAAAGGTTCGGCAGAGATGCTGACGCAGAAGCTAGGGGAATCGAATCCTCTGGCCACGGAACTTGCGGGATATATTTCGACCGAGACCAACCGGTTGAGCGCGCTGGTCACGCGATTCTTGGATTTTGCACGGCCCCTGCATGCCGATCTGTCGCCGCAAGATATTCCTTCGGTGCTCGATCGTGCGCTCAACGATGTAGCTCAATTCTGGAAGGGTGCGCCCGTGCGGGTCGAGAAGCAGTATCAGGCGAATCTGCCTGAGGTGCCACTGGATGAGAGTCTGGCGGAGCAGGCCTTTGTGAACATCATTCAAAACGCCTACGATGCGATGAATACCGCCGGCGGAGTGCTGCGCGTTACGGCAGAACGTGGCCGCCAAAATACTCGCCATGGGCACAGCGTCGAGGGAGTGGAAGTGCGAATTGCGGATACCGGACCCGGAATATCGCAGGAGCTGCGGGAGCAGATTTTTAATCCGTTTGTGACTACGAAAAAGACGGGCGTGGGGTTGGGCTTGTCGATCGTCTCGAAGATTATTGATGGGCATCATGGATCAATCCGTATCGAGAACGCTGGAAATAGCGGCGCTACTGCCGGCGGAGGGCCGGGTGCATGCTTCGTGATATTTTTTCCTGCCGTGACCGAAAACAGTCCCGCGGGCGGCACCGCTCATCTGGTGATCTCGTGAGAAACGAAGAATTCAGGACGATGAATTCATGCCGGCTATTCTGATTGTAGAAGACGAAGCCAAGATGCGCCGCCTGCTCGAGTTGAACCTCGGGGAGGACGGATTCTCGACGCACTCGGCCGGAGATGCGGAAACTGGTCTCAAGCTATTGCGCGAAAACCCGATCGATCTCGTATTGACCGACCTGAAGCTTCCCGGGATGAATGGACTGGAGTTCTTGCAAACCATCAAGCGGCAAAATGCTGCATTGCCGGTGGTCGTGATGACCGCATTCGGAAGCGTTGAAACCGCGGTCGAAGCGATGAAGGCCGGCGCCAGCGACTACGTGTTGAAGCCATTCTCTCTGACCGAGATGCGGATGGTCATCCACAAAGAGTTGGATGTCCGCAATCTTCGGGAAGAGAACCGGTCGCTGAGGGAGGCGTTAGGGAAGCGCTATTCGCATCCGAACGTAGTGGCGCGGAGTCCGAAGATGCAGGAGGTCCTCGCGACGGTTGAGCGGGTCGCGCCGACGAACGCGACGGTATTGTTGGGTGGTGAAAGCGGCGTAGGCAAGGATTTGGTTGCTAGGGCGATTCATGAGAAATCGCGGCGCGCAACGGGACCCTTCCTGAAGATCAACAGCACGGCGATCCCGGAAAATCTTCTGGAAAGCGAACTGTTTGGCTTCGAAAAGGGAGCGTTTACCGGGGCGGTGGCCAGCAAGCCAGGAAAGTTTGAGCTGGCTGACAAGGGAACGCTGTTTCTCGACGAGATCGGCGACGTACCTCCAGTAACCCAAGTGAAACTGCTGCGGGTGCTGCAAGAGCGTGAATTTGAGAGGCTGGGTGGAACGAAGACGGTCAAGGTGGATGTACGGCTGATCGCGGCGACCAATCGCGACCTGCGCGAGGCGCTCGAGCAGGGCACGTTCCGTGAAGATCTCTATTACCGGCTGAATGTGGTGCCGATCGACATCGCACCGCTGCGCGAGCGCAAGGAAGACGTTCCTGATCTGGCCAATTTGTTTATTGCGCGTTTCGCAGGAGATTCCGGCAAGGTCATCGAAGGCATTTCGTCTGAAGCGATGCAGATGCTGGTGAACTATCACTGGCCCGGAAATGTCCGCGAACTGCAGAACGTGATTGAACGAGCATGCGCGCTGAGCAAAGGCAATGTGCTCGAAGCCGCCGACATTCACCTCGATATACGTCCGTCGAAGGCCGGAAACGGAGCGCCGGGATTTCTTCCCGATGGTATGACGCTCGAACAGTGGGAAGATGAAATGGTGCAGGAAGCATTGCGTCGCGCGAACGGAAACAAGAGTCAGGCCGCGCGGTTGCTGGGGCTTTCGCGCAATGCGCTGCGCTATCGGCTCTCAAAAATCGGCATCGCCGACGAGAGCGAGAAAGAATCCTAGCAGCGGCTACTCCGATTTCAGCAGCATGCAGGTGACGTCGTCGTGCTGGGGAGTATTTCCCACAAAGAGGTCGACCTCGGCCATCAGTCTCTTGAGCATTTCGGTGGGTTCGACTGAGCGGTTGGCATCGATGGCCGCCAGCAGGCGCGCTTCGCCGTATTCATCCTGACGTGCGTTTTCGGCTTCTACTAATCCGTCGGTGAAGATAATCAGCCAATCTCCAGGGGCGAGCGTGACTCGGGCAGATTCGTACTTGGCGTCGGGCATAATGCCGAACGGTAAACCGCCGATATCGAGGCGCTCAATGAGCCCACTGGCGCGGCGCAGGATGGGATTGTTGTGGCCGGCGTTGATGTACTCCAGCGTACGCTGCACGGGATCGTACTCTGCCAGAAATGCGGTGGTGAAGCGCAGTCCGCCTTGGCTGTTGGTGCAGGCGTAGCGATTCATATTTGAAGCGAGTTCCGGTAGAGCCACTTGCGCGGTGGATAGTGTTTTCAGGCTGGCTTGGAAGGTCGCCATCAGCATGGCGGCAGGGATGCTCTTACCCGCGACATCGGCGACCGCGAGCACAACACGGTTCTCAGCGATTGTCCTGCCGGGCCGTGGGAAGACGTCGTAATAATCTCCGGCAACCGTGTTGGCGGGACGCGTGGTATAAGCCAGCGCTAGACCGGGAATCTGCGGCGGAGCACCGGGCAGAAGCCACGTCTGGATCTCCTTCGCGATCTGCAAGTCGCGTTTCATAACCACGCGATCCGCGATTTCAAGCATCAGCAGCAATAGCAAAACGAGGGCTGCCCAGAAGTGGAGATCGAACTCGACCGCATAGACTTTTCCGGCTTCACCGGTGTATTCGAATCCCCCGTGAGGAATCACGATCAAGATCAGCGCAAACAGCATGAGCACACGGCGCGCCGGTGACAGCTTCTCGAAGACAGCCCAGAAGAATTCCTTAACGACGTGCAGGTGGCGGCCGCGATCGGTCAGTCCTTCGGGTGTCTTGGCGGCCACGTCTTTCGAGTACAAGCGATAGCTGGCTCGGGCCTCAGACTCAAACTGCGACCATAGCTGGCTGACTTCGAGGCCTTCCGTGACGCGGCGCCAGAAATTCTGCACTCGCGTGCCGAAGGGCAGATGCTGAGCGGTCGGTCCGGTGGGTGGGGAGGCGGTGGCCATCAGGTCAGATCGATTATAGAAGAATGTCTTCTGTTGAAGATTTCTTGCAACGACGAGACCGCAGAGGTCGCCGAGTGAATTATGTGAACTTGGCTCGGCGGTAAATTTCCTGAAGTTTCGGCGGCCTCGGAGGTGAAGAAGTCAGAACAGTCTTAACTGCTCATCGAACCCCTGCACTGGCCATTTAGTCGCGAAGGAAGAGCGTTCGCCGCGATGCGAGCGAGTGAGCTTGTACTTCTCGCGAAGGCGCGCAACCAGTTGCGACAGTCGTTTTCCATAGGTCGCAGGAAGGAAGGCTCGATCCTGATACCGCTGGCGGTAGTTTTCCGCCAGATGCGGAAAGTTCTGCTCAAGGAATGGAAGAAAGACCGCCGCCGAGCAGGGCTTGAGGAATAGCGGATTCGCAAACACATAGTCCGCGCCGGCATCGGCGGCGGTTTGGATCAAAGATTCCAGATCCTTCGGAGAGTCGGTGATGCCGGGGATCACGGGAGAACAGCTGATTCCGACGCGCAGTCCTGCGTGAGAAAGCGCGCGAACCGCGCCCACGCGCAGATCGGGGCGAGGCGCGCGCGGCTCCAGAATCCGGGCGAGGTCGACGTTGAGCGTAGTAATGGTGACATGGACCGAGAGTCGGTTCGATCGCGCGACCTGCTGAAGCAGTTCTAGATCCCGCATGATCAAGTTGGATTTGGTCACGATGCCCAGCTCGTGTCCGCGATGAAGGGCGAACTCCTCTAGAATTCCGCGCGTAATTTCGTAGCGGCGCTCGGCAGGCTGGTAGGGGTCGGTCGCAGTTCCCAGCGCTATGGATTCGTTTGGCTTGACGCGCCGAAGTTCGTGGCGCAATAGCTCGCCGGCACGTTGCTTGACGTAAATCTTCTGCTCAAACTCCATGCCGTCGCGCATCTCCATAAACTCGTGCGTGTAGCGCGCATAGCAGTAACGGCAGCCGAACTCGCATCCGCGATAGGGATTTATGGTCCAGGTGAAGGGCATAGCGCGCTTGCTGACGCAGCGGTTCAGCAGGGATTTCGCGGCGAGTGTGAAGTATTCGACATGATGGCCCTCGCGCAAGGACTCGCCTTCCGATGCCAAGCGGGCAATTCCAACGAGGGACGGCTTTTCCGGGAAAATGGGCAGCGGCGGGGAAGACATAGACTGTTCGCCTTTTGTTCGCCAATGGTAATGCGTGAAGACAGAATCGGTCAAGCTGGATCAAGGCTTTACAATCTCGGGCTGTTGGAGCAGAATCCTAACGTCTGCCATATCGATTTTCCATCGGTAGACGTCTCAAATCCGGGGCACAAGGGTCTGCCAGCGTGACTGTCTCCAAGGTCCTTCCTTCTCTGTCGGCGCATATTGCAATCTTCATTCTGCTCATTCCGTTTTGCTTTGGTCAGAGCGACGCTGCGAAGACGAACCCTGACCAGGCGACCGTGGTGAATGTGAACGAAGTCTCGCTGAACCTTGTGGTGCGGACGAAAAAGGGAAAGTTGGTTCCGGACCTCAAGCCAGAGGACATTGTCGTCACAGACGGAGGAGTCCCCGTCAAGATTTCTACTCTGCATCTGGTAACGGGAGACAGCGGGGAGCATTTGCTGACTTTGGTGTTTGACAGGCTGGATTCGTCATCGGGGCACAATGCCAGGGATATTGCAGGAAAGATTCTGAAGATGGTCCCGCCGAACGGGTTTTCGATCTGCGTAATGAAGGCGCAAGGACGTCTGATGCTGTATCACGATTTCACGTCGGATCGTGCGCCGTTGAGCGCCGCGATTGCTCAGGCGACCGATGACGAACAGTCGATCGGATCGAAGGGTTCGGAAGCAGCGGAGAAACGGCTGCTCGCGATTGCGAAGACGGGGAACGACGAAACTGGCGCGCCGGTGTCGGCTAAGGATCGTACCTCGGCGCAGATCGTGCTGGCCGAATTGCAGGAGTCGCAGCGCGTGATGCAGGAGTTGCACGCGCAACCGGGGCTGGCGGGGTTGCTGGCTTTGGCTCGAACCGAGCAACGACTGCCGGGCAGAAAGACTGTTCTTTATTTTGCGCAGGGGCTGCAGTCGGATGCGACTTCTGAAAACCGGCTGCGCGACATTGTGGGCGCTGCGAATCGAGCTGGCGTCAGTATCTACGTCATCGATGCGAATGCGCTGACCGCGCAGGCAGATCAGAGCATGGTCGCTATGATGGCGATTGGAAACGCTAAATCTGCAATGGCCCAGGCAGGTCCGGCGGCGGCCACGTCGACCGGAGCAAACGGATTGCCGCAATCGGTTCCGCAAGCTGCGCCGGGTCTGGCGCCGATGGTGAGCAATCAGTTTGACCGCTACGAGGGCGCGGATCCCAACGCGAACAAAAGTCCTCTGATTGGGCTGGCTGAAAGCACCGGCGGCGCATATGTCGCTTCCGGCGAAGACATCAAAAAGCCGCTGCGGCGGCTCATCGAAGATATGACGACTTATTACGAAGCGTCGTATGTGCCTCCCATCGAAAACTTTGACGGCCAGTTTCGTCCGATTGCAGTGAAGCCGCTGCGGGATGGATTGAAGATCAGTTCGCGGGCCGGCTATTTCGCTATGCCGCCGGATTCGGGTCACACGATTCGCCCGTTCGAAGTCGCGGTGCTGAAGACGCTCAGTGAAGCAACACTGCCCACTGACGTTTCATTTCAGGCGAAGGTGTTACGGCTGGGCGAACTGCAGACCGGGAACGAAAACACTGTCATCGTGGAAGTACCGCTGAGCTCGGTGGAAACACTGAACGATCCAAATGCGAATCTGTATTCGCTGCACGTGACGGTTGTGGCTCAGATCAAGAACAAAGCGGGTCAGGTCATCGAGCATTTCGGGGAGGATATTCCGCGACACGGAGCGCTCAGTTCGAAGGAATCGCAACCTGCATTCGTTTCGATGCAGCGGCACTTCACGGCCGAGCCCGGCGACTACGTCCTCGAAGCGGCTGTGCTCGACCAGAACAGCGGAAAAGCAGGAGCGCAGCGCACGGAATTTCAGATTCCCCGAGGAAGCGACGAGCCGTTCCTAAGCGATGTAGCAATGGTTCACCACATCGATCCGGTACCGGAAGAAGCCGATCCCGACGAGCCCATGCGATACGGAAACGGGAAAGTCGTGCCTGACGTTTCGGATCATGTGGCGAAGGGGACGAAGGATCTGTCGTTTTTCTTTGTGGTACATCCCGATGGATCGGCGGAGCAGCCAAGGCTTGAGATGGAAGTGTTGAAGACTGGCGAGCCGATCGCGCAAGTGCCTCTGCGGCTCTCTAAAACGGAGGGCGCGGTTTCAGTTCCGTACCTTGCAACAATTCAAGCGGGAGGCTTGCCGAGCGGAGAGTATCAGGTCATCGAGCGATTGACACAAGGTGGAAAGACTGCAGAGCGGCAGCTCGCATTTCGGATCGAAGGAAACGACGCGGAGTCGTCCACCGCAGGCGGGATGGGAGCGGCTAAAGACGAGGCCGACGAGGTTACTACCTCGGGATTGCGGCTTCCAGAACCTGAGGGAGACAGCGGACACCGGTTAGTAATCACGACGCTCCCCGCGGATGCTGTTCCGCATCCAACGGAAGATCAGCTTCAGCAAATGATCGCGGCGGCGAGAAAGCGCGCCGTCGAGTACAGCAAGACTCTGCCGAATTTTCTCTGCATCGAAGTTACGAACCGCTCGGTCGACAGTTCAGGAAATGGCAGGTGGAAACATCGGGACTCAATCGCCGAACTGCTGAGCTATCGCGACAATGCGGAGAGCCGTACCACCCTCGAAATCAATGGCAAGCGCAGCAGCCTCAAACGGGCGGACATGGATTCGAGCTGGCCGCTTTCTGTGGGAGAGTTCGGCGCCATACTCAATCTCGTGTTTCAGCCGACGTCCAAAACTACGTTCGAGTGGAAAGAAACAGCCAGCCTGGGAGACGGGAGCGCAGCGGTCCAAGTGTTGAGTTATCGAGTCGATCGCGCCAACGCAAACATAGTTCTCAGCCAAGGCAATGACGAGGCTGCGGTTGGATTCCACGGGCTGGTCTATATCGATATGGCGACTAACGGAGTGCGGCGAGTAACG
>Ga0181537_10002463_pt1 | contig 16226 bp, 15 predicted proteins | sample PEATcosm2014_Bin_39_FD_119765 | JGI IMG/M metagenome (GOLD analysis project Ga0181537, IMG submission 119765) | Peatland microbial communities from MTU Mesocosm Facility, Houghton, MI, USA - PEATcosm2014_Bin23_10_metaG | ecosystem: Environmental > Terrestrial > Soil > Wetlands > Peat | place... | reverse complement strand
TGAAGTCTTGCCGCAGCTTCGTCGAACCGGTGAGCCGCGGATTCCAGTGGGTTTTCTTGCTGGTCGACGGACACGGTCGCATCCAGAGTCATGTTTCTCCTGTACCTTCAGCCGACATTATGGCAGGATGAGACAGCATGGAGAACGTCATGAACAACAAAATGGATGTGCGGAAGGCCGGGACAGGCGGCGGGTCCGGCTTTCAGCCATCCGCTGCCGGCTATCGGCCAGACGGCGCGGCGCGAGGTCCGCTGGGCCAGGCCCTTCGTTTGATGCCGCGGCTCGCGGCCTGCGCGCTGGTGCTGGCGATAGCGGCGGCAGCGAATGTTGCAGCAGCTCAGGACCAAGGCGATCAGTCGGGAAAGACTCAGCCGGCGAAGAACCAGGCGGGGACTGGACAGCAAGCTCCTGAGCCGGTGTCGACTGTCGCCGGCAAGCAGACGCTCAGCGGCGAAAGCGTGCCCGATACGCGGCATCTCGCCTGGGACGAGATGAACTTCTATTTGGCGTCGACGAATCCTTTGAAGCGAGAGCTGGCGCTGGGGCCGCTGGCAGTGCTCCCCGATGATCCCAAAGCCTTGGCTCTGGTGACTAAGATGCTTGCCGAAGACAAGGAAGAAGACGTAAGAGTGCAAGCCGCAACGGTGCTTGGCGAAGGCAAGGTTAAACAGGGAATACCCGCGCTGAGAGCGGCGCTGGACGACCCGAAGGGCGCGGTGGCGTTTGCGGCGGCGAAGTCGCTCTGGGAAATGGATGACGCGAGCGGCATGCCCTTATTCCGGGGAATTCTGTTGGGACAGAGAAAAGGCGGCGACACCATGATGGGCGGGCAGATGCAAGAAGCCAAGCGGACTATGCACGATCCGAAGGCTCTCGCCATTGCCACCGCGAATGGCGTGACTGGCATATTTCTCGGTCCGGCAGTACTCGGGCTGAAGTTCCTCGAACAAGGGGTGATGTCGGATTCGGGCGCGCTGCTGCGGGTATATTCCGCAAGGATGGTGGGCAAAGATAAGTCCGACGCCGCGGATAAGGCGCTCTACGACGGATTGAAGGATACTAACGGCCTCGTGAGAGCGGAGGTGTGCAGGGCTTTCGCGCTGCGCGACGAGACCGCGGCGTTGATCCCGATGCGGGACGCGATGTCGGATAAGGCCGCAGTGGTGCGTGTGATGGCGTCCGCGGCGGTGATACGGCTGACCGAAGGGCAGCTTCCGGATGGGGCCCTAAAGAGACCGCCACCGGTCGCAGCCGCTCCGGCAACACCGGCGCCGGCGCCGAAACCAAGGTAAGTCCAGGCGGGTCCTGGACCAGGACGCATTGAACCTCAAGTCGTTCCAATGCGTCTAATACAACAGGAGCGTCTATGACTCCCGACGAACAAAAATTATTGGCCGATTTGGCCGCCAAGATTGCTCAGACACCGGCGCCGGCGCGCGATCCCGACGCCGAGAGCTTCATTCGCACTCAAATCGGCAACCGGCCCGATGCCCTGTATCTGATGACGCAGACGGTGCTGATCCAGAACCTGGCGCTTGAACAGGCGCGGCAGCAGATCCAGCAGTTGCAGCAGCAAGCGGCAAGCGCGGGGGCAGCTCCGGCGGGAAGTGGAAGCTTTTTGGGCGGCCGGCCTGCAACGGCGGGACCGGCTCCGGGTTATGGGCAGGGTTACGCGCCTGCGCCGCCTCCGCAATACTATCCGGCACAGGGCGGAGGATCGAGCTTCTTGCGCAGCGCAGCCACCACAGCGGCCGGCGTCGCGGGCGGAATGCTCGCGTTTGAGGGCATCAGTTCGCTGTTTGGCGGATTAACGCATGGATTCGGTTCTGGCGGTGGGCCGGGTTTTCTGGGTGGCGGCCAAGGCGGAGAAACGATCATCGAGAACAACTACTATGACGATCCGGCCGGCCACGACTCCGGGCGCGACTACGGGCGCGAGGTCAGCGCGGGAGGCGACAATCCGATGGGGCAGAGCGACACAGGAGATTACGCGGATACCGGTTCGAACGCAGATGATGCCGGCTCTTTCGATGATGGCGGCGGGTTTGATGACGGCGGATCCGGCGGAGGCGACCTGGTTTAACCCATTCTTGGTTGGGCGAAACCGACATAGCCCCATGCGTGAGCTTGGGGCTGACGCTGGTGAGAGAGAAAGCCCCAAGCTGACGCATGGGGCTAGCGGGCTAGCGTTTAAGTTCGAGCGCCAGTCGCGAGTAACTCGGGGATATCAATCTTATCCACCCAACTTACTCTGACCCTGGTCCCCGACACCTACCGCTTGAACCGGTCCAACACCGCTAGCCGAGACGCGACCGTCAGGGAGCGTTCCTTTAGTACACCCTCGAAACACAGCTACTACGGGTTGATGGGGAACGGTTGAATGTAGCAGCCTGTTGGGCTCGCAGTTCTGCCTGTGTAAGTGATAGCGTATAAAAGGCGAAACAAGCTAACTGCCCTAAGAAAACCCTTGCAAAACACGGGCTTACCATGTGACGATTGATTTGGCAAGATCTGGACTTATTTGGACCTTCCTGGAATCAAATGCAAGGTCAGCCCGACGCTTCCGCAATCATAGAAGCCCCGCTGGGGTTTTTGCCGGCTCGCGTCGAGGACAAGACGGGCCGGCTGAAGCTGCCCGTGGCGATCGCGCAGACCCTGGCTGCGAAGGGAGACAATCGGCTGTTCGTAACCACCTTCGACAAAGTCATCATTCGCCTCTATCCTCTCCCACTTTGGCGCGAGACTGCAATCTTGTTGTCAAAGCCCGGCGAGGATGCCGAGGTGCGGACGGCGCTGCGGTGGAGGGCGAACCACTTCGGGGAAGATACCGAAGTGGATGGGAACGGCCGGCTGGTGCTGCCGACAATTCTGCGCCGCGAGATGAGCCTCGAGGGCGCGACGGTTCATTTGGAGTGCATAAACGGAAGAGTCGACCTGTGCGGCGACGACGCGTACAAGGCGCGGCTGGCGGAAGCGGACATATTACTAAGCCGGCGGCCGAATGTGCTGGCGGAGATCGGGTTGTTGTAGGGCAAGCGGCTCGACCGCGGGTAGCGGTCACTTGTGAGGAGAGAGGCAGCGCGGGATGCAGACATATGAACGATGCGCCGTGGCATTATCCGGTGCTGTTGGACGAGGTGATGGAGTACCTGGCGGTGCGGGCGGATGGCGTCTACATCGATTTGACAGCAGGCTTAGGCGGACATACGGCAGCGATCGCCGCGCGATTGCAGAACGGGATGCTGATCAGTTGCGACCGCGACGCGGAGTCGCTCGAAATCGCAAGGCGCAACACAGCCGCCTACGCGGATCGGGTCCGGTTCCATCACGGAGAGTTTTCGACGCTGGCGCACGCGCTGGAAGCGAGCGGCATTGAGGAAGTGGATGGGATTGTGGCGGATTTGGGAACCAGCCGGTTTCAGCTGGCAAGCGGGGAGCGAGGGTTTTCGCTGATGGAGGATGGGCCTCTGGATATGCGGATGAACCGCAACGACGCGGGGACGGCCGGCGACCTGGTGAATTTCCTGTCTGAGAAAGAGCTTGCGGATTTGATCTTCAACTTAGGTGAAGAAAGGAGGTCGCGAAGAATAGCCAAAGCCATCGTTCGCGGGCGGCCGATTTGGACCACGGCGCGATTGGCGCAGGTAATCGAAGAGGCCGTTCCGCGGACGGGAAAAACACACCCGGCGACGCAGACATTCATGGCGCTGCGGCTGAAGGTGAATCGGGAACTGGAGGAGTTGGAGCACCTGCTGGAGAACGCTCCGGCGCGCTTGCGGAGCGGCGGGCGTTTGGTGGTGTTGACATTCATGTCAACCGAAGACCGGATGGTGAAGCAGGCATTTCAGGCGCTCGGCCGGAGCGGGCGGGCGACGATCCTGACCAAGCATGTGGTCAGGCCAACGGAGGAGGAAGTGCGCGAGAACCCGGCGTCGCGAAGCGCGAAGCTGAGAGCTCTCGAGTGGAATGAGGAAGGGAACCATGGCGTCACTAGCGACAATCGTAAATAGATTCGCCGGGGAACAGGAAGTACGGATGGCGGGTCGAGGGAGCCCGATGATCAACCGGGAGGAATGCCGGTTGCGCGCGCTCCCGAATGAGGATGTCTACTTGTTCGTGAAGCGAATTGACAACCGGGCGGTGGTGCGCGCGGCGGACCCGGCAGCGCGGAAAGCGCGGGCCAAGTCGATGGTCATGGGTCTGTTCGCGGCGTTGATGCTGGTGGCGGGACTGGCGCCGGCCGCTTACAGCCGCATTGAAGGGCGGTACATCACCGAACTGCAGCAGCGCCAGGCGGAGTTGCTGTCGGAGCGGAAGCAACTGGATCTCGAAGAGGCGAATCTGGTGAGAGTCGACCGGCTGCGGGCCAAAGCCAAGGAATTCGGCTTTGTGGACCCGACGGCGGAGAGCCTCGAATACCTGGAAGGCAAAAACAAAGCAGAGGCGCAAGCGCGCGTTCCGCAGGCGCCGGAACAAACAGCGAGCCGTTAAGGCGCAAGGCACAGCCGGGCGTTACAATCGAGCCGCAGGCATGCCACGGAGGCGCGGGTGATGGGGTTTTTCAAGGCGCTATCAAACAACATTCTCAGGGCGCTGCCAATCAGTGTTTTGAAGACGCTGCCGATCGGTGTTCTCAAAACGCTGCCGCGCCGTGTCACCTTAGGACTGTTTCTGGCCGGCTGGATGGTTGTCATTCTGGGCCGCCTGATGCAGTTACAGGTTGTTCAACACGCCAAGTACCGGCAGGCGGCGCGCGCGCAGCAGGAGAAGAGGGAACTGGTTCCCGCGGAGCGCGGAACGATCCTGGATTGCAACGGGAACCTGCTGGCGATGAATGCGCCTACGAAAGTGGCGGTAGTGAACCCGTTGCTGCTGCGCGACCGCGAGTTTGCGGCAAAGCTGATCGGCGGCATTCTCAACCTCGATAGCAGGAAGCTCGAGGAGGAGTTGGAGGCCGCGGCGCGCCCGCCGCAACGCGGATTCCTGGTGGTGGCGCAGAGGGTCAGCGAGGACGAAAAGAAAGCGCTCGAGGGGCTTCAACTCGCAGGGTTGGAAATTCGTGATGGGACATTTCGGGATTACCCGGAACACCAGCTGGCATCGCACGTAATCGGAAACGTGAACCGGGAGGGCCACGGGCAATCGGGACTCGAGCTGAAGTTCGACCGTGAGCTGAGTGGAAGGCCGGGCGTGGTGCGCGTGATCCGCGACGCCAAAGGCGAGGTCTACGAACAGGAAGTGGAGCAGCCGCCGGAGCAGGGCAAGACCCTGAAGCTGACGATTGACGTGCGGTTGGAAGCCGTCGCCGAGCAGGCGCTGAAAGAGGCGGTAACCGAGAACCACGCCGACCACGGGACGCTGATAGCGATGGATCCATATTCGGGCGAGATTAAAGCGCTGGCGAACTATCCAACCTACGACCCGGATGCGAGGAGCGTGAAGGGAGACGATCCGGGGCGCAACGACCTGGCGGTGACCAGCCCGTTCGAGCCGGGGTCGGTGTACAAGTTGATCACGCTTTCAGCGGCGCTCGAGACGACAAACCTGAAGGCCTCGAGCATAATCAACTGCGGCAACGGGGTGCTGCGGATCGGCGACCGCGTGGTGCACGACCACAACAGCTATTCCTCGCTGACATTGGAAGACGTGCTGGCGAAGTCGAGCAATATCGGCGCGATTCATATCGGGCAGGCGGTGGGAAACCGGAACATGTACGACTATTCGATGCGATTTGGGGTGGGGCATCGAACCGGCATTGAGCTGCCGGCGGAAGTGCCGGGATTGCTTCGGAAGCCGGAACGCTGGCAGGCCGGGTCGATTGCGTCGGTGGCGATGGGCCACGAGGTGATGCTGACGTCGGTGCAACTGGCGCAGATTGCGGCCGTATTTGCGAACGGCGGATTCCGCGTGAAGCCCCATCTGGTTCTTTCACGCCGGAGCGGGAATGGCGCCTGGGAGATCACAAAGCCGGAGCCGGAGGCGACGGTGTTGAAGCCGGAGACGGTGGCCGAGATGCGGCGCATGATGCAGCGCGTGGTGGTGATCGGGACCGGCACGCGCGCCAAAGTGCTGGGATATACGACAGCGGGGAAGACGGGCACGGCGCAGATTTTCGATTACGAGCACCGGGTTTACACGCATCGCTACAATGCTTCGTTCGCCGGCTTCGTTCCGGTTGTGAACCCGCGGATCGTGGTGGTGGTGACGGTGTCGGGAACCACCGGCGAAGCGGGGTATGGCGGCACGGCATCGGCGCCGGCGTTCAAGAAAGTAGCCGACTTCGCGATGCGGCTGATCGGCGTGCCGCGCGATCTGCCTGACGAAGTCGAGAAGCCGCGTAAGCCACAAGGAAAACAGGCCGAGGACGATTTGGCGATTGCGGAGCTCAGCGAGCCTCTCTCCGAAGAAGAGCGGAGAGACTCGCTGGGCGAGGAAGCCCGGGCACAGGCGAGCGGGGTGCCGGACCAGAGCGCAAATCATCTGCGAGTGCCGAAACTGAAAGGGTTGACAGTGCGTGAGGTGGTGTCGTTGTCGGCTGAGCAAGGCTGGACAGCGGATATTCAGGGCAAGGGCATGGCGATTTCGCAGTGGCCCGACGCAGGTGAGGCGATCGAGCCAGGAGGGCACATCGAAGTTCAGTTCCGGCCGAATTGAGCCGCAGTCTCGCGGATCAAGCAGTAAGAGCGGAGATGAAGAAATAAGACATGAAGCTCGCGACCATCCTCGAATCATCGGGCGCCGTGAAGCCTCTGTCGGCCGGGCTCGGAGATAAGGAGGTTTCAGGCCTGAGTTACGACTCGCGGCGCTTGCGGCGTGGCGACCTGTTCTTTGCTTTCGCAGGCGCGCGGGCAGATGGAGCGCAATTCGCGAGCGCGGCGCTGGAACGAGGCGCGGTGGCGGTGGTGAGTGACCGGCCGGCTCCCGAGGGATTTGCGGGCGAATGGATCGAGGTGGCGCACGGACGGCGTGCGCTGGCTCTAGCGGCGCGCGCTTTCTACCAGCAGCCCGATGAGCGGATTCGGGTGACGGGCGTTACGGGAACCAACGGCAAGACAACCAGCACAACGCTGGTGGACGCGATGTTGCGGCACGCGGGCCGGACCACGGCGCTGATCGGGACGATCGAATACCAGTTGGCCGGGCGCGTGCTTCCGGCCGTCAATACCACACCTGAATCGCTCGACATTTTTCAGATGCTGCACGACCTGGAAGTGGCCGGGGGAACGCATGCGACGCTGGAAGCCTCGTCGCATGCGCTGCACCTGGGCCGCTTATATGGAATGCGGTTTCATACCGGCGCCTTCACTAACCTGACGCGCGACCACTTGGATTACCACCATACGATGGACGAGTATTTCCTCGCGAAGCAACTGCTATTCAGGCCGCAGAGTGCGCCTCCCCCGCGCTTTGCGGTTGTGAATGCGGACGACGCATGGGGGCGGCGGCTCGATCTGCCGCCCGAAACGCAAGCGATCTGGTATGGCCTGGACCAGGCGCCGCCGGACACAGTCGGGCGGTATCTGACGGGAAGGCGGATCGAATCGTCGTTTTCCGGGATGCATTTCGAGATCGAGGACGGCGCCCAGCGTGAGGAGGTCGAGACGGCGCTGGTGGGCCGGATCAATGTCTACAACATTCTGCTGGCCTGGGGCGTGGGCGTTTCTTTGGGGCTGAGCGCGGGCGAGATGCAGCAGGCGCTGCTGCACTTCAAGAGCGTGCCGGGCCGGCTCGAGCGGGTGGAAGAGGGGCAACCGTTCCTGTTGGTGGTGGACTACGCGCACACCGACGATGCGTTAAGAAACGTGATCAGCGTGGCGCGGGGCATGAAGCCGCGGCGCGTGATTACGCTGTTCGGCTGCGGCGGAGATCGCGACCGGACAAAACGGCCGCTGATGGGGATGGCGGCGGGCGAGCTCAGCGATTTCGTGGTGCTCACCAGCGACAATCCGCGCAGCGAAGATCCCGCCGCGATCATGAACGATGCGATGGTGGGGCTGGGGCGATTCGATACGCGGTTTGTGGCCGAGCCGGACCGGGAGAAGGCCATCCGGCGGGCGATGGAAGAAGCTGGGCCGGGCGACATCGTTATCCTGGCCGGAAAGGGACACGAGACGTATCAAATTCTGAAAGACGGGCCGATTCCGTTTGACGACCGCGAAGTGGCGCGGCGAGTACTGCGGGCCATGGGATATGGAAATTAGCGATCAGCTTTCAGCCGTCAGCTGTCAGCCTTTTGCACGGATGCTTTGGCTGATAGTTGATAGCCGATAGCTGACAGCCTTTTGGGATGCAGATCGAACTTACTCAAATTGCCGGCGTGCTCGAAAGCGAATTGGGCGCGGGCGGGCGCGGCGTGATGGCGACAGGTTGGAGCATCGATTCGCGGACGGTAGAGAGGGGCGACGTGTTTTTTGCCCTTGAGGGCGAGCGCGTGGATGGCCATCGGTTCGTGAGGGAAGCGTTCGAGAAGGGCGCGGCCCTGGCAGTGGTGAGCCACGATGTGAGCGCGGCCGGTCTGGTGCTGCAGGTGCCGAACGTGCGGGCGGCGCTTGGAGCACTGGCGAAGTGGGCGAGGGAACGATGGGGGCGTTCGGTAGTCGGCGTCACCGGGAGCGCGGGTAAAACGACATGCAAAGACATCATTGCGGCGTTGCTGGGCGAGCGCTTTCGGGTGGGAAAGACGGTTGGGAACTTTAATAACAATCTGGGCGTGCCGCTATCGGTTTTGAGATTTCCGGACGATGCACAGGTAGGGGTTCTCGAGTTGGGAATGAATCACGCAGGCGAAATACGGGAGCTGGCGGGCATCGCGCGGCCGCAGGTGGGCGTGGTGACAAATGTTGGTTATGCGCACATTGAAGGTTTTGATTCTATAGACGGAATTGCGCTAGCCAAGCGGGAACTGATCGAGTCGCTACCCGCGGATGGAACAGCGATTCTGAATGCGGATGACAGGCGAGTGCTTGAATTCGGCAAGGTTCATAGAGGTGCGGTCATTACGTACGGCATTCAGAACCAGGCAACGATCCGCGCCGAACGGGTCCGCCGTGAACCCGGAAAAGTGGAGTTTGACGCCGGTGGCGTGCATTTTAGTAGCAAATTGACCGGGGTTCATGGCATTCTGAACATTCTTGCGGGACTGGCGACGGCGAGCGTGTTCCGTATAGGCTTGACCGAGCTGGTGGAACCGGTTTCCGCGCTTGAGCCGGGAAGAATGCGCGGAGAGCGGCGCATATGGAACGGCATAACGATTTTTGACGACTGCTATAACTCCAATCCTGAAGCCGTGCGAAGCATGATCGACGTGCTGAAGGATGAGCCAGCCCGCAGGAGAATTGCGGTGCTGGGGGAGATGCTCGAGCTCGGCCACTGGGCTGAGGTCCTGCACCGTGAGGTCGGCGAATACCTCGCGAAGGCAGGAATTCAACTGCTCGTTGGGATACGCGGCGCTGGCGGTTTTATGATTGACGCAGCCATCAGCGGCGGCATGAGCCCTAACGCCGCGTACTTTTTCGACGAGCCTGAAGAAGCCGGGGTGTTCCTGCGTGGGTACGCGCGCCCCGGCGACGCCATCTTGTTTAAGGGATCGCGCGGAACCCATGTAGAGCGAGCGCTGGCAGCCTTTACAGGGGGCGCCTAGATGCTTTACTGGCTGCTCTACAAGGTTCTGCATACGTACGTTCCGCCGTTTCGGGTATTCCAATACATCACGACGCGGGTGGCGCTGGCGAGCCTGACGGCGCTGTTTCTGACTCTGTGGATTGGCCCATGGGCGATCCGGAAGCTGCGCGAGATGGCGTTCGGGCAGCAAATACGGGAAGACGGACCGCGAAGCCACCTGACCAAGGCGGGAACGCCAACGATGGGCGGATTGCTGATCGTATTTTCGATTGTTGTGCCCACCTTATTGTGGACCGACCTCAGCAACGCGTACGTGTGGATTGCGCTGTTCGGGCTGGTTGGCTTTGGAGCGGTGGGTTTCATTGACGACTATTTGAAGGTGAGCAAGCGGAACAACAAGGGACTCTCACCGCGGCAGAAGTTCTGGGGCCAGGTGGCGATCGCCATGGCGTTGGGATTCCTGCTGCTGCTGCTCCACGCCAAAGAACAATACTCGACGGCGGTGAACGTGCCGTTTTTTAAGCAGTTTCATCCGGATCTGCTGATCGAGCCTTTGTCGCGGAACTTCTGGACCTACCCGCTGGCGTTTGCACCCTTTTACTTGTTCATCGTATTCGTGATGGTGGGGTCGTCGAACGGAGTGAACCTGACTGACGGTCTGGACGGCCTGGCCATTGGGCTGATGGTGATTGCCTCAGGGGCGATGACGGTACTGACCTACATTTCGGGTCACGTGCAATTCGCCGGATACCTGGGGCTGGTCCGCTTGCAGCACTCGCAGGAGCTGACGGTATTTTGCGCTTCGATGGTGGGAGCGAGTCTTGGCTTCCTTTACTACAACTCGCATCCCGCCGAGGTGTTCATGGGCGATGTGGGGTCCCTCGCGCTGGGGGGCGCCCTCGGCGTTGTGGCGGTGCTGATCAAGCAGGAAGTGCTGCTGATGTTCATCGGCGGGATTTTCCTGGTGGAGACGCTGTCGGTGATTCTGCAAGTTGGCAGCTACAAGCTGCGCGGGGGAAAACGCATCTTCAAGATGGCGCCGATACATCACCACTTCGAAGCCCTGGGGTGGCCGGAGTCGAAGGTGATTGTGCGGTTCTGGATTGCGGGGCTGGTGATGGCGCTTTTTGCGTTGACGACATTGAAGCTGAGATGACGACTAGCGATCGGCTTTCAGCGGTCAGCTTTCAGCCACCCCAATGGGGCTGGCAGCGCATTTTGGCTGAGAGCTGAGAGCTGATGGCTGACAGCGGATCGCTGAGAGCTTTCGAAACAGCATGAACTTGGAGGGGCGGCGCGTAGTGGTAATGGGCACGAAGCGGTCAGGACTGGCCGCCTGCGAACTGCTGCGCGGAAAGGGCGCGGAAGTGCGGGCGATTCATCGCGACCCGCTCCCGGAAAAAGAAGAAGCGGCGTTCCGGCGCCTCGATGTGCCCATCGGCCTCGAGGACAAAGAAACGTGGAACGACGCTCCGGAACTGATAGTGCTGTCGCCCGGGGTGCCTATTGACCTGCCGCTGGTCGAGGACGGGCGCGCCAAAGGCATCCCGGTAATTGGCGAAGTGGAATTGGCCAGCTACTTTCTGCGAGGCCCGATTATGGGGATTACAGGGACAAACGGGAAGACGACGACCACGGCGCTGGCCGGCCACTTGTTAAAGGAGTGCGGCGTTCCGTGCCAGGTGGGGGGAAATATCGGCACGCCTGCGACATCCATGGTAGATTCCTCCGCCGATCACCAATGGAATGTGCTGGAGCTATCGAGCTTCCAGTTGGAAACGATTTCCCACTTCCATGCCCGAATCAGCGTTTGCCTGAATGTGACGCCGGACCACCTGGACCGCCACAAGACGTTCGAGCGATACGCCGCGGCCAAGGCCAGGCTGTTTGAAACCCAGGTGGAGGATGACTCCTCGGTGCTGAACTACGACGATTCGGTATGCAGGCAGTTCGGGGACCGGACGAAGGCGGAAGTTTACTGGTTCAGCTCGCGAGGCAGGGTTCCAACCGGCATGTGGTTTGACGGAGAGCGACTGATCTGGGAAGACCAGCCGTTCCTGGACCGCTCGCGGATACACTTGCGCGGGCAGCACAATGTGGAGAACCTGATGGCGGCGGCGACCGCGGCGCGGCTGGCTGGGGCTGACCCGGCAAAACTGGCACACGCGGCGGAGACATTCCCGGGTGTGGAGCATCGCCTCGAATTCGTGCGCCGCGTGAATGGGGTCGACTACTACAACGACTCGAAGGCAACCAATGTGGATTCGACGCAGAAGGCGCTGGATGCATTTGCGGGCGGTCTGTGGGTGATTCTGGGCGGGCGCGATAAGGCGAGCAATTACCGGACGCTCGGCGAATCGCTGCGAACGAAGGCGAGAACGGTGCTGCTGATTGGGGAGGCGGCGCCGATCATACAAGCGCAACTGGCTGGATTTGCGCCGATGGTGAGTGCGGGCAAACTGGAAACGGCCGTCGAATACGCGCACGAGAGCGCGAAGGCGGGGGACGTGGTGCTGCTCTCTCCGGCATGCGCGAGCTTCGACCAGTTTGACAACTTCGAGCACCGCGGGCGTGTTTTCAAAGAGCTGGTGGCTAAACTCTGATGGACGCGAGGCATAATGGCGCAACGGCTGCGAACTGATTGGGTCCTGTTCTTCACCGTCCTCAGCATGGTGTGCTTCGGGCTGGTGATGGTATACAGCACGTCGATGGTGGCGCACAGCGACGGGCAGCCGGGGTCGGAGTCATGGACCCTGTTTGCCAGGCAGTTCGCCTGGGCGATCGTTTCACTGCTGGTCCTGTTTTACGCGACCAAGCAGGATTATCGGAAATGGAACCACCCGATGTCTGCGTTTCTCTGCCTGGGCGTCGTAGTATTGCTGCTGGTGGTGGTGTATGCGCTGGACTCCCGATCGCACCGCTGGCTAAGGTTGGGCGGTTTGTCGGTGCAGCCCTCCGAATTCGCCAAGCCGGCTCTGGCGCTGTTTCTGGCATTTTTCCTGTCGCGGCGGCTGGGGGCGATCAATCACCGGAGTACACTGGCGCCACTGATTCTGTCGACGTGCGCGATGGCGACGTTCGTTGCTCTCAGCGATTTGGGAACGGCGGTAGTCCTGGTGGCAACCACGGTGATGGTGGTTTACGTCGCGGGACTCGACTACAAATATCTGGCGCTAACGATGGTGATCGGGCTGGGGGCCGGATGCGTGTTTGTGGCCATGAAGCCTTACCGGTTGATCCGCGTGATCAACTTCGTGGATCCGCAGCATCATATGCTCGACCGCCTGGATCCGGGCCACCGCATCCAGGGCTATGCGGAGGAAACCAATGGCGCGATCGACACTGGTTATCAGCAGAAGCAGGCGCGGATTGCTGTGGGCTCGGGCGGGGTCATGGGCGTAGGTCTGATGCAGAGCCGGCAGAAAATGCGCTTTCTGCCGAAGCCATATACGGACATGATCTACGCGGTGGTGGGCGAGGAGACTGGCTTTGTGGGAGCGAGCATGCTGCTGGCCGGATTCGGCATCGTACTGTGGCGAGGACTGCGCGTGTATCGGAGCGCGGCTGACGATTTTGGGCGGTACCTGGCACTGACGGCTACGATTTGCGTGATCGTGCAAGCGCTGATCAACATTAGCGTGGCGCTGGATTTGGGTCCCACCAAGGGCATCCCGCTGCCGTTCATCAGTTATGGCGGAAGCTCGCTGATGAGCACGCTGTTGCTGATGGGGATGCTGATGAGCGTGAGCGAGCGCGCCGGCTGAAGCGGGGCGTCAGGCAGAACCGCATTTTCTGTAAGGAGCAGTATGGGCAGCCGGTTTGTTGTGACCGGGGGTGGCACAGGCGGGCACGTGTTTCCCGGGCTTGCGGTAGCTCGGCTGCTGCGGGAGGGCGGCGACGAGGTTACCTTTCTCGGAACCCGCGAGGGGCTCGAAGCGAAGCTGGCGCCGGATGCCGGGTTCGCCATCGATTTCGTGCGCATCGGCGGCTTGAATCGGGTCGGGTTATTGCAACAATCGCGGACCTTGTGGCAATTGCCAGCCAGTGTGCTGAAGGCGCATGCTGTGCTTCGAAAGCGAGGCGCCGATGCGGTATTCAGCACGGGCGGGTACGTTGCGGGGCCAGTGATGCTGGCATCGCTGCTCGCACGCGTGCCACTGGTGGTGATGGAGCCGAACGCAATGCCCGGGCTCACCAACCGCAGTCTGGGCAGGTTCGTTTATCGTGCGCTGCTGGGTTTCGAAGCGGCGCGCCGCTGGTTCCCGGAGGGGCGCGTGGAAGTGACGGGAATGCCCGTGCGGCGGGAATTCTTCGAAGTACCTCCAAAGCGAGCGCCGGCGGAGGGCGAGTCTTTTACAGTCTTGATTACAGGGGGCAGCCGCGGGGCGCGTACCCTGAATCGCGCCTCCCGCGAGAGCTGGGAATTGTTCCGGCGGGCGGGTTCTCCGGTTCGCATCATCCATCAGTCGGGGTCACGCGTGGAGGCGGGCGAAGCCGAACATTTGAGGCTGGCGCTCGAATTCGCGGCAACCGGTCTCAATGGCGAAGTGCTTCCGTTCCTTCCCGACATGGCGGCGCGTTTTGCCGAAGCCGACCTGATTGTGGGGCGAGCCGGAGCGGGCTCGGTAGCTGAGATCGCGGCCGCGGGTATGCCGGCGCTACTGGTGCCGCTGCCATTTGCCGCCGACGACCACCAGCGAAAAAACGCGGAGGCGTTGGTGGAGGCGGGCGCAGCGATTATGACGCTCGACAACCAGATGAATGGCGCGTGTTTATTCGAACACGTGGAACGGCTGCGCAAGGAGCCGGGCGTACTCGAAGAAATGCGGCGGCGTGTGCGGAGGTTCGCAAAGCCAGGCGCCGCCGAGCGGGCTGCGGAGGTGCTTAAAGAGGCGGTGGATCGGCACACGAAGCCGTGACAAGTAAGGGGGGCTGACGCTGATCGGGCACCACCAGAATCTCGGGCTGGCTCACGCGGGCCGTATAATGGGTACTGAGAAGAGAAGCGATGGCCGAATATGTTGAACAGCGCAACGGTGGCTATTACGTCAAGGGAACGCGTGTGTCCCTCGACTCAATCGTTTACTCGTTCAAAGACGGTGAGGCGCCCGAAACGATCTGCCACAACTTTCCTTCGTTGACGCTTGAACAGGTTTACGGCGCGATCACATTCTATTTGGCGCATCAAGTGGAAGTAGACACGAATATTCAGGAAGGCGAAGGCGAGTTCGAGCGCCTCGTTCCAACTCTGGAGCAGGCTCGCCCGGATCTTTACGCCCGGTTGCAGAGGGCTCGCCAGGAACTCGCCAAGCCCCAGTGAGCGTTCGTTTCCAGGCCGACAATGATCTCAGGCGAATCATAGTCGACGCGACGTTGCGCCGCGAGCCCAGCATCGATTTCCAGAGCGCTCAAAGCGCCGGATTGGATCACCTCGATGACGATTTGGTGCTGCACCGCGCGTCTGAGCAGGGCCGAATTCTTGTCAGCCACGATAAGCGCACGCTGCCTCTTCGACTCGCGCAGTTAATCCGATGCGGTGGTGAGAGTCCTGGTATCCTGCTGGTCATTCCACAGAATGCACCGGTTCGGAAAGTCACAGAAACCTTAATTCTCATTTGGACGGATAATCGACCTGAGGAATGGGTGAATCTCGTTACCAAGATCCCGTTCTGATTTGCCAGTAAGCGCGGGGTTGCGTCGAGCCAAGATCTTGAGCTGTGGCCGAATCAAACTCCCACCTCAGAACTTTTATCGAAGAGCGCGATCTCCTCGGGTGTAGGTACTTGGAATGTCTCGACCCATCGCAACAATTGATCTCTTTCTATGGGCGGCTTTTCCATGCCCCGGCGTTGAATCCTTTCGAGGAGCACGTCGACTGGCGCCGAGAGATAGTGCAACTCAACGGCAGCGCCAAGGGCTCGGGCCCGGAGCCGCAATGTATCGCGCTCCGACCTTCCCCAGGTGCCCCATTCGATGATTACCGTCAGGCCGAGCGTGAGAAGTTCCTGAGCAAGCTTCCACTGCAGAGCTTCGATCTGCGCGCGTCTCGGTTCGTCGTAAAGGTCCAACGAAAGAGCATCCATCCATTCATCGGCAGAAAGACGAATCGCCCCGAGTCTGGCTTCCAGGAGCTTGGCATGTGTGGTCTTGCCGGAACCCGGCAAGCCGCATACGATAATCAACCTCGGACCGGTCCCGGATCTTTCCATAGGAGGGTTGTTCCTCGTGGCGCCTTGCCGCCGCGAGCGTTACGCCCCCAGCAAACGACAACCTCTTTCAGACTAGCCCGATTTTCTCCTGACACGGACTTATCCGGATGGGACTAACTCTGACGGCCGCATTGATCCTGTAGAGTGGTCAATACATTGGCATAGTCTCGCGCAGGCTGACGAAAACACTCGAGGAAGCTACCATGACCGAGCAAACTCCGTTGCAGTTCGTTTTCTACTTCGCCGCACCTCCTGATAAGGTCTGGGAAGGTTTCGTCTCTACCGAATCCAACCGCACCATCTTTATGGGAGCCGAACTCGAAGTCGATCTCAAGCCTGGCGGACCGATGAACTGGGTCGGCCCAGGCCCCGACGGCAAGCGCACTACCTACGTTC
>Ga0181537_10002462_pt1 | contig 16228 bp, 11 predicted proteins | sample PEATcosm2014_Bin_39_FD_119765 | JGI IMG/M metagenome (GOLD analysis project Ga0181537, IMG submission 119765) | Peatland microbial communities from MTU Mesocosm Facility, Houghton, MI, USA - PEATcosm2014_Bin23_10_metaG | ecosystem: Environmental > Terrestrial > Soil > Wetlands > Peat | place... | reverse complement strand
GTGCATGTTCTGGGAGCGGCGCACGTAGGGCACCGGGAAGGAGTGGGTACCGGGGGCTAAATCCACACCACCCGCGCCCGCCTGGATCTCGGGGGTCATTTCCTTCTGCAGCGTCTCGGCGAACTTGATCGTTCCCTTCGCCTCCTGCTCGGCGCTGTATTGATCGGCCGGGATGTCGGTCAACTCATAAGTATCGGTCCATTCCACTGGCGTCCCGGCCAGGCCGAGGTAGTTGGAATACATTCGGAAGGAGGTGCGCGCCATCTGTGCCCACAGCGCCTTGAACTCCGGAGTCAAGTTTTCTTCCAGGCAGATGCGGCTGTCCGGAGACCACACGCCGGTGGCCCACATGGAGCGAATCTCCGGCGGGCGCTCGGCCGCATAGATCGTCACCTTCACGCCAGCGCGTTGTAGCGTAATGGCGGAAGTCATGCCGAGTGCGCCGCAGCCGACCACGGCGATCTCCTTGGCTCCGGTTGCCAAGGCTTTGGCCGCCACGACGCTGGCGGAGCCCCAGGACAATGACCAGCCGCTGCCGCCATGACCGTAATTGTGCACCACGGTTTTGCGGCCGATGGTCTCCACATCGAATCTCGGGCCCTGCTTGCGGAACGGACGCGTGCAGACCGTCAGTTTGATGATGCGGTCCATCTGCGCTCGTACCGCGGGCAGCGGCGGCACAACAACGGGTGTCGCGCCGACCGAAGCCGCTGCAACCCGCTGGTCCGTGCGCGTGGAAGCCGCGGCGGCCGCGCCCGTAGTTGTTGCAGCCAGTGCTGCGGCACCCAGTGTGGCCCCACCCTTACGAAAAAAGTCGCGGCGTTCCATGGAGTCTCCAGTATTCAAAGTTATAGAGCGGCCAGCAGCATGCAATAGACGGACCAGCGCTGCACAAGCTCATGCGTGCGCCGAACGCGCGCGAGTATACGTGAGCTCGCGCTGAGGATTGTTTTAGATAAACAGGGATATACATCGACGCCATCATGCAGTTACACATCATGATCGGCGCCACAACGCACGAGCTGTTGCGTGCGCGCCAATACCCAATCGCCCCATTAGTAAACAACGCTCGCACCGTTTTGAGTCTTCATACCCGTTGGCGCGATGAGGTAGGATCCGCAGCACGCAAGCCAAAGGATCATAGGGAGCAAAGCGCATGCGAAAGTTGCTGGCGTTGGCGTTAGCGGTGTTGTTGCTGTCACCGTGCAACGCGCAGATCCCGGAGAGCACGAGCCAGCTGTTGGTGGTCACCACTGCTGATTGGTCTGAGATCCACGGCGTTGCCCAACGGTATGAACGCCACGGCAAGGGCTTCAGCAAACTCGGCGCACCCATTCCAATCGTCGTAGGCCGCACCGGCCTGGCATGGGGACGCGGAGTGGCGCCTGCTACGCCGCCCGAGGGGCCGTTGAAACACGAGGGCGATGGCAAGTCGCCGGCTGGCCTGTTCTATCTGGGTACCGCTTTTGGTTATGAAGCCACCGCCGCTACCCGCTTGCCTTATCTGCCATTAACCGCCTCGATCGAGTGCGTGGATGATGCGGACTCGGCGCATTACAACGAGCTCCTGGATAGTCGGCAGTATTCGCGCGATTGGCACAGCTCCGAGCAAATGCGTCGCAGCGATGAGCTCTATCATTACGGCATCGTCGTGAACCACAACACCCCGCCCGAACGGGGCCTCGGCAGTTGCGTTTTTCTGCATATCTGGAGAAACGCCGATAGCCCGACGGTCGGCTGTACTGCCATGGAGCAGGCAAACATTCTGCTGCTGTTGCAGTGGCTGGATCCGCGCAAGCAGCCGCTGCTGGTGCAAATGCCGCAGGCTCAGTATCAATCCAATCGCAGCAGTTGGGATTTGCCGCCACTGTAAATCTGCGGCTCGATCTGCGCATTTTTAGGGCACGAGTCACGCGCGGCGCACATTACAGCGGCATTTGACCGTCTCTATTGCGCAACAGGCCACATGTCACGGCGATGGCACGACGCTGTGCAGGAAATGCGCCTAAATTATTTTCTAACTTTCTGTCTTTCCTAATTTTAATGACGTGTGTAGGGCGTTTGCAGTGACGCCTTGATCACGCGGCGCCGTGACGCACTTCGCAGATGGCCGACTTCTTGCAAAGCCATCCGCGCGAAGCGAGGTCTCGACGCGGCAAGTAACCCCCTGCCGCGGTCGGTGCCGATTTGGACAAATGACTATAGGGAGACACTCAGACCATGAAGCACAGAGCGAACTACAGGCTGCACGTACTGACAGCACTCGCCGCGGCAGCGCTCGCGCTCGGCACGCCAGCGCTGCAGGCGCAGAATGTCGTGGCAGCGTCCGACACGGACCAAGAGGCTTCTCTTAGCGAGGTGATCGTGACCGGAACGCGCACCACGGGTCTGGAGGCTGCGGAGAGCCCAGCCCCGGTTCAGATCCTGAGCCCCGCGGCCCTCGAGGCCGCCTCCGGCAATCCAGATCTGATGCAGACACTGGCGCAGATCGTGCCGTCGCTGACGTACAACGCTTTTGGCTTCGACATGTCCAACCAGACCCTGCAGGCGCGACTCAAGGGCCTGAGCCCGAACCACGTGTTGGTGCTCATCAATGGCAAGCGCCGGCACACCACTGCTAACCTGGCGGTCGACGCGGGCTCCGTCTATCAGGGCGGAGCGAGCACGGATATGAATTTCATTCCGGCGGCGGCGATCGATCACATCGAAGTGCTGACGGAAGGTGCGGCCGCGCAGTACGGCAGCGACGCAATCGCCGGCGTCATCAATATCATTCTGAAGAAGAACTCCTCCGGCGGCAGCATCGGCGGCACCTATGGCGCCGATTACGATGGCGGCCCGCCCGGCAACACCGTCCCCTGGAGCTTCAACGGCGGCACCACGGCGGTGACCGCCAATATCGGTTTCGAGCCCATGGATGGGGCGTATTTAAACATCACCGGCGAGATCCACAACCACGCACACACGATGCGCGGCCAGGCAGAAGCGCGCGCACTGTGTGATGATCCGGGCGGCGGTCTCACCGGCCCCTGCGGCAAGCAGAATAATGCGGTCTATCCAGACTCGAACGAGCCGCAAGCCTGGGGATACCCATACCTGAACTGGATCCAGGGCGATGCCGAGACTCACAGCAAGCTGGCCTCATTCAATGCCGGATTCGATCTAGGCGGCGGTGCCGAGTTTTATGCCTTTGGTACCTATGGCACCAAGACCGCCAGTTCGTTCCAGAATTATCGTGAGCCCAATATCGTTTGCTATTCCCCGACGTACAGCGCCCTGTCCATGGCAGCTGCCGCCGGTACCAACTGTCAGTCGCAGACAGACGCCGTATACCCGGACCCCTGGGGCTTTGATCCTCAGGAGTACGACGAGGAGATCGACTATGCCGCGACCGCGGGCGTAAAGGGCGTGGCGGCCGGATGGAACTGGGACTTCAGCAGCACCTGGGGCGATGATCACCACAACGTCTACACCATGCAGTCCGCCAATCCGGGTGTGTATGGGGCGAATCTTGCGACCGTGGAAGCCTCGTTTGGCTGCGCTACTACGGCGTGCCTGCCGGCTAACTATCCGCTGCCCGGCCAACTCACGCCGTTGAACTACTATGACGGCTTGATGGTCGCGCAACAGTGGACCACGAACTTTGATATCAATCACGATTGGGACGTCGGCATGGCCGGTCCGCTGAACACGGCCGTCGGTGTCGAGTATCGGCAAGACACCTATACGATCGGCGCGGGCGAGCCGGAAGCCTACCTGGGCGGCGGCCCCTCCTCCTTCGCTGGATTTGATCCGACCGATGCCGGCACCAACAAGCGTCAGAACGAGGCCGTGTATGTGGATCTGGCCGGCAAACCGATCGCGCCGCTGCTCATCGACCTCGCCGGCCGCTACGAGCACTTCAGCGATTTCGGCAGCGCGACGGTCGGCAAGCTCACGGCCCGATACGATTTCGCGCCCGAGTTCGCGATCCGCGGCACCGTCAGCAACGGCTTCAGGGCCCCAACGCTGGCCGAAGAGTACTACTCCTCGACTAATGTCGGACCGAGCAGCACCGACGCTCAATTGCCGCCCAATTCAGCGGCAGCTGCAGTGCTGGGGCTGGGAAAACTACAGCCGGAGAAGTCGACCAATCTGACCGTGGGCTTCGTCGCGCGCCCGCTGCCGAACATGAGCGCGACCGTGGACTTCTACCGCATCAGGGTCGATAACCGCATCGTCGGCAGCGCAACCCTGAATGGACTGGTCAATGGCGCAGTGATATCACCGCTCATCAACGAAGTTCTGACCGACAATGGCGTGCCAATCAATCCGGTCGATACCAACACAGGTATCAACCTGTTCACGAACGGCGTGAACACGACGACGGACGGCGTCGATGTCGCCTTCCAGTTCCCGGTGCAATATGACTTTGGCCAGATCGAGTGGTCTGTTTCGGGGACTTACAATGACACCGCGGCGACGTATATCAAGCCGACCTCGCCCGCGTTGGCGGTGGCACTGAACGGATCGCCGATCTACAGCCCCCAGACCATCTCCGATCTGACCACAGCGTCGCCCAAATACATCATCAACCTGGGAGCGCACTGGACCTACGGCAAAGTGTCAATCAACCTGTTGGAAAAGCTCTATGGCCCATCCTCCGAATATGAGCTTGATGATGCCGACAATGCGGCCAACACCGACAATTATTACAAGACGACGATCCCGTTTACCCCGATCACGAACATAGATCTGGCCTATCAGCTCACCAAGGCCCTTGGATTCAGCGTCGGTGCCAACAACGCATTTAATCGCTATCCACCGCTGGAAAATGCCCATTTGATTGCGGAATACAACAGCGTCTACGGCGTCGCGAACAACGACGCTGCCGCAACCCAGGTGCAGCCGATCTTTTCGCCCTTTGGCATCGACGGCGGCTTTTACTACATGAGGGCTACGTTCAAGTTCTAAGATAATTACATTCGGCTATATGAGAGCGGCAGCCATTCGGCTGCCGCTTTTTTTTGCGCACACCTAGGCTTGACCCGCTTGCATGGCCTTAGCTACTCTGAAAGCCGGGCGCAATTTATCTGCTCGCCCGCATCACCCAACAGGCAGCACCCATACTCATGAACTCTCGCCGGCAATTCGTCTCTGCATTCGCTGCCGCCGCAGCCATGACTGCGACGCGCCTATCCTGGTCAAAGTCCGCTCTGACTCACAAGGAGCGCGTCGATCGTGCATTACTGGGGGCGGACGTGGATCGTCCGCCATTTAGTCTCTGGCACCATTACAAGCGCCCCAGCGCACAGCTGGAGGCCCAGGATCATCTCGAATTTCATCGCCGCTACGACACCGACTTCGTCAAAGTCATGAACGACTTTGATTATCCACGCTCAACTACAGGCAAATGGTATGAGCTCGAGCCCCTCGCATCACCCTATCCTGAGCAATTGCGTACGCTGGAGCTGGTGCGCGACGGCCTGCACGGGGATGCCTACTTTATCGACACCGTTTATGGCCCTTACATGACCGCAATGCTGCTGCTGGCGGCCGAGCCGCAGTTCAGCGGCAACGGCAGCTCGGATCGAGGCGAGGTCATCAGCGCTCTGCATGCATTTCAGCAGGAGCACACCGCGGACTGGGAGCGCGCACTGGAAGCCATCACGCAATCCACGATCAACCACATCAATCGCTCTCTGGCGCTAGGCAGCTCTGGCACTCTGGTCAGTATCTACAACGCCACGAGTCGGTTTGGGGCCGTGCAGGACTATGAGCGCTACAGCCGTCCCTATGACAAGCGCGTCATGGCCGCACTGACGCAGACCAAGCTCAGCATCCTGCACCTGCACACGCTCGAGCGCGAGTATCTGAGCCAGTTCCGCGATTTTGGCGCGCCCGTCATCAATTACTCCGTGAAGACCAGCGGCATACCGATCGGCGAGGTCCGCCAGTCCTTTTCGCAGGCGATCGCCGGGGGAATCGATGAGATCGACTTCCAGCGCCTCAGCACCCAGGAGATTGTCGCGCAGTGGACCAGCGCGCGCGCGCAGGCTGGCAGCAAGTACCTCATCACGCCCGGCTGCTCGGTTCCCGATGCCTCGACCGATGCTGACCTGGCTCGAATGACACGCGCGGTCACGATGTCCGGCGCGGCCGCCTGATCGGCGCACCTCAGTCGCGCGCGCTGCTGACAGGGTCCATGCTGCGTTGGCCGGACCGCGCCTCCAACACAAAGAACAGCACGATGCACAACGCAATCCAGGCGCCCATGTTCAGCCAGGTCAGGCGTGGCAGGCTGACCATCAGTACGCTGCAAGTGGCTAGTGCCGCCAGCGGAATCCACGGGCACAGCGGTACCCGAAACGGCCTTGCCACATCAGGACGGATGCGACGCAGGACCAATACGCCCGCGCACACGGACGCGTAGGCGATCAGCGTGCCCAATGATATGAGCTCGCCCAGCAGCTCAATGGGCAGCGCACCTGCGACGAGCGCGGCGCCGATGCCGGTCCAGGCGACGGCCAGTGTCGGTGTGCGGGTGCGAGGGTGTATACGGGCGAACGCTATCGGCAGATTGCCGACCACGGCCATGCTGTAGAATATGCGTGACTGGCTATAGAAGCTGATCAGCACCGCCGCGCCAAGCCCAAGCACCGTGCCGATGTCGGTCGCCATGATGAGCCAGTTGAGCTTCGGGGATGCCAGAGCGAGGGCTGTGGCGATCGGCGAGGCCGTATCCAGCTTCGGGTACGGAGCAAGTCCGGTCATGATGAAGGCGATCCCCGTATACAGCAAAACGCAAATGACCACCGACGCCAGCAACGAAATCGGCACGTCCCGACTTGGATTGCGGCTCTCGCGCGCGGCGTTCGAGGTCGCCTCAAACCCCGTGTAGGAATAAAACGCAATGGCGGCAGCCGTAAAGACGCCGGCCACGCCGAAATGGCCGCTCGGTGTTCTCGCGGGCATAAACGGCGTCCAGTTCTGAGGATTGACGTAAAAGGCGCCCACGACGATCACAGCGAGGATCACGACGATATTGAGGGCCACCATCAACGCATTCGCGAATGCCGAGCCGCGCAGACCTCGAAGCAGGATCAAGGTGCAGCCCAATGTCATCAGCACGGCCGGCAGGTCGGCGATTCGGCCCGTTGGAACCAGCCTGTTGTCGACGACCTCGAGCGGAGCCCCCGACCACGCCCAAGGCAGCACCAGACCGAAATGTGCCAACAGGTTCTGTGCATAGGCCGACCATCCGACCGCCACGGTCGAGCCGCCGGCCAGGTACTCAAAGACCATGCAGCAGCCAATCAGCCATGCCGGCAAGCGCCCGAGCGTGATTCGAGCATAGGAGAAGGATCCGCCGGCCGCTGGGATCACGGCGCTGAGCTCGGCGTAACACAGACAGGTCAATACGCAAACCACGCCGGCCATCGCGTACGAGATCGCGACCGCGGGGCCGGCATAACGTGCCGCGGCAGTGCCGGTCAAGACAAAGATCCCGGCACCGATCGCGCAGCCGACGCCGATCAAGGTCAGGTGCGTCGGTCCCAGACTGCGCACCAATCCACCACCAACAGCTGCCATGTCAGGATCGGTGCGGGCCAGCTCCAGCGGCACGCGTTCCCAGATGAATTGACGCCAGGATCTCATGCGCGGCGCGACGATGAAACGCTCCAGACGCACTCACACTCGATAGGTTGGTCGATTTCGCACCTCGCGGGGCAATTGGCTCTGCGCGTGTCGGCGTACAACAATGCTGGCTGCATCGCCGGCAGCACGCCAACGCCCTGTAGTAGCGAGCTGGCGCAGCATTGTTGCACAATGGCCGAAGCTCCACGAACGAATTGCAGTCGCCGCAAAGCTTCGTGGCGAACGGAACGCAGCATGAATGACATAAGCGACAGCGCTGCAGCTCTCCTGGCGCACAACAGTGCGTTCATTCCCGGCGGCGTGAGCTCAATCAATCGCATCATCGATCCACCCATTGCCTTTGCAAAAGCCGAAGGCGCCTACCTGTGGGATATCGACGGCAAGCGCTATGTCGATTACCACGCGGCTTTCGCGCCATACCTGCTCGGTCACAACTTCGCCCCCATCAACGAAGCCGTCATTAACGTGCTACGCAACGGCGAGAGTCTGTTTGGCGCAGGACCCTCCCGACTGGAGGGTCATCTGGCGCAGCTGCTGTGTCAGAACATTGCCGCCGTCGAGAGAGCCTGCCTGCTCAACACCGGCAGTGAAGCCACGGCCCTGGCGATAAAGCTGAGCCGTGCCGTGACCGGCCGGCAGCACATCATCGTCATTCAGGGCGGCTATAACGGCAATCACGATGAAGTGGCCTGCAATGTGTTCAACACCTTGTCGGAAATCGGTCCGCGGGTTTCGCCAGGAGAATATCCGCTGCGCCCGATTGGGGCCGGCACCACGGTGCTCGATCAGCATCTGGTGCATGCCATCAATTTCAACGATCTCGAATCGGTGCAATATGTATGCCGCCGCTATCCGATAGCGGCTCTGATTACCGAGCCGGTGCTGCAGAACATCGGCGTCGTTCGCCCGCAAGCCGGATATCTTGCGGGACTGCGAGCACTCGCCGATGAGTTCGGCTTCCTGCTTATCTTTGATGAGGTCAAGACCGGGTTTCGACACGCGCTCGGTGGCTACAGCGAGCTCGCCGCAGTGACGCCGGATCTGGTGGTGTACGGCAAGGCGATCGCGAACGGCTTTCCGCTGGCGGTTCTCGGCGGCGCTTGCCGCTATATGGATTATCTGGCGCATCCGGAGCCCGCGCGCCGTCCGTTCGTCGCTGGCACCTACAACGGGCATCCAGTGGCCGTGTCCGCTGCCATCGCGACGCTTGAGTATTTATTGGCCAATCGCACCGAGCTGTACCCGCGCCTGGAGCAGCTGGGCCAGATGATCGAGACAGGGATGCGTGAGATATTTGCCGCGCATGGCGTGCCGGCTTGCGTCGCGCGCCAGGGCAGCGCCTTCACGTTTTATCTGATGCCTGAGACTCCGGTGGATTTTCACGACCTCATGCTGCGGCATGATTTCGCGCGCGATCTGCAGCTGCGCCGAGCGCTCAATGCACTGGGCGTGTTCTTTGTGCCGGTCACGACCAAGCAGTGCTCCATCTCCGCGGCACACACGCGTGCAGATATTGAATTCACGCTCACCCAGTGTGATCGCGCCGTGTCGCGCATCTGGGCGCATTGATCTTAGACTACAGCGCGCTGAGCGCCTCAGTCGCCGGCGCTGCGCTCTCGGCCAGATTTCGCTCGGCATTGATGAGCAACCACAGTGCCGCACCGATGAAGATCAAGGCCGTGCCGAGCGCGAATGCCCCGGTCCATTGACCGCGCCCGGTCAGCCACGCGACGATGGGAATGCCGACTACGCCTCCCAGATTTCCCACCATGTTCAGCACGCCACTGGCTGCCATCGTGTCGGCGCGTGCAATCAGCATGGTCGCGGCCCAGAAGGAGCCCTCGTTGAACTCGATGCTGGCGGATGCAACCGTCAGGGCTGCGACCGCGAGATAAGCATTGGACGCCTGCATCGCCAGCAGCAGCAATATCCCGACCGACGGCATCGCCACGAGCGGTACGATGCGATAGCCCCAGCGCGGTCCGTAGCGCGCGGCCAACCGGTCGGCGCAAATGCCGCCCAACCACGCGCCCAGCGCCGCGCCAATGGGTGGAATCGCCGCCAGTGCCCCGATCTTGAGCGCGCTCAGATGCCGCACCTGGAACAGATACAGGAATAACCAGTCGGTCAGCAGCCAGAATGCATAGTTCAGGCAGAAGTAGGAGGCCGAGAGCAGCAGGACGTTGCGATCAACGAGCATGTTGAGGAAGCGCCGGAGCGTCAACGGGCGTCTGGGCTCGCGCGGTATGCTGCCGAGCTCAGCCAGCTCGATCGGCGTCACTGCAGGATGCTCGCTGGGCGTATCGCGCGCGTACCAGAGCCACAGGAGTGCCAACACGGCGGACGGAACCGCAACCCACAACAACGCGCGTTGCCAGCCCAGCAGCGCACTGAGCACGACGATCAGCGGGGGTGTCAAAGCGATGCCCAGATTCGGGCCGCTCGATGACAAACCCACGACGAAACCCCAGCGCTGCACCGGGAACCAGGCTTCGAAGACTCCCATGCCTACCGGAGTGTGCGGCGCGTGCGCCGCCCCGAGCAGCCCCTGCGCCAGCATCCAGACCACGAAGAGCGCGCTGCCCGACAGGAACATGGGCGCGAGTGGTGTCGCAGCCATGGCAATGGCGCCCAGGATTCCGACTGCCGTGAAAGTTGCGCGAGCCCCTATGCGCTCACCCAGCGCCCCGGCTGGTATTTGCAGCCCCGTGTAGGCGGCCGAATAGGCCCACAGCATCCAGCCCAGCTGCATTTGACTCAAATGGAACAGCGGCATGATGCGCGCGGCGGCGACCGACAGGGTCGTGCGCTGAACGTATACGAGCGATGAGAACAGGAACACGAACGCAAAAATGCGCCAGCGAATCCTCATCGTCAGCTCAGATGAGTGCGCGCAAGCGCGGCGGCGAACAATGAAGCGATTAGCGCGTCTCGATCGGTGTCACGACCGCGACACAGTCGATTTCGTAGCGCAATTCCTCATTCAGGCAGTTCGTTATGGTCGTGCGTGCCGGATACGGCGGCTTGAAATACTCGCGATAAATTCGATTGTAGGTCTCAAGCTCCACCGCGTCGCGCACGTAATTGCAGGTGCGTACGACGCGCGCAAGGCTGCTGCCGGCGGCCGCCAGAACAGCGGCGAGATTCTCGAGCGAGCGGCGCATTTCCTCCTCGAAAGTGCCCGAGACCAGCGCTCCGCTTTTATCTACGGAGGCCTGCCCCGATACGAACACCAGCTCGCCGACACGAACCGCGGCACTGTATGGCAGCAGCGCTTTGGGCAGATTGGGCCCGGTTACGTGTTCGATCATGTTTGGCACTCGCTTAATGAAAAATTGCCATGCGCCGTAGATCCGAGCCGTTAGTATTCGAGCTGCCAGATCACGGTCTACGCAAAGCTGACAAGAGGATGCGGTGTTTCATGATAGGCAGAGCATCAAGTGGCTGTCAAAGCGTGTGCGAGGGGATGGCTCATGCTACTCAACGATCCTGAGGCAGACGTCTTATTGGATGCGGCGACCAAGGGAATTCCAACCGCGGCCGCACCGCTGCGTTTGCGCGATGTGGCCGCGCAGGGCTGGAACGTGCTGGCGGGCGATTGCCCTTTGCCACTGGCGGTGATCCGCACCGACATCATGGCGGCCAACAGCGCCTGGATGATGGCCTTCGCACGCCTCCACGGCCTGCTGCTCGCGCCGCACGGCAAGACCACGATGGCGCCAGCGTTGTTCGCCCGCCAACTCGCCGACGGCGCCTGGGCGATCACCGTGGCCACCAGCCAGCAACTGCAGGTGTGCCTGCGTGCCGGGATTCGACGCATCATACTCGCCAATCAACCGATGGGCCGAGCGGTCGATGCCTGTTTTGCGGCGCTGGCGGCGCATGCTGACCTCGAGCTCTACGTGCTCGCCGATAGCCTCGAGGGCGTGCAGCTGCTCGCGCGCGCAGAACGCTCTGCAAGCGCTCCGGCGTTGCGGGTACTCGTGGAGGTCGGAGCAGCCGGCGCACGTACCGGGTGCCGGGACGTCGCCGGCGCATTGGCCGTTGCGCGCGCGATTGACACCGCGCCCGGCCTGAGTCTCGCAGGCGTCGAGGCGTTCGAGGGCGTGCTGCCCGATGCCGCTGCGGTGTCGGCGTTTATGCAGCGCGTCGTCGATACTGCCATCGCCATCGACGCTGCTGGACTGTTCAGTGGAGACGTACTGCTCTCGGCAGGCGGCAGCGCCTTCTTCGACCTGGTCGCGCTTGGATTCCAATCAGTAAAGCTGTCACGTCCGGTTAGACGGGTGCTGCGCTCGGGCTGCTATCTGACCTACGATGAGTTTGGCTACGCCAAGGAGCAGCTTCGCATGCTGCGCGAGCGCCGCGTGGAGCTGCCGGAGGGTTCGCTGCGCCCGGCGCTTGAAGTCTGGGCGTATGTGCAATCGCGACCGGATCCGGACAAAGCGATATTGACAGTCGGCAAACGTGATGTCGGGTACGACTCTGGCTGGCCGCAACCGGTGGCTTGGTACCGACCTGGACTCACGCCAGGCCCCAGGCCGATACCTGCGGGTTGCACAATCACCGGGCTCAATGATCAGCATGCACACATGTCGCTGCCACCCAGCGCAGCACTGGCCGTCGGCGATATGGTCGCACTCGGCATCGCTCACCCATGCACCACGTTCGAGCGCTGGCAAATACTGATGCTGGTGGACGCTCGGCTTAACGTCGTAGGCGCGATTCGCACTTTTTTCTAGCAGGCCAGCTCGCGCCCGCTCACGTGCGGTTCACGCGTACAGCGGTGCCGGTACTTCGATGGCATCAAGCGGGTATACGGGATGGCGCAGGCGCTGGTATGGAAACTGCCTGAGATTGCTCGAGCACGGACCAGGCGTATCCACAAAATAGGAAGCCGCCGCGATGGGATCGTAAGCCCGGCGATGAGCGACGGCTGCCTTGACGCCGATCCACGCGAAATCTGCCGGATTTATGCCCTGGCTGCGAAACTGACCCAGATCGAACGGCGGTGTCTTGTGACTAGTCAGTAAGATCGCCACACCCGCCGTGCGAACCACCGCACATGGACCCATGTCAAAGCCGGAGCCGTACGCCGAGGCCAGATGATTCTGCGGGTCTTCGAATTGAAAGGCGCCACTGCCGCGTGAGATGAGCGTGACTTCCGCCTCAAGCGGACCCGGGTCCAATGACCACCCGTGGCCTCCCAGCGGCAAGCGAGTGCGCGCGCCGATCGAAATATGCGCCAGGCGCTCTACCGCCCGCGGGTCGCACAGAGCCACCAAGCCACGCTGCGCGCCACAAGCGATCAGCGCACGCAGGATCGCGGTGCCATCGCCAGGGGCGCCGCCACCGATATTGTCAGCAGGCTCGACCAGCAGGGTCGGCCCAGTACTGCTCGCATGGACGCTGGCAAGGACTGCTTCGACCGTCGGGTAGGCGATCGTGCCGCGCTCGCGCAGCTGCCAGGCCAGATCGGCGCCAGCCTGCAGATGCGGTCGGATGAGCTCAAGTCCAGCGTCTGACACCGCGCTGAGCGTCAAGCCTGACTCACGGGTGTCGGCGAATGAAAAGCCCGCGGCGACGTTGTAGGCCCAGACGGCCGGCTCCGAGGCTTCAATCGACTCAGCCAGTCGAGTCAGCGACAGCATTGGATCCGACTGCGTGCCCGTGCCCGGAGGACTTAAGAGAATCGGAATGCGGCACCAGTGCATCCGTGGATTGCGGCCACTGCGCAGGGCGCGCTCGAGCAGTCGGGCAGCGCGCACGGCAGCCAGTCTGGCGTCCGTATGCGGGTTCTTGCGATAAGTGACCAGGCCGTTTGCCAGCGCGCACATGCGCGAACTGACGTTGGCATGCAGATCAAGTACGCCGAAGATCGGCACGCTCTGCGCCCCGGCCAGCGAGCGCAGACGCGCCAGGAACTCGCCTTCGGCGTCGTCCAGGGATTGCGTCGCCATCGCGCCGTGCAACACCAGAAAGACACCATCCACGCCCGCCCGCAACACGGGCGCCGCCCTTACAGCAAATTCACTCCAAAATTGCTCGAAGACCGAATCAGCAACGGTTGCACCAGCCATGCCCATAGCGCTGATCGTGGGCAGGATTTCCCACCCACACTCTCTGGCCACCTCCAGAAATCCGTCGGTAGGCGACGCATCACCTTCCTTGCGCAATATTTCATCACCGCGCGCGACATCCATATCCGCCCAGCTGGTGACTTCTGGCAGAAAAGTGTGCGTCTCGTGAAACAGCGCGGCCAGCACGATGCGTGGCTTCATCGGCTGGCTTTCCCGCCGGCTTTACGCGACTGCCGCTATCAGGGGCTCTTCTTCGCCGTCTTACCGCCAGTCTTCTTGGCGAAGACAATTTCGATTTCTACCAGGGCCCCGGATGCGAGTCCCGCCACCTGTATGGTCGAGCGTGCCGGCAGATTGGGCTGATGCGCCGCGGCACCAAAGTACTGCGTGTAGCCCGCCATGAAACCCTCGAAGTCCATCTTTCCACCTTTTGCCGGATCGCCCACCAGGAAAGCCAGCATCTTTACGGCATCGCCGAAGGTGAGTCCTTCCTTATCCAAGGACGTCTTTATGGTGGCTAAGGTGCTGAGCGTCTGGGCCTTAGTGTCGCCCCAGTATTCCGCCGACCCAGCAGGAGCGTTCGCATTCGCCGGAGAGGGGCCGGAGCCGCTTTGGAAGATCAATGTCGTACCGGGAGGCACCTGAACCGCGTCGGCAATCGGAAAGGTACTGCCGTTTGGCAGCGGATAGCGCACGATGTCAGCCGCTTGCACGGACATCGCTATCGATAACAATGCAACACCAGTCAATATCTTCACGTTCTAGCTCCTTTGATAAATAATTCTAAAGATGCTCATTACATCCGGGTGCGCAGCGCCCCGGCGTTCGTACGCGCACGTCAGTTGCGAAAATATTTGCGCCAAGAATGACCACCGAGCGACGTGCTTTGGCTTCAAGTGGTGCAGTAAGAAATCTCGCCGCTACCCGAGCGCGGGCAGCAGTACGAGGCCCAGCACCATACAATAAGGCGCCTCGTAGCCGCCAGTAGTCCGCAACGAGGCGAAAAATCTCCGTGACAGTATGGAAACGACATGACAGCGCTCTGGCTTGGAATCTTCAGCCGCAGGGTTGATACAAGCCTCGTGCCAAGCGGCGCTGCTGCGCAGTAAGATCCGCACATCCTCAACACGGTGAAGCGTGAGCAGCGCATGAGCGTCTATGATTATTCAGCCCGCAGCATTGATGGGCAGGAAGAGCCTCTGTCGCAGTATCGCGGCCACCCGCTGCTGATCGTAAATGTCGCGAGCAAATGCGGCTTTACCCCGCAGTACGCCGGGCTCGAAGCGTTGTACCGCAAGTATCACGAGCGTGGTCTGGAAGTACTGGGATTTCCATGCGACCAGTTTGGTCATCAGGAACCGGGTGACGAGGCACAGATCAAGTCCTTCTGCTCGCAGACTTATGGGGTCAGCTTTCCGATGTTTGCCAAGATCAAAGTCAACGGCGCCGACACCCACCCGTTGTACCGCTACCTGAAGCAGGCGCGACCGGGCGTGCTCGGATTGGCGGCCATCAAATGGAACTTCACCAAATTTCTGATCGGGAAGGATGGCGAGCCATTGAAGCGTTACGCCCCGGCGGACGCGCCGCAGAGCCTGGAGGCCGACTTGGAGGCCGCGCTGCGCCCGTAGCGGATGTATAGCACCACTATCGCGGGCACCGCCTACGCCTTCACGGAACTGCGGGAGCTGTTGGCCGCAGCCACGTCCGAGCGCTCCGGGGATCGGCTCGCTGGCATCGGGGCTGCCAGCCTGCAGCAACGCGTCGCCGCGCGCTTTATTCTGGCTGATCTGCCGCTGACGGTTTTCCTGAGCGAGGCCGTGGTGCCCTATGAGGCAGACGAAATCACGCGTTTGATCATCGACTCGCATGACCGCGAAGCCTTCGCTCCGGTGGCTCACATGACGGTCGGTCAGTGGCGCGAGTGGTTGCTGAGCGACGCGGTTGACGGTTCCGCGTTGACGCAGCTGGCGCCTGGATTGACGCCCGAGATGGTGGCCGCGGTATCCAAACTGATGCGCAATCAGGACCTGATCACGGTGGCGCGCAAGTGCCGCGTAGTCAGCGCATTTCGCAATACGCTGGGCTTGCCGGGGCGACTGTCGGTGCGCATCCAACCCAATCATCCAACCGATGATTTTCGGGGCATCGCCGCCTCGATCGTCGACGGCCTGCTGCTGGGCTGCGGTGATGCGGTCATCGGCATCAACCCAGCGTCCGATCGCGTGGAGACTCAGATCCTGCTACTGCAGCGCATCGACGAATTGCGCGAGCGCTATGCCATTCCAACGCAAAGCTGTGTGCTCTCGCACATCAGCAACACCATTGAAGCGATCGAAAGTCACGCGCCGGTGGACCTGCTATTCCAGTCGATCGCGGGCACTGAGGCCGCCAATCGCAGTTTCGGAGTCGATCTGGCGCTGCTGCGCGAAGGCCAACAGGCCGCGCTGTCCCTGGGCAGGCACAGCGTTGGCACGAATGTCATGTATTTCGAGACCGGACAGGGCTCG
>Ga0181537_10002460_pt1 | contig 16232 bp, 16 predicted proteins | sample PEATcosm2014_Bin_39_FD_119765 | JGI IMG/M metagenome (GOLD analysis project Ga0181537, IMG submission 119765) | Peatland microbial communities from MTU Mesocosm Facility, Houghton, MI, USA - PEATcosm2014_Bin23_10_metaG | ecosystem: Environmental > Terrestrial > Soil > Wetlands > Peat | place... | reverse complement strand
GATCTTGGTTTCATTCCGCAAAACGTGTTCACGATGCTGGTGATCATGGCGGTCGTGACCACCGTGATGACCGGACCGCTGATGCGCACGCTCCTGCCGCGCGCCGGCTATGTGATACCGCGAGGAGTCGAGGCCTAGCGCTCCGGAGCGTGCAGCGCCACCGCGGCCGCACGGCCGGCAAGTTGTCGTGGCGCGAGGAGTAGTCTAGGATCCGCAGCCCCCTGGATTGCGCCGCTCGTGGATGCGCATCCGGCCGGGCACGCTGCTGATTCTGCCGCTATACTTTTCGTCGATTTCCTGCAGGAACCGGATTTTTACCGTGAGCAATCAGGACACCAAGTTCTTCAATACCTTCAGCATGGTCATCGGAGTGCTGATCGCATTCACTCTGGCGATCCTGGCCCTCGCCCGCAGCGTGGCCGCCCGGACTGAAGTCGCAGAGGTCTACTCCGATGCCATGTACGTGGCCAGTGTCGACGAGCGGGTAAAGCCCTTCGCGCGCGAAGCGGTCGCCGGACAGGACAACTCTGCCATGAAGATCGAGGCGCCGGCCGGCGCCGCGACGGTTGCTCTGGCGGTGCCCAAGGACGGCGCGGCCCTGTACGACGCGGTGTGCAAGACCTGTCACGCCACCGGCCTCGCTGGCGCCCCGACAGCGGGCGACAAGGCGTTGTGGGGGCCGCGCATCGCCAAGGGCAAGGCGACGCTCTACGACCATGCCCTGCACGGCTTTACCGGTAGTACGGGGGTCATGCCCGCCAAAGGCGGACGTCCAGACCTGAGCGATGATCTGGTCAAATCCGGCGTCGACTATCTCGTCTCGCTGTCCCAGAAATAGCCCGCAGGCTGTGCACGCGCCCCCGCTGTCAGCGGGGGCGGATCCGGACGGCAGCCCATGATTCGATTCATTAGTGCATCAATATGCGATCAATCAACGTCTATTGTATCTTTAATGAAACAATAGATCCGCGACCGCCAACGGTGGCGGATTCAGTCCGATACCGGGGGTCGTGTCGCCTCCAGATCGCGCAGGCGTGCCTCGAGCTCCGCTACGCGTGACTCGGCGCGCTCCAGGCGGCTGGCCAGCCGTTCCAGCAACCGGCTCTGGACGTCGAATTCCTCGCGGGTGGTCAGATCCAGCCGCCCCAGAGCGCTCTGCAGCACGGCCTTGAAGTTGCTCTCCAGGTCCCGGCGGGCGCTGCCCAGTGCCTCGGGAATGCCGGCGGCGAGCCGGCGGGCCAGATCCTCGATACGTCCGTTGTCCAACATGTGCTGCTCCTTTGTCAGGCCGGTCCTCGAACCGCTGCCCCGAAACGGCGCGCGACCGGAGCGATTTGTGGCCACAACAGTGCAACGCCGGGCTCGCCAGGCAGTGAGGTACCTGATTTCCAGACGCCTGGGCGTGGCACGGTTTCTGCATTTCCGCACCAGCGCTGTTTGCGGACCGATCCAAGAATACGCGCACCGGCAAGTCACCGAAATACGTGATTCGTTAGGACCCGTCATTGCCATCTGCACTTCATGAAGATGATCACTGCGGTCGTGCGGCCGTTCAAGCTGGACGAACTGCGCCACGCCATCGCACAGCTTGGCGTCCAGGGCGTCACCGTCACCGAAGTTCATGAGATGCAGCACGGTCCGCGCGCCAAGGTCGAGATCGCGGTCGACGATCTGATTGTCGAGCCGGTCATCGAGGCCATCGCCAACGTGTCAAGAACCGGACGCAGCGGCGATGGCACCATTGTCGTCAGCGGTCTTGAGCAGGCCATTCGCATCCGCACCGGCGAGACCGGTACTGCGGCGACCTGATCTTCTAATAGCTACCAGCTGGGGTAGCCGAGGAGTCTTCCGCACATGGGCATTGAACTGAGCGCCAAGCCGTACCGCCGGATCGGTACCCGCCTCGTGGCCGCCGTCGTGGCCTGCCTGCTGCTCACCCTCGCACCGCTGCCCAGCCTGATTGCGGCTGCCGATGAGGCGCCGGCCGCCAGCACTGCCCCGGCCGATGCGGCCACCACGATGCCGCCGCCGGGCGCCTGTCCGGCGATGCCGGTGGCGCCGTGCGTGGTCACGAACGACAAGATCAATTCCGGCGACACCGCCTGGATGCTGACCTCGATGGCGCTGGTGCTGATGATGACGATTCCGGGCCTGGCGCTCTTCTACGGCGGCATGGTGCGCAAGAAGAATGTGCTCGCGACGCTGATGCAGAGTTTTTCAATCACCGCGCTGATCACCGTGCTGTGGTGGATCGTTGGATACTCGATCGCATTCACGCCCGGCACTACCCCGTACCTGGGCGGCTTCAGCCGCATGTTCATGCAGGGGGCGATTTCGCTTGCGGATCCGAAGACCACGACGGTCTCGCACCTGGCACCGACGATTCCGGAAGTCGTCTATTCGATGTTCCAGCTGACCTTCGCAATCATCACGCCGGCACTGATCTGCGGCTCGTTTGCCGAGCGCATGAAATTCTCGGCCATGCTGTGGTTCATGGGCATCTGGTCGCTGGTGGTGTATTTCCCGATCGCGCACTGGGTATGGGAGCCGACCGGCTGGCTCAACCTCAAAGGCGTGCTCGACTTCGCCGGCGGCACGGTCGTGCATATCAACGCCGGCATCGCCGGTCTTGCCACCGCCTTGATGCTCGGCAAGCGCATCGGCTATGGCAAGGAAACCATGGCGCCCCACAACGTTGCCTTCACGGTCATCGGCGCATCGCTCCTGTGGGTCGGCTGGTTCGGTTTCAACGCCGGCTCGGAAGTGGCCGCTGATGGACGCGCCGGCATGGCGATGACCGTTACCCAGATCGCAACCGCTGCGGCGGCATTGGCCTGGATGTTCGCCGAGTGGATCACCAAGGGCAGGCCGAGCGTGCTGGGCATCGCCTCCGGCGCGGTCGCGGGGCTCGTGGCGATCACACCGGCCTCGGGCTTCGTGCTGCCCAATGCCTCGGTGCTGATCGGTGTCGCGGCCGGCGTGATCTGCTTCTTCAGCGCCACCTCGCTCAAGAAGGTCATGGGCTACGACGACTCGCTGGATGCCTTTGGCGTCCACTGCATTGGCGGTATTGTCGGCGCGTTGCTGACCGGTGCCCTGGTCAGCAAGGAATACAGCGGCATGGACAGCTCGGTGCTGACGCAGCTGTGGGGCGTGGGCTCGACGCTGATTTACGGCTTCACGATGAGCATGCTGATCCTGTGGGTGCTCGATAAGACGATCGGATTGCGGGTCACGGCCGATGAGGAGCGCGAGGGCCTGGATCTGGCCCTGCATGGCGAGCGCATCGAATAGCGCCGCCGCCCCTGGCTCGGCGCTCCGGGGTAGCCGGGCCCCGGGCCGAGGCCCGCCCAGGGCTTTTCTCAGGAACTGCCGGGTAGCGCTATCACGTCTGTGAAGCAGTTCACTTGGCCCGGAGCCCGGCTTGGGCCGATACTGGGCTCTGGCCACGGAGAGCCGTCGATGCGACATCTGCTGAGTCTGACTCTGACGCTTGCCCTTTGCGGTGCGGCTGCGGCGGGCGATATCTACTGTGATCCGCACGGGCGCGATTGCAGTGACCGGCCGATTCCCGGCTGGGTGCTGGTGCGCAGCACCGTTCCACAACGGATGCCGGATGACAGCGCCGCCCCGCCCAGCGCCCCAGCGTCCACCTCCCCGGGCGCGCCGGCAAAAACCCCGGTCGGCACCAGCGCCGATGAGCAGCTCAAAGCACAGGCCGCACAGCAGGCCGTGGCGAAGGATCTGAGCAAGACCCACGATGCCCAGTGCAAAGCTGCCCAGGAGCGGTATCAGAAATACATCGAGGTCCGAAAGATCTACCGCGAAGACAAGGACGGACAACGCACCTACCTCTCCGATGAGGAGATGGACAAGGAGCGCATCGATGCGAAGCTTCAGGTCGATCAGTTGTGCGGCCCCGGCGGCTAGCGCCGCTCTCCCAACAACGCCCCTACCCTGATAGATTGCTCCCCTGGTCAGCCGCATGGCGCGGCGACCTGTAGCGGAGAGCTCAAGCTTGTCCACGCGCGTCGGTTTCATCGGTCTGGGAGCCATGGGTGCGCCCATGGCGCGCAATCTGCATCGTGCCGGCATGCTGCAGGGCGTGTGGAACCGCACCAGCAGCAAAGCCACGGCGCTGGCGGCTGAACTCGGTTGCCTCGCAGCAGCGACGCCTGCGCAACTGGCGCTCGAGTGCGAACTGCTGGTGATGTGCGTATCGGCGGACGCTGATGTACGCGCCATCGTGGGCGAACTCGAGCCGGTCATACGCCACGGCCAGATCCTGATTGACTGCTCGACGGTGTCGGCCGACACGGCACGCAATGCCGCGGCGCTGCTCGGGCCCAAGGGCGCCGAAGTGCTCGACTGTCCCGTCAGTGGCGGCGTGGAAGGTGCGGCCAAGGGCACACTTGCCATCATGGTGGGTGGCGCAGCGACGACGCTCGCGCGCGCAATGCCGGTGCTGCAGGCACTGGGCGGCACGATCACGCACTTTGGCCCAAACGGCGCCGGCCAGGTTGCGAAGGCGGCGAACCAGATCGTGTGCGCGGGTGTCAATCGGGCCAATGCCGAGGCGCTCGCATTCGCGAAGTCCCAGGGGCTCGATCTGGAGAAGGTGATTGGCACGCTCGGTCGCGGGGCGGCCGCCAACTGGTATCTGCAGAACCGCGGTCCCAACATGGCCCGTGGCACCTACCCGCCCGGCTTTCGCGTCCGTCTGCACCAGAAGGATCTGCTGATCTGCCGCGCGATGGCGGCAGCGGCCGGCAGCGCGCTGCCGGTCATCGAAGAGACGCTCGCAGATTATGCGCAGCTGATCCGCGATGGTTATGGCGATGAGGACATCTCGGCACTCTTCCGTCTTAAATCCAAGCTCTTCAGCCCGAACTGATGCCGGGGGATGAGCGCATGCGGTGGCAGTTGGCCGCGGCTGCGGATGCGCTGTCGATGCCGGATCTTTGCTCGGGCGCGGCGGTCGCGGCGATCACGCTGTGCGCGGCCGGCCTCGCGGTTTTCCTCGCGCAGCTCCCGCCCCTCGATGCACCGCTGCTGCTGCGCTTTGGCCGCCCGTTCCTGTTCCTGCTCTGGGTCGGACTCGGCAGCGCAGCGCTGCTGTGCGCGCTGCGAGCCGCTCTCAGCCGGACCGACTACGCCATCGCGCTGGCAGCGACCTGCTTCGTGCCATTGCTCATGGTCGCCATAGTTTCCCTTGCGGCACTGAAGCTGAGCGCGCTGCCGCAGCTCGCGCTCGCGCAGCAGTTGCGCATCACGACGCCGCCACTGCCGTTCCTGCTGCACAATCTGGTACTGGCAGCGCTGGTCATGGCGCTGCTGGTGCCGTATTTCTGGATCGAGCGGCGCGCCCGCATGCGCGCGGAGGCTCAGGCACGTGCCCGGCTCGCGGCCTGGCAGCTGCCGCTGCAGCCGCTGTTCCTGCGCCAGACACTCGAGACCCTGGCGCAGCGCGCCGCCACCGATCCGGGACCCACACTGAATCATGTGCAGGAGCTGGCGGCGTGGCTCGATTCCAGTCTGCGCGATGCGCCAGCGATGATTCCGCTGCGGCAGGAAATCGAGCATGCGCAAAGCTTCGTCAGGCTCGCCCAGCTGCGCCTCGGTCAGCGCCTGCATGTGATGTGGGACCTGGGCGATGTGCCGGCGGCACTCGAGGTACCCCACCCATTGCTCTCAGCCCTGCTGGCCTTTGCCATCCAGCATGGCATTGAGCCGCGCGCGGCGGGCGGGACCCTCATCATCCGTGGCGTGCTCGAGGAGAGTTGCCTGAGACTCTCGATGTATCAGCCGCTCCCGGAAGCGGGCAGCGAACAGCTGATGCAGATGGCTGTGGAGCAGCTGCGAGAAGCCTTGCGTGGCAGAGGCCAGGCGGGCCTGCAGCTGCAGGCAGAGCGGCGCGGCGATGAGTACCTGCTGCAGCTGCACCTGCCAGGCCTGACGGTAGCGGAGGCGGCCACAGCGCCGCCGCTGCCTCGAGATACCGCAACAGCACCGACGGAGCCGCCTTCCCTGGCTCCTTGAGAAAGCAGCCGTTCGCTCCTAGTTGCTGCCCCAGCAGGTGCGGGTCGAGTCGACACCACCGGAGGTCTGGGCAGCCTGCGCACCGGTGTTGGTCACCTGGAAACTCGCGCAGGTCGTATCGTTGACCTGCCTGCCGGTGGGCGTTGCCACAATCTTATAGCTGCTGGCGGCGAGCGTTGGAAAACTGATCAGGTAGTAAGCGCTCGGCGATGGGGTCGGAAGCGTTCCCGGGATCGCACTGCAGCCCACATAGGTGTAGCTCTGGGAGTAGCAGCGCTCCAGCGACTGGCGCCAGCTGGTCATGGCGCGAATCGCATCGGTGCGGTTGGCCTGCATGACATTGCTTCGATAGCTCGCCACGGCAATCGAGGCCAGGATCCCCACGATTATCATGACCACGAGCAGTTCGATCATCGAGAAGCCACTGATCGCCCGGCGCGAAGCGCGCTGCCCGTTCATGGCGCGGGCGCCAGCGTGATCCCGACCACGTGCGTGCCGGACCTGCTCACCGGTCCATCGAAGACCAGTCCGATCTGGTCACCGACATGCACATTCACGATCTGCTGCGCGGCCACTGTCCCGGCGCCGATCATGTACTGCTTGCCATCGACGGTTACTGCCACCGTGCCGCTGATCGCGGTGACGGTTCCTGAGACCTGCGGCGCTACGAGCCGCACGGCGCTCGCCGGAGCGCACATCATCATCATCGCCAGGAGCGCGCCAGCGAGCGCAGCGAACTTGAACTGTTTTGACTGATTCATCATCGCACCTCCAGCCAGGAGCCACGACCCTTCAGGTCGGCATTGGCAATACCGGGTATACAACTACCACCATTGCAGGTGCCGGCCAAGGCGCCGGTCACTATCTCGCCCTGGCCACTGGTCACGTAGGCCATGGCACCGTTCACGCCGGTGATCAGCTTCGGCGCCGCCGAATAGGCAGTACCGAGGGCGAGTCCGGCGACCGTCCCGCCGTTATACAGGTCGGCGCTACTGACGTTGTTGGTGCCGTTCCAGTCAAACTGCGGCAGCGTCGTCGAGCCTCCGGTCGCGTAGTTGAAGACCATGTACCAGGACTGCCCGCCGGCAGTACAGATGTTCGCGTTCGGCTGGAAGCTCACGACCTGCAGCGTACCGTTGAACAGCGTGGGCTGCGTCACGACGCGCTCGCCGGCATCGAGGTTCAGATCCACCAGCCAGCCCTTGACCGAGGGCAGCAGTACCGGATTGGCGCTGAGCTGACGCAGCTGCACACTCTGGCCACCGGTCGTGGTCCCGGTGACGGCCGTCAGCGTCTGCGCCATCAGGTTCGCGCGCAGCAGCGGCACGGCCGGGGCTGCGCCCGAATCGAAGACACCGTAGACGCTTTGCAGTTTGGTATTGCCCAGATCCGAGAGCGCCAGGAACTGGCCGGTGCCGAAGTAAACCATCGTGCCAGAGAGCGCGGGCGAGAGCGGGTTCAGGCTCACCGCCGGGGGCACGGTGATCGGCTGCGGATTGCCGAGCGAATCACGGGCCTGGAACAGCACGCTCACCGTCCAGTTGGCCGGGTTGACGTTGGAGATGTCCACGCGCCAGAGATTACCCTGCAGGTCACCGGCGTAAACAATGTTCGAGGGCTGCGAAGACAGACCGTTGGTATTCACGACCGTGACACTGGAGAGCCCGTTGGCGAGCGCCGAGTTGCACAGCCCCGCGGCCACCGCCGCGCACAGGTTGATCTTGCTGATCAGAGTGCCGGTCTGCGGATTAAGGACGTAGAGATACGGCTGACCGGTCGGGCTGTTGTAGCCGTTGCCGAACACCACCGCATAGCCAACCGAGGTCAGCGCTGGCACCGGCTGACTGTAGCTCAGACCCATGTTGCTGTCGGTGAACTCCCACAGCGCCAGGGCCGCGACCGCCGCTTCGCTGGTGAAGTTGTTCGGCTGTGTGATATCGAGGGCGTAAATCGAATTGCCGCCGCCCGATTCGCCGCCGAACAGCAGCGTGTGCCAGGAATTGTCGGAGAATTGCACATCACCTGCCGTGGGTGAGCCATCGACGAAGAACCAGTGCTGCTCGTTGTAATAGGGATTGACCAGCTTGGTCAGGTCGCTCCACACGGCGTGCGGCACGTAAGCAAACACCTCACTGCCGGTGGCGGCACTGAATGCGTGCAGCATGCCGTCATTGGCGCCGATGTAGATCATCGGCGTGCGCCCCTGATTGGCGTTGTAATACGAATAATAGGAGGGGCTGGTCCACGGTCCGCTCGGCGCCCCGACGTATTGCGGCGAACTGTCGACGATGTCGCCCAGCTTGTGGGTGCGGTTGCGGAACTGGCCGCCGTTGCGCACCTCCATGGCATTGTTGCCGCGCAGGAACTGCAGGACGTCCTGCCCGTTGGTGTCGTAGGGAAAGTTCTCCAGCGCCGTGCCAAGGGCCGTGGAGCTGGCGATACCCTGCGTCACGGTGGTACTGGGGTTCCAGCGGAACGGGGTACCCGCGCCGGCGACCGGATCCCAGGTCACGATCTGGCGCCCGGTGTCCCAGTTCTGCAGGTCGAGCACCAGCTGAGCACCGCCGATGCCCCAGATATCGGCGCTGGTGGCGGTGTTGATCTGGCCGGTGGTGGTGTTGATCGGCAGCGCCTCGAGATTGCCGGTCCAGTCCTGGAACAGATCCGAAGTATCGAACACGCCCTGATAGGCGATCGAGGTGGTGTTGATGCCGGTCGAGTTGACCGAGGAGGCCGAGGTCGCGGCGGTCTCGGCCAGGATCTTGGCCAGGATGGTCTGCATCGCGGCATTGAGCTGCGCGGCGCTTAAGGCCGAGTAGTAGTTGTTGCTGCCACCGGCCACTGCCATGGAGGTCAGTGTCTGATCGACGATGCCGGTGTAGCCGGCCACGTCGGCGCCGAGCGCGATGATGTAGGTCTTGATGCCGGCCGCCTTGAGGGCCGCAAGCGTCGAGATCGTGTCAGTCAGCGCCTGCGAGTTGGTCGTGTTCAGTGAGCCATCGCCATTGAAGGTGGCGGTGACCGACCAGCCAGCGGGCGCATTTGAGGCCGCGATGCTGCCCAGCGGCGGCCAGCTGTGACCGCTCAGGTCAAGAGTCGGCAGGCCATCGGTCACGAGCACGACGTAGCGGTTGGCGGCGCAGCCGTTGGAGGTGGCCGGGTTCTTGTTGACGAAGTAGTCCTGGGAAGCCCGCAGCAGGCCAGCGATCGGGGACTGGGTGGCTTCCGCCTTGATCTCAGGGGTCGAGCCGGAGTTGGTTTCCGGGTTCAGATACGTCTGGAACGTGGACACCACGGTGTTGACGCTGGTCTGTGTCGGACTCTGGCCCGCCGACTGCATGGTCAGCACCGGCTGCCAGTTGGTGCTGTTGGTGGTGCCGCTGCCCGGTGTCGCGGTCTGGCTGTTGGTGTAGTAGCCAAAGCCGCGCAGCACGTTCATCACCGTCGGCGAGTAGGGCACGTAGCCGGCGTTCGTCGGGGTTTCGCAGAACCAGCCGTAGGGGGAATTCGAATAGCATTCGAAGACGCCGTTGGTGTTGTAAGTGCCGAGCGAGTAGGACGTGAAAGGATCCGAGGGAAAGGGGCCGCCGCTGGTAATGAACACCGGCAGCAGCAGGCCCGGATCGTAGAGCACGTCACTGATGTCCGGCTCATCACTGGTATCGCCGATCTGCATCCACTGGTAGGTCTTGATGCTGGCGCCATAATGGCCGGCCAGAATCAGACATGAAGAATCAACCGGATCCGCGAAATCCTGGTTGACGTTGTAGCAGGGGTTGGCGACATAGCTGAGCGCACCGTTCTGTGTATTGGTGAAGCTGAAATCCGCGCCCGGCGGGCTCATGTAGTAGACCCAGGTGTAGGAGGGGTTCAGTCCGCTCACCTGGTAGTCGATCAGGCCGAAATCAGCATCGGCCAGAAAGGTATTGAGGATGAGGTTGATACCGGCCTTGGCGACATTCAGGCGGCTGTCGGAGTTGTCATACAGTGTTCCGCCCGTGTTGACCGTGTAGGGCGCCAGATTGCCGGAGGTGGTGCCGGTCACGGGGGCCGTAAAGCCCACGTCCACGGTGTAGTTCAGCGGCGAGCTCGAGGCGTTCAGAGCCGCGTACTGCGCCGGCAGGCCACCGCTGCCGGTCATGATGGCGCCGGTGGTCAGGTTCGAGTCCATCGACTGCGAATTGGCGAGCGCCAGCAACACCTGCGGATGAGCCGGCTCGGCCACCGTAAGCGGGTATTCGGCAATGGCTACGGTTGGGGGCGCGGCCAGTGCCTGCGGTGCTGCCGCGAGCGCCAGCATGCCCACCAGTGCGCCCTGCGCCAGGGCCGGGGCACGGCGAATCAGATTGCGTGTAAGGAGATGAAGCATGTTCAGCATCCTGTGATGTGGTAAATCTGCACCGTGGCACTGGCCGTGCCATCGCCACCATTGGCGTGCGCGGTAATCCGATGTATCGAGACCTGGTTACCCGCCGCCGCCGCGTTGCCAAGGTTGCAGCCGGGAATCACGGCGGTGGGCATCTGCTCGATGACGTACTGCGGATTGGCGGCGGCCGGCGCTGAAGCCAGCACCGGTCCGTTGTAGACAATGGTATTGACGCCCGGCGTCGACCAGGTCGAGTTGTATCCAAGCGTCGTGCCAGTGCTCTGCATTTCCGTCTGGACAGTGGCAAGGCCCGGCGCGGCACCAGTGAAGTTGGTATACACGCCACCGGCATCGGCATCGTAGGCTGCCTGAAGCGTAGCTTCGGCCGTCTGCAGGGCGAGCTGGTGGTTGCTGTCGTTCTGGGCGAGGCGCTCCTCGACCGTCTGCATGCGCGCGAGCCCCACGCCCAGCAGTGTCAGCACCAGCAGCAGGATCAGTGCCACGAACATGACCATGCCATGCTGCCTGGCAGGCGCGCGGCGCGCGGCTTCGGGAACTTGGGTATTAAAGCACGACACTGCGAACTCCAATGGTGGTGTCATAGACCTTGCGCAAGCGTCCATCCTGCGGCACGACGACCGTCGCATCCGCGACCGGAAAGCTTTGCGTTGCCGGCGCCGTAGGTACTGGGAGCGCCGCGACCCCGACCGGACTGGCCGCGAGCAGCGCCACACGGACACTGACAACGGCGTTAAAGTTGGGGACATTGTTGGCGGTCACGTACTGCGTGACCTGATCGGGCGAAGTCGAGGACAGGCCATAGAGCACCTGCATGTTCTCGATGTCCGGCACGAGTTCGTAGAAGCTATCCTGCATCTCGTTGTAGACCCACAGCGAAGAGTCGCCGTCGCGGCCGGGACCCACGAAATAGGCGAACATATTCACCGGCGTGATCGGCGTAGCAACGTTGAACTGCTGATTCAGATTGCCGCCATTGAGGGTCTGGGCGCCGGTGGTCGTGATCGAATTGGCGACCGTGTTGACCGAGCCAATCTGGAAAACGGTGGTAGCGCCGCAGTTCGAAATGGCCGCAAATTCACCTGCCTGCAATCCGGTTACGTTGTACAAGGACAGCGTGGTCGAGGCCGGGTTGTAGATCGCATTGGTGTAGACCGGATTGATCTGCGGCTGGGATTCGCGCACCACCAGCACATCGCTGCCCTTGACGACTCCGGGTGAGACGTAACCGGTCACCGGAGCCCCGACCGTTCCGGCCAGCAGCGAATCGAGAGGACCGTACCAGTCACCGGTGTTGCCATCAGCCGCCACCGGGGCGGCGTGACTGACAATGGTCGTGGGCAGGCTGATGACGGCGCCAGGGGCGGTGCTCTTGGCCTCGAAACCTCCGAAGGCGAAGGCATAGTTCTGCTGGATGCCGGTGGCGCCGGGCGCCACCAGATTGTAGACGCTATAGCTCGACAGGCCGCCCTTGTTCTCGTTCGGGCCGCCGCAGTCCATGTAGCCACCGCTGCGCACCGCTTCGCTGATGAAGTTCATCGCCACGCGGCCACTGTCGGCGACCGCCGAGACCGCAGCCGTTGTGTTGGAGGTGCTGCGGTTGGCCAGCAACAGTGCCAGCGCGCCGTTGATGACCAGCACCGAGAGCGCGATGGCAATCATCAGCTCGATCATCGTCAAACCGCTCTGGTGCTTTTTCACAGGATCGTCTCCACGGTGACCTGCAGCGTGGTGGCTGGCGTGGCATTGGCACCGGCAAAGCTGGTCTGAGCCACCGTGTCATCCCACTGGACGGTGACGACGGCGGTGTACTCAGGACTGCCGGTGACCGGATTGGTCGCCTGCGTCACGGTGACGGCCCCAGCACCGCTCGGCAGCGCGCCGCCATTGCTGGCATTGAGTCGATTCACCCACGTGGCCAGATCAAAGTTGGCCACCTGCACCGCAGTGCAGGTGGTCGTCTCGCAGTTGGTGGATGGCGCCGCCATACTCGAAGTCATCGCGAGGTTGTAGCCGCCGGCTGTCGCCTCAGGCTGGTTGGCCCGCATGTCATCAACGATCTGCTGGATCAGCTCGGTGGCCTGGCTGCGCATGTAGGCACTGCCGTTGGCCTGCACCGAGCCGAGCGATAATTTCGCCACGCCGAGCAAGCCGATGCTCAGCACAATGACCGCAGCCAGCAGCTCGACCAGCGAGAAGCCACCTTGCGTCCGCGCCGAATGGAATTGGCCCGCTCTGGACATGATTGGGATCCTGTAGGTTAAGGACATGTCAGTGCCGCCCCTGAAACATCCTGACCAGGCACCGTCGATGCCTGGATGATGCCGGCCAGATTGACCTCCACCTCGCGGGCAAACTGTGCGCCGCGTGCGTCGCACAGTTTGAAGGCGATCCGACCGTTGCCAGCGACCGAGAGGGTGGGTGCCGTACCGTTGGGCTGAAAAGCGACGGCCGCGTTAACCGGCGTAGTTGTCAGCGTAATCGGGCTCTGCAAGGCACCGACCAGCTGCAGCGGTACCGGGCTGGTAGAACTGAGCACGATCCAGCCGGTGGCCCAGTTGGCACTGTCGCAGGTCGGGTTGGCTCCGCTACCTGTTGAGGCACAAAGCTGCACACCACCGCCGCCGGTTACCGCCACATCCTCTTTGATAGCCTCGCTGCGCGCGTAATTGAGGCCGCTGATGAGCTCGGTGGCGGCACTTGAGATCCTCTGGTTCTGCAGGAACTGCTGCATCGCCGGCAGCGCCAGCATGGCCAGAATCGAGCTGACGAGCAGCACCATCATCAGCTCGAGGAGCGTGAATCCCTGCTCCGGGCGCGGTAGCTGCTGTGAACGAATGGGCTTGAGTCCATTTGGCATGTGCTCACCTTAGCGATCGGAGCTTGCATGAGTCTGGCGAACCGGTCGCACTCGGCCACGGAGCTGCGAAACTGTGACCTGGTTCACGCCGCCGGGGCGCAGGCCGGGAAGCAGCCGCCCAGGAGCGCTCGTTGGGCCCGGCAAGTGGGCCTTCTTAACTTATTAATTTTTTTAAGTTCGCTCTCCCCTTGCTGTCTGGCAAACAGGGCTTGCTGGCCTCACACTGGCCTGGGGCCGCGGTGCGGGAACGCACTGGCGACCCACGGGAGTTAGCTATCCTTGGTAAATAAAGAGGTGGGATTGTGAATAAGATTCTTGGTGTTGCATTGCTGCTGATGTCGGTCTGCGGCGTGGCGAGCGCGAGCGTTGTCGCCTCGGCGCCGGAGATTGACCCGGCCTCCGCGATGAGCGGATTGACCTTGTTGCTGGGCGGACTGGCGGTTATCCGCGGCCGACGCGCCGGAAAGTAATTTCGCCGTTGGTTGTCCATATCAGCTCCGGGCATCGATGATGCCCGGAGCTGAGTTCGCGCCGGGGCCCACTGCCCGCACTCACCCGCTGCTCACTGGCCCCTTGTACGGCCGGCCTGTACTGGCTGCCGAAAGCTGACGCGCAACCGCGCGCCCGTGCCGCCGCTGGCGGTCTCGATCGAGAGGTCCGCGCCGTGAACCCGCGCGATCTGCTCCACGATCGCCAGCCCGAGGCCACTACCCGCCCCCGGCGAGCCCGGAAGCCGGTAGAAGCGCTCCCGCACCCGCAGGCGCTCGGACTGCGGTATGCCCGGCCCGTCGTCCTCGACCTCCAGGAAGACCACGCCGCTCTCCTCGCCACAGCGTACCGTGACGTGACCGCCGGCCGGCGTATAGCTCAGTGCATTGTCGACCAGATTGTTGAGCAGGTCTTCGAGCAGCCACGCATCCCCGAGCACCTCGGCCGGCTGCGCATCGGCACCCAGATCAATCTTCAGCAGATCGGCGCGATCCAGGTTGCGCTCCACGATCTGTCCGACCATCGCTACCAGGCCGACCGGCTCCAGGCGCTCGGGCAGCGCCGTCATCGGGTCGGCACGCGCCATAACCAGCAGCTGATTGGCCGAATGCGCGACATGCTGGAGCGCGCGACGCAGCGTGCTCAGATCCGCCTGCATGCCCGCAGCGGCCGGCTTGGACAGCAGCAGTTCGAGCTGCGCCAGCAATCCAGCCAGTGGCGTGCGAAGCTGGTGGGCGGCATCGGCTATGAAGCGCTGCTGCGCCCCGCTGGCGATATGCAGCAACTCCAGCAGGCGGTTGACCGCTACGATCAGCGGTCGCACCTCGCCTGGGACCTGCGCCTCGCCGATGTGCTGCAACTCGCGCACCGAGCGGCTCTCTACCTGCACGCCGAGCTGTCGCACCGGGCGCAGGCTGTAATACACACCGATCCACAGCAACAGCGTGAGGCCATCAAGTTCGAAGAAATCCACCAACAGGTGCCCGGAGAGCATCGCGCGCAAGGCTTGCGCGCGATAGGCGGTCGGAGCGGCCACGGTGATGCTGGCGCTACCGGAGGTGGTCGGCACCCGCAGCGTCGCGACCCGCAGTTCCCGCTCACCGATGCGCGCATCCGCGAAGCTCGGATTGCTGGCGCCGGGGATCCTCGGCAGCAGCGCCGAGCCGGCGATCAGGTGGCCGTCCGGCGCCGCGATCGCATAGAGCAGATCAGCGTTCGCGGCCGGTGTAGCCTCGGAGCCCTGGCGCTGCGCGGCGGCGAGCTGCCATACCCCGTCACCGCTGCCGAGCAACTGGACCGTGGCGCGCGCCGCATCCGCGAGCGCATGGTCGCTGGTATTGCGAACCGCAATCAGCGCCAGGCGGTAATCGATAAGCGCCCCGATCAGCATCAGCGCGAGCAGTGCCGGAATCACCATCATCAGCAGCCGCCGGGCGATAGTCATGGCGCAGGCCCGTCGCGCACTTCATCCAGGCGGTAACCCACGCCGCGGATAGTACGAATGACCGCCGCATCTCCGAGCTTGGCCCGCAGCCGCGATACATGGGTCTCGACCGCATTGGCGGTCAACTCCGATTCCCAGCCTGCCAATGCCTGCAGCAGATGATCCTTGGGCACGATGCGCCCGAGCTGGTGGGCGAGACTCTCAAGCACCAGCCATTCGCGCTTGGTTAGCTCCACCGGCCGCTCATCGATCAGCAGCTGGCGCCCGAGCAGATCAATGGCCACGCGCCCCATCCGCAACATGCCGGTGGGTACCACGCCGGCACGCCGGATCAGCGCGCGGCAGCGCGCGGCGAGTTCCGCCTGCTCAAAGGGCTTGGTCACGTAGTCATCGGCGCCCACATCAAAGGCGCGGATTCGCTCCTGCAGCTCGTAGCGGGCCGTCAGCACCAGAATCGGCATGCCATTGCCTGCCGCCCGCACCTCGCGCACCAGGCTCAGCCCGTCGGCACCCGGCAGCCCGATGTCAACGATGGCGAGGTCGAAATGCTCGGCCGCAAGCACATTGCGGGCGAGCTCCGCGCTGCCGGCAAGATCGACGGTGTAACCGGCCAGCTGCAGGCCACCCACGATCGCATCGGCGACGACCTCGTTGTCCTCCACCACGAGCAAGCGCATCAGCGGATCCTTCAAGCTGTCGTCCAACACTCCCGGACTTGGAATTCGCGGCCTACACCAGCCGCTGGCGGTCCTGCGCCAGCGGTCAGTTGCCTCGATTCGCAGTTCCTCCTGGCGCACCGGCTAAGCCCATGCCGACCCTGATCTCGCCAGTCCCTGCGCGTCACTTCGGCCGTTCCCCGGCCTGGCACAAGCAGTCGCGGGATGAATTTCTCTTCCCGATCCTATTGGCATTCATTCATCGGCAAGTCTATGACCTCTCCGATGGCTCTTAAACTATGCCCTCCGTTCACTCAACCTGATCTGCGGGTCGAGCCTACGCTGTTCGCATGGCACCCT
>Ga0181537_10002459_pt1 | contig 16232 bp, 12 predicted proteins | sample PEATcosm2014_Bin_39_FD_119765 | JGI IMG/M metagenome (GOLD analysis project Ga0181537, IMG submission 119765) | Peatland microbial communities from MTU Mesocosm Facility, Houghton, MI, USA - PEATcosm2014_Bin23_10_metaG | ecosystem: Environmental > Terrestrial > Soil > Wetlands > Peat | place... | reverse complement strand
GTCGCTGCCCTGCGGCTCGAACTGCAATTCGGCGGACAGGAACCACTGCTCGTCGCCGGGCGCCTGCATCGAGGCCGGTGCTTCCACCTGCCGATAGCCGATGTGGTATTCAGCCGCCTGGTGCGTGTGGCGCTGGCCGCGCCGGTCGATGGTTTCCACGCTGATGACATGGCGCCAGGTTTCATCACCGAAGGCGCCGGCGTTCATCGCCAGTGCGCCGCCGAAGGTCCCCGGAATGCCGCCGAAGAACTCCGCCTGCGACAGCCCCCAGCCGGCGCAGGCGCGCGCGATGCGCGCGCAGGGCACGCTCGCCTGGCAGTAGACGCGGCTCTGCGAGCGTCGCTCGATGCGAGTGAACGCGCCTGAAGTCGCGACCACGGCGCCGCGGATACCACCGTCGCGCACCAGCAGATTGCTGCCGAGACCGACCCAGTACACCGGCACAGTGACCGGCAGCACGCGCAGGAATGCGGACAGGTCCTCGATGTCGCGCGGCAGGAAAAACATGTCGGCCGGACCGCCGACACGCCACGAGGTGTGATTCGCCATGGGCTCGTGCCAGCGCACGCGCGTCATGAACTCCGGTGTGATGCTCAGATTCATGTGCGCCCCCGCTCCAGCGCCGCCGGCAGTTGCTGCGCGACCGCGCCGATGTGTCCGGCACCCATGGTCACGATCACATCATCGGGGCGTATGACATCCCTGAGCGCTGCCGCGATGTTTGCGACTTTGTCGACGAACACCGGCTCGACTTTGCCGCGGCTGCGCACCGCGCGGCAGATCGCGCGTCCGTCGGCGCCCTTGATGGCTGCCTCGCCCGCGGCATAGACCTCGGTGATGAACAGCACATCCGCCTGGCTCAGCACATTGGCAAAGTCGTCCAGCAGATCGCGCGTGCGCGTGTAGCGGTGCGGCTGGAAAGCCAGCACCAGCCGACGCCCGGGCCATGCCTGGCGCAGTGCCTCGAGCGTGGCGGCGATTTCGGTCGGATGGTGGCCATAGTCATCGACGATGCTGACCGAACCGCCGGCGATGCGCGCATCGCCGATGTGTTGCATGCGGCGGTCGATGCCCTGAAAGTTCGCGAGCGCGCGGCAGACCGCCTCATCGTCAACATCCAGCTCGCTCGCCACGGCGATAGCTGCCAGCGCGTTGCGCACGTTGTGCGTGCCCGGCAGGTTCAACATTACCTGCAACGGCACCGGCCTGCCGGGGCGCGTCACCAGGAAGCGCGTCCCGGAGCGTTCCGGCGCCAGTTCGGTGGCCCGCACATCGACGCCTTCCCGCAGGCCGTAGGTCAGGAATGGCCGCGCCAGGCGCACCAGCATCTGCTGCAAATGCTCATCATCACCGCACAGCACTGCCAGTCCGTAGAACGGCAGGTTGTGCAGAAATTCGAAGAAGCTGCGTTCGAGTTTGGCGAAATCGCCACCATGGGTTCCCAGATGATCGTTGTCGATATTGGTCACGACCGCGATCACCGGCTGCAGATGCATGAACGAGGCATCGCTCTCATCGGCTTCGGCCACCAGGTAGCGGCCGGCGCCCAGGCGCGCATTGGTGCCCGCGCTCTTGAGCCGGCCGCCGATCACGAAGGTAGGATCCTCGCCGCCCTCGGCCAGCACGCTGGCGATCAGGCTGGTGGTGGTGGTCTTGCCATGCGTGCCGGCCACGGCGATCGACTCGCGAAAACGCATGAGCTCGCCGAGCATCTCGGCCCGGGGCACCACCGGAATGCGCCGCGCCAGCGCCGATCGCACCTCCGGATTCTCCGGCGCCACCGCACTGGAGACGACGACCACGTCGGCACGGTCGGCGTTGGTGGCCTTATGGCCGATGTGAATCGTCGCGCCCAGCGCCGCGAGGCGCTCGGTCATGGCGTTGTGCTTCAGATCCGAGCCCTGCACCCGATAGCCGAGATTGAGCAGCACTTCAGCGATGCCACTCATGCCGCTGCCGCCGATGCCGACGAAATGGATGGTCTCGATGCGGCGCATGCGCGCGCTGTTGGCAGCCAGTGCCGCCAGGCGCGCGGCCGGAGGTGTCTTGGCCTTCATGCCGCGACCCCGTTACGTTCGCGCTGCACCAGTTCGACACAGGCATCGGCCAGATCCTGTGCGGCGCGCGGCTTGGCCAGTGCGCGCGCACGCTCGGCCATTGCAATCAGGCGGCCGCGGCCGCTGCATAGCGCTACGAGCTGCTCGGCCAGTCCTTCGGCGCTGAGCTGGCGCTCGGCGATCATGATCGCCGCGCCCTCGCTGACCAGGAAGGCGGCGTTGCGCGTCTGGTGGTCATCGGTGGCGGCGGGAAACGGCACGAGAATCGAGCCCACGCCGGCGGCCGTCAGCTCCGAGATGGTCAACGCACCCGCGCGACAGATCACGAGATCCGCCCAGCCATAGGCTTCGGCCATATCGTCGATGAAGGGTTGCACCCGCGCCGCGACGCCGGCCTGTTCGTAATTGCGTTGCGCCACCTCCAACCAGCGCGCGCCGGATTGGTGGCGCACTTCGATGTTCAGCGTCTTATTCAGCCGCGCCAGTGCGTGGGGAACGATGGCGTTGAGCCGGGCCGCACCCTGGCTGCCGCCCAGTATCAGCAGGCGCACGCCCGGGCCGCGCGTCGCGAATCGCTGCGACGGCCCCGGCAGCTGTGCGATCTCGGACCGCACCGGATTGCCGATCACGCGCGCACCGATATCGTGCCTGAAGCTGTGCGGAAAGGCCGTGAGCACGCGGCGTGCGAAGTGCGCCAGGCAACGGTTGGTGAATCCGGCCACCGCATTCTGTTCGTGAATCAACAATGGCCGGCGCAGCAGCCACGCGGCCAGGCCGCCCGGGCCCGCCACGAACCCGCCCAATCCCACCACCAGCGAGGGCCGGCGCCGGCGTATGACAGCCAGCGCCTGCAGCAAGGCGCGTGTCAGCCGCAACGGCGCGCTCAGCCAGGTGAGCCAGCCCTTGCCGCGCAGTCCGCCTACCGACAGCCATTCGATCTCGATCTGTTCGGCGGGCACCAGCCGCGACTCCAGTCCAAGGCGGGTGCCGAGCCACACCACGCGCCAACTGCGCGCATGCAGTTCGCGCGCCAGTGCCAGCGCGGGGAATACGTGACCACCGGTGCCCCCCGCCATGATCAGCGCCAGCGGCATGGCTGCGGCCGTGCTTGCCGCGCCGGCGCTCGCTGCCACAGTGCGCGCGCTTAAGGTCATACGCGCGTCTCCCGAGCGTTGCGCCGCGTGCCGCGAACGGTCTCGTGGTGTACGCGCAGTACCAGGCCGAGCCATGCCAGCGTGACGATCAAGCTGCTGCGGCCATAGCTCATGAGCGGCAGCGTCAGACCCTTGGTCGGCAGCACACCCATATTCACGCCGATGTTGATGCAGGCCTGGACCCCAAGCCACAGACCGAAACCGGAGGCGATATACGAGGGGAATTTCTGCCCGGCTTCGTAGGCGCGGCGCGCGATCACGAAGGCGCGCCAGGACAGCGCCAGAAACAGTCCCAGCGTCAGTGCGACGCCAAATAGTCCGAGCTCCTCGGCCAGCACGGCGAACAGAAAGTCGGTATGCGCCTCGGGAAGATAGAACAGCTTCTGCACGCTGGCGCCCAGCCCGACTCCGAAGAGCTCGCCGCGGCCGATGGCGATCAGCGACTGCGTGAGCTGGAATCCGCTCTTGAAGGGATCGGCCCACGGATCGAGAAAAGTTGTCATGCGCCGCATGCGGTAGCTCGAGAAGATCACCAGCAGCACCATCGATCCGCCGGCAGCCAGCACCATGGCGAGCACATAGCGCAGCCGTGCGCCGGCCAGGAACAGCACGCCGAAACCGGTGACGAACAGCACCGTGGCCGCGCCGAAATCCGGTTCGAGCAACAGCAGCATTGCCATCACGCTGAGCAGCGCCAATGGGCGCGCCAGCCCCGAGAGGCCGCTGCGCAACGCCGATTCGAATCGCACCGCGTAGCTGGCGATGTAGATCAGCGTCAGTACGCGCGCCGCTTCTGAGACCTGGAAATTCATGCCGGCAAACCGCAGCCATCGACGGCTGCCATTGACGACATGGCCGAAGCCCGGCACCAGCACCAGCAGCAGCATCGCGCCTGCGACCAGCAGCAGCGGCAGCGCCAGCTGCTCGAGCCGCCGCATCGGAATCGAAAAGGCCAGCATCGCGAGCGCGATGCCGCCGAGCACCAGCAGCAGCTGCCGCTCGAGGTACGCAAACGGGTCGCCCTCGTGGCCCGCGATCGTGATCGAGGCCGACGTCACCATCACCAGTCCGAGCAGGACGATGCTGAGCGACAGGATCAGCGTCGGCGGGTCGAGCGCCGGGCCGCGGCTGCGGGCCTGTTCCTGCGAAATTGCCAGGGTTGCGCTGCTCATGGTGCCAGCCTGCGCACGGCCGCCGCGAACGCACGGCCCCGCTGCGCGTAGTCGGCAAACATGTCAAAGCTGGCGCAGGCGGGCGACAGCAGCACCGTATCTCCGGGGCAAGCCAATGCCGCGGCCAGCTCGACCGCGGCGTCGAGACTGTCCGCGTAGCGGCAGTCGCAGGCCCCTGCGAGGGCTGCACCGATCGCCGGGGCATCGCGCCCGATCAGCAGCGCGTGACGTACTTTGCCCGCAAAGGCCGCACGCAGCGGCGCGAAGTCCTGGCCTTTACCCTCGCCGCCGAGGATCACCAGCAGCGGCGCGGCGTAGCCTGCCACCGCGGCCAGCGTGGCCCCGACGTTGGTGCCCTTGGAATCGTCGATGTAGGTCACGCCGCCCACCTCGGCCACCCACTGCGAGCGATGCGGGAGGCCGCCGAAGGTGCGCAGCTCCTCGAGCATTGACGCCAGCGGCAGCGACAGGGCCTCGCCCAGCGCCAGCGCGGCCAGCGCATTCGCGGCGTTGTGCGCGCCGCCCAGGCGCATGGCGGACAGCGGCAGCAACGCTTCACCGCGACGCGCCAGCCAGCGGCGATCGCCATCCGGGTCCGACAGGGTGTAATCGGCGCCCGAATCGGCGCGCAGTGAAAAGCTCAACTGCCGTCGCGCGGGACCGATCATCGAGGCGACGGTGGGATCATCGAGATTGATGACGCACACTTCGCAGTGCTCGAAAATGCGGGCCTTCGCGGCCGCGTAATCGGCAAAATCCCGGTAGCGATCCAGATGGTCGGGTGTGACATTGAGTACGGCCGCGGCGGCCAGGCGCAGCGAGTGGGTGGTCTCGAGCTGATAGCTCGACAGCTCCAGGACATAGAGCTGTGCGGAATCGTCCAGCAGGTCGAGTGCCGGCTCGCCCAGATTGCCGCCGCTGCGGATGCGAAGTCCCGACCGCGCCGCCATTTGCGCCAGCAGCGTGGTGACGGTGCTCTTGCCATTGGTACCGGTGACCCCCGCAACCGGCGCGCGCGCCTCGCGTGCGAACAGTTCGATGTCGCCGACGGTGTCGAGGCCGCGGTTGCGCGCCGCATCGAAGAAGGCGCCCCGTGTGGCAACGCCTGGCGAGACCACCAGCAGTTCCGCGCCCTCGAGCAACGAGGCATCAAAGCCCCCGCGGCGCACGGTGATCTCGCGACCGAGCTCGCGTCCCAGTGCCGTCAGCCGCGGCCACTCGGGAGGCTCGGCCCGACTGTCCGTAACCGCGACCTCGTAGCCGCGCTTGAGCAGGTAGCGCGCCGCCGAGAAGCCGCTCTTGCCCAAACCCACGACCACGGCGCGATGCTGAGTATTCATCGCAGCTTCAGCGTCGAAAGGCCTGCCAGCACCAGCAGGAAACTGATGATCCAGAAGCGCACGATCACTTTCGGCTCGGCCCAGCCCTTGAGTTCGAAGTGATGATGAATTGGGGCCATGCGAAAGATGCGCCGGCCGGTGAGCTTGAACGATGCCACCTGCAATATGACCGAGGCGGTTTCGAGCACGAAGATGCCGCCCATGACCAGCGCCACGATCTCCTGGCGCACGATCACCGCGACCACTCCGAGCGCCGCGCCCAGCGCCAGCGCTCCGATATCGCCCATGAAGACCTGCGCCGGATACGAGTTGAACCACAGGAACCCCAATCCGGCGCCCGACAGCGCGCCACAGAATATGAGCACCTCGCCGGCCTGGGGAATGGCCGGAATCGACAGGTAGTTGGCGAAGATGATGTTGCCGCTGGCGTAGGCGAAGATGCCCAGCGCCCCAGAGACCATTGCGGTCGGCATGATGGCCAGTCCGTCGAGACCGTCGGTGAGATTCACCGCATTGCTCATGCCGACGATCATGAAATAACTCAGCGCCACGTAGCCGAACGCACCGAGCGGCACGTTGACCGACTTGATGAAGGGCACGAAAAAGTCGGTCTGTGCCGGCACCTGCGCGGTACGATAAAGCAGCAGCGCGGCGCTGAATCCGAGCACGGACTGCCAGAAGTATTTCCAGCGCGCTGCAAGACCCCGCGAGTTGCCGACCACCAGCTTTAGATAGTCGTCCCAGAATCCGACCACTCCGAATCCGACCGTGACACCCAGCGTGATCCATACAAAGCGATTGCGCAGGTCGGACCACAGCAACGTGCTGAGCACGATCGCCACGATGATCAGCGCTCCGCCCATGGTCGGCGTGCCGGCCTTGGGCAGATGCGAGCGCGGGCCGTCATCGCGCACCACCTGGCCGATCTGATAGCGCGACAGGCGCGTGATCATGCGCGGCCCGACCAGCAGCGCCATGCTCAGCGCGGTCATCACGGACAGAATCGCGCGCAGCGTGATGTATGAGAAGGCGTGGAAGCCCGAGTAGTGAGGCGTCAGCAGTTTGGCGATCCAATACAGCATCGGTCAGCTCGCCTTGCGCGTTGCTTCGGGGGCCAGCAGCGCGTCGACCACGCGCTCGAGGCGATTGACGCGCGAACCCTTCACGAGGACGCGCACGTCCGGGCTCAAGGCGGCATCCAGTGCGCGTGAGAGCTCGCCGGCATCGCTGAAACTTTCGGCGCCGGGGCCAAAGGACTCCGCAGCCAGCGCCGCGAGTGCACCGAAGCTGTAGAGTCGCTCGACGCCCAGCGACCGAGCCAGCTCGCCGACTTCGCGATGACTGTGTTCGGCGACGTCTCCGAGTTCGGCCATATCGCCGAGCACCAGCCAGCGACGGCCCTGCAGCTCGCTCAGGACCTCCAGACCGGCGCGCGCGGAACTCGGATTGGCGTTGTAGGAATCATCGATGAGCCAGGCGCCATGGTGCGTGCGCCGCAGCTGCAGTCGGCCCTTGACCGCTTGCATCTGCGCGAGTCCGGTGGCGACCTGCGCCAGGCTCGCGCCCGCGCTGCAAGCGGCCGCCGCCGCGGCCAGCGCATTGAGCACGTTGTGCCGTCCGGCCAGTGCCAGCGTCACCGGCACACTGCCGCCGGGCGCGCGCAGGCGGAAGTGCGTGCTGAAGCCCTGCGCGCCGACCTCGAAACGCAAGTCGGTGGCGCCGAAGTCGGCCTCGCGGCGCAAACCAAAGGTGCAGATGCGTGCCGCCGTGCTCGCGCGCCACAGCGATGCGTAAGTGTCGTCGCCGTTGATGACGGCGACACCGCTCTGGCTGAGCCCGCTGACCATCTCGCCCTCGGCGCGGGCGGCGCCCTCGAGAGATCCGAAGCCTTCCAGGTGCTCGGCGCCGGCGTTGGTGATGAGTCCAATCCCGGGACGCGCGATCTGCACCAGCTGCTCGACATCGCCGCGCCGGTTGGCGCCCATCTCGATCACTGCGCTGCGGTGCGAGGCATCGAGGCGCAACAGCGTCATCGGCACGCCGAGATGATTATTCAGATTGCCGCGAGTCGACAGGCACGGTCCCTGCTGCACCAGAATGCTTGCGAGCATTTCCTTGACGGTGGTCTTGCCGTTGCTGCCGGCCACGCCGATCACCGGTCCGCTGAACTGCGCGCGCGCAGTTTGGGCGGCGCTGGCGAGCGCGCGCTCGACGCTGGAGACCACGATCTGCGACAGCGGCGCATCGACCTGCCGCAGCACCAGCGCGCCGGCGGCTCCGGCGGCGGCGGCGGCCGCAACGAAGCTGTGGCCATCGGCATGCTCGCCGTGCAGCGCGATGAACAGGTTTCCTGGACCCAGCTTGCGGCTATCGATCGCGACTTCATTGAAATCGCGATCCGCTCCGATCAGGCGACCGTGGCAGGCGGCGGCAAATTGCGCGAGCGTGCGGATCACGCCCCACCCCATTGACTCAACGCTGCGCGCACCGCCTCGGTATCGCTGAACACGCGGCGCTCGGCGCCGACGATCTGATATTCCTCGTGGCCTTTGCCAGCCACCAGCACCACATCATCGACCGAGGCGGCCGCCAGCGCGCTGCGAATGGCCAATGCGCGGTCGTGAATCACGCGCGCACGGCTCAAGCCATCCGCCTGCGCGATCCCCTGCAGGATGGCGTCGGTGATGACGGCGGGATCCTCGCTGCGCGGATTGTCATCGGTGACCACCAGCAGATCCGCGTCCTGCGCTGCGATGCGACCCATCTCGCCGCGCTTGCCCGGATCGCGATCGCCGCCGCAACCAAATACGCAGTGCAGCCGGCCACGGCAGTGCGCACGAGCGGCGTGCAGCGCCTTGGCGAGCGCATCGGGCGTGTGCGAGTAATCAATGAGTACCAGCGGCAGTTTGCCGCCGCCGCCCTCGGGCTGCATGCGGCCCGGCGGCGCCGAGCAGCGTGACAGTGCCGCACAGGCTTCGCTGAGCGACAGATCCCATGCCAGCAGCACCGCGAGCACGGTCAGCAGATTGTCGACATTGAAGTCGCCCAGCAGGCGGCTGGTCAGCCGCGCATTGCCGCGACTGCTTTCGATTTCAATCGTAAGTCCGGTATCGCGCGCGGTGACCGCGCGCGCGCAGACGTAGTCGGTGCCGCTGGCGAGCCATTCGGAGGGGCGCTGCGAGGTCAGCAGCAACTGCGCGGCGGCCGCGCCGCGACGAGCGGTCTGTGCGAGCTCGAGACCGAATGGGTCATCCACATTGATGACTCGCACTTTGAGGGTCGGCCATTCGAACAGCCGCGCCTTGGCGGCCCCGTAGGCGGCCATGTCGGCGTGATAGTCGAGGTGATCGCGCGTCAGGTTGGTAAAGACCGCGGTATGAAAGCGCACTCCTGCGCAACGGTCCTGATCCAGGCCATGCGAGGAGACTTCCATGGCGACCGCCGTAAACCCCTGCGCGCGCAGCCGTGCCAGCAGCCGGTGCAGCGTAACGGCGTCGGGAGTGGTGGTGCCGAAATCGGTCAGATCGTGAATGCCGCCGCCCCCGAGCGTCCCGACATAGGCTGCGCGGCGACCGCTGTATTCGAGCGCCTGCGCCAGCAGCCAGGCACAGGTGGTCTTGCCGTTGGTGCCGGTGATGCCCGCCACGGTGAGGCTGGCCGAAGGCGCATCGAAGAAGCGATCGGCGATGAAGCCCAGCTGCGCACGCAGGTTCGGCACCGCGCGCACCAGCACGGAAGCATCCACCGAGGGGGCCTGGATGCCGGCCCCCGGCTCCCAGAGAATGGCGCGCGCACCGGCCGCCGCGGCTGCCGCCGCGAACTCCACACCGTGGTGGGTGCCGCCGCGGCAGGCAAGGAAGGCGGCGCCGGGTGTCACGCTGCGGCTGTCCTGCGTGAGATCCGACACTTCGAGACTTTCAGGCACATCGACCAGGCCGCCGAGCACCGCCTTGAGCGGCCGCCAGCCCTGCACCCTGACCGAACTCATCGGCTCGCCACCTTCTGGCCGCGGCTCAGGGGCTCGACCGGGACGCTGGTGTCATCCGGTGCCACCGCGAGCAGCCGCAGCGCGCCACCCAGCACGGCCGAGAACACCGGCGCCGAGACATCGCCGCCCATGTATTTGCCGGCGGTCGGCTCATCGATCACGACCACGGCGGCGAGGCGCGGATTGGAGGCCGGGGCAACGCCTGCGAACACCGAGGTGTAGCGATCCCTGGAATAGGTGCCATTGCTGGCCTTCCAGGCAGTGCCGGTCTTGCCGGCGACGCGGTAGCCCGGGATCTTGGCGCGCACGCCCGTGGCACCCTCCTGCGTGGTCACGTTCTCGAGCAGTCCCAAAAGATCGCGGCACACGGTTGCATCGAGCACGCGCTCACCGGGCGGAGCCGCATCCACCCGCAGCAGCGACACCGGCCGCCGCACTCCCAGGGCTCCGATTGCCGCGTAAGCCTGTGCCAGCTGCAACGGCGTCACCGAAATGCCGTAGCCGTGCGAGAGCGTCGCGATGCTGATCGCGCGCCAATGCGAATAGTCGGTGAAGACGCCGGCAGACTCGCCGGGGAATCCGCTGCTGGTCACCTGGCCGAAGCCGAAGCGATTCAGCGTGCTCCAGATCTGCTTGGGTTCGAGCTGCAGCGCCAGCTTGATCATGCCGACGTTGGATGACTTGGCAAGCACGGTTGCCAGCGGCACGGCGCCCAGGTTGTGTTCGTCCGGAAAGCTCTTGTCGCCGACCTGGATGAATCCGGGGCTGGTATCGATGATGCTGCTGGTGGTGAACTTGCCCGAGGCCAAGCCGGCGGCAACCACGAAGGGCTTGATGCTCGAGCCCGGCTCGAACAGGTCCGTCACCGCACGGTTGCGGTAGGTGGCGGCCTGCAGCTGCGAGCGATCATTCGGGTTGTAGGCTGGCTGATTGACCATCGCCAGCACCTCGCCGGAGTCGATGTCGATCACGACCACCGAGCCGGCATGCGCGCGATTCTCGAGGATGGCGCTCTTGAGTTCGCGATACGCCAGGTACTGGATGCGCAGGTCCAGGCTCAAGGTCAGGTCGCGGCCGGGTCGTACCGGCCGGATGCTCTCGATGTCCTCGACCTTGCGTCCGCGGCTGTCCTGGATGACGCGCTTGGCGCCGTCCTCTCCCGCGAGCCAGTTGTCGAAAGCGAGCTCGGCGCCCTCCTGACCCGCATCGTCGATGCTGGTGAAGCCCAGCAGGTGACCGGTCACTTCGCTTGCCGGGTAGTAGCGGCGGTATTCGCGCGTGAGATTCACGCCCGGAAGGTTCAGCGCCTTGACGCGCATTGCATCGCTCGGCTGAAGCCCGCGTGCGACGTAGAGGAATTCGCGATCCATATTGCTGCTGACATGCCGCAGCAGTGCCTGGCGGTCCCCGCCGAGCACGGTCGCCAGCCGTGGCATTTGCTCGAGATTGCCGGCCAGTTCACGCGGATTCACCCACACCGAATCGACCGGCGTGCTGACCGCGAGCGGCTCGCCATTACGGTCCGTGATATTGCCGCGGTGCGCGACAATGGCTGCGACGCGCGAGAAGCGCGCATCGCCCTGGCTGGCCAGGAAGGGATGATCGACCAGTTCCAGTTCCACCGCACGGCCAATCAGTCCCGCGGACGCCAGCAGCAGCAGGCCGAACAGCAACCCCTGGCGCAGGGGATAGGAATACGGCGTTGGTGTGTCGCTGCTGCGTGCGGCGCAGCGCGAGGCCGCGGCGGCTCGTTCTCGACGCGCGCCGCGCCCACGCCCCTTCCATCGGCGCCGCATGGAATCCCATAACTTCACGGCGCCACGATCTCGATATCGCGCGAATCGGGGATGCTCATGTGCAGGCGTTCGCTGGCGACGCGCTCGACGAAGGCGTAGGTGGACCAGGCACTGGCCTCGAGCTGCAGCCGGCCCCAGTCCGCATCGAGCTCATCGCGCGCGCTGCTGAGACGCTCGAGTTCGACGAACAGCTCGCGTGCGCGATACTTCGCATAGACGGCGGCTGCGGCCGAGCCCAGCACCGAGCACCACAGCAACGCGGCCACGATCACCAGCAGGCTGCGCGGTGCGGTCACGACGGCAGCTTTTCGGCAGTACGCAGCAGCGCACTGCGGGCGCGCGGGTTGGCGCGGGTTTCATCGAGCGAGGCACGCTGCTTGCTGGCGATGCGCCGCAGCGTCGGGCGCGCCTGCGGCGGCAGGTGCGGCAGATCGCTCAGTGCCGGATCGGGCTCGGAATGGCGGCGGATGAATTGCTTGACCCGGCGGTCTTCGAGCGAATGAAAGCTGATCGCTACCAGCCGGCCGTGCGGTGCCAGCAGCTCCAGCGCCTGCGCCAGCCCGCGCTCGATCTGCGCGAGTTCATCATTGATGAAAATGCGCAGCGCCTGGAAGGTGCGGGTCGCCGGGTGCTTGCCCGGTTCGCGGGTGCGCACCACGCGTGCAACCAGCGCGGCCAGTGCGCCGGTACGCGTCAGCGGCGCGGTATCGCGGGTGCGTACGATCTCGCGCGCGATCGGCCCGGCGAAGCGCTCTTCTCCGAAGGTCGCGATCACGTGGCGCATCTCATCGACGCTCGCCCGGGCGAGCCATGCGGAAACTGGTTCGCCGCGCGTCGGGTCCATGCGCATATCGATCGGACCGTCCTGGAGGAAACTGAAGCCGCGCGCTGGATCGTCCAGTTGCGGCGAGGAGACGCCGAAATCGAACAGCACGCCATCGCACTGCGTGCCAGATCCCTGCGCGCGCACCAGCGCTGCCAGCTGCGCAAAATCGCCTTGCACGAGACGGATTCGCGGCTCTTGCGCAAAGCGCACGCGGCCCGCGGCGATCGCGACCGGGTCACGGTCGATGGCGATGAGCCTGCCCTCGGGTCCAAGGGCGTCGAGGATGCGCGCGCTGTGTCCGCCGCGACCAAACGTTGCGTCGATGTAGAGGCCGGCCGCGCGCACTGCCAGAGCCGCAAGCACTTCATCGACAAGCACCGGCGTGTGCTCATCCAACTCCCCTTATCCCCGCTAGTCGCCCGGCTGTCGCTCAGAGCGACAGCGAATCGAGGTGCGCTGGACGTTCGGTCACGGCGGCTTCATCTTTGAGCCAGCCGTCGCGCCGTTCCATCCATCGAGTCTCGTCCCAAAGTTCACACCGATTCCCCTGTCCCACGAGCATCGCGTGGCGTTGCAGACCTGCAAATTCACGCAGCTCCTGGGTCAACAGAATTCGACCGTGTCCGTCGATGGGAAGGTCCGTGGCATGTCCAACGATCAGCCGCTGCAGCCGCCGCGACTGGGGGTCCAGGGCCGGAAGCGCCATGATCTGCCTCTCGACCGGTTCCCAGTCGGTCAGCGGGTAGAGCATCAGGCACTGCCCGTCCCGATCGACCGTCACGATGAGCTGGCCCGCGGAACGCTCAAGCACACGCTCGCGGTAGCGCGTGGGGAGAACCATGCGCCCCTTGTCATCCAGCGTGACCTTTGTTGCACCGCGGAACACTGGCTGCTGTAGGCGAAGTCGCCCATCTCTCCCCACTTTTTCCCACTTAGCACCACTATAGAAATGCAGGGGCTGGCATGTCAACGTCTAAGTGGGAAATTTATGAAGCGCAGTAGGTACTTAGCGCGGATGGTTGATATCGGGAGAGAATTCATTTTGGAAGGAGTGTATGAGGATCAGAGACTTGAACCAGAAAGCTCGACCCACACAGACGATCAGGGGCATCCACCTCAGGCGGAGAGTCAGCCTATAAGCCGGGTTCTGTCGAGAGCAGCCATTCCTCTGGGACCGACGTCGCCGTCGGCCTCAAGCGGCCTACCCGGAAGCACGCGCGGGCGCGCGCTGCGGCCCCTTGCGGCACCGCGACTTCCCTATTTGGCCTTGCTCCAGGTGGGGTTTGCCATGCCGTCAGATGTTGCCATCGACGCGGTGCGCTCTTACCGCACCGTTTCACCCTTACCAGCGCCGTTTCCAGCGCTTCGGCGGTTTACTTTCTGTTGCACTGTCCGTGAGCTCGCGCTCCCCAGGCGTTACCTGGCACCCTGCCCGCTGAGCCCGGACTTTCCTCCACGCCGCCCTTCGGTGGCGCAGCGGCTGCCCGGCTGACTCTCCGCACCGATCACCATACTGGCTTCAGGACTCCCCCTCAACCACGTCCAGCGAGCGCAACTGCTGCGCGAGCGCATAGGCTTCGCTGCGCCTGACCCCGGCGATCTGGGCCGCCAGTGCCGCGGCGCGCCCGGGCGGCATCTCGGGCAAAAGCAGCTTCAGCGTGCGCACCAGCAGGCCGCGATCCGCCCCGGCCGCAGCGAGATAGCCAACACCCTCGATCAGCAGCGTGATCTCGCCGCGCGCCATGTTGGGATCGGCCATAGCCGTGGCGGCCAGTTCCCCGAGCGAGCCGCGATACACCGCTTCGTGCAGTTTGGTCAATTCGCGCGCCACCACCGCGCGCCGTGCAGGCCCGAACAGGTGTGCCAGATCCGCCAATGCCGCGGCGATCCGATGCGGCGCCTCGAACAGCACCACGGTGCGCTGCTCCGCCGCCAGGCGCGCAAGCACGGCGCGGCGCTCGCTCGCCCGCGCCGGCAGAAAGCCTTCGAAGACGAATCGATCGGTGGGAAGCCCCGCAATACTCAGCGCCGCGGTCAGGGCCGAGGCGCCCGGGATGGCGCGCACTTGGATGCCGGCCGCAGCGGCCGCGCGAACCAGCGCGTAACCCGGATCCGACAGCAATGGAGTGCCGGCGTCGCTCACCAGTGCCACGACCTTGCCGGCAAGCAGATCGGCCACCAGCGATTCAATTCTGCTGGACTCGTTGTGCTCGTGCAGTGAGATCAGCTTGCCCGAGATGCCGATGGCAGCCAGCAACGTGGAGGTTCGCCGGGTATCTTCTGCCGCGATCAGATCCGCGCCGAGCAGCACCTCGCGTGCGCGCGGCGTGAGATCCCCGAGGTTGCCGATGGGTGTGGCCACGACCTCGAGCCGGCCGCCGGACGAAAGCTGCTGCGAGGGAACCACTATACTGACCGGTGTCCGTTCATCGGAGGACAAGCTTGCGGGGCATGATGTCACTGGCGCAACTGAAACTATTGGTACGCGGACGCGCATTGACGGGTCTGGCGCTGCTGCTGCTGGCCGGCTGCGGCCCACCGGCGCGGTTCCCGGCGGAGCCCACCCCACCGACCCAGGTGCCCGCCACGCCTGGCGCCAACGTCACGGTCGATCACGCCCGGTCGGCCGCGCAGTACGAGACGCAAGCTGCCACGCAGGCGCTCCCCGCCCAGGGGGATTCGCTGCTGGCATCGGTGCGCGAATGGCTGGCTGCCGGTCGCGCCGCCGATGCCGCGCGCGTGCTCGCGCGCCTGAATGCCTTGACGCTGACGGCGCCGCAGAGCAGCGAGAGAGCCTTGCTCGGCGCCGAGACCTCGCTGGCGGCGCAGCACCCGCAGGAAGCCTGGCAGAAGATCTCGGCGCTGCCCGAGCCCACCGCGGCCCCCGGCGCCCAGCGTTTTTACCTGCTCAAGATCCGCATCGCACTGGCTGCGGCGCGACCCGTCGACGCCGTTCTCGCCGAGATGGCATCGGAGCGATTGATCACGGCCGCGCCCGAGCGCACCGGCATGCGTTCGCAGCTACTGGCAGCGCTGCGCGCCGCGCGCGACCAGGGCCTCAAGCTCGACCCGCAGGCTACCCAGGATCCGATCGTGCGCGGCTGGCTCGAGCTCGGCGCCATCGCCACGGTTGCGCGCGGCTCATCGCTGACATCCGACTCTGAAGCGGCCCGCTGGCGCTCGCGCTATCCGAACCATCCGGGCAACGAGGTGCTCTCGCAGGCCTTTCCGGTGCAGCTGCCGCTCACGGGACTCGGCGCGCGGGTAGCGCTGCTGCTGCCCCTGACCGGGCCCGCGGCGGCCCAGGCGTCGACCGTGCGCGATGGCTTCATGAGCGCCTATTACCAGATACCGGCGGCGAATCGACCGGATCTGCGCCTGTACGACACCGGCGCGCTGCCGGGACCTGAGGCCGTAGCCCAGGCCCGCGCGGCCGGCAGCAGCTTCGTGGTCGGCCCGCTCACGCGCGAAGATGTGGCCGCCGTCGCCGCCAGCGGCGCACAGAGCGTGCCGGTGCTGGCATTGAATTTCCTGCCGCCCGATCGCACCGCTCCCAGCGGCCTGTATCAGTTTGCGCTATCGCCCGAGGATGAAGCGCGGGTGGTGGCGCATCGACTGCTCGCCGACGGCCACCATCGCGGCATCGCGCTGATCCCTCGCGGCGACTGGGGCAGCCGGGTCGGTGAGGCGTTCACCCGCGAACTCACCGCGGGCGGCGGCAGCCTCATCTCGCAGGCCGTCTATGATCCGGCCGGCCACGACTATGGCGATGAACTGCAGAGCATCCTGCACGTGGATGACAGCCGCGCACGCTACCAGCACCTGCAGAACGTGCTCGGCGGAAAGCTCAATTTCGAGCCGCGCCGGCGCGCCGACATCGAATTCGTGTTCATCGCCGC
>Ga0181537_10002458_pt1 | contig 16241 bp, 11 predicted proteins | sample PEATcosm2014_Bin_39_FD_119765 | JGI IMG/M metagenome (GOLD analysis project Ga0181537, IMG submission 119765) | Peatland microbial communities from MTU Mesocosm Facility, Houghton, MI, USA - PEATcosm2014_Bin23_10_metaG | ecosystem: Environmental > Terrestrial > Soil > Wetlands > Peat | place... | reverse complement strand
TCGGGCAACGGGCGCTTCATCCGCTTCGGCACGGAGCCCAAGGCCTTCTTCTCCAGCCTGCATGCCTGGCTCGACACCGATTCCAAGGGATGGGCGAGCACCGCGCTCGTGCCCGCAAAGCCGGAGGACATCGCGAAGGTCGAGATCCCCTTCGACGGGGCCAAGACGGTGGTCCTCTCCCGCGCGAAGAAGGACGCCCCGTGGACCACCGACGCCACGCCCGCCGGCCGGAAGCTGTCCGCGGACAAGGTGTCCTCGGCCGTCTCGACCCTCACCGCGCTCACGTTCTCGGACACGACGGACCCGAAGGACGGCGCCGCGGCGGCCGCGTCCAAGTACGCGAGGACGTTCAGGCTCACGACCTTCGACGGAAAGACGCTCACGGTCGCCCTCGGGCGCACGCCCGAGGTGAAGACCCTCAAGGTGCCCGCCGCCGACGCGAAGGAGCCGATCGCCCCTCCCCCGGTCACCGCGGACGGCAAAGCCGACATAAAGCCCATCACCCCGGAGTTCGACACGACCCCCGCGGGCCCGGTGTTCGCGGTCGTCACGAGCTCGGACGCCCACGCCCCGATCAACGACCTCATGAAGCTGCGCGCGTTCAAGGTCGATGACTTCTCTTTCACCGGCCTTCCCCAGAAGGCTGACGAGCTGTTCGAGCCGGCTCCGGCCAAGTAGTCCGCCCGCTTGGGCGCGACCCATAGCGCCAGGCAAATGAGCATCGGAACGCGCAAGATCGCCGTCCGGCATGGTTCCTGCCACTCCCCGATCATGACCACGCCCTCCCCATCACCTCTCCTCCGGCGCGGCCGCGCGCTGGGCCTCGCCCTTTTCATCGCGGTCCTTCCCCTCGTCCACGCGGCGGACGCCCCGATGCCGATCCCCGTGCTCGTGATCGCCACCTATGAGACGGGCAACGACACCGGGGACGTCCCGGGCGAGCTCCAGTACTGGGCGGAGCGCCAGCACCTCGACCAGTCGATCAAGGTGCCGGGGGTGGACCATCCCCTGCTCACGAACGGCAAGGGACTCTACGCGATGGTCAGCGGGACGACCTCGCGTTGCGCCGTGCAGATCATGGCGCTCGCGGCGGATCCCCGCTTCGACCTGCGCTCGACCTACTTCATCATGGACGGCATCGCCGGCGGCGACCCGAAGGAGGTCTCCCTCGGGAGCGCCGTCTGGGTCGGCACCACCGTCGACAACAACCCGGCGTTCGAGATCGACAGCCGGGAGATCCCCGCGTCCTGGCCCTACGGCCTCGTCGCGCTCGGAGCGACCGAGCCGGGCAAGGGCTCGAAGGACGTCGACTCGGTTCCTGCGGCCGGCGCATCGGAGTCCGGCACCGGAGGCGTCGGGACCGTGGCGTTCAAGCTCAATCCCGCACTCGTCGCCTGGGCCTACAACCTGACGAAGGACGTGGCGCTCCCAAACAATGAGGCCATGAAGGCCTTCGGCGCGAGGTTCAGGGACAACCCCAAGGCGCAGATGCCGCCGGCCGTCCAGATCGGCGACAGCATAGCGGGCGACCGGTTCTTTCACGGGGCGCTGATGACGAAATGGGCCGAGGACTGGGTCCGCATCTACACCCGCGGCAAGGGCACGCTCGCCGTCTCGGACTGCGAGGACGCGGGCGCAGGCCTCGCGTTCCAGCGCCTGGCCCAGATGGGAAAGGTCGACTTCAACCGCCTCCTCATCCTTCGCACGGTATGCAACTTCATCGTGCCGGCGACGGGCGTAACGCCGCAGCAGAGCCTTTTCGGCGACACGATCTCGGACTCCAGCGGCACGGCCTACCTCCCGGCGCTCGAGTCCGCGTACCGGGTGGGAAGCGTCGTGGCGCTCGAGCTCCTGAATCATCCGGATTCCGTTCCCAAGGCGTCGCCCTGAGCGCGCTGCATATCGCTTTGGAACAGGAAATTACGAGGAAGGGCTTGCGCGGTCCCGATGAATTATCTTTACACATATCAACATTTAGAGATGTGTTGATATGTGACTTTGGCAGACCGCCCCCTTTCCGAGCTCTTTGCGCAGCAACGACCGCTGCGCTCGATCGAGTTTTTCCCACCCAAGGATGACGCGGGTGTCGAGGCCCTGAGGAAGACGGCGGCGGCGCTCAAGACCGCGTCGCCCGACTTTGTCTCGGTCACCTACGGCGCCGGGGGAAGCACCCGCCAGCGGACGGCCCAGGTGAGCGGACTCCTGAAGGCCGAGTTTGGCTACACGGTCATGCCCCACCTCACGTGCGTCGGGCATTCGCGGGCGGAGCTTAACGAGATCGCGGACCGGATCTACGAAGATGGATTCCGGAACATCATGACGCTGCGCGGCGACCCCCCTAAGGGGTCGACCGAGTTCAAGGCGACCGCAGACGGACTGCGCCATGCCAACGAGCTCGTGGCGCTCCTCAAGGCCCGCCACCCCGAGTTCTGCCTTGGCGTCGGCGGCTATCCGGAGAAGCACCCCGAGGCCGCTTCGGCCGAGGCCGACCTCGCCGCGCTCCGGCGCAAGGTGGACGCCGGCGCGGATTTCGTCACGACCCAGCTCTTCTTCGACAACGATGCGTACTACCGGTTTGTCGAGCGGTGCCGCGCGGCGGGAATCTCCGTTCCGATCGTGCCCGGGATCATGCCCGTCCTCTCGCTGAAGCAGATCCAGCGCTTCACCTCGATGTGCGGGACCTCGCTCCCGGCGGCGCTCATCCGCCGCCTCGAGGCCGCCGGCGAATCCCCGGAGATCGTCGAGGCCGTCGGGATCGACTGGGCCCTCCAGCAGATCCGCGACCTCCTCGGCCACGGCGCGCCCGGCTACCATCTCTATATACTCAACCGGGCGAAGAGCGCGCTCGCGCTCGCGGCGGGCCTGGCGGCCTAGCTTCTATCCGCCCGCGAACACGGGCCTGAAGCCGGCCTCGGAAAGGATCCGGGCGATCGTCTCGCGCTGGTCCCCCTGGATCTCGATACGCCCCTCCTTCACGGTCCCGCCGCATCCGCAGGCGGCGCGCATCCTCTTCGCGAGATTCTCCTTCTCGGGGAGCCCGATGCCGGTGAACCCGTCGACCACGGTCACGGTCTTGCCTCCCCTGCCGCCCTTCTCGCGGGTGATGTCGACCCGTCCCCGATTCTTGGCGGGCGCCGCAGGCGCCGCTGCTGTCCGGGCCGTGGGCGCGGGCGACGCCGGAAGGCCGGCGGAGTCCAGGTGCGCGAAGGGGTTCTGGCCCAGGCCCTGGCCGCCCTCGGTGGGTGTCCGTCCGACCACGGTCAGCGCCTTCCGCCGCAGGATCCCGCGGGAATGTCCGACTCGCCGCCCAGGAAAAGGAGCGCCTTCGGGTAGCTGCGCCGCTCCAGGAAGTGGGCGAGCTGGGGGTGGAGGGAGGAGCCCCCTTCCTCAAGCAGGGCGTCAAGGCGCGCCATGCCCGACTCTATGGCGGCGCCATCAGACCGCTTGATGCCGTCCATTAGGGCTATGAGTGATTCTTTGATGCGTTCTTCCATCGGGGCCGGAGAAACAAGGCTAATACAAACACGACCCGTGTGAAGCGAGATTGCAACCTGCCCGACGCGGTTCCCGCGGGCTTGAGTTGCGGGGATTCAGGTGCCATGTTGGGCCAAACCCTTTATTAGGCCGGCGCGTCCTGCACCGGCACTCCAGATGAATTCCACGACACTTCCCACGAGCGCAAACGCCGACGTCATCGAGGCGATGTACCGCCTCTGGCTCGACAACCCCGACGGGGTTGACCCGACCTGGCGCGCCTTCTTCCAGGGCTTCACGCTCGGGACGAGCGGGGGCCTCTTCCGCGAGGCCGTTGAGGGCCAGGCGCCCCAGGCGCCGATCATAGACAGCCTCAAGCAGTCCCACGTCCACTACCTGATCGCGGCCTACCGCGCCATCGGCCACCTGCAGGCGCACCTGGACCCCCTGAGCGGGCCGCCGCCCAAGGTGGCGAAGCTCGCGCTCAGCCAGTTCCAGCTCGGCGAGGCCGACCTCGACACCTCGTTCGACGTGGGCACCTACCTCGGCGGCGGCCAGAAGAAGCTGCGCGAGGTCATCGAGTCGCTCGAGACCACCTACTGCGGGCACATCGGCGTCGAGTACGTCCACATCCAGGACCAGGACTGCAGGCTCTGGCTCCAGGAGCGCATCGAGTCGACGAGCCTCAAGCCCGCGTTCACCCGGGCCCAGAAGGTCCGGATCCTGCGCCGTGTCCACAAGGCGGAGCTCTTCGAGAAGTTCCTCCACACGAAATACGTCGGCCAGAAGCGGTTCTCGCTCGAGGGCGGGGAGACGATCATCGCCGCCCTGGACGCCGTCATCGACCACTGCCCCGACGCGGGCGTCGAGGAGATCGTGATGGGCATGGCCCACCGCGGCCGCCTCAACGTGCTCTGCAGCGTGATGCGCAAGTCCTTCGACCAGCTCTTCGAGCAGTTCTCGGAGAACTACATCCCGGACACCGTCGGCGGCGACGGCGACGTGAAGTACCACCTCGGCTATGAGTCGGTGCTGAAGACCACCTCCGGCAAGAACGTCGAGGTCCGCCTCGCCGCGAACCCGTCCCACCTCGAGATCGTCGACCCGGTGGTCGAGGGCAAGACCCGGGCCCGCCAGCGCATCCGGGGCGACTCGGAGGAGCGCAGGCGCGTCCTCGCGCTCCTGATCCACGGGGACGCGGCGCTCGCCGGCCAGGGCGTCGTGGCCGAGACGCTCAACTTCTCCCAGCTGCCCGGGTACAAGACCGGCGGCACCGTCCACTTCGTCATCAACAACCAGATCGGCTTCACGACCGACCCGGGCGACGCGCGCTCCACGCGCTACTGCACCGACGTCGCGAAGATGATCGAGGCGCCGATATTCCACGTGAACGGGGACGACCCCGAGGCCGTGTGCATGGTAGCGCAGCTCGCCCTCGACTTCAGGGTCCGCTGGAAGCGCGACGTGTTCGTCGACATGTACTGCTTCCGCAGGCACGGGCACAACGAGACCGACGAGCCTTCTTTCACTCAGCCGATGCTCTACCGGACGATCGCGGCCCACCCGCTCGTCTCGGCGATCTACACCGACAAGCTCGTCGGCGAATCCTCGATCACCCGCCCCGAGGGCGACGCGATCAAGGACGAGTACTCCGCGGCGCTCGAGGAGAACCTCGGCAAGGCCAAGGCGCGCGAGGCGACCAAGGCAGCCAAGCGCGCAAAGCCGGCCGACCCGTTCAAGGGCTCCACCGCGGAATTCCAGCCCGAGTACCACCACACGCCGGTCCAGACCTCCGTGCCCGCCGAGGAGATCGACCGGATCGTCCGCGGCCTGACGACGATCCCCGAAACCTTCAAGATCAACCCGAAGATCAAGCGCCTCCTGGACGCCCGCCTGCAGGCCCACAGGGACGGCGGCCCGGTCGACTGGGGCTTCGGCGAGGCCCTCGCGTTCGGCTCCCTCCTCATCGAGGGGACGCCCGTGCGCCTGAGCGGCCAGGACACGGAGCGCGGCACCTTCAGCCACCGGCATGCGGTGCTCGCGGACATGGAGACCGGCGAGAAGTACACCCCGCTCAAGAACCTCGACCCCAAGCAGGCGCGCTTCTGCGTCTACAACTCGCTCCTCTCCGAGGCCGCGGTCCTCGGATTCGACTACGGCTATGCGATGGACTACCCGGACATGCTCTGCCTCTGGGAGGCCCAGTTCGGGGACTTCGCGAACGGAGCCCAGGTCGTCATCGACCAGTTCATCGTGAGCGGCGAGTCCAAGTGGCAGCGCACCTGCGGGATCGTGCTCCTCTTGCCCCACGGCTACGAGGGCCAGGGCCCCGAGCACTCGTCCGCGCGGCTCGAGCGCTTCCTCCAGGCGAGCGCCGAGGACGACATCCAGGTCGTCAACGTGACGACGCCGGCGCAGTACTTCCACCTGCTGCGGCGCCAGGTGAAGCGCGACTTCCGCAAGCCGCTGATCGTGATGTCGCCCAAGTCGCTCCTGCGGCACCCGGCGGCCGTCTCGAGGATATCGGAATTCACGGACGGCGGCTTCCATGACATCCTGGAGGAGCCCAACGCCCCGACCTCCGTGGAGCGCATCATCCTCTGCTCGGGCAAGGTGTACTACGACCTGTGCGACTACCGCGAAAAGAACGGGATCACGAACGCCGCCCTGGTGCGCATCGAGCAGCTCTACCCGCTCCATACCGACCGCCTGGAGGCGATCGGCGCCAAGTATCCGAACGCCCGCATCGTCTGGTGCCAGGAGGAGTCCCAGAACATGGGCGCCTGGTCGTGGATCTGGCCCCAGATCGCCGACATCTTCGGAAAGATCCCCCTCTACTCCGGCAGGGACGCCTCCGCCTCCCCGGCCGTCGGTTCGCTCGCGCTTCACAAGCTCGAGCTCGCCGGGCTCCTCAGGGATGCCTTCACCCTCTGACCACCATGCCCCTCGAAGTCAAAATCCCGCCCATGGGCGAGTCGATCAGCACCGGCATCCTCGCCAAATGGCACGTGAAGAACGGCGACGCCGTGAAGAAGGACCAGCCCCTCTTCGAGCTCGAGACGGACAAGATCACCTCCGAGGGAACCGCCGAGGCGGCGGGGACGATCGCGCTCAAGGTCGAGGCCGGGGCCGAGGTCAAGATCGGTCAGGTCGTCGCCTCCATCGAGGCGGGGGCCGCAGCAGCGGCGCCAGCAGCCGCTCCTGCGCCCGCCGACAAGAAGGCGTCGGCGGCGCCCTTTCCGAAGACCGCGTCCAAGCCGCCCTTCGCGCCAGGCTCCCCGGCGGTTCGAAGGATCGCAGAGGAGACCGGGGTCAACCCCGCGGACGTCGCGGGCACCGGCAAGGCCGGGCGCGTCACCAAGGGTGACATGCTCTCGGCCGCCGAGAAGCCGGCCGTTCCCGCCACTCCTGCCCCCGCCCCGGTGGCCGCAGCCAAGCCCTCCGCTCCCGCGGCGGCATCCGGCGAGCGCCAGACGCGCAGGAAGATGACCCCCCTTCGCCAGAAGATCGCGGAGCGCCTCGTCTCGGCGCAGCACTCGGCGGCGCTCCTGACGACCTTTAACGAGGTGGACATGTCACCGGTCATGGCGCTGCGCTCGAAGTACCAGGAGGAGTTCGTCAAGAAGAACGGCCTCAAGCTGGGCTTCATGTCGTTCTTCGTGAAGGCCGTCGTCCACGCCCTGCGTGAGGTTCCCTCGATCAACACCCAGATCGACGGCGACACGCTCGTGCAGAACCACTACTACGACATCGGGGTCGCCGTCTCGACGGACAAGGGCCTGATGGTGCCGGTCATCCGCAACTGCGACACGCTCGGAATGGCCGGCATCGAGAAGGCGATCACCGACTCGGCCACCCGCGCCCGCGAGGGCAAGATCACGCTCGCCGACTTCGAGGGCGGGGTGTTCACGATCACTAACGGGGGCACGTTCGGCTCGCTCCTCTCGACCCCGATCATCAACCCGCCGCAGAGCGCCATCCTCGGGATGCACGCGATCAACGACCGCCCCGTGGCCATCGCTGGCCAGGTCGTCATCCGCCCGATGATGTACGTCGCGCTCACCTACGACCACCGCCTGATCGACGGGCGCGAGGCCGTCAGCTTCCTGGTCAAGGTGAAGCAGGAGATCGAGGATCCCGCACGCCTTCTCCTCGGCCTCTAAAGCCGACCCTCCATGGACTCCTATGACGTGGTGGTGATAGGCGCGGGCCCCGGTGGCTACGTGTGCGCCTTTAGGGCGGCCCAGCTCGGGCTCAAGGTCGCGCTTGTCGACAAGCGCGCGACGCTCGGCGGGACCTGCCTCAACGTGGGCTGCATCCCGAGCAAGGCCCTCCTCTACTCCTCCGAGCAGCTCGTGTTCGCCCGCGACCACGCGGTGGCCCATGGCATCCAGGTGGGTCCCGTCTCCGCGGACATCGCGACCCTCATGAAGCGCAAGGAGGCCGTCGTCACGAGGCTCGTGGGCGGCGTCGCCACGCTCGCGAAGGCCCGCAAGGTCGCGGTCCTGAAGGGTGAGGCCTCGTTCACGTCCCCGACGGTCCTTGCGGTGAAGGGCGCCGACGGCGTGGTCCCGGTCACCGCCAAGAACTTCGTCGTCGCCACCGGCTCCGCGCCGGTCGAGCTCCCGTTCATGAAGTTCGACGGCAAGACCGTCGTTTCGAGCGACGAGGCGATCGCGTTCGAGAAGGTGCCGTCGTCGCTGGTCGTCGTCGGCGGCGGCGCGATCGGCCTTGAGCTCGGCTCCGTATGGGCCCGGCTCGGAAGCAGCGTGACGGTCGTCGAGTTCCTCCCGAAGATCCTCGCGACCTATGACGACGACATCGTGCGCAGCTTCTCGAGGCTGCTCCAGAAGCAGGGGCTCAAGATCGAGGTGGGCGCAAAGGTGACCGGCCTCAAGTCCGCGGGCGGCCAGACCGTGCTCACAGCGGAGCGCGACGGCGCCGCGCTGGAATTCCCCGGCGAGAAGGTTCTCGTCGCCGTGGGGCGCAGGCCCTACACGGAGGGCCTCGGCCTCGCCAAGGCCGGGGTGGCCCTGGACGAGAAGGGGCGGGTCAAGGTGGACTCGAGGCTGCGGACCGGCGCGCCCGGGATATGGGCGATCGGGGACGTGGTCGCCGGCCCCATGCTGGCGCACAAGGCCGAGGAGGACGGCATCGCCGTCGCCGAGTGGATCGCCGGGAAGGCCGGGCACGTCGACTGGGACCTCGTGCCCGCCATCGTCTACACCGACCCCGAGGTGGCCTCGGTGGGCCTAGGCGAGGACGCGGCCAAGGCCAAGGGGGTCACTGTCAACGTCGGGAGGTTCAACTTCGCAGCGAACGGGAGGGCGATCGCCAACGACTCCACCGACGGTTTCGTCAAGATCGTGGCCGATGCGAAGACCGACCGGATCCTCGGGGCCCAGATCCTGGGCCGGGGCGCCGGCGAGCTCATCTCCGAGGTGGTCACGCACATGGAATACGGCGGGAGCGCGGAGGACCTCGGCAGGACGATCCACGCCCATCCGACCATGAGCGAGGCGGTCAAGGAGGCGGGTCTCGCCGTCTCCAAGTCCGCGATCCATGCGATTTGACACGGGCGCCCGCATTCGAAAATCTACGGGCGTTCACCCCCGGAGATCGCTCCGGGCCCCTAACCTTGCCGTCCACTTCCCACCCATCCATTTCAAGGCGCCGGACCCTGAAGGGTAGCGCCCCGGCGTCCGCCGGCTCCAGGCGGGGCGGGACCAGCCCATGACCCCGCAGGAACGCGAGGAGGCCCTGGAACGGCGGGAGGCAAACGCCACGCTGCTGGCGGCAAAGCTGGAGCGCGACCGCGCCGCGCTCGACGCGGAGATCACCGCGTCGGCCGCGGCCTCGAAGGCCGCATCCGCCATCAACCGGGCGCTGCAGGCCGACGCACAGAAGAAGGTGAAGGATCTCGAGGCCCAGTGCGTCCAGTGGGAGGCGAAGCTGGCGCGCCTCAAGGCCGACGTCGTCAAGGCCACGCCGGTGGTGCCCGAGGCAGCGCCGGGACGGAGCGCGGCGGAGATGGAGGCCGAGGAGGCCGCGCTCGCCGACGCGAGGGCAAAGCTCGCCGCGGAGCGCGCGGCGTTCGAGAAGGAGGCCGCCGAGGGCCGGGCGAAGCTCAAGGCCGAGGCCCAGGCGCTCGCGGACCTGCGCACCAAGCTCGGGACCATCCGGGTCGAGATCGAGGGCAGCGTGAAGCTGCGCGAGGCCGAGGTGCGCAGGAAGGAGGCCGCGCTCGAGGCGGAGCGCGCGAAGCTCCAGGCGAGCGCGGACGCGCTCATGCGGGCCGAGGCCCAGGAGTCGGAGCAGCGCGCCAAGCTCGAGTCCCAGGTCGCCGCGCTGGCCGCCAAGGAGGTCATGTTCGAGGAGCGCAGCCGCCAGCTGCAGGAGCGCCTGAAGAATTTTGCAAAAGCCTAGGCCCGGCGTTGACCTCGCGATCGACCGCTGAACATGCCTAAGGCCGAAGACACACAGGTATACGTCGAACTGACCCCCCACTCGCTTCACGCGCTTCGCGCCGTGAGAGGCACGGTGGAGGCGGGCGGGGAATGCCTGCTCGACAACAAGGCGGGGATCGAGGCGCTGCTGAACGCGGTCGCGCCGGCACGGGCGACGTCGGCGGTGCTCTCCGCGGCGTGCGCCTGGCCCGGCCCTTCGAGCTTCCACGTCTCGACGGACACGGAGGCCATGCTGGACCGCACGGCGGATTCGCTGCGGACGATCGCGGCCGCGGGTCTCCCCGACCCGAGGGCTGCGCTCGCCTACGCGGTGTGCAACGCGGGCGACGGGGGCACGATGCTGCCCGAGGGCATGGACAACTGGGTTCTTGCGTCGTGCCCGAGGGAGGCGCTCGCGGGCGCGGCAACCCGGCTCACGGAGCTCAAGATGGTGTCGATCGGCGCGTCCCCGGCGGCGCTGGCCGCGGCCGGCGCGGTCTCCGCTTCCCTGCGGTCGGCGGGCTCTGGCGGAGCGGTGGCGCTGTGGGACCTGGGGACCGATTCGTCCAGCATCCTTCTCGTGACTGAAAAGGGGCCCGAGGCCTCGGCCCCCTGCACGGTCGGGATCGATAGGGTCTTTGAGGCGGTGCAATCGGTCCTGAAGCTCAAGTTCCGGGGGGCGGGCGCACGGCTCTTCTTCAACGAGGGCTATGACTTCACCGATCCCGGCCCGAAGGTCGGCGCGATTATCGGCGCGATCCTCAAGGAGGCGCTGGCCGGGCTTCCATCGCCTATCGGGACGCTCTCCCTGGCGTGCCCCAGCCTGACGGGCAAGCAGGGGTGGTTCGTGCGTGAGACCGCATTGGCCGCGGGCATCGCCCCGTGGGAGCCGGACGTCGGGAAATTGGCCTCCGAGCTCGGGTTCACGTTTGCCGACGCGGCCGTGGAGGCCGGCTTTTCTCCGGCCTCGGCGGGGCTCCTCGGCTTTGCGGCCGCAAAGCTGGCCTCGCGAGACGCCTGGCTTCCCGAATGGGTGGAGGCGGATGCGCTCGAGGAGGAGGCCCCAGCGCCCGAGCCCGAGCCAGAGCCGGAGCCCGAACCCGAGCCGGAGCCCATTGCAAAGCCCGCGCCGCCTCCCCAGCCGGTCCTGCGCTCGATCGGGGGAGTGGGCCGCGCCAAGCCCTCCCTTTCCACGGAATCCTCGGCGGGCTCCGCGCCCGGCGCGCAGAAGCAGTCGAGGCCGACGGTCTCGACACGCTCCGTGGCGCTCCCGCCCGTCCCCGGCGGCGCAGGCCCAGCTCCCGCCGTCCGCACCCCCATTCCGCCGGCGCGACCCCCAGCGGCCCCGGCCGCGGCTCCCTTGCCTTCCTTCTCCGCGCCGTCGCCGGAGCGGCCGGGTCATTCCTTCCCCGCCCCACCCTCGGAGCCGCCCGGCCGCGCTTTCCCCGCACCACCCTCGGCGCCGGTTCCCACGTTCTCTGCAAGGCCCCCGGCTCCGCCCGCCGCCCCGGCGCGGCCGCCTTCGTTTTCCAATCCCGGATTCCCGATGCCCGGCGGCGGCAGCGATTTTCCCGAGCCGGGCGGCACCGCTCCTCCCATGCCCCCCGCCGCCCCGGCTCCCCTTCCCGCCGCAAAGGGCGCGCTGCCGGCGATGCCCATCGGGGGTATCATGCCTCCCAAGGGCGGCGTGACCGCGCTGCCATTCGAGGCGATAAAGCTCAAGGGATCGGGCGGCACGACTCCTCCGATTCCCCCGGCCCCTCCCAAGAGCAAGGTGGGACTCTACGTCGGCATCGGGGTCGCAGCGGCGCTCATCTTCGCCGTGATCGCGGTCGTCGTTGAGGCGAGGCTGGCGAAGATCGAGGCCACCGACCGGGCGGAGCAGGAGGCGCTGCAGCGCCAGATCAAGGACAAGCAGCTCGAGGACGCCGAGAAGAAGATGAAGGACGAGGCGGAGGAGAACGAGAAGGAGAAGGCGGCCGAGGTCGAGGCGGCGACGAAGCAGGCCGAGGAGGAAACCCGGCGCAAGGTGCTGGCAGAGGTCGAGGCCGCGCGCCTGGCCAAGCTACCGGGGATCCTCGCCATCGACACGGTCCCCACGGGCGCCGGCGTCTCGGTCGACGGGGCCGCGCCGGTCAAGACCCCGGCGAAGATCGACGGGCTGGCCCCGGGAACCCACCGCGTCCACATCTCGCTCGCGGCCTTCGACCCCGTGGACCTGAGCGCCGAGATCCAGGGATCCAAGACGACCGACCTCGGCGTGCTGACGCTCGCGCACCTCTTCGGGTCGCTCGACCTTTCGAGCAGCCCCGACGGCCTCGCGTTCGCGATCCGCCCCGCCAACGATCCCGCCGGGAAGCCCGTGCGCACCGGGACTACGCCGGCGACACTAGACGACATCCCCCACGGGAGCTACGTGGTCACCTTCTCGAGGCCCGGGTGCAAGGACCATCCCGAGCCGGTCACGGTCGACCGCGGCACGAAGTCCCAGGTGACGACCAAGTACCTGGACGGGTCGCTGGAGCTGACGAGCGACCCTAGCGGGGCCCAGGTCTACAAGGACGGGGAGTTTCTCGGCACCACCCCGCTCACCCTCCACGACCTGACGCCGAGGACGGCCAATTTCGACCTCACGCTGCCCGGCTACGACTCGACGCCGATCGCCTGCGCCATCCCGGAGGGCGACACGCTCAAGTTCTCGGCGCAGCTGCTGCGCAAGGACCGCATCTTCAACCCGGGCGAGGTGAAGACGCCGCCGCAGGCAGTAAGCGCTCCGGCGCCTGCGCTCAGCGCCGCCCAGCGCAAGATGGGGGCCGACGTGCTCCTCTCGTTCATCGTGCGGCGCGACGGCAGCGTCTCCGACGTGCAGGTGGTCCGCTCGACCGACGACGACATCGCGCGACGCTGCAGGCAGGCGGTCGAGAAATGGACCTACAACCCGGCCACGGCCTCCGACGACCGGACGGTCGCCTCGAGGGTCGAGCTTCCCTTCAAATTCCCCGCGCAGTAGCGACCCCCCGCCGAATGCCGGCGGCGGTGGTCTGGCAAGAAACTTGCTGACCGGTGCCGATGGCCTAAGCTGAACCCACGTGTCTCTCCTAGACAACCCCTACGACACCGGCGATTTCTTCGACGAGATGTACGCGGCTGGCGGCGAGGTAAGGCCCCACTACCGCGCGCTCGTCGAGCGCCTGAAGTCCCTTCCCCTGCAGGAATTCGAGCGCAGGAGGGCCGCCGTCGACCTCGCGTTCCTGAGGCGCGGGGTGACGTTCACCGTCTACAATGACTCCGAGGGCACCGAGCGCATCTTCCCGTTCGACCTGATCCCGCGCATCATCCCGGCAAGGGAATGGTCCAGGCTGGAGGCCGGCCTCATCCAGCGCATCACGGCGCTCAACCTCTTCCTGCACGACCTGTACCACGAGCAGAAGATCATCAAGGACAAGATCGTCCCGGCGGCGCAGATCCTGAGCGCGAAGCACTTCCGGCGGGAGTTCATGAACTTCTCGGTCCCCCACGACATCTACGTCCACATCTGCGGGACCGACCTGATCCGTGACCGGGACGGAAACTACCTCGTCCTTGAGGACAACCTGAGGTGCCCCTCAGGCGTGTCGTACATGATGGAGAACCGCTCGGCCATGCGCCGCGCGTTCCCGAACCTCTTCCAGAGCTACGGGGTGCGCCCGGTCGAGGGGTACCCGGAGATGCTGCTCAAGTCGCTGCTCCACATCTCGCCCGGGACCGACGACAAGCCGAATGTCGTCCTCATGACGCCCGGCGTCTACAACAGCGCCTACTTCGAGCACTGCTTCCTCGCGCGCCAGATGGGCATCCCCATCGTCGAGGGGCGCGACCTCCTCGTCCAGGACATGCGCGTGTACATGCGCACGACGGCGGGCCTCCTTCCGGTCGACGTGATCTACCGCAGGATCGACGACGACTTCCTCGATCCCGCCGTGTTCCGGTCCGACTCGATGCTCGGCGTCCCGGGCCTCGTGGCGGCCTACCGCGCCGGCAACGTCGCCCTCGCCAACTCCATCGGGACCGGCGTTGCGGACGACAAGGTGATCTACGCCTACATCCCGAAGGTCATCAAATACTACCTCGACCAGGAGGCCATCCTGCCGAACGTGCCGACCTACCTCGCGTCCGAGCCTACCGACCGGAAGTTCATCCTCGAGAACATCGCGAAGCTGGTCGTCAAGTCGGCCAACGAGGCGGGCGGCTACGGGATGCTGATCGGGCCCGCCTCGACCAAGGAGGAGGTCGCGGACTTCAGGCAGAAGGTCGCCGCGAACCCGAGAAACTTCATCGCACAGGACCCGGTGATGCTCTCGCGCGCGCCCACGTGGTTCGAGAACGGCCTTGAGGGGCGCCACATCGACCTGAGACCCTACATCCTGTGCGGCGAGAAGACCGTCGTCACCCCGGGCGGTCTGACGCGCGTAGCCCTGCGCAAGGGCTCCCTCGTCGTCAACTCGTCCCAGGGCGGCGGCTCCAAGGACACCTGGGTCCTCGACGACGATAGCTGAACCGGGAAACCGCACGAACATGCCCCCCTCCTCCAAGGTGCCCACCCCCAGAGTCCAGGCGAACGTCATGCTCTCGCGCGTGGCCCATTCGCTCTACTGGATGAGCCGGTACATCGAGCGCGCCGAGAACATCGCCCGCCTGCTCGAGGTGAACCTGCAGTTCATCATAGACTTCAGGGGGTACGACGACAAGCACCTCTGGGAGCACTGGGGCTCGATCCTGGCGAGTTCCGGCGACTTCGAGCTCTTCGAGAAGCACTACGAGCACGCGGACAGCCGCTCGGTGACGGAGTTCTTCGCCTTCGACCTGCGCAACTCGAACTCGATCCTCTCCTGCGTCTTCGCGGCCCGCGAGAACGCCCGCATGATCCGCGACCAGATCTCCGTCGAGATGTGGGAGACGATCAACGAGCTTTACCTGTTCCTTAAGGCGCGCAGCACCGCGGACGTGTGGGCCGCGGGCCCCTATGAGTTCTTCCAGGACATCAAGCGCAACTCCCACCTCTTCCAGGGCCTCACGGACTCGACCTACTCGCGCAGCGAGGGCTGGGAGTTCATCCAGTTCGGGAAGTTCGTCGAGCGGGCCCACAAGACGACGCGCATCCTGGACGTGAAGTACCACATCCTGCTGCCGAGCGCGCGCGACGTCGGGGGCGCCCTCGACACGGCCCAGTGGCAGGCGGTCCTGCGCTCGGCGAGCGCCCTCGAGGCCTACCGCAGGTTCTATGTCCGGGAGATCCTCCCGTGGAAGGTGGCCGAGTTCCTGATCTTCTCGGACTCGTTCCCGCGGTCGGTCCACTTCTGCGTGGCGCAGATCGACGAGTTCCTGAGGAGGATACTCGGGGAGACCGGGGTGCGCCCGCGCTCCGAGGCCGCGCGTGCCTCGCGCCGGCTGCTCGCCGACCTGCAGTCGCTCACGATCGACGAGGTCCTCAAGGGCGGCCTCCACGAGTTCCTTGTTGAAATCGCGGACTCGCTCGAAAAGATCAGCCAGGAGGTCGTGCAGACGACGATGTTCTACCTGGCCGAGTCGACGCAGGAGGAACAGCAGCTTCAGCAACAGCAGTAAGGGACGCCACCTCCAGCAGACCCGCGCCTCCACATGTTAATCAGCCTCCTACATCGGACCACCTTCGTCTACAGCGGCAAGGCGCACGACAGCTTCAACGAGGTGCGCCTGAAGCCGGTGGACGACGCAAGCCAGGTATGCCGCAGCTTCGAGCTGCGGGTCGACCCCGCGACGCCGCTGCGCGACTACGTGGACTTCTACGGCAACTCCGTGAACTACTTCGATGTCGTGGCGCCCCACGACAGGCTCGTGATCGAGGCGGTCTCCGAGGTCGAGACGACTCCCAATTCCGCGCGGCCGCCGGTGCCCGTCGTCCCACGGGAGGTCCTCGAGTCCGAGGCTGAGCGGGAGATGCGCACCGAGTTCCTGGTCGATTCCCACTACGTGCCCCTGGACGTCTCGCTCTGGAAGGAGGCGAAGGACGCGCTCGGCGACTCCAACTCCGACGTGTGGACTGACATCCGCCGGATCTGCAGGCACGTCTACAAGACCTTCGCCTACCGGCCCCGGTCCACGGGCGTGGCCACGCTCGCGACGGATGCGATCCGGCTGCGGACGGGCGTCTGCCAGGACTTCGCGCATGTCGCCCTAGGTATGTGCCGGTGCTCGGGGATCCCCGCGCGCTACGTGAGCGGCTACTTCGCTAGGTCCGTGGTGAACCCCGATGAGGAGGAGGCCTCCCATGCGTGGATCGAGGGCTACGTCCCTGGGTATGGC